>Ga0255347_1000401_pt1 | contig 79899 bp, 76 predicted proteins | sample wastewater_treat_2_FD_192479 | JGI IMG/M metagenome (GOLD analysis project Ga0255347, IMG submission 192479) | Wastewater microbial communities from Lulu Island WWTP, Vancouver, Canada - plant24 | ecosystem: Engineered > WWTP > Wastewater > Unclassified | place: Canada: Vancouver, British... | reverse complement strand
CCAAAAGGTGCTTGCCAATTGCTGCCAACGACAAAGCAGCCTGCACAAATTGCACAGACTGCTTTTGGTTACTACATAGATTATTTTTGTTTTTTGCGCTGTCTACTTGACAGGGGGCGGGTCATTTCAAAGTGCTCAGGGGCATTTTATTTAATCGCTTGCTCAAAAAAGAATTCATCTGACTATCCTATCCAACCGGGTGTTCAGATATTATTCAAGAACAAAATAATCATCAAATAGATCACCATTAAGATCATAGATGCACCAATATGTTATAGAGCGCATTGTTTCTCCTTTACGAAAACAATCAATGTAAACTTTTATGTAATCAAAATCCAAATCATCCGAGATGCAGTACGAATATCCATAAAGTTTTGCGGCAATGGAATCTCTGTTTATAAATCCGTTTTCTTTCGCCTCATCCTTTGTATCTTCATCGGAAATGTATTGATCATAATTCTCCCAAAAATATTCAAAAGAATTGCTGATTAAATTATATTTTTTGATGATATTTTCTAATTCTTCTCTCATAACAATTCTCTCCAAAATTCCAATTTATCGTTTTAACAATTATATCATAGCACTAGCACATTGTCAATAAAAACGCCATAGTACTTCTGACCTTATATCAGAAATACTATGGCAAAAACTCCTTTATGCGTACCGTACGAATGCTTCGGGGCTGTTTTTATCTTGTGGGAAGGGGGCTCAGGGTCTCCGCCCATTTTTTTCTTGCGCTTACTGTGAAAATGGTTATGCCCACTATGGCTGTTATGGCTTCCGCTGCGGGAACCGTTGCCCATACCCATGTCATACTGCGGAGTATATATGCAATAATTGCTATGGGTATCACAAGCACTGTTCCGCGGAGCAGGGAGATCATCTGCGCCCGTCCGGGCTTTTCCATAGAGGTGAAGTATACGGAGAATACGGAATTCACTCCCATGAACGGCATGAACAGGAAGTATTCGCGCAGTCCCTTTTCGGCTATGCTCCTGAAGCCCGCATGGCTCTCGCTGTTGAAGGCTCCCACGATTCGGGAGGTGCCCAGAAATACAGCGGCATATGCCAGAACGGAGAATATAAGCGCTGTGGTCATGGCGAGACGCAGCACATAGCTTATCGCCTGACTGTCATTGCGTCCGTGATAGCGGCACATCAGCGGCTGGATACCGCCGGCTATGCCTGCGAATATGGCTGTGAAAACTATCGCCGTGTTGGCGATGACTCCGTATGCGGCTATTCCCGTATTCCCGGAGATACGGTAGATGACGAAGTTGAATATCATGATGACAACTCCGCCCGATACCTCGGACAGGAAGGAGTGAAGTCCCAGTGAGACTATCTCCTTTATAGTGCAAATGGACGGAAGCATCGCTCTGAGACTGAATGCGTTCCAGCCCGTTATGATGTGTATGCTCATAACCGCCATGCTGACAAAGGGCGCGATGCAGGTAGCAAGAGCTGCGCCGCCCATTCCCATATCAAGGCGGAAAATAAACACGTAATCAAGTATTACATTGACAAGGCTACCGCTCAGCAGTCCGAACATAGCCAGCCTCGGTGCGCTGTCGTTGCGCATGAAGCAGGCCATGAGGTTATTCATAAGAAAAGCAGGTGAAAAGAGAAGGACCTTCTTTATATAGCTGTGAGACATTGCGAAGATACTTTCGTCCGCTCCCAGCAGTCGTGTGACCTGTCCGGAGAAGAATATGCCCAGTATCTCAAAAACAGCCGCAATGGCAAGCATGGCAAAGAAGGCGTTTGTAAAGACTGCATCGGTCTCTTTTCGTTCCGTGCGACAGTAAAGCATGGAGAACTTGCTTCCGCCGCCCATTCCCAGCATCAGTCCGAAACCGTTCAGAAAGTTGAAAACAGGCAGTGACAGGTTTAGTGCAGCAAGTCCTTCTGACCCCCATCCCCTTAGAAATAAAAAGTGTATCGATAAGAATATATACCGATACACCTAAAGAGCTGATAACATTCGCCAATATGTACTTGAAAAACACAAGCCGTATTGGTTTTTATCCATTAAATTTTATGCCCCCCAATAATATCGGCGCTCTTCGTAACCAAGAAGCGTCAACAAAGATGTCAGTGCGGAGCGAACTCAGAAAACGATCCATACTGTCATCCATCTCATATCCATGGATATATTATATCACAGAAAAAGCCCGGAAGGCAAGATTTTTTCGGAAAAATCGTATAAATGCCGAAAATGGCGCGGATTTTTCCTCGGTTTATTAAAGTTTTGTACAAATAGCGGTAAAATTGGTGTGACTAATTATTGAATATGCTCGTTTTTTAAGCGGTTTTCTTTTAGTTTAAGCTGGATCAGCTGTTGAAGCGCTTCAGGAACTGCTGTACACGGTCAGAGGCGTTTTCGCCGAAAAGCTGCTCAGGAGCGCCCATTTCAACGATGTAGCCGTTTTCCATGAAGATGACCTTGTCTGCAACGTCCCTTGCGAATGCCATTTCGTGGGTGACTATGACCATGGTCATGCCCTCTGCGGCAAGCTCCTTGATGACCTTGAGTATCTCTCCCGTAAGCTCGGGGTCAAGGGCAGAGGTGGGTTCGTCAAAGAACAGTATATCGGGATTGAGGGCGAGAGCTCTCGCTATGGAGACACGCTGCTGCTGTCCGCCCGAAAGCTCGCAGGGATAGGATTTGTCCTTGGTCTCAAGTCCCATTTTTTTCAGCAGAGCCATTGCCTTTTCCTTTGCCTTGGCTTTGTCCTCCCTGAGTACGCACACGGGCGCCTCAGTGATGTTGCGGAGAACTGTCATGTGGGGGAACAGGTTGAAGTTCTGGAAAACAAGTCCTGTTTTCAGCCTTATGTCGCGGAGAGTCTTTGCATCGGCATAGACCGTCTTGCCTCTGGAGTTTTTGATGAGCATATCGGTGCCGCAGACGTTTATAACTCCGCCGTCTGCACGTTCAAGCTGGTTTATGCAGCGGAGAAGGGTGGATTTGCCGCTTCCCGACGGACCTATGACTGCCACGACCTCTCCCTTTTCCACATTGAAGGAGATGTCCTTGAGCACCTCAAGGCTGCCGAAGCTTTTTGAAAGGTTATTTACCTCAAGCATTGCCATAACTGCTGCACCTCCTTACTTGTAGTAGCTGAGCTTTTTTTCGATATAGCCGAATAAAAGCGTCAGCACAGTTGCGAATACGAAATAGAACACGCCTGCCATGAAAAGGGGCAGGAGAGAAGCGTAGGTGGGGACCTGCTTCTTTGCGATGTACATTATCTCCATGTAGGGGATAGCCGATGCGAGTGAGGTGTCCTTTACCAGTGTGATTATCTCATTTGAGCTGGCAGGGACTACTCTCTTTATTACCTGCGGCAGGATTATGCGGAAGAAGGTCTGTCCGCGGCTGAAGCCAAGTGCTCCTGCGGCTTCATACTGTCCCTTGGGGATAGCCTCGATACCGCCGCGGAATATCTCCGCGAAGTAGGCGGCGTAGTTGAGCACGAAGGCAATGAGCAGCATATTGAAGGTGTAGCTGGCGCTTCGTATATCAACACCGTCGAGAAGGCTGTGGATAAATGAGGGGCAGCTCTCCCATTTCAGCAGATAGGGCACCGAATACTGGGCGACTATGAGCTGGAGCAGCAGGGGAGTTCCTCGCATTATGAGTATGTATATGTTTGTGAGCCAGCTGATGGGTTTGAATTTGCACATTTTCAGAAGTGCTACTATCATGCCAAGTGGTATGGACCACAGCAGGGTAAATCCGAATATCTTCAGCGTCGGCGGGATATATTCAAGCATTAGCTTAAACAGTGTCCCGATCTGTTCTTTTGTCATAATAATACCGCCTTTACCATATTAATATTTTATCACGATACAATGCTGATAATTATTATATCATATATTTCCGGGAATAGCAAGGAACGCGGAGAAAAAGTTCCTTTGCAGGCAGCTATGCCGCAAAAAAGCCTGCTGCGGAACAGGCATAAAAAAAGAGCGCTCCCTTCGGAACGCTCCGTTTTTATCATGCAAAGATGATCAAGCTCTCTCAACCTTGCCTGAACGCAGGCATCTTGAGCAAGCGTAGATATGACAAGGAGTACCCTTGACGATAGCCTTTACACGCTTTACGTTAGGCTTCCATGTTCTGTTGGAACGTCTGTGTGAGTGGGAAACCTTGATTCCAAAGGTCACGCCCTTTCCGCAGATATCACATTTTGCCATTAGGTTGCACCTCCTTAACTAACCTGTAAAAATACAACATGATTATTTTAACACATAATCAGAAAAAAAGCAAGTGTTTTTTAAAAAAAATCAAAAAAAATTTTTTCGGCAGCCGAAAATGTGCTTTTTTACTTGAAATATATGCCGCTTTATAGTATAATATATGTTGTATAACTATTGTCGGAGCTTTGTTCTCCGACGGGGAAAGGATAATTATGCGGGACTCAGGAATAGATATGGTCTTTATCATGCTCATCGTTGCGAGAGCTATAACCTTTATGCTTGTTATACCTATACATGAATCTGCTCACGGCGTTGTTGCAGGCTGGCTGGGTGACGATACCGCAAGGAAAGAGGGACGCATTACCCTTAATCCATTTGCACATATCGACCCCATCGGTCTTATCACTATGATGATTCTGGGTATCGGCTGGGCAAAGCCTGTGCCTGTGGACCCATCAAAGTTCAAACACCGCCGCCTCGGCTACGCTCTGGTAGCTCTGGCAGGACCTGTTTCAAACCTGCTGGCTGCACTTACGGGCTGCTTTATAATGGTGCTGTCGGGCTGTTTAATAACTCACAGCGACCAGTGGTTCACGGTGGAAAGTGCGGCTTCTCCTGCGGGAAAGGCAGCTTTTGAACTGCTTTCCAATTTCATAACCATCAATGTAACGCTGGCTGTATTCAATATGATACCTCTTCCACCTATGGACGGCTTCAATTTCCTCAGGGCATTCACACCCGCAAAGTTTGATAACTGGGTGTTCCGCAATCAGCGCATACTCAGCGGCATATTCTTTGCTTTGATAATTCTGGGAAGCAGGCTGCTCTATGTCCGCGTGGCATTCTATTTTATTATAGCGGCGGTGGCTCAGCTTCTGTACCTTATGGTATCCTGGATACCGTTATTCTTCAAGTGACATCATAACATCACCCGAAAGGTCTTATTACTATATGAGCGTTTTTTACCGGTTATTACTCATACTCATAGGCAGAGCCATTGTCATGGTGGGACTCATGCCACTGGCGGCTTTCGTCAAGGCAGGTACGGCTCACCTTCTGGGGGACGATACTCCCAGGAGAAACGGAAGGCTCAGTCTGGACTTCGGAAAGCACATGGACCGTCAGGGAATGCTGACTATAATGATACTGGGCTTCGGCTGGAGCAGGGAGATGAACTATGACGTCTCAAACCTGAAACACATGAAGCGTGACATCACCCTTATCTCACTGGCAGCTCCGCTGGCATACTTTGTCTCATACATTATTTTATATAATCTCTCGGGCGCCCTCTACGGACTGGCTCCCGATTCCATACTTCTGGCGAGTCTTTACAGGGTGCTCAGGGAAGCGGCTTACACGGGGCTCTGCTTCGGTGTCATCGCGCTTCTGCCCCTGCCTCCGCTGGACGGCTTCCAGATATTCTATCAGTTCTCATGGCCAAAGTTCAGAAGATGGTACTTCAGCCGCTACAAGCAGATAATGAAGTGGTCACAGTACATTCTCTACGGCATTTTTCTCCTTGCCATAATCACCGAGGGCGAGATCTCTGTCATAGGCTGGCTGGCTGATCTGTGGTGCTGGGCTGTACTTGACCGACTAGTATTCTTCCATGTCAATATCGGAGAGATACCCTACAAGATCATTAAGATCGTCTTCGGGAATAACTTTTTCTATCTGAGGTGATATATGGAGACCATTTCTTTCAAGCTTGAGGTGTTTGAGGGACCTCTGGACCTCCTCCTCAGCCTTATTGCAAAGCACAAGCTGAATATCTGTGATATTGAGATCTCAAAGCTGCTGGAGCAGTACCTGCTCTACATAGATCAGGCTCATGAGCAGAATCTGGAGCTTGCAGGGGAATTCCTCGAAATGGCTGCAAGACTCATATATATAAAGACTGCTTCACTTCTGCCCCAGCCCGAGGAGGCTGAACAGATGAAGCGCGAACTGGAGGGTGCTCTCATTGAGTACTCTCTCTGCAAGATAGCGGCAAAAACTCTGGCGGACGCCTTTGTGGGCGGCAATATCTTCGTGAGAAACCCCATGAAGATCAAGGCGGACATGACCTATACACTTGTCCATGAGCCCGAGAGACTGGCTATCGCTTACAGCGCTATATCAATGAAAAATATAAAGTCGGAACACGCAAAGCTCCACGTTGAGAACAAGATAAACTCTGTGGTGAAGCGGCGCATAGTTTCCGTTATGACCAAGGTGGTGCATATCCTCCGCCAGCTCTATGACTCGGGAGAGGTCTATATGGACAGGCTCTATGAGGGAGTCACCGACCGCTCCGCAAGAGTTGCCACATTCCTGGCAGTCCTGGAGCTCACCAGACACGGACGTATCACCATTAGCGACGATAATACCATGATATTCTTCAAGGGAAGAAAGAACGGAGTGGATAGATCTTGGAGATCAAAGACAAGCTCGGAGCAATAGAGGCTATCCTCTTTGCAAGCGGCGAGCCTATTGAGATATACCGCCTCTCGGAGGCAAGCGGAGTTGACGCAGGCACACTGCCTTCTATGATAAGGCTGCTCAATGAGCGCTATGAGGACTGCGGCAGCGGTATCTGCATAAAAAAGCTGGACAGCAGCTTCCAGATGTGTACCCGTGAGGAGTTCGCTCCTCAGGTGAGGGCGGCTCTTGAGACCAAGAGAACGGCTCCTCTCTCAAATGCGGCTATGGAGGCTCTTACAATAATCGCCTATAATCAGCCTGTTTCAAAGGGCTTCGTGGAAAATGTCCGCGGTATCGACAGCTCCTCTGTCATCAATAACCTGGTGGAAAAGGGACTTGTCGAGGAGGCTGGACGCCTTGACGTTCCCGGAAAGCCCATAGTGTACAGGACCACAGCGGTGTTCCTGAGAAGCTTCGGACTCAGCTCCGTGGCGGATCTTCCCCCTCTCCCGGGACAGAGCGATCTCGTCCTTGAGACCGAGGAGGAATTCGTGGACAGAGAGCTGGCTGAGGCTCAGCAGACCGAATAATCAAGGAAAGGAGCGGCAGGATTGATCGTACTAAAAATACTGCTGTATATACTTCTTGCCGTTTTAGGCATCATACTGCTGGTGCTCATTACTCCTGCGGGAGGAGAGTTCAGCTATATCGACGGCAAATTAAGCTATAAAGTCAAGCTTTGGATAATCAACCTTATGGACTCAGACGGCGGCGGTCTTTACAACTGGTGGAAAAAGCGGAAGGCAAACAAAAAGGACAAGCCCTCAAAGCCTGAGAAACCCAAAAAAGACAAGCCCGTAAAGGAGAAAAAGGCAAAAAAGAAAAAACAGAGGGAACAGTATGAGTGGGAGAAGGAGCTGGAGGACATTCCCGTAAATGATCCTGAGGCTGATATGCTCCCCGCGGAAACGGCTCAGCAGGAAAGCGCTCAGTCCGCAGCGGAGGAGGCTCCCCGCACCGACAGCTTCACAGAGGAGATGACCGGGGAGGAAGCTCCCGAAAAGAAGAAAAAGGACAAAAAGAAGAAAAAGAAGAAGGACGAGGACTTTGACGAGGACCTCTTCGATGAAGATGATGACAGCGCTGACAAGTCTCAGGACGAGGACAAAAAGTCCGTCAGCGACAAGATAGAGTTCATAGTCGGAATATGGGAGAGCGCTCAGCATCCCCTGCTGAAGATATTCAAGGGCTTCAAGCTGAAGGATCTGTATATCGACTTCATAATCGCCGACGAGGACGCCTATGACTGCGCCATGAAGTACGGAAGGTACTCGGCTCTGGTCTACAACGGCATAGCATTTTTCAGCCAGCTCTTTACCGTAAGGCTGAAAACTATTGACGTCCACCCGCAGTTCGGCGTATCCAAAGGACGCTGGGACGCCGCAGGAAAGCTTTCCTTCCGTCTCGGTACAGTGGTCATCGCAGGAGCATGGTTCCTGATGACATATATTTTCAGGACTTTCATTCCCGGAAAGCTGAGAAAACGCAAATTGAAAAAATCCGCCGCAAGGCAGAAGTGAGGTATAAATCATGAGTGCAAACAATACACCAGTAAGTGATCTCTTAGGAATTTCCATCGAAAAGATCAAGGAGATGGCTGACGTAAACGCCATTATCGGTGAGCCCATAAAGCTTCCCGACGGTACTACCATTATCCCTGTATCAAAGGTGAGCTACGGCTTCGCTTCGGGCGGCTCCGACCTGCCTTCAAAGTACGACAAGGACCTCTTCGGAGGCGGAGCAGGTGCAGGCGTTTCCATAAAGCCCGAGGGCTTCCTCGTTATCTCTCCCGACGGTTCCGCAAAGATGGTAACTATGGAGGGCTCAAGCGACCCCATCAGCGCTGCTATCGAGAAGATGCCCGGCATCATCGACAAGGTAAGCGGCTTCATCAACAAGAGAAAGGGAGGCTCCGACAATACTGCCGCAGGCGGTATCACAGACGAGTCTGTGCCCCTTAACTGAGAATAAATAAGCAGCCCCGGGCATAACCTTTAGTACATGATCATACGGAGGTGTGCCCATGAAATGGCTCGTTTCTATATCTGCGGCGGCAGTATTGGCTGCTGCTGCGGTCTGTCCCTGCAATACAGCCGGAGCTGAGTACCCACAGGTACAGGCTAAGGCTGCGGCGGTAATATCTGCCGATACAGGCGAGGTGGTCTATGCTCTCAACGCATCTGTGAAGCTTCCCATGGCAAGCACCACCAAGATAATGACCACTCTGCTCTGCCTTGAAAGCGGAGGGCTCTATGATGAGTTCACCGTGGACAGCGACGCCATCAAGGTTGAGGGCTCCTCCATGGGCTTGCAGGAGGGGGACACTGTCACAAAGTACGCGCTGTGCTGCGGTATGCTGCTTCCCTCTGGGAATGACGCTGCCAATGCTGCTGCCGTAAGGATAGCAGGCAGCATAGATGCCTTTGCGGAGATGATGAACGACCGCGCCCGTGAAATGGGACTTTCAAGGACCTATTTCGTCACGCCCTCGGGTCTTGAGGGTGAGGGACACGGCTCATCGGCGGCTGATATGGCTCTCCTTGCCCGTGAGGCGCTGAGGAACGATATCTTCCGCAGTATCTGCTCTCAGAGCAGCATGAAGGTGGAGTTCGGCTCGCCGCCATATGACAGGTGGCTGAGGAACACCAATAAGCTTCTGGGTATGTATGAGGGAGTTTACGGCGTTAAGACCGGCTTTACCGACGAGGCGGGACGGTGCCTGGTGTCTGCCTGCGAAAGAGGAGGCAAGGACCTCATCTGCGTCACCCTCAATGACAGAAATGACTGGAACGACCATATGGCGCTGTATGACAGCTGCTTTGAAAATGTGAGACTGGCGGAGATAGGTCTGCCGCGGGATATGACTGCGGATATAGTCGGCGGAAATGCTGACAGGCTGCGTATAGTCCCCGAAAAGGAAACTGTCACGGTCACCACCCTCGCAGGAAATGAGGAGGACTTCACCTTTACGGTGATGAGCAGTCCTTTCCTGTACGCTCCCGTAAGGGAGGGGGAGAAGGTGGGAAGCCTCTCTGTCAGATACCTGGGACGGGAAGTGGAAAGAGTCGACCTTCTCGCCGCGGAGACTGTGGACGTCCATTCCGAAGACAGGGGCAGCAAAAGTCTTTTTCAGAAAATAATGGATAAGATCGGGAGCTTTTTCTCCCATTAAGGATAGGATTACTTTGGAAAAAATAAGAATTCAGAAAATGATCGCCGACTGCGGCGTATGCTCCCGCAGAAAAGCTGAGGAGCTTATTACAAAGGGCAGGGTTAAGGTCAACGGTCACCCTGTCAAGCTGGGCGACAAGTGCGGCTTCAAGGACATCATCACCGTTGACGGTGAGAGGATTTATATGCCTAAGAAGCGCAGCTTCGTCTACCTGATGATGAACAAGCCCAGAGGCTATGTTACTACCGTTTCCGATGAGCTGGACAGGCGCTGTGTCATGGACCTCCTTACAGATGTGGAGGAGAGAGTCTACCCCGTGGGACGCCTTGACAGGAACTCGGAGGGACTTCTTCTCTTTACCAATGACGGTGAGTTCGCCAACAGCATAATGCACCCCAGCCGCCATATCTCCAAGACCTACCGCGTTACGGTCCGTCCCGACATTACCGATGAGCAGCTTGTAAGGCTCTCAGAGGGCGTTGAGATAGACGGCAGGAAAACTCTCCCCGCTACCGTAGTGGTAAAGGAAAAAGCTGAGGGCAGAGTGGTCCTCCTCATGACCATCAAGGAGGGCAGGAACCGCCAGATAAGAAAGATGTGCGAGGCTGTGGGACTGGAAGTGGCAAGGCTCCGCCGCATAAGCATAGGTCCCCTGAAGCTGGGTATGCTGAAGCCCGGTGCTTACCGCGACCTGACCGCCGAGGAGCTCCGCGCAATCAGAAATGCCATAGGCAAGGAGAAGTGATATGCTGGAGATACAGGAAAGGTTCGATACCAACGGGTATGAGAGACTTGTCGAGGCTGCGGGGAGCAGTCAGCTCCATATCACGGAAGCTCTTGACAGGGGCGAGGCTATCGGCTTTATCGCCTATTCCTACGGCAGCGAGAGGACTGTGGTCTATGACTATGAGGACTGCGGCGATATGATGCTCTGTGACGGGCTTGTACGCTCAGTCATGCTCAAGAGCGTGCTGAAGGGCATAAACCATATGCTCTTTCAGCTGGAGGACGATAAAAAGTTCGATACCCTGAAAAAACTCAGGTTTTTAAGCGGCGACAGCAGACAGTGCGGCGACCTTGAAAGCTTCATGAACGGCTGTCAGAGCTGCAAGAGCAAGAAAGATGAAAAGAAAGGATAGATTTGAGTGCCCATCAGGATTTCTTCAGAGCTCCCTGCATTCAAGACCCTCGGCGAGGAGAATATCTTCGTCATGTCAAAGGAGAGAGCGGAGCATCAGGACATCCGTCCGCTGAAGGTGATTATTCTCAATATAATGCCTAAAAAAATAGAGACCGAGAGCCAGCTCATGAGGCTCCTCAGTAACACGCCATTACAGGTGGATGTGGAGCTGCTCCAGATGGCTTCCCATGTGTCAAAGAATACCTCATCCAGTCACCTTGACTCGTTCTACAAGACCTTCGATGAGATCGCCGATTACCGCTATGACGGCATGATAATCACAGGCGCTCCCGTTGAGCTACTTGACTTCGAGCAGGTGGACTACTGGAAGGAGATATGCAGTATCATGGAGTGGTCAAAGACCCACGTCTTTTCCACTATCTATATCTGCTGGGCTGCACAGGCAGGTCTCTACTATCACTACGGTATACCAAAGTATACTCTCGACCATAAGATGTTCGGCATCTTCCCCCACAGGGCTGAGGTGAGCAACTGTCAGCTCCTCAGGGGCTTTGACGATGTTTTCTATGTGCCCCATTCAAGAAATACCGAGGTCCGCAGAGAGGATATAGAGCGTATCCTTCAGCTGGAGATTCTTACCTCATCGGATATTTCGGGAGTACACATCGTCGCCAATAAAAACGGTAGGCAGTACTTCATCACAGGACATTCCGAGTACGACAGGGACACCATCGCCAACGAGTACAGGAGAGACCTGGAAAAGGGTATCGACATACAGATGCCATACAATTATTTCCCGGGTGACAATCCCGACAATATGCCTGTTTTCTCATGGAGATGCACGGCTAACCTTATGTTCTCAAACTGGCTGAATTACTGCGTATATCAGAAGACACCATATAATCTGGACGAGCTGGAGGTCCGTAACTGGAACTGGCAGACAAGTCTGTAAGAAAAGGAGCTGAAAAGCAATGGATGATTTCTACGGAAACAACAACGGCGGTTACAACAACAATGGCTACAACAGCGGTTATAACAACGGAGGCTATAATAACGGTTATAACAACAACGGCTACAACAATAACGGCTACGGCGGTTATAACAACGGCTACAATAATGGATACAACAATGGATACAACGGACAGAATTTCGGCTATAACAACGGTTATCAGCCCGAGGAAAAGGGCGGAGCAGGTCTTGCCATAACTTCATTTGTAGTATCTCTGGTGAACCTGATACTCTGCTGTACTCTTCTGAGCTTCATCACTGCACCTCTCTGTATCATCTTATCTATCGTCTCTCTTGTGAAAAAAGAGAAAGGGTACCGTGCTTGCTATATTCGGTATCATATTCTCTGTTCTCGCAGGTCTGGCACTTTTCGTTTACGGCAAGACATTTTACGATGTGTCAAAGGATATGGTATACTTCGCAGAGCATGAGGATCAGATCATCGAGGACTATGAAAGAGACGGCACTATCCCTAAAAGATTTGACAAGTACAGGGACAGCAAGTATGACGATGTATGGGGCGAGGGCAATACCTTCGACGACTTCTTTGATGAGTTCGTAAAGCGCCGCAAGGAGGAGAACCGCGGCGGTACATATTCATATACCTACACCTATGGCGAGGACTCCTCAGACCTTGCACTTGGCTTTCAGCCTGCACTTTTAGTATAACTGAACAACATAAGCCCCTGAGCGCACCTGCGCCGGGGGCTTTGCTTATTGTGTGAGATCTGCCATGTACTCCCCCGTGGAGAGAAGTCCGCTGCGGTTATATCGGAATATGCCGTAGAGACAGTCAGGGTCACGGGTGATGAGGTTCATGCCCTCGCGGCAGGTCAGGGTCATGAGTATGCCGCTGTCACGGAGCACCGGCAGGCTCTCGGGACAGAGCGAGCCGAAGGGATAGGCAAAGACAACGGGGGAGACTCCGCAGTGTAAGCGGAGCTCGGTGCTGAGAAGTCCCACATCTGCGGAAAGCATGGAGGAGTAGTCCTCCACAGTCTCTTCGGGGAGCCTTGCACAGCCCTTGCGGACAGTGTCGGAGTGGAGGTCATAGGTGTGGCTGCCTATCTCAATTCGTCCCGAGGCGAGAAGGTCGGAAATGTCCTCCCAGGTCAGGTAGGAGTAGCTGTCCGCATGAGGGTCGGCGGCTGCATAATCATCGGTGTACCTGCCAACAATAGACACAAGGGCGGTCATATCGTATCTCTCCAGCAGGGGCAGTGCAAGGGACAGGTTATTGTAAAAGCCGTCATCAAAGGTAATGAGCACGGGCTTTTCGGGAAGCTGTCCAACGCCCCTTGTGTAGCCGATGAGCTGCTCTGCGGTGACGGTTCGGTAGCCATGGCCGCTCAGCCAGGCAAGGTCACTTTCAAGCTGTTCGGGAGTCACTGTGTAAGCGGAGGGCTCCTTCTCGCAGACGCTGTGGTACATTATGACGGGCAGAGACACGGGAGGCTCGGGAGAGTTCTCCGCAAAGACCGGGATAAGTGCAAAGCCTGCACCTATAAGCACAAGGAGGGCGGCGGCTGCCGCAAGAAGCCTTTTCAGGCGGAAACAACTGTACATGGTATCACCTCACAGTATCATATGCGGAAAAATGCGGAAGAATGACGATAAAATGGGGACATAGTTCCGTCAGACGGCGAATATACTTATCTCAAAGGAATTATTTGTGAGGTGAGTGCTTATGACGCGCCGCAGACGCAGAAAGCTGAGAGGAATATTGAAATGCACCGCAGCGGTGATACTGCCCCTGATTGTGGCGGCAGGTGCAAGGGGAGCAAAATACGTGGACAGGGCTGTGAATGGTGAAGCCCTCCTTATGGACAGCACGGGCAGTGCAGAGGCTCCACCTAAGGCGGACAGGCAGGAGGTGAGCCGCGTTACATTTTCGGAGCTTCCCGACGAGAGCATTATGCTTTCACAGGGCTATGGCATAGAAGACGAGAGCGACGGTAACAGGGAGCTGCTGCGGCTTCCCTCGCCCCTTGATATGAAGGCTGATAATGCAGGGGAGAAGCCCTATCCTGCCCGCTGGGAAACGGGGGACGGGGAGATAATACGCACTACCTACGGGCTGTACAGCGGCAATGCCTTCTTCGGTCTTGAGGGCGGGGGACAAGTGAACAACAAGACCGGTATTCCCAACGAGGAGCTTATCCGTGAGAGCGGCTTTCTGCCCAATTTTACCGTGGAGGACACCGATGAACCTCTGGTGCTCCTCTACCATACCCACACCACCGAGAGCTTCGAGCCCTTTGTCAGGGAGCATTATGACAGCAGCTTCAACTACCGCACCACCGACCCCACAAAGAACGTGGTCATGGTGGGAGACGCCATTCAGGCGGAGCTTGAGGCTCAGGGCATAGGCGTTATACACGCCGTGGAGGTACACGATTATCCCAGCTATAACGGCTCCTACGGGCGCAGCCGTGAGACTATAACGCCCATTCTGGAGAAGTACCCAAGCATAAAGGTGGTGCTTGACATTCACAGGGACGCCATTTCGGGTGAGGGTTTTGCCTATCAGCCCTTCGTTGAGGTGGATGGCAGAGAAGCGGCTCAGATAATGATAATATCGGGCTGCGATGACGGTACCCTCGGTATGCTGGATTGTATGCAGAATTTCCACTTTGCCTGTGCCCTTCAGCAGAAGCTGGAAAGCGACCATGAGGGCTTTACCCGTCCCATTTTATTCGATTACCGCCACTATAATCAGGACCTTACCAACGGAAGTCTTCTCATAGAGGTAGGCTCCCACGGCAATACCCTTGAGCAGGTACAGTACGCAGGCCAGCTTTTCGGCAGGTCCCTGGGAGAGCTGCTCAATTCCATGAAAAGGAGATAATATGCGCAGAAAAAGAAAAAAAGCCGTACTCAGAGCAGCTTTCATGTATCTGCTCCTGAGCGGCGGCTCATGGATGTTCATTTATTCCTATGCCAATACCAGCAGCCGACTGAGCGGCGAATATATCGTTCCTGCTCAGATGGTGGTGGAGGAAGAGACTGCGACTGTGGACATTCTCGGTCACAGTGCCTGTTTCAGCATATCTGGTATAGCTGCCCACAGCAAGCTCTACTGCGGAGCCTATCTGCTTTCGCCTGATGAACTGAGGCTGGCAGCTTATGTGGTGTCATTATGTATATAGCTTGGACTGTCTTGTGTAGTAGAAGGTGTTCAGCTCGCCTGTGTAGATAAGGTCTGCACCGGGGAAGCTGCGGAAATCGTCGGGCTTATAGAGCGAAAAAGCCTTGTCAAGGGGTATGCCTATCTTGTCCATAGTGTATGCTACGAACTGTGAACAGACGAAGCTCCTTTCCCGCTTCCACTCGATATTGAAGTACACCGCCAGAAGTCCCAGAAGGTTGTAGGAATATACCTTCCTGTGCTGTGAGAAGTGGTTGATTATCTTGTTGTAGGCTTCCTTCTGCTCGTGAGTTACGCTTATGCGGTATATCTCGCAGGGGATATTGTGGTACTGTCCAAGTGTGCCCTGTCCCACTATCTCCTTGTTGAAGGTAGCAGGAAGCGGAAACGGACGGTATGTACGGCAGAAGCTGTACATCTCCGAAAGCTGTATATCTCCTGAAAGAGAAACATGATTATATGGCTTTTTTGTTAGAAATTTGAAGAATCGTGCGGGTCTTGTACCTGTCTGTGCGACTATCAGATAAATGTAGTCCCCCAAAACGTTCCCTCCTAATTTATTTTTTATAATTATATCACAAACACTTGCAAATTTCAAGACTTTTTGATATAATTATATAGTCGCATGATTTTTTATATGAATATGCGCCTGTAGCTCAGAGGATAGAGCATCGGCCTCCGACGCCGTGTGCGCTGGTTCGATTCCAGTCAGGCGTACCAGCGGGGAGCCCCCGCGGGATAATCGCGTTTCACTTCTTGTGGAGCGCGATTTTTTTGTATTTGTTTGCCTCGGGTACTGCTGATGTACGAAATGATCTAATCAAATTGACATTTTATCAGATAAATGGTATAATATTTCAAAATACGAACGGAGGAACTACGGAATGGATAATTTTATCAAACTGCCTGTTGAAGTACGTTATGCTGATGAACTTGCAGCCCTTGCAGCTTCCGATAAGGGAAGGCGTCCCGAAAACTGGAAGCTTTCTCCCCGTGCTGTCAGGACCTTCATACTCGGCGGCAAAGTTGATACTCCATCGGGCAAAGCTGAAATATCAAAGAAATTCTACGGAAATGATTCTCTTGTTGAACGTGCGATCATTACCCTCGCAGGCAGCCGCGGACTTATGCTGGTGGGCGAACCGGGTACGGCAAAAACTATGCTTTCCGAACTCCTTTCCGCCGCCTGCTGCGGTGTTTCCACCAATACGGTCCAGGGTACGGCAGGAACTACCGAGGATATGATAAAATACAGCTGGAATTATGCGCTCCTTCTTTCAAAAGGACCATGCCGTGAAGCACTGGTGCCCTCACCGCTTCTTATAGGTATGGAGCAGGGCATATTTGCCCGCTTCGAGGAGATAACCCGTACTCCTGCGGAAATACAGGATAGTCTCATCTCAGTTATGAGTGACCAGATACTCAATATCCCCGAGCTCGGTGACGATGGACTTGTGCTTGCCCGTCAGGGCTTCAATATAATAGGAACAGCCAATACCCGCGACAAGGGCGTAAACGAAATGTCCGGTGCCCTCAAGCGCCGTTTTAATTTTGAGACAGTGGAGCCTGTGCGCGATGTAAAGCAGGAAAAGGAGATAATCATACGCGAGGCTGAGGATATGGCTAAGGCAGGCCATATAGATATGCCTGTTGATACCGATGTTGCCGAGCTCCTTGCGGTTACTTATCATGAGCTGCGTGAGGGGAGGACAGCCGATGGTACTGTGGTCGAGAGACCCTCTGCGATAATGAGCACTGCCGAGGCGGTATCGGTGTACTTCCAGACCCTCAGTCACGCCTGGTATTACGATGATTCACGGTTTGACCTCGGAATTCTCACAGAGATACTTGTGGGTGCTGTATGCAAGGAGAACAGGGAGGATCTTGCGAAGCTCCGCGCTTATTTCAGAACAGCCTCAAAGGATAAGACTAAGGAAGGTGGGCTATGGAAAACGTATCTCAGTTCGTCGAAGCTGCTGAAATGACGCTTATTGCAGAGGATAATCCTCTGCTGCTCTTTCCTGTGCGCCATCACAGCCCTGTCTGCTCATATCAGCTTATACGGACTATGGAGCTTTACCGCCCCGACATCGTACTTATTGAAGGTCCCTCCGATGCCTGCGGGCTGATACCCGTCCTTACCCATGAGGAAACGAGGCTTCCTGTTGCCATATACTATTTCTACAAGGACAGGAAAAAGCTTGTCAATGAGGACGGGGAGGACTATAAATGCTACTATCCTTTTCTGTATTCCTCACCAGAATACAATGCACTTGCAGAGGCGAAAAAACTGGGTATAAAAGCAATGTTCATTGATCTGCCCTACAGCGAGATCATGATAAATACCGCGGAACAGAGCGGTCTGAGGCGAAGCGGCAGACAGAATTATGCAGATGATACCAGGCTCGCACAGGGCGAGATGTACCGTGCTCTCTGTGACAAGACCTCCGTGCGAAGCTTTGATGAGTTCTGGGAGAAGTATTTCGAGATCGGGGGACTTACTCTCACGCCCGAGGAGTTTCTGCGTCAGATGCACACATACTGCTGTCTTACAAGAGAGAATTCCGATCCTGCCGGATCCGAAACGGACGGTACCCTTATCCGTGAGCGATTTATGGCTTCACGTATCATCGAGGAGATGAAGACAAATAAAAGGGTACTTGTGGTGACAGGCGGATTTCACAGCCCGGGGCTGCTGAAGCTTATCAGAAGCGGAAATGCAGCTCCGCCAAAGCTGCACAGCATACCTGCCGACCTGAGAGGTGCATATCCTGCGGCTTACAGCTATGAATCGGCAGATGCACTACATGGCTATGCGTCGGGTATGGAGCATCCCTACTTCTATGACAGCGTGTTCCGACGAATAATAGCACACGGCTCGCCTGAGGGCGCTTACGATGAGGTGACACTTGATTTCCTCATGCAGACCGCAAGGGAATGTGCAGATAAAGACCTCCCTGCGGCAATGCCCGATGTTACCGCTGCACTCTCACTCATGAAAGGACTTGCGGCACTTCGCGGTGTAAGAGAATGCGGTATGTATGAGCTTTCCGACGGTATCACTTCAACATTCATCAAGGGCGAAAAAACTGTATCATCGTCAATGCCTCTTGATATCCTTTCAAGGATAGCTGTCGGAAATAAAATTGGACATATCGGCGATAAGAGCCATGTTCCGCCGCTTATCGCTGATTTTGAGAAGCAGTGTGCGGCATTCAGGCTGAAAACAGACAATACCTTTGCGCAGACCGTAGAATGCGGACTTTTTACCTCGGCAAGAGGTCTGGCGCTCAGCCGCTTTCTCCATCGCTGCCGATACCTGGGAACAGGGTTCTGTCATGTCATCAGAGGGGCAGCTCTCCGGGAAAACAGGGACAGGAGCCGTGTCCGCGAGGAGTGGTCATATCAGCGCAGACCTTCAGTGGACGCAGCACTTACCGATCATACCGCCGACGGTTATACTATCGAAGAAGCCTGTCTGACTGTTGTACGCAGGACCCTTGACAACGAAAAATACTGCTCACGGGCAGCGCAAACGGCTGTTGACTGCTTTGTCATGGGTATCGGTATCGACAACGAACAGCAGATAATGTCGGATATTATCGCAGCAGACGGTGACCTGTTCTCGGTGGGCGACGGAATGAGATTTTTTGAGATGCTTTACCATCTTTGCGAGGTCTACGGCTATGAGGGAAGAAGTGCGGGGACACTTATTGAGCTATGCTTTTCAAAGCTGATCTCCTCTCTGCCGCTGATGGCGGGGCTTCCGTCAGACCGCGCCGATGCCTGCATACGCATAATGAAGCATATGCTGGAGCTTACCGATACACTGCTGAGAGAGCGTGCAGGGGAGCTTGAATCCGCTCTGCGTCTCATCATCTCCGCACCGCAGAAACAGCCTGCGGTGTTCGGTGCGGCAATAGGTCTGCTGTGCAGCTTTGACAGCAGTATGCGCATAACGGCGGAGCAGGTCCTCCGCGGATTTCTGTGCGGTTCGCCTGAGGTGATGAAGCAGGGCGCGGAATACCTGAAGGGACTGTTTTCGGCTGCCCGTGATATAATGTTCGGTGATAACGACTTCCTGAGAATGACCGATGAGCTCATCACAGGCATGGGATACGATGATTTCATCGAGGTATTGCCTCAGCTCCGCCTTGCATTCGGTTATTTCACGCCACAGGAGACCGCCGGGACCGCAAAGGCTGTGGCAAAGCTCCACAGTGCGGAGCCGGCAGAGATACGTTACGGCAGCGCCGTTGATGAAAGACTCTATGCTTTCGGAAACAGGCTTGACAGTGAGATAATGGCTCAGATAGCTGAGAGGTGAAGGAATGAGCGGAAAATACGATAACATATTGGCTGTAAACCGCTGGAGGCTCGTGCTCGGAAGCGGCTCCGAAAGAAGTCTTGACTTTGTCGGGAGCTCAGATGAGGTCGGAAGGTTCATGGATATGGAACAGCTTCTTGACTACCTCTACGGCAATGCACAGGGAGACGATGTCCGCCGTGATGAGTGCAGACAGGGTGGGACAGAGGATTCGCGGCTCACAGCGGCAAAGTGGATAACCCGTGTGCGTCAGCTTTTCCCTAAGTCTGCTGCGGAGGTCATGCAGCGCCATGCACTTGAGGAATTCGGTATGACCGAATTGCTGACGGACAAGAAGATACTTGAGAGCATGAAGCCCGATATGCAGCTGCTGAAAACCGTTATCCAGCTGAAGCATCTTATGCACGGTGAGGTCCTTGAAACGGCAAAGCGCATCGCCAGACAGGTAGCAGACGAGCTGCGGGAGAAGCTGGAAAACACCACGCGCAGAGGAATAACAGGCAGGCTTGACCGTTCACAGCGAAGTCCTGTCCGTTCATACAGAAACATAGACATGAAGAAAACTATCAGGCGCAACCTGAAAAATTATGACACCGACCGTGAACAGCTTGTCCTTCAGGAGGTCTATTTCGGCAGCAGGATTAAGAAGTACAACAAGAAAACCGTTATCATCGCTGTTGACGAGAGCGGTTCGATGCTGGGCTCGGTGATTTACTCCGCTGTTATGGCGCAGATAATGGCAGGAATGAGCTTTGCAGACGTCAGGCTCGTGATTTTTGATACCAATGTGGTGGATCTTTCTTCTGAGGCTGAGGACCCTGCACAGGTGATAATGAGCATTCAGCTCGGCGGAGGAACTGACATCGGAAAAGCCCTCGGCTACTGCGAGACACTTATAACTGCTCCACATGAGACCTGTGTGATATGTGTCACCGACCTCTTTGAGGGCGGCAGCAGGAGCCGTCTGCTCAATACTGTACGGAGCATTATCGGCAGCAGCGCTAAGCTGAGCTTCCTCACCGCTCTTGACGAGGAGGCTGAGCCTGTGTTTGACAGGGATCTGGGTCAGAAACTTGCCGATATGGGCGCATTTGTGGGGGCACTGACCCCCGACAGGCTGGGAGAGTACATAGGCAGTCTGTTTGCATGATCTTGAGTGAAAGGAGCAAAGGTTATCGTGAACGATCAGCTTGCCGCCGCTATCCGTAAAGCGGACGAGGAAAGCCTTACTGCCATTGCAAACAAGGGCATTTATAAACGTGCCGTCAAGGACGCCGAAGGCGCAGAAGGGGACATAACGGACTCGGGAGCTGCTGCGGAAGTATCGGTGGGCGGAGAAAAATGTGTCATAACCCTGCCTTTGGGAGAGAGCAGCTGCACCTGCCCTTCACGCACTGTCTGCCGCCATATCATCACAGCGATCCTTCTGCTGAAAAAACAGCTTCCCGAGCAGCCGCAGGAGGCTGAGGAAGATACTCCCTGTGAGGAGGAAGAGAACGCGGAAGCGGCTGAGGCTGCGGAGGTAAACCCTGCCGCCGAAGACAGCGAGGATACTCTCAGTGAAGGCGGGCTGAAAGCGGTACGCAGCTGTGCGGAGATGTGCATGGGACTTCTGGGTGGTGTTCTCACCCATGGACTTGTCCGTATCCCCGAGACTGCCGCCGAGGACTTTGAACTTGCTGCGGTACGCTGCCATGGAGCTAAAATGGCGGAATGTGAACGGCTGATGCGTGGGCTCGGCGGACGTATAGCTGACTGCGCCACAAGAAGAGCGTCGTTTGACAGCAGGGCGTTTACCCGCCGCCTTCTGGAGACTGCGGAGCACCTTGAGCATTTACTGAATGATGAAATATCTCCCGATGATCTGGGCAGCTTCCGCAGTGTGTATACGGATATAAAGGGAGATCTGGAGCTCCTTCCCGTCGGACAGAGAACTGTTTCGGGCGGCGAATATACAGGCGAGATATTCTATTTTGTCAACTGCGATACGGAGCATGAATACCGTTTTCTGACGTTTTCCGATATACGTCCTGTGTTCTATGAAACTCTGAAAAAACGTCATACGGCAGCCTGTCCCTGGGGTATGGAGACACCCCTCCGCTCCGTGATGAAGCGCCGCCTCACTCTGGTGGGAGCTAAGGTGTGTGAGGGCAGACTGTCTGCTTCAAAGGATACGGTCGTTGCGGCTTCCGTTCCTGCTGTCCTTGACTGCTCACTTATACACAGCCTCATGGTGACTGATTTCCGTGAGATAGCCCTGAGCCTTGCGGAGGGTTCTTCTCAAAGGGAAACGGACAGGCTGTTTTTCATTTATCCCGCCCGTATGGTGCGGTATGGCTTTGACAGGAACGATCAGCAGCTTGTCATTACATTTGAGGATCACTGCGGCTGTACTGCCGACTGTATTGTGAAGTACCGCAGTGAGTCAAAAGAATTTATCGGACAGCTTGAGCGCATATGCAGAAGGATGTCAGAACCGTCGGAAAAGGTATATACGCTGCTGGTGACTGCTTATATCGAGGAGGGCGAGCTCAGGTTCTTCCCCATAGAAATATATGACTTCATCAAGCCCGCGGAGCTGCACACATTCAGCTTAGCGGACAAAGCCATGAAGCTTGCGGAGGAGGGAAGCTTTGCCGCGGAGACAGGCAGACATATCGCCGCTGTGGGGGATATTCTTGAAAGAATAGTCCTTACAGGCTTGCAGTCGGAGCATGACTGGGGACAGCTCATTGCTGAAAGCAGAAATATGGGTATGCACGGACTTGCGGGACTTACAGAGAAAACGGCAGAGGCTGCCGAAAGCTGCCGCCATTCGGTAACGGACGGTTCACGCAGGGTGCTTGACTGCATGATAAAGCTCAACAGGTATATCATTGCCGCAGAAGAACGGACAGGAAGCGTTTCTGCACTGAGTAAACTATATAGAGGAGAATAAGTATGCTTTACGGAGAAAAAGATCAGGAATTTGCAAAACTTGCTGAGGTGCTGAAAAGCGCAGGATTCAGCGAAAACACCATAGACATCGGAATACGCTATATGAGCGGTGAGACTGCCGATGAAACACTGCTTGACGGGATACAGCCCATCAGGGCAAAAAATGTGGTCAGCTGGGAGCATCAGCGGATACTTGAGCGTATGAACGAAAAGATATTTGCCAAGAATGAAGAAGCATTCCTGAGATATGTCAGCTTTATTTTTACGGCATCGCACATGAGCGGAGCATCGTTCATTTTTCAGGGGCAGTACTACGGCTCAAAGCATAACAATGAGAAGACCCGCGCAAAGGCTCTCAGGCGGCGTTTCGGCGATGAAGCCGAGGCTATTGAGCTTGCCCTCCGTGCATACTTTCACCATGAGATAATATGCAGACCCATGTACCTGGAAACAAACGATCCCGCTCTTTGCATAAAGGCTATCGGTATGCTTGACAAATACGGCAGCGGTCAGGATCATTTTGCAAAAGCCGAGCTCGCCGTATTCGCCCTTAACAATTCGCCCCTTCCCGAAAAGGACAGGGACGCCGCAGACGATCCCATCGTAAAAAAGGCTGTTGATACGCTGATAGAAGTATATGACAGTGCCGGCAAGGTAAACGCTCATCAGTACAATTTCCTTACCGTAGCAATGGCAGAGGCTGCTCCCTTTTCCGAAAAAGCAAAGCAGATCTTTAAAGTCATGGCTGTAAACAACCTGGTGGAAGCTGCAAAGCTTGAAGGGGATTTTATCCGCTCCCACAGGAGGGTGTCACGGGTAATTGAGAGTATGCCCGAGATCATAAATGAGGATTATATACGCTATATCGCTTCGGGACACTTCACAAACCTGAAGGAGCGCCTTGGAAAGATGGCGGAATTCGACCCGAAAAAGGTCCGTACGGTGCTTGATTCCGAGAAGGATCTTAAAGTTGCGGTCATATTGCATGAGGTGCTTACCGAGAAGGATCCCGCCTTTGACCCGAAGGAATACGATCTGAAACGCAGAGTACAGCGCCGTGCCGAAAGAGTTCTGGAAGCATACAGCCGCGATGATCCCGCGCTCATAAGGAACTACCTTAACGGCAAGGGCAGCTACGATGATATAAAAAGGATATTCAGCGGATACAAGAAGCTGAACAATCTCTCGGACGGCGGCAGGAAATTCGATTATTACGGCGTTTTCGGCGCAGATGACTTTTTCAGGCGTATTTTTACCATCGTCATGACAGCAAGCGACGACAGCTATTGCAGCCATATGAACGTTGAAGACAATACAGGCTACAAGCCCTTCAATGAGGATATTGTACGTGAGAAGGAGTCCATGCAGTATATGCTGGACGCAGGTGCGCCCCTTACTGACGCTATATCGTGCATGGGCGACCTGGCTGAGGGAGAATACGGCACAACGGTGGAAGCCTACACAAATGCTGCTGCAAAAGCCGCAGAGCAGTTCAGTGACCTCCTCGGCGGCTGTGAGCCTAAGGATATGGGCGTGAGAGGCAGGATAATATATACAAGAGCCATCGGCAGTGCCCCCGTAAAATTCAGAAAAAATCTTGCCGCCCTTGCTGATGACGGAAGCAAGGCTGTACGCACCGAGGTGATAAACGTTTTCAAGGCTCATAAGGAGCTTGCCGATGAGGTGAGGACCCTCCTTGCCGCAAAGAAGCTGGCTAAGCGTGACATTGCGGTCACTGTGCTGGAAGCCTGGGGGACTGACGGATTTTCCGATGAACTTCAAAAGGCATTTGAAAGTGAAAAGAATGACAAGCTGAAAATACGTATCGCTGCACTTATCGGCTCGGAAAAAATAACTGCGTCTGTGCAGATAAGTGACGATGAAATGATCAAGAAGCTCATGCGCGGAGCTTCAAAAGTGGCGTGGCTGTACAGCAAGCCCTTTGAGCCTGTTCACAGGACCGACGGTACCATTGCCGATGAGGACTATCTCAAGGTCATGATGCTGTGTTATGCAAGCATGGAGAAGCTTGGAAGAAGCAGTCTTGCCTGCAGGCTGGCGGAGGAGCTTGACAGGAAGGAGCTGGAAGCATTTGCCCAGGAGGTCTTTGCCCGCTGGTACGAAAAAGGTGCTGAGGCAAAGACAAAATGGGTCCTGTATTTCAGCGCTGTCCACGGCGGAAGCGCTATGTGCCGTGAGCTTGTTGTCCATATCAATGAATGGGGCAATTATTCCGTATATATGCAGAAAGCCATGGCTCTATATCAGCAGAACAGCAATACCATGATTGGTATGCGTACATCAATTGCAGGCGATGCTGTAATGGCTCTGGCAATGAACGGCAGCAGCGAGGCTCTTATGACCGTTGACAATATGGCTCGCAAGTTCAAGGGCAAGTCGGTGCGCAACGCTGCGGTCAACGCTATGGCAGCCGCCGCGGACGGTCTCGGTATAACTGCCGAGGAGCTGGCGGACAGGATAGTTCCCGACCTTGGCTTTGATGAGAAGCTCTGCCGCGTATTTGATTACGGCAAGAGACAGTTCAGCGTATATATCCGCCCCTCACTCGAGTTGGAGATATTCTGCGGAGACAAGCTGCTGAAGTCCATGCCCAAGCCCGGAGCATCTGATGATGCCGAAAAGGCAAATGTCGCATATGAGCAGTTCAAGGAGATGAAGAAGGTGATGAAGTCCGCTGTGACTTTACAGAAACAGCGCCTTGAATACGTGCTTATGTGTGACAGAAAATGGAGCACCGAGGGATGGAGAGCTCTCTTTGTAAAGAATGCCATAATGCACTGCTTTGCCATTGACCTTATCTGGGGAATTTACGAGGACGGAAAGCTCATCACCACATTTCGATATATGGACGACGGCAGCTTTACTACCTCTGACGGCGACGAATTTGAGCTTCCGGAGAACGGTGTGATAGGTCTTGTTCACCCCATAGAGCTTTCAGATGAGCTCAATGCTCAGTGGACAGAACAGCTCAGCGACTATGAGATAGTTCAGCCCTTCCCGCAGCTCTCACGTACTGTATTCCGTCCCGAACCCTCAGAGCAGGAAGCAAGGCGTCTCACCCGTTTCAAGGGGAAGGAAGCAGGCTGCCTTTCGCTTACAGGCAAAATGACACGGCTCGGCTGGTACAAGGGGCAGGCTGAGGACGCAGGATTCTTCTACTATTTTATCCGCGAGGACGTTGCAAGCCGAAGCGTTGCCCCCGACGGCAGTGCGCTGGTGAAGGGCTATGGTACCATGCTGATACATTCGGGAATGTCCATTGCTGCCTATGACATGGAGGATGAGTCGGTCACTGCGGAGGATATAGTATTCTTCAGGGCGGGTAAAGCTCCTGATTATTGGGACAAAGAGGATACGGAATTCGTAAAGTGCAGTGAAGTGCCGCAGCGTTATTTCAGCGAGATAATGCTCCAGCTCACTTCCGTATTGGGCAGTAAAGAGGAGAACTGAGACTGACGGAACATCTGAACAGCGAATGGAGGGGCATATGATAGATATTGCCAACATAGAGAAATACAAGGAAAACAACCGCATAGAGGCAAAAAAGGCTACAGGGGGGACTTCCCGTGAGCCTGTGGGAGACCTATTCAGCCTTTGCAAATACCCTGGGCGGTATCATACTTCTGGGGGTGGAGGAGTACCCCGACAAGTCCCTGCACCCCGTTGACCTGCCCGACCCTCAGTGGCTCATCAGCGACTTCTGGGACATTATCCGCGACAAAAAGCGAGTCAGCAGGAATATCCTCACGGAAAAGGACGTCAGGATAGTTGAGACCGAGGGCAAGCACATCATCGTAATAAACGTACCAAGAATTGCCAGAGGCGAGGAGCCCGTCTACATCGGCGGAAGCCTCTATACAGGCACCTACAGGCGCAGCGGCGACGGCGATTACCGCTGCAGCGTGGAGGAGGTCGCAGCTACGCTAAGAGAGATGAGAGATTAGTGGTTAGTGCATAGTGCTTAGTTATGGGGGCAGCATACTTCAAATCATCGCCGAAGGCGGCTCAACAAGAGGACGTCCCTACAAGCTAACCGCTCGGAACTATGCACTAAGCACTATTAACTAATCACTAAAGAGATTGACTTTAAGGCGGGACTGTGATATAATAGTAAGGTAAAATTTAGATCCAATGGAGGTATCTCAAAATGGGAATGTTTGACAAGCTTATTGCAAACCTTAAATCCAGCAAGAAAACCATCGTCTTCACTGAGGGAAGCGATCCCCGTATCCTCTCCGCAGCTGACAGACTTATCAAGGAAGACCTTATGGGCGTTATCCTCTGCGGCAACGTTGACGAGGTAAAGGCTGCTGCTAAGAACGGCGGCTTCAATATCGACAGCGCAGAGATCCTTGACCCTGCTACATACCCCGAAATGGACGCTCTCGTTGCTCAGATGGTAGAGCTCAGAAAGGGCAAGATGACTGAGGAAGAGTGCCGCGCTGCTCTTGCTAAGTCCAACTACTTCGGAACAATGCTCGTTAAGGCAGGCAAGGCAGACGCTCTCCTCGGAGGCGCTACATACTCCACAGCTGATACAGTAAGACCTGCTCTCCAGATAATCAAGACCAAGAAGGGCTCAAATCTGGTAAGCTCCTCATTCATTCTCTTCAGAGAGAAGGACGGCAAGGAAGAGAAGATAGCTATGGGCGACTGCGCTATCAACCTCGGCTACACAGACAGACTCGACAAGGACGGCAACGTTGTTCTCTCTGCTGCAAGACAGCTTGCAGAGGTAGCTGTTGAGACTGCAAAGACAGCTGATTTCTTCGGCATTGATCCTAAGGTAGCTGTTCTCAGCTTCTCTACATACGGCTCGGGCAAGGGCGGCACAGTTCAGCTCAGCCACGACGCTGTTATCGAGGCAAGAAACATCGACCCGAACCTCGTTATCGACGGTGAGTTCCAGTTCGACGCTGCTGTTTCCGCAGAGGTCGCAAAGACAAAGTGCCCCGACTCAAAGGTAGCAGGACAGGCTAATACATTCATCTTCCCCCTCATTGAGGCAGGCAACATCGGCTACAAGATAGCTCAGAGACTTGGCGGCTATGAGGCTTACGGTCCTATCCTTCAGGGACTTAACGCTCCTATCAACGACCTTTCAAGAGGCTGCAACGCTGACGAAGTTTACAAGATGGCTATCATCACAGCTGGCATGGCTTAAGCAATGCTTTGCATTGCTTAATTCGGAATTCGGAATGCGGAATTCGGAATTATTGTCGAAGCCAGATAACTGTGTAAACTAAATCTTAATGATACAAAAACAGGGACTGCGTTTTTTGCAGTCCCGTTTTGTTTTATTCGGCGTCGGTGCTGTCCTGAGAAGGGAGTTTACATTACTCTTCCTCAGCCTTGCTGATACGCCAGCCGCTCTCGGTCTTTACGATAGTAAACTTTGTCTTATAAGTACGATCGGGGTCAATGTCTAAATCAATATGGCTTCGTGTCGTAATTATATTTCCGTTCTCGTCGAACTCGCCATTCACTTCATCATCTGACCACTTGTACAGCCTGTCGCTTGTGTCGCAGGTCTCTGTATTAACATAATATCCGTCATCTGTTGTAAATATCAGAGTCGTGTAGTCTATATCCTCTTCCCTTGCGCAGGCACAAGCGTCAAGTACGATTTTTCCGAGTTCCGCATCGCAGACCTCATAACAGCGTTTTTCAAGATCTTCCCATGTTGGGTATCTCGGGTCAATAACACGATAAAAGTCTCTCGTGAACTCACTTCCATCGTCAAATTTAATTGTCTTGGTAACAACCGATGACCTGTCAACCTCAAGAGTTCTTCCGTGAATATCAAATAAGCACTCCATCCAATCATCTGTAAGCTCCTTGGCAATTGCGTCTGCGTCGGTGCTGTCCTCGTTTTCTTCATCAAGGGGCTTTTCCGTAACATCGCTTATGCGCCAGCCGTTTGGAGTTTTCACGATAGTGAATGTGGTCTCGGGAACAGGATAATCATGGACTTCGCGGAGCTCTGTCTCTACCACAGTAGCGATTATATTGCCGCTGTCATCGGTATGGACGTCCATGTCATATTCGCTAGTCGATAACGGGTCTATGCCATTATCATGGAGACCTGTTTCGACGTAGTAGCCGTCCTCAGTGACACAGAAAAACGGATTGCCCATAATATCTTCTGTATTCTCGGTACTAATTTCGAGTATTCTCTGTGCAAGCTCGGTATCGAGTATCTCATAACAGCGCTTTTCTATATCTGCCCATGTAGGGTATCTCGTGTCGGTAACGCGATAGAACTTTCTGTCAAAGGTAACGTCGTTGTCGGGAATTGTTATTGCCCTTGTGATAATATCAGACTTGTCAACTTCAAGGTCTCCTCCATAAAGGACGCACATAAACTCTCTGTAATCATCAATGAGAGTCTTTGCAACAGCCTCTGTGTCGGCTCCCTCGGCTTCGGTCTGCTCCTCGGTAAGGGCTTCTGTTGTGACCTCGGTGGTCTCTGAAATGCTCTCCTCCACCTCAGCTGCGGGAGCTTTACCGTTACGGCTGATATAGTACATACTGCCGCCTATGCCTGATACAAGTAGCAAAGCCGCTGCTGCCACACTTACGCCCTTGAACCACTTTGGTCTGCGGTATTTCTCAACTCCCGATACGTCAATACTGCTGTTGTCGATCTTTATATCAAACTTTCTTTTACTCATGGCGTACAGCCTCTCTTTCTGCTCGTCTCTGAGGACGGGATACTCTTTTGCGAGCCTGTCTGCTGTTTTGCTGTCGATGTCATTGAATACATCGTCTGTTCTCATTGTGATCCCTCCTCTGTGATACCTGCCGCGCTGAGAAGTTCCCTGAGCTTTTTCCTTGACCTGCTGAGCCTTTTCTGCACAGCAATATCGCTCAGTCCCACAAGAGCGGCTATCTGTTTGGTTTTCAGTCCGTAGTAATAGAAGTAAACGATGATTGAGGAATCGGGCTCCCCAAGGCTTTTTATGCAGTCAAGAACGGTCTCGCGCAGAGACGAGAGCTCCGCGGACTCATCGACTCTGATGTCGGAAGAAAGCTCGCCCAGGGTCTCCGACTCCATAGATACGGTAGTATCCTTTTTTGCAGAAAGCCGCCTGAAATAGCTTACCGCAGTACGCTTTGCAATGGTGCCTATCAAGCCTTTCAGGTCTCCGTCGGCAGCTTTGTGGCTTTCGAGATAGCGGAATACCGCCGCAAAGGTATCGCTGAGACACTCGTCCGTGTCCTCGGGACTTCCGCAGCCTTTAAGCTTGTTGGCGCAGATAGCATAGACGTAGCCGCAGTATTCATCGAAGAGAGCCCGTCTGCCTTCCTCGGCTGACTGCTCCATCATGCGGCTCAGCTCTTTGTCTGTCATCGTTTCACTCCTTTGAATGCATTCATATATTACACTCGCTTTGCCATGAGAATTTCTGACCGGTTTCTTTTAAGTGCATAGTGATTAGTGCTTAGTGCATAGTTCCGAGCCGTCAGCCTTGCAGGGACGGCTTTGGTGACGGAACGGATTATGTCGCCGCCCGCATAACTAAGCACTAAGCACTAACAACTCAACAGTATCACCTTCGGCGATGGATCAAAGTATGCAGCCGTCGGATCAGCCCGTCCCTTACCCGAAAGGCTTGCCGACACTTGTACTCACACCCCGTACTTGGTCTTGATACGGGAGAGCTTCTCGCCGAAGGGTTTAGCAAGGAGATAAAGGAACAGAACGTTTGACACCGCATAGCTGACCGTATAGGGCACAGCGGACACAAGTGCCGCCAGATAGAGCTTTATGTCAAAGCCGCGGTTGTACCAGAGTACCGTCCAGACGTCCATGATGAATGAGTAGGCGATACCCGTTGCGGCTCCGTAAATGAGGAGCAGAACACGGCTTTTCAGCAGCTTATCCGAGAGTATGCCTGCAAAGAGTCCGATGAGTCCCCAGGCAAGCATCTGAAAGGCTGTCCAGGGACCCTGTCCGAAGTAGAAATTGGACAGCAGAGCGGACATGGCTCCCACCAGAAAGCCTGCTTCTCCGCCCAGATAGAGGGCAGTGATTATGGTGAGGGCTGCAATGGGCTTGAGTATGGGTATGAACCTTCCCGCGAAGCACAGGGCTGTCATAACGGCTGCAATGACCATGCGGCGCGTTCCGGTGGACTTCTTCTCGAAGCCTGCCGCAAAGACCAGCAGTGCCGACACAGCAACTGCAAGGGCGATGATTATGTGCTTTTTCTCGTCGAAGGCGAGGGCTCCAAGGACTGTAATGAGGGGGACTGCAATGAATGGCACCACCACGCGGATAGTGTCGCGGAGCCTTTTGCTTTTTATCAGCAGCATATCAGCTCTCCTTCCTGCCGTTTAAGCGGCAAAGCTCTGCGGCGTCGGAAAGGGTGACGGCTCCGTCGAAATAGCCCCTTGTCATGCGGCTGACCGCGGTGGTGTAGAAGCTGTTTTCCGAGAAGAACTCACGGGGAGCTCCCTCCGAGACTATCTTTCCTCCGAAGAACATGGCGCACCTGTCGGCGCAGAGGGCTGCGAACTCCACATCGTGGGTGACGGTGACAACGGTGAGACCGTCGGCTTTGAGCCTTTTCAGCAGCTCGATGAAGCTCTCCTTTGCCGCCGCGTCAAGTCCCTTTGTGGGCTCGTCCAGAAGCAGGAGACGGGGGTGTGCAGCCAGTACCTTTGCAAGGGCGACAAGCTGCTGCTGACCTCCCGACAGGTCATAGGGGTGCTGCTCCAGCAGGGGAGAGAGGTCATAGGGAAGCTCTTTCAGCTCCGCACTGCACTCCTCCAGCTCCTCCCTGACGGTGTTCCTGAGAAAGACGGTCTGAACGTCCTGGGGCAGCATTGCAAGGCACTCACGGTACAGTGAGCGGTTCTTGTAGTCTTTGAGCTTTTTTCCGAAAACCCGTATTTTGCCGCTGTAGGGCTTCAGCAGTCCTGCCGCTGCCGAGAGAGCCGTGGTCTTGCCCGAGCCGTTGCCCCCCAGGATACAGAAAAGCTCTCCCGTGTTCACCCTGAGACTGAGACTGTCCAGAACGTCCGCACCGTTTTTCTCGTAGCGGAAGCAGACTCCCTCATATTCCAGCGCAGCTTCTCCCTCGTGAGGAGCTGTTTTGCTTTCAAGGGCTCTTACGGAGTTACCGTAGGTGGACTCTATGAAGTTCCTTCCCTCACGGACCGTAATGGGAGCCTTGCCCTGTTCTCCCAGAGCCGCGAAAAGCTTAGATGCCGCAGGCATACCGCACATTATGTCCTTCCTGTCGCCCAGCCCTGCCAGGACCTCCGAGGGAGAGCCCTCCCCGATGAGCTTGCCGCCGTCCATTACAAGGAGCCTGTCGCACAGGGGGACTACCTCCTCCAGACGGTGCTCTGCCATGAGTATGGTTATGGAGAAATCATTGGCGATACGCCGCAGAGTTGCAATGAAGTCCGAGGCGGCAATGGGGTCAAGCTGAGCCGTGGGCTCGTCCAGAATGAGGAGCTTTGGCTGCATGACAAGAACGGAAGCAAGGTTGAGGAGCTGCTTCTGACCGCCGGAGAGCTCTGCAGTGTCCCTGCCAAACCAGTCCCCGATACCGAAATAGCTTGCCATTTCCGCAATCCTGCGTGATATGTGAGCAGGGGGAGTACCCAGATTTTCCAGTCCGAAGGCAAGCTCGTGCCAGACCTTGTCGGTGACTATCTGCTGCTCGGGCTTCTGCATGACGAAGCCTATCTCCGAGGCGGACTTCCTGTCGGAGAGCTCCCCGAGAGCCTTTCCGCAGAAGATGACGCTGCCCGAGACCTGTCCCATGGGAGACAGCTCACGTTTCAGCATACGCAGGAGAGTGGACTTGCCGCTTCCCGTAGCCCCGCAGAGCACAGCCAGCTCCCCACGTTCAAGGGTGAGGGAGATATTCTCAATGGCAGGCTTTTTACAATTGGGGTAGGTGAAGGTCATATCCCTGACCGCAAGTATTTCCATCTCAGTTCCGCCTCCGTTTCTATGAATATGGGCAGCAGCACCAGTGCTGCGTAGGAAATTATCCCCGAAATACCGAGAAATGTGAGCTCTTTCATCTCCATGGACGGATAGAACTCAAAGCTGAGGGCTCCCGTACCGATGGCGGCAGCTGTCACCCCAAGAAGAGCCAGTGACGCCGCCAGCAGGAGAATATCTCCCCGACGGAAGCCGAAGCGCCGCAGCTGAGTACGTCTGCCTGTGCCGAAGCCCCTTGCCTCCATGCTGTCGGCGGTGATTATGCCGTTCTCCAGCGCCCAGGTGACCATAATGGAGAAGATGCGGGACTTTCCACGTATGTCATCCACGATATTGTCCTCTTTGTATAGTCCCATGGCGGTCTGTGCAGCGCTTATCTTTGCGGACTGCCTGCTGAAAATGGGTACGAATCTCAGCGCCATGGACAGCACCAGCGAAAGCTTGGGGGAGAGAACTCCCGTGATGTAGAGGAGCTTCTCCGAGGTCATTATCTGTGTGAAGGAGCGGAACCAGTACAGGACACCGATTATCATAACTGCCGAATTTACGCCGTACAGCGCAGCTTCCAGAGTTACGGGATTGTGGTTCATGACAAAGAGCACCGTCCTGCCGTTGTGTGAGATAAGCGGGTTTGCCAGTGCCAGGACTGCGAAAAGCAGCCAGAAAAACAGGTGAGTCTTCCCGTGGGTGAAGCCGTTGCGCCTGAGAAAGAACAGCACTCCTCCCGCCAGTGATATTACCATGAGTACAGGATAGCTGCAAAACATTGCTACCCCCGTGACGCTGAAAAACCACACCGCCACTGCTATGGGATTGTATTCGGAAAAGCTTCTCATTCCTCGTATACCTCGTTAAGGTCGTGCCCAACCTCGCAGGTGTAGAGCCATTCTATGCGGTCTCCGTCGCTGAGGACATACTCTCCGCAGTTACGCGAGGGAGTGATGCCGTTGACATGATAGACCCAGCCCGAAAGGTCGCCGAAATCGAATTCGTAGATGTAGTTTATGCCCGAGATGTAGACCATGCCGTGGGAGCTGCCTGCGCTGCCCTTGTTCTCCACCTGTATGCCGTAGGTCTGTGCAGCCTCGGTGAGTATGTCGAAGACCGTGTCACCGCTCTCGATGTCAAAGGCTGTGGGAGCCAGTATCACGCCGTCCGCAGGGATATGCTCCGAGTCGGATTTGCCTGCGATAGTGTCGCAGCGTATCTCCATGGTGACAGAGCCGATGACATTGTCCTTCTCCCTCTTCTCGCCGCTGTAATACTCCTCGGGTGAGCGAATGTCCGTCAGGAGAATGACCGCTATCGCCGCAGCCGCCGCTGCTCCCAGGAAGATGAAGTTCTTGTAGCTGCGCTTGCCCATGATGAAGATGATGAGGGCGATAATTGCCGCTGCTGCCAGTACGATGATTATGGCGAAGGGCTTGTAGCTTCTCCGTGACTGCTTCTCGGTAAGCTCCTGTGCTGCTGTTACGGCAGTCACGGTCTGTGAAGCCCCCGATGTTACGGAAAGGGAAGTCACCGTTGCAGTCTCCTTTGCAGCGGCAGTCCCTGTGCCTGTTGTGGTAGTCCCCGTGGACTTGCCTGTATTTGCGGCGGTGGTGGTTTTATCCGCTGCGGGAGCCGTTGTGCCTGCGCTTATCCCCTCGTTTGCTGAAGAGCCGCCTTCCTGAGAGCTGACCTTACTGCCGCTGCCCTCATTACAGCCCCCCTGTGAGGGCTGAGCCGTCTGCTTGTTGTCCAGAATGAGCAGGGGAGACTTCCCCTCGGTCATGCGCCTGAACGCCACAAAGGAGTAATAAGCCTGCACCGTGGCGGTCTCGTTGAAGCCCCCGTCCTTTGTGTGGCAGAAGCTTCCGTCGGGCAGACGGTACTGCGCTATGCCGTCGATAAGGTCGTTGCCCTCCTTGATGAAGCGGTCATCGTACCGGCAGTCTATGCCCAGAGCCGATACCGCCGTAAGCACCTGCGCCGTACTCTCCGCATTGGGATTGCCGAAGCTCTCGTAGCCACCGTCCTCCTTCTGACGCTCAGCGAGGAAGTCCACAGCCCTGTCCACCGCCTCTGATACAGCGTCGCTGCTGTCATACTGAGGAGCAAGAGCCTGAAGGGTCATGGCGGTAACGTCAATGTCGCCGTAGTCTCCCCACAGCGCCCAGCCCCCGTCACCAAGCTGCAGGGACAGGATATAGTCCGCCACGGACTCAGCCGTGTAGGAGGGGCAGGTGTAGCCGTTATTGAGGATATGGAGCCCATAGACCCAGCTCATAATGCCCTGCCTGCCTATGGAGCTTTCAAGGGTGTCGGTGATGTAGCTGCTTGTGCTTCCAGAGGCGCAGAGCCCCAGTGCGTACTTTTCCCGTGAGGTCGCGGAGGACACATTGTTGCTGCTGAGATAGCTCTCAAGGGAGCTCCTGTACGCGGAGAGGTCGCTGTAGCCGCTCTGACTGAGGGTGAGTGCATACCAGTCCGTGGAGGTCCCTGCACCTGCGGCAATATCCCCCGTGAGCCAGTCTTCAACGCTTCCCGAGCCCGTCTGATTAAGCTTATAATCAACGATACCGCCGATAAGGTCATCGACCTCACCGACGGTATGCTCACAGTATGCCGACTGTATGGGAACAACAGTCGGCAATACTGCAAATATCAGTGCGGTACTCAGGCAAGCCGTGAGTATCTTACTTTTCATTTCTGCGTCTGAGTGTGAATGCTGCGGCAGCTGCTGCGCCCAGTGCAGCTACAGCCATAGCTGCGCCCGAGTCTCCTGTCTTGGGGGAGTTGCTCTTTGACTTTGTAGTAGTTACGGGAGCCTTTGTGGTCTTTGCAGCAGTTGTTGTTGTTGTGGAAGTAGTGGTCGTGGTAGTTGTAGTGGTTGTTGTAGTCTCGGCAGCCTCGCCGTTTACAGTCATGATGTATGATGGAGGAGCTATCTTGATATTGCCGCCCTTGGCGCTGACAACGTTCTTTCCTGCCTCTGTGAACTTTACTGTGACCTTGCCCTCTGCGTCGGTAACGAAGTCTGTCTCATTGCCGTTGATAGTTATCTTAGCGCCCTCTACGGGGTTCTCAACGGGAGCCCATGAAGCGTCGAAGGAGAGAGCCTTGAGCTGGAGAGTAACTTCCTTGTCGGCTTCACCCTCGCCCTCTCTTGCGTCGAACCAGCTGTAGTGATAGTCAAGGTCGGAAGGGTCGGGGAAGGTGAGAGCGTCAAGGTAGTCGCCGTCCTTGACCTCGTCGGTAAGACCCATAGCCATCTTTGTGTTTACGTAGTAGCCGAATGACTGCTGATTTTCTTTGCCCCAGAGTACGTCAAGACCCAGACCGTACTGTCCCTCGGAGGTCTTGTACCCTGCTGCTGCGCCGCCTTCGTAATTGTCCTCATGAGCGATGTAGAGAGCATCGTTGACAGTGAGCTTGCCGTCACCGTCAATATCGGTAACATTTACGGGCTTCTGTGTCAGTACCAGTGCACTGTTGCTGTCAGAGATAGTGACATAGACCTTGGTCTCGCCCTCTGCTGAGGCGTTCATTGCAGCAGCTGAGAATGACATTACCAGAGCTGCTGCCATAGCGAATGATTTTTTCATAATACCTACTCCTTTGAATTTGCTTACAGGCAACAAAAAAGGCCTTTCCGCGGTGCAGAAAAGCGCAGCAAAACGACTCCGCAGGGCAACTGCGAAGTTTTCGGCATACGTTCTCCCTTGTCCGAAAACGTTTATTACCTGCTCTGAGTCTGACGAGCGATCCGACTGTACGGCAGTGACTGCTGCGACAGACTTTCACCGTGCTTCCCTCAGTTTCAGACTCCATATTACAGGTCAATTATATCACAGCGTATATACGCTGTCAAGTTAAAAAAGGGTTACAGCGAATGAAAAAGGGCGGAGTTACCGCCCTCTGTGCTTATGATTTCTTCTCGTATGCGTAGCCGAAGTTTATGGGAGGAGCTGTCACGGAGACATAGATGAATTCCTCATCGCCGTCATTGAGGAGTCCGTGGACGTCCCTGTCCGCAAAACGCACCACATCGCCTGCCCTGAAGGGCTTCGTTTTATCGTCCGCAAGAAGGAGAGTGCCGCTGCCTTTGGTGGCGTACCATATCTGCTCGGAAGCCTCATGGGTATGCCTGGGCTGGCTTGCTCCCACCTCAAGATGGACCTCTGTGATGGTCACTCTTGTGCTGGCGGAGTTCTCGGGATTGAGAAGCTGACGGGAGACAACTCCCGGGTTTGAGAGCTCCTTTATTTCGTGAGCGCTTATGAATTCCATATAATATCCTCCTTTTAATATAATAACACAATTATATCACGGAAATGGGAGAGTTTCAAGGCGTAAAAACTCCCATAAAAGGCTGTTGAGAACTATGCGGGTATTATGTAAAATAATAAAATTATATCTCAGGGCTTGCAATGGGGAGAAATTTGTGGTAAAATATAACTTGTAATGTGTCCCAATAGCTCAGTAGGATAGAGCGACTGCCTCCTAAGCAGTAGGCCGGAGGTTCGACTCCTCTTTGGGACGCCAGCGCCGATCGGGCGCGCAGTATCGCGTTTCACTTCTTGTGGAGCGCGATTTTTTTCCGCATGAAGCCATATCTGATTTGCAACAAATACATATTCAGGGGGAACCCGTAAGGCTGATGCTTCATATGATGTGAGACGTCATTTTTTTGTGCCTGTTTATTGCGGCGACGAAAGGCTGAAAGCCCGTAAAATAGCAATCCTTGGCTTGACATTGCTGTATTATATTGGTATAATATTTTTAAGGGGAGATGTACTCTTCTGATACACGTTAAAAAGGAGGGCCTTTTATGAATTTTACTCGCAAAAAAATAGGGGCAGCGCTGCTTTCGCTCTTTATCATGGGCGGAACAGTTTCCGTGTCGGGAACGTCTGGTATTTTCAAGCCTGCTGTGGCTTCTGCCGCCGAAAATGACACTATCACCTATGACGAGACAACTCATGTACTGACCCTCAGGGGGGGATTTGACCGCAGCAGCATTGTCCAGTACTATAATAAGTACTATTATAGCGGAGGCGGCGTAAAGACCATCGTTGCAGAGAAAGGCGCTGTAATGCGGGAGAATGCATATGCTTTGTTCTCAGGCTTTAAAGAAGTTGAGACGATAGACCTTTCAAATGTGGACGGTTCCAGAGTAAAAGATGCCGCACAGATGTTTGAGCTCTGTTTTAAATTGAAAGAGGTAAAGCTCTGTGAGTTCACCAATCCCGAGCTCAAAGATGTTAACAATATGTTCTACGCCTGCAATTCTCTTAAGACTGTTGATCTCAGTAAGATCAAAACATCATCTGTCGAAGACTGCGGCGGAATGTTCGCGTCCTGTATATCACTTAAAAATATTAATTTTACAGGTTTTGATACCTCTAATGTAACTTCTTTCAGAGAGATGTTCTACCACTGCAGGGCTTTTGAGAATATTGATCTCAGTCAGCTGGATACATCATCTGCAACAAAATTCTACGGTATGTTTCAAGGATGCTCATCGCTTAAAACTCTCGATCTGTCCGGTTTTGATCCTTCTAAAGTAACAGACGCCAGGTTTATGTTTGAAGGCTGCAGCGCGCTGACTGATATTAACTTATCAGGCTGGGATACTAAAAGTTTAACGCTAGTTGAAGAAATGTTCAGTAATTGCAGCGCTCTCAGATCTCTTGACCTTTCAAGTTTTGACACATCACACATTGGTTCTTTTGACAAAATGTTCCTTAACTGTTCAAATCTTGAAAGTATCGACCTGAGCAGCTTTGATACCTCAAATACAACCGGATTTTTTGATATGTTTTCAGGATGTTCAAAGATTAAAAAGCTTGACCTCAGTAACTTTGATTCTTCAAGCCTGTATTCTGCTGCAAGAATGTTTAATGGCTGCACAAATCTTGAAGAAGTTGACTTAAGCGGTTTAGGCAAACCAAAAATAAGTGAAGATAAACCATGGTTTACCGGCCGCACAAATACTACAGATATGTTTAACGGCTGCGCAAATCTTAAATATCTTGACATAGGCAACTTCGATACATCGGCTATAACAGATGCTACAAATATGTTTAACGGCTGTACACACCTGAAATACATTGATCTGACCAAGAACTCTTTCGACAGCCTTAAAAACTTCGATGATATGTTCACGGGGTGTGATGACCTTGCTCCCTATTCCTGCACTGTCAACGGCGTAAGTGTCTACCTTGACGGCAGCATCGGCATGAACTTCTACGTTACAGTTGGAAGCGCTGCTGTAAAGGCTGTTTTCAGCGGTCCCATGGGCGAAACCGTCATAGATGACCTTGCTCCCTACAAGCTTGAAGACGGCACATATAAGTTCGGCTGTCCCGTGAATGCTTTACATATGGGCGATATGTTCGACCTGAACTTCTACGACAAGGACGGCAAGCAGCTCATAGCCTTCAAAAGCAATAACACCCCCTTCTCTTATGCAACGGCAAGCTACTCCATAAGGAGTTACATTTTGAATTTCCGTAAACACGGATTTGTCAACCCGCACGGGGTTGATAACGTGTTGTATGCTCTTGAGCGTTATGGCAGTGCTGTCGAAAACCACTTCCTTGGCACCACAAATGAAGTGAGTCTTGGCGAAGTTGTAAAGAAGGATAACGTTGCGGATTTCAAGCCAACATTCGGCACTGACATCTCTATTTCACTGGTGCTTGGCTCCGAGACCTCTCTGAGAATCTACACAGACAAGGAGAACGTTACCATAAACGGTGTCACGGCGAATGAAGAGACAAGCCAGTACGGCAGATATTACGAGATAAAGAATATTCCCGCACATAAGCTTATGGATAATTATACTGTAGTCGCAGACGGCACTAAGTTCACGGTAAACCCGATGAATTACGTATACAGGGTCCTTGACAGGGAAGATGCTCCCCCCACACTCTCAGTCGTGGTAAAGGCATTATATTTATATGCAAGGAATGCCCGAAATTACGTGATATACTTTAATTAGGAGGTAAATGATAATGGAAAAGTACACCGCTCCCGAAATGGAGCTTATCGAGTTTGAGAACGAGGACGTTATCACTACCAGCGACCCTGAGCTTGAGCCCCAGTAAACCGAATAAACAGACAAAGCCTCGCGGTTAAGGGCGACGCTCGTACAGAAGGTTTACGGGTGATATTGAGGGAAGCTCTTTGAGAGAAGTGCTTCCCTTTATTCTTTTTCTGAGGACTCTGTTTCGTTTTTATCAGGACAGGGCGCTTGATAATATATGCCTTTTTATTATATTTAAGGTGCCCTGTCCTGATAAAAACCAGCCAAAAGTCTTTGGAAAAGGGGGGGATGGGGTGACTCCCCGCAGTGTGGGGAGATGTCACGCAGTGACAGAGGGGCGCGCCTCCGTCAGAGGAGAACCTTTCCTCAGAAAGGTTTTTCCACCATAATTACGCGTAAACTTCTATATAAGCGCCGCCCTTATCCCCGGGGCTTGTTTTCGTCTGTATAAATTTATATCGTTATTATTCAATAAAATCCCGATCCTTCTCAAATATTGCCTTGTACATAAAAAGTACTTGACTTTTTCGCGCTGTGGGTATATAATGTATAGCGCTGTGATTTGAAAATTACAGTATTTTTACGGGTAAAATGAGAGTTATGGAGTGTATTATGGAAGACGTTGAGATCTATCTTAGCAGACTTTCGGCAGCTGATAAGCTTTATGCCGAGACTGCGAAAAAGCTTGGAAAATCAGAAATAACCGACAGGTTCACACTGGCAGGAGCTGTTGCCGGGATCGGCGCACCTGCTTCATATAAGCTGTATATCTCCGACGAGGAGATCGAAAACAGCACTATCGACGAGATAAAGGCGGTATTTACAGAGGCTGCCGAGGCGGAGCCCGATATAAAGGTGGAGTTCATATCTGACGAGTTCCTCAACCTCATCGACGACAAAGCAAGGATAACTGCCGAGAGCAAGCCCAGGACCGCTGTTCACAGGGACGGCGATCTTCACCCCACTGTCCATATATGGATGATAAAGCGCCGCGATATGGGTGTTTTCGTGCTTCTCCAGAAGCGCGCCCATGAGAAGGACATCAACCCCGACTGCTATGACGTTTCCGCAGCAGGTCACGTTACTCAGGGCGAGGAGTTCCGCCACACCGCCCTCAAGGAGGTACGCGAGGAGCTGGGACTGAATATCGACCGCAGTCAGCTTGAGTTCATCGGTCTCAGGAGAGCCTGCTACTCCAAGGGCAATATAAAGGACAACGAGCTGGCAGCTGTTTATATCTGCCGCGAGAAGATTAACATCGAGGATCTCACTCTCCAGTCATCAGAGGTGGCAGAGGTCTGCTGGGCGGAGATAGACGAGCTTCTCTCCATAATGAAATACGAGGATATACCGAACTGCATCTCCCTTGAGGAGCTTGACATGATAAAGAAAGCGGTATTCTGATAAAAAAAGGGCTTCCGATAATTTCGGAAGCCTTTATTTTATTCGTTCGGTCCGTCCGCACAGCTCAGTCCGTCCGCAGCGCTCAGTCTGCCTGAGGAGCTGCTGCGCCGCCTTCAACGGGAGCAGGTGTTCCGCCGCCCTCTACGGGAGCGGGTGTGCCGCCTCCGGCAGGTTCTTCACCTGTGCCGCCTCCGGGATTTTCTGTACCTGTACCGCCGCCGGGTATCTCTGCGCCAGTACCGCCGCCGGGTATCTCCGTACCTGTGCCGCCGCCGGGTATCTCTGTACCTGTGCCGCCCTGGAGACCGCCCTGACCGCCTTCGCCCTGGAAGCCGCCTTCACCTGCATAGCCGCCCTCGGCTGCTGTAGTGGTGGTGGGAACGTAGTACTCGTTGGGATAAACACCTGTGGGGATACGCTGATCCATATAGAAGCCCGAGCCCGATGTGAGCTTGTGGGTGGTATATTTCTTTGCTGTTGTTCTTGATGCAGTAGTGACCTTTGTTCCCTTAGCAACAACGATGTCATCGTTCATGGTGGTGGTGACAGCTGTTGTTACAGCCGTACCGGTAGTGTCCTGCTTGTAGATGCTCTCGCGTCCGAAGCTGGAGATCACCTTTTCAGAGGGGGTGATGGGGAACATTACGAAGAAGAAAAGTATTAAAGCCGTAAGTGCAATGAAACAGCCGCACGAGACGAGGGTTATCTTTGTGGATCTTTTCAGGTTGCTGAAAAAGCCGTTTCCTTTACTCATTAAAAAAACACACTCCTATAAGAATAGATATAAGATATTATACTACTATCTGTTCAAAAAGTCAAGTCAAAAGACAGTATTTCTCTGTGATAGAAGAATGAAAATTACATTTTGTACAAAAAGAGCAGGATACCGCTCCGATAGGTGGAGGGTATCCTGCTTTTGTTTATTTATTGCCCTTTTTCAGCTTTGCCATTTTGTAGATGAAAAGCTCAAGAGAGATAAGACCGATGACTGCGGCGCCTGATATGAGACCTATCTTCCACAGTCCGCTGTTGTCCTTCTCCTTGGTGTCTGTGTCCTTGTCGGACTTTTCTTCCTTAGTGGTAGTTTTTTCCGCTTTGTCCTTCTTTGACTTCGTGGTGGCGGGCTTCTCCGCGTCCTCCTCTTCGTCGGACTTCTTTCCGTTGGTGTGAGGAGTTACGACTATTCCCTCGTCACTTGCCTCCTGTGCGATGAAGCCTGTGAGCCATGCCAGCGAGCCGTTCCAGTTGATGGTACACTCGTTTACCGACCATGCCTCGATATTGTCAAGGTAGCACTTCTGGGGAGCTATCTCGCCCTTCTTCCAGCCCGAGCCTCTTACCCAGGGGTCCTGCATTCCCGAATTGGGTCCGCCTGACATTACTCCGCTGGGAGCCATGGGGAAGGTCTCGTCTATCTGGTGTGCCCAGAAGCGGTGGTGGGGGTACTCGATAGCGTGAGTGCCGTAGCCTGTAACGTAGGAGTAGTCCATGGGGTTCCTGCCCAGTATGTAGTCCATACCGCCGATAGCACCGTCAAGGTACTGTTCGTCCTCGGTGAGGAGATATGCGTAAGCCATGATGATGGAGTTGTCTGTTACAAAGGAGTTTGAGCCCCAGAGATAGCCCTCGTCATCGTCATTGTAGCTGAGGGTGCTGGGACCGTAGGGGAGTCCGTAGCCCTGATTTTCCTCAAGGGAGATATAGCTGTCGGAGGCGGAGACTATCGCCTCGTTGATTATCTCAACATCGCCCTTGTCGAACTTATCGGGATTGAGGGCTGCACTGAGAGTTCCGAGAGCTCCCGTGTTGCCCCAGTCGAAGCTTCCCACGGTGTCAACGCTCTCGCCGCCGCCAAGGCTCTTTGGTATGTCCAGGAAGAACTTGTTCTCGGTGGCTTCGTCGTAGTAGTCCTCGTTGCCTGTGGTGATGAACAGCTCAAGGGCTGCCCAGCAGAATTCGTCCTCAACATCGGTATCGCCGTAGGCTCCGCCGCCTATGGACTCGTCAAGGGGAGCGAACATATCGGGGTGCTCCTTTGCGGCTGCAAACGCCTTCTCGGCAGCTTCAAGACACTCATCGGCGAAATCGCTGTCATAGTCCTTCCAGAGACGGGCTGCCTGAGTGCCGCAGGCTGCAAGGTTAAGGGTAGCAGCTGTTGTGGGAGGCTTTACGATACGCTTCATATCATCGTCCGCAGGAGCTATACCCAGAGCCGTCCATTTCTCGTCATGTGCCTTGTGGTAGACCATGCCCTCGTACTTGCCGCTGTCCACCATCATTTTCAGCATCCACTCCATCTCCCAGCGAGCCTCGTCCAGAAGGTCGGGGGAGCCGTTGACGTTTTCGGGAAGGAGCATCGTGCCGTCGGCATAGGCGTCCTCAAATCCGTATTTCAGGGCAGTCTCATACTGGTTCTGCATGAGCCAGAGGGAGAGTCCGCCGTTTACAACGTATTTTCCGTGGTCGCCTGCGTCATACCAGCCGCCTGTGACATCTATGGTGCCGCTGCTGCCGCTGTAGCCCCAGGTCTGTTCTATCTCTGCGGAGTCCTTGGGGTGACCTGCTGCACGGGCAAGTGACTTTGCGTCGCCCGAGGAGATGAAGTCCTCCTCGATCTCGATACCGCTGCGGTTCTGGTAGAAGTAGTTCAGTGAATCATAGAGCAGGGAGGAGTATTTCTCAGAGCCGTCAATATCGAATTCGCGGCTCACGTTGCCGCCCTCATCCTCAAGGTAGTAGGTGCCTGCCTCAGTGAAGCTGCTGAAGTCAAGGATATGGACGTTGTCGCCCGAATCCTTGTCCTCGCCGAAGGGAATGCTCTCGCCCTCGTATACCACCTTGCCATCCTCGTCCTTCGGCGAGAAGTCCACAGCCTTCTTTGAGTCGGAGAGGAGGGTAGCTCTCTTGGCTCTGTCTGTGAAATAGCCCACCTGATTGGTGAGTATATCCGCGCGCTGGTAAGGCTCGACCTCGGGATAGTCGTTTTCGTCGCTGGTAAGGTCGATGAGGGACATATTGTCAAAGGTGATGACTGTTCCCTCGGGGAAGCGCTTGTCGGGTGTGAACTCTCCGTCGCCGCCCAGATGGAATGCCCATTCTGCCACCTCTACGGTCTGGTTGGCGGTGAAGATGTGCTCCTCCTTCTTGGTCTCGCCCTTGTTTATCTGGAGACGCTCCCAGGTGGAGTCAAGGTTGGCGCCGTTGTCATCCATGTTGTTGTGCCACACCTCTATCTTGCCCTCAAGATTGCCTATCTTGGTGTAGTACTTACCGCTTTCGGAAGCTGTTATCTCGTAGGAGACCTTGTACTGGTGTCCCGAGACTATTGTCAGTCCTCTGTGGCGGAACTGGCAGTCCCAGCGGTCCTCGCCGCCCTCAGAGGCGCCGCCTGTGTTGATTATCTTGATGGAGTAAACACCGTCGTCGATGTCGAATTCCATCTTTCCCGGGTCGGATTCGACGATGTGCCAGGGGAGACCCACTCCCTCGTCAAAATCTGTCTGACCCAGCTGCTGACCGGCATATGCGGTAATAGATGAAAGCTGTGCTCCCGCGGGTATGAGAGCTCCGAAAGTCACAGCGGCTGCTGCCAGTGCCGACAGCGTCCTGCGTATGAGTTTGTCTTTCCTTCTCATTAAAAGGACCTCCGTTTGGTAAAATGTTGTTTTATCCCCATATTACTTTAATACTTTTTTTGAAAGATGTAAAGTGAAGCAAAAGAAAGTTTACAAATTACGCCGACAAAACGGCATTTTGTTCATAAAAGTCGGTATTCGGGCTGATATTTCGGTGATTTGGACTATTTGTGCCGGAAATGGGCGGAAATGCGTAAAATCTGGTCTGTTACACTTGATTTATTTGATTCGATGTGTTATAATGGTCTTAAAGTGGAGTAATCTGCTTTAAAAAAGATTTTTATCTGCGGAGCTTTGATATGGATCATATCTTTTATTTAATGGGAAAAAGCTCGTCGGGAAAGGACACCATTTACAGGCGTATCCTGGCTGAGACAGAGCTCACCCCCGTTATCCTCTATACTACGCGCCCTGTCAGGGAGGGCGAGCAGGACGGCAGAGAATACCATTTCGTCGATGAAGACCGCTTCCGCGAAATGCTCGGCAGCGGCAGTATAATCGAATACCGCGTCTACGATACCGTATACGGCGACTGGATATACTTCACCGCCGCCGACAGCGTCTCCCTCGGGAAGGGAAGCTGCATAGGCATCGGTACCCTGGAATCCTACCTGAAAATAAGGGACTATTTCGGGGAGGACGTTGTTGTGCCCGTCTACATCGAGGTCGATGACGATATAAGGTTCCTCCGCGCCGTGGAGCGTGAGAAGTCCCAGAAAAAACCGAAATACCTTGAGCTTTGCAGGCGCTTTGTTTCGGACAGCGCCGATTTTTCTGAGGAAAAGCTGGCTGAGGCAGGCATTTCGGTAAGATTCGCGAACAACGGTGCTCCCGAGGAGTGCACGGAGCGTATCAAGAGATACATATCAGAGAACAAATAAGGTTTATTTATATTTTTTCCGCCTATGGAAGCGGAGTTGGGAGGTTTATTGTGGAATCGGAGGTTAAATACTGCATCAACGCCAAAAGGACCATGATAATCGGAGGTGGAAGTGCCTGCAGGATGCTCCTCACCGAGATCTTCAACGCGCAGAAGTCGCCCTATAAGGACGATAAGTATTCTGCCCAGTTCGATCCTGTCTGCATTATCGATAATGATCCCGCCAAGCTCGGCAAGGAAGTGCTGGGCGTAAAGGTGGTAGGCAGATCGGAAGAGATCGTGAAATTTGCTAAGGAATTCGAGATCGAGCAGCTCATTCTTGCTATCCCGTCCATCACACCCGAGGAGCGCAAGGAGATCATAGATACCTGCAATGAGACAAAGCTCCCTCTGAAGATAGTTCCCTTTATCGGAACGCTGATCCTGGACAACGATGCAACTCTCCTCGGACAGGTACGCGACATCAAGGTGGAGGAGCTCCTGGGACGTGATCCCATAAAGTTCGATAATAAGGACATCAGGGACTTCATCAGCGGCAAGGTCTGCATGGTCACAGGCGGCGGCGGAAGCATCGGCTCAGAGCTGGTGCGCCAGATCGCAAAGTATAATCCCGAGAGAATCATAATCGTTGATATATACGAGAATAACGCCTATGAGATACAGCAGGAGCTGGTAATGGATTACGGCGAAAAGCTTGACCTTGTCACTCTTATCGCCTCTGTCCGCGACTATTACCGTATGAACCAGATCTTTGAGAAGTACAAGCCCCAGATCGTGTTCCATGCGGCTGCCCATAAGCACGTTCCCCTCATGGAGGATTCCCCCATGGAGGCTATCAAGAACAACGTTGTGGGTACCTTCAATGTGGCTACGCTGGCTCAGTTCCATGATGCTGAGAAGTTCGTTATGATCTCTACCGACAAGGCTGTAAACCCCACAAATGCTATGGGAGCATCAAAGCGCTGCTGCGAAATGATCGTGCAGTACCTCTCTCAGCAGCATGAGGGAAGGACTGAGTTCGTCACCACAAGATTCGGCAACGTTCTCGGCTCAAACGGCTCTGTTATCCCGCTCTTCAAGAAGCAGATAGAGCGGGGCAAGCCTGTTACCGTTACCCATGAGGATATAATCAGATACTTCATGACTATCCCCGAGGCTGTAAGCCTTGTTATGGAGGCTGCTGCCATCGCTCACGGCGGCGAGATCTTCGTCCTTGATATGGGACAGCCCGTCAAGATAGTCACCCTTGCCGAGAACCTTATCCGTATGTACGGAAAGGTACCCTATAAAGACGTTCCCATCGTGTTCACGGGTCTCCGTCCCGGCGAGAAGATCAAGGAGGAGCTCCTTATGAACGAGGAGGGGCTGAAGAAGACCTCAAACAAGCTCATCTTCATCGGTAAGCAGATCGAGATAGAGGAGGAGGTCTTTGCGGAAAGACTGAGAGCTCTCCGTGATGCGGCTCTGGAAAACGACGAGGAAGTGGCTATAAGCGCTCTCCATGAGATGGTGCCCACATTCATAAACCCCAATGACTTTAACAAGAAGCAGCTCCAGACTATCTGCGGAGCTCGGGAAAATAAATGATCACCACTGCACTGCGGCTTTTGCTGCGGTGCAGATTTTTTTGTTTATTTGGTTTACATATTGACCTTTCTGCTCAAATCTGATATAATAAATTATAAGTATACTTTTTTATTAGCAGTAACAGCTGTGTACTGCAAGAATTTACCATATGCGGAGATGATCTCATTGTTCCATATATTACTGCCCGCCGTGGAGACTGTGACCGAGGACAGACAGATACTGGGAAATATACAGGATTCCGTGGAAAAGACCTCGGGACTGTTTTCCGACGCCCTGGGGTACCTGCAAAAGGGGCTCCCGCTGCTCATTATCGCACTTATCATTCTGGTGGTGGGCATTCTCATTTCAAAGCTGATCGCCAAGATAGTGGGGAAGGCTGTCTCAAAGTCAAATGTGAACGGAGCCGCAAAGAGCTTTCTGGTGTCGTTGATAAAGATAATACTCTATATCGCCGTGGTGATAATGGCGCTGTCGGTCCTGAACGTGCCCATGTCCTCAATAATCACCATTCTGGGTGCAGCAGGACTTGCCATAAGCCTTGCCCTCCAGAGCTGCCTGTCCAATCTCAGCGGCGGCTTCATAATCCTGTTCACCAAGCCCTTCACTACGGGAGACATCATTGAGGTGGACTGCTCCGTGGGAACTGTCAGGGACATCGGTATCTTCTACACCAAGATAGCCACCTTCGACGGCAAGACGGTGCTCCTTCCAAACGGCAAGGTCACTGACGCGAAGATAGTCAACTATACCGAGACACCTCTGCGCCGCGTAGACCTAAGCTTCGATATAAGCTACGGTTCTGACTTTGAGCAGGCGCAGTCCGCTGTGCTGGCAGTCATCAATGAGGAGAAGCAGATACTGGGCGACCCTGCACCTATTGTACGTATGAGCTCACACAATAACAGCTCGGTATCCATAGACGTTCTGGTGTGGGTGAAGAACGAGGACTTCCTTACCGTAAAATACGATATGACAGAGAAGGTAAAGGCTGCTTTTGAACAGAACGGTATCGAGATACCCTTCGATCAGCTTGACATTCATGTAAAGGACAAAATATAATGGCAGAGACAAAACAGAAGAAAGAGGCTACTGAGAAGAAGCCCGACAGTAAAACAAAGAAAAAGTCGCATTTCTGGCTGTGGGTCATAGCTATCCTGTTGGTGTGGTGGTTCAACAACTACACTCTCAGGATCAATGACACGGAAATAGTCAGCAGCAGCGTTCACAGCACTGTGAAGCTGGCGGTCATCAGCGACCTCCACGCCACAAAGCACGGCATCAAAAACAAGACCATATTTGAAGCCGTTGACAAAGAGCACCCCGATGTGGTGTTCTTCCTGGGGGATATGTATACCAGACAGAGCGAGTGGGAGCTGATACAGAAGCCCGTTGACCTTGCGGAGATGCTGGTCTCGGCAGGCTATCCGCTGTACTGCGTAACGGGTGAGCATGACTACGACGACAGGTACGTGGAGGAGCTGAAAAAAGCGGGAGCAAGGGTGCTCTCCTATGAGGAGGACACTATCGAGGTCAGGGGCAGCAGGCTCCATATCATGGGTATAGACAATGTTTACTACAGTCCCACATTTGACCTTAACAATGCCTTCTCCCTTGACGAAAACAGCTTCGATATACTGCTGGCGCACATTCCGAATTATGAGAAATTCGCTGATTTCGGCGCTGAGCTCACTCTCTGCGGCGATACCCACGGAGAAATGGCAAGGCTGCCCTTCGGTCTCGGACCCGTTTACTGCTCCGAGAAAAAAGTATGGTTTCCAAAGCTCCTGCACAAGGAGCTTGAGATATATGACAAAGGCTGCTTCAGCTATGACGGCGGAAGGATGTTCATAACCTCGGGTATAGGAGTTTATCCCGCACCTGTGAGAATGTGCAACCGTCCCGAGATAGCCGTTATCGAAGTCAAGCCAAAGGGGTGAAAATATGAGTAAGGACAATATCACTGACATTGCCGTTATCGGAGGAGGAGCCTCGGGCTTTGCAGCTGCTATAGAGGCAAAGACCGCTCTGCCAAAGGCTAAGGTGGTCATTCTGGAAAAGCTTGACCGCGTGGGCAGGAAGATACTCGCCACAGGCAACGGCAGATGCAATCTCAGCAACATCAATCTCAGCGCCGACCACTACCATGGAAGCGTGAAGAACGTCATGCGCATAATCGGTGCGACTCCCTCAGCAAAGGAATTTTTCGGAAGCATCGGAGTGATATGCACGGCAGATACGAAGGGGCGTATCTACCCTAAGAGCAACAGCGCGGCTACTGTTCTGTCCGCACTGAGGCTTCGCGCAGAGGAACTGTGTATCAGCGAGCGCTGCAACTTTGAAGCCACATTTATCGAAAGCACCAATGACGGTTTCAGGATACACTCCGCATCGGGTGAGAAGTACCCGTGCAGGAGAGTCATCGTTGCCGCAGGAGGCTATGCAGCCCCACAGTTCGGCACCGACGGAAGCGTCATAAGACTTCTCCGCAGCAAGGGCTGCCACACTACAAAGATATGCCCCGCAATTGCGCCCCTGAGAGTTCGTCCCGAGCTCCTCAAGGGACTCAAGGGAGTCCGCGCAAAAGGCAGGGTAATGGCTTATTCCGCAGGCAGGCTCCTCAAGGAGGAGGTGGGCGAGATACAGTTCACCGATAATGCTCTGTCGGGTATCTGCGTTTTCAACATGGCTCACCTGTTCTCGCAGTACGAGGGCAAGCTGAAGCTGAGACTTGACCTGGCTGCCGATATGGACGCAGAACAGCTTGAGGGCTACCTCCGCGTTATACAATATCAGCGCAGCAGACAGACCACAGAGGAACTCCTGACGGGTATCTTCCCCAGGAACCTCTCATCATACATAACCAAAAGGGCTCTCGGGAAGCCTCTGACAGTGCTTATCTCGGAGCTCCGCGACTCAGACCTGCGACAGGTAGTACAGCTCATAAAGTGCCTTGAATTTGACGTTACTGGAACTGCTCCGTGGAAGGACGCTCAGGTCACATCGGGCGGCATAAGCGGCGAATGCGTTGACGAAAGGCTACAGCTGAGAAGCGAGAAGGGCATCTTCCTCTGCGGTGAGATACTTGACGTGGACGGCGACTGCGGCGGATATAATCTCCAGTGGGCATGGTCCTCGGGCATTCTTGCAGGCAGGAGCTGCGCCGACTCACTGAGAGGAGGGCTTTCATGATAAGAGTCGGCGGCATAAGAGTACCGCTGGACACCGACCTTTCCGACCTTGTTTCCCTCTGCGAGAAAAAGCTGAAGCTGAGCCGCGAAAGGATAATCAGTGTGAAGCTGGGGAAGAAGTCCGTGGACGCAAGAAAAAAGTCCGATGTTCACTTCCTGATCTCTCTTGACATTGAGGCGAAGGGGGAGGAGAAGCTGCTCCGCACGCTGAAAAATGCGGCAAAGCATGAGCCTGTGCACTACGATGTGCCCACCGTCGGCAATGTGGACTACCGCCCCGTCATCGTGGGATTTGGTCCCGCGGGAATGTTTGCGGCACTGGTGCTGGCTATGGCAGGCGCAAAGCCCATAGTCCTCGAAAGAGGCGGCGACGTTGACAGCAGAGTAAAGGCTGTTGAGGAGTTTCAAAGCGGCGGCAGACTGGACACCGAATGCAATGTGCAGTTCGGTGAGGGCGGCGCAGGCACCTTTTCCGACGGCAAGCTGACCACGGGCATAAAGGACAGGCGCATAGGCTGGGTATTTGAGCGGCTGGTGGAGTTCGGCGCTCCCGGGGAGATATTATATCTTGCCAAGCCACACATCGGCACGGACAAGCTCCGCGGCGCAGTAAAAGCCCTGAGGGAGAGAGTCATCGCTCTCGGCGGCGAGGTGCGTTTCAACAGCCGTTTCTGCGGATTTGAAGCGGAAAACGGCAGGCTTGCGGCAGTTTCATACAGTTGCGGCGGTGAAGTGCAGCGCATAGAGACAAAAAGTCTCATTCTGGCAACAGGCCACAGCGCAAGGGACGTCTTTGAGCTGCTTTATAATGAAAAAATCGACCTCTCACAGAAGAATTTTTCCGTGGGAGTCAGAGCGGAGCATCTCCGCACGGATATAGACAGGGCGATGTACGGCAGTTTCGCAGGACATCCTGCCCTTAAAGCTGCCGACTACAAGCTGGCAGTACATCTGCCCAACGGACGCACGCTCTACACCTTCTGTATGTGTCCCGGGGGATATGTTGTTGCGGCTTCCTCAGAGGAGGGCAGGCTGGCGGTCAACGGTATGAGCTGTTTTGCCCGCGACGCCGAGAACTCCAACAGTGCTCTCCTTGTGAACGTGGGGCCCGGGGACTACGGCAGCGAACACCCTCTGGCAGGTATGTGGTTCCAGCGTGACCTTGAGGAGAAGGCTTTCAGGGCAGGCGGCAGTGATTACCGCGCTCCTGCGGCTGTTCTCGGGGACTTCCTGGAAGGACGGGTCAGCACGGAACACGGCAGGGTAAAGCCCTCGTACCGTCCGGGGGTTCGTTTTGCGGCGCCCGGGGACTATCTTCCCGATTTTGTCTGTGAGTCCCTGAAGCTGGGCATAAAGGAAATGGGAAAGAAGATAAAGGGCTTTGACGATAGGGACACCCTGCTGACAGGTATAGAGAGCAGGAGCAGCTCTCCCGTAAGGATAAACAGGGGAGAGAATATGCAGTCGGTTTCCCTCAGGGGACTTTTTCCCTGCGGCGAGGGAGCGGGCTATGCAGGCGGCATAGTCTCCGCAGCAGTTGACGGTATGAAGTGCGCGGAGGCAGTTTGCAGAGAAATGAAGGGAGCGGAGAGACAATGAAGATAGTTTACGTTTCACGAAACAAGATATATGTCTGCAATAACGGCAAGATCTCGGAGCTTCCTTGTGAAAGGGCGGAGAAGTACACCACCGCCGTAAATGAGATAAACAAGAACAAGGAGTGGAAGCATCAGGGCGCAGGAGCGTTCTTCCGCGAGGATATCCAGCCCGGCGAGGCAGACCCCGGAAAGATGATAAGCATAAACGGTATCTGTGCAGCTGACGCGGGCTTCATCTACTCTGCAAAACTGGGCGAGATGGGCGCTGTGTACCGAAAGAGCGCCGATTCGCCAAAGGCTCCCGAGGGGCATATCTACACGGGTATGGACAGGAGCATCGGTGATATTTCCTACAAGGAGGGCAGGATAGCTGCTGTTCTGGACGGTCACCTTGCCATATTCGACGAGCGGGGCGACTACAACGAGCTCACTGACGGGCAGTCCGTGGAGGAAAGTCCTTCATGGTCAGCTACCGACGGCAGGATATTCTGCACCACCAAGGGACGCTCCGTGGAGGAACCGGGGGTCTTTTCCGCAGGCTCTGTCCTCGCAGTGGACGAGGAGGCAGGTACCATCGACACTCTCTATGAGGACGAGGCAAACGACCTGCTGAAGCCTAAAAATGACGCTGATGGGAATTTCTGGTTCATACGCCAGCCCTATAAGCAGCCAAAAGTGGAAAAGGAGCCTATCTGGAAATCGGTGCTGCTTTTCCCTGTGAGACTGATAAAAGCCATATTCGGCTTCATCAACGCATTCAGCGTCATCTTCGGCGGCGAGCCACTGAGGAAGTCTCAGAAAAAGGGCGATGTCAAGACCAGAAACAAGTCCCCCAGGGAGATATTCTTCGAGCAGAGACTTCTTGAGGCTGAGAAGAATGAGAAGGAAAACGCTGCGGCAGGGGACGCAAATCCCGGTATCTTCCCCAGGAGCCGTGTGCTGGTAAGGATAAGTCCCGACGGCACCGAGACAGTGGTGCGCAAGGGTGTCATGGACTATACCCTGTGCAGTGAGGGCGTTATCTGCTCCAACGGCAAGGAGATACTCCTCATCGGCAGCGACGGCAGCGAACAGGTCATCGCAAAGGCTGAGCTGGCAGAAAAGCTCAGTGTCATAAACGAAAACACAGACACCGACGACAAGAAATCAGAGTGATATTTTTATACATGAACAGGAGGCTTGAAAATGAAAATTAATGTTATCGGCGGAGAAATGGACAGAGCTGAGATAGACGAGTACATAAAGTATGCGGGACAGAAGTACAGAGGTCGCCAGATAGGTCAGCTGGACATAGTTATTGACGGCGAATTCGTAGACCTGAAGGTCCACTTCAAGGACATGGATTTTCAGAGAGCCTACCGTTCGGCAGACTATCTTGTAAACACTATGGAAAAGCTCAATGACGCAAAGCAGAAGGAGTTTTCCGAAAAAGAAAGGCATAAGGTCTAAGGAGTACTGAATGAATCTTACTAACATCGGCACCGTTAAGGATATACTTTCCCGACACGGTTTCAGCTTTTCAAAGGGACTGGGACAGAACTTCATCATCAATCCCGATATATGCCCGAAAATTGCCGAAAACGGCAATGCCTGCCAGGGCTTCGGAGTGCTGGAGATAGGCACGGGCATTGGCGTTCTTACGGCGGAGCTGGCAAAGCGGGCGGACAAGGTCACGGCGGTGGAGATAGACACCCGTCTGCTCCCCATTCTTGAGGAGACACTGGCAGATTTCGACAACGTGAAGATAATCAATGAGGACGTTATGAAATGCGACCTCCACAAGCTCATAGAGGAGGAGTTCGGCGGGCTGAGAGTGGCTGTATGCGCAAATCTGCCCTACTACATAACCTCTCCCATCATAATGATGCTTCTGGAGAGCAGGCTACCCATCGAGTCCATCACAGTTATGGTTCAGAAGGAAGCTGCACAGCGCCTTTGCGCAAAGGTGGGCACAAGAGAGTCGGGAGCTATCACTGTAGGAGTGAACTACTACGGCACCGTGAAGAATCTTTTCGGCGTCTCACGGGGCAGCTTCATGCCTGCACCCAATGTGGATTCCGCTGTCATAAGGATAGACCTCAACGGCGAACACCGTCTCGACGAGGAAAGCGAGAGGTTCTTCTTCCGCGTGGTAAAGGCAGGCTTCTCACAGCGCCGCAAGACTCTTGCAAACTCACTTGCCTCCGTCATGGGTATCCCCAAGGACAGAGTTTACACTGCACTTACAGGGCTGGGACTTCCCGAGGCTGCAAGGATCGAGCAGCTGGATATGGAGCAGCTTATTGCTCTTGCAGCTGAACTGATTAAGGGCTGATGGGAACTCTATACGGTGTAAGTGTGGGTGCAGGTGACCCCGGGCTCATGACGGTGAAGGCTGTGCGTATATTGGAGAGCTGCGGTGTTATCGCAGTTCCCCGTACTCACGGTGAGAACAGTCTGGCTCTGTCCATTGCGGAGCAGGCTGCGGACCTGTCGGGCAAGCGTAAGGTGTATCTGGATCTGCCTATGTGCAGGGACAGGGAGGCACTGGACAGAAACTATGACGAAACAGCGGAAATGCTCTGCGGACTTCTGGAAAACGAGGACGTTGCAGTCCCACACTGGGGGATATTTCCGTGTATTCCACATTCAGCCGCATTGCGAAGCGTGTTGAGGAACGGGGCTTCAAAGCAGAGATATGCCCGGGAGTCACAAGCTTCAGCGCTGCTGCTGCCTCTCTCGGAAAGCCCCTGTGTCTGGGAAGCGAGCCATTGCATATACTTCCCTATGGCTGTAAGGACTTTGAGAAGCTCCTTGACCTCAGGGGCACAAAGGTCATTATGAAATCAGGCAGCAAATGCAGCGAGCTCATTGCATTACTGCGAAAAAAGGGACTTGCCCTGCGTACTTCTGTAATAGAGAACTGCGGACTTGATAACGAGAGGATATTTGGCAGCCTTGACCAGGTACCCGATGACCTTGGCTATTTTACGGTGTTCATTGTCGGGGAGTGCAGAGATGAGACTTGAGGAATATGTTTACAGGGGCGCGGAGAAACTGCGCTGCGGATATACCACGGGCTCCTGCGCGGCAGCTGCCGCAAAGGCTGCGGCTGAGATGATATTCACGGGGTATGAGGTCACTGGCGTGAAGTTCATGACTCCCAAGGGCATATTACTTGACCTTGATGTGGTGGAGCCTCAGCTGAGCGGCGGGACAGCTTCCTGCGCCATAGTAAAGGACAGCGGCGACGACCCCGACATCACCAATGGTATCAGGGTATATTCCCATGTGAGACTTATCCCCGAAGGAACTGTTATTCTCGGCGGCGAGGGTGTGGGAGTTGTTACAAAGGCAGGGCTGGACCGTCCCGTGGGGGACGCTGCAATAAATACGGTGCCGCGGCGTATGATAGGCGATGCTGTTGCTGAAATTGCCGAGAAATACGGCTACTCTGGAGGTTTTGAGGTGACGGTCTCCATTCCTCAGGGAGTGGCGCTGGCGAAAAAGACCTTCAACCCTCGAATGGGCATCGAGGGGGGCATTTCCGTTATCGGTACCAGCGGTATCGTGGAGCCCATGAGCAATACTGCCGTCATTGAGACTATACGCGCGGAGGCTAATATCCGCCGTGCCGCAGGTCAGCGGAATATGCTGCTTACTATCGGCAATTACAGCGAGGACTTCGTCCAGAGGGAGCTGCCCTTTTCATTGGAGAGGAGCGTCACTTGCAGCAACTTCATCGGCGACGCCATCGACATAGGCATTGAGCTGGACTTTGAGTCTATACTTATAGTCGGTCATATCGGAAAGCTTGTAAAGCTGGGTGCGGGCATTATGAACACCCACTCCTCGTGGGCGGACGGCAGAATGGACGTCCTTGTCACCTGCGGATTGCTTGCGGGAGCTGATACGGATACCCTGAAAAGGCTGCCCGACTGCGCAACTGCGGACGCTGCAATGGATATACTCGATGAAGGCGGCTATCTGGAAAAAACTGTGGAGGTACTCTCTCAGCGCATGGACAGCTATCTCCGCGCAAGAGTGAAGGACTCGATACCCGTTGCGGCTCTGGCGTTTTCATATAAGCGTCAGCTGCAAGTGAGAACCGCTCTTTCGGAGGAGCTAATAAAGGCGATCACGGAGGAAGAAAATGGTTGATTTTGTGGGAGCAGGCTGCGGCGCAGCGGACCTTATAACTCTCAGGGGCAAGCGGCTGCTTGAGCAGGCTGACGTCATAATCTACGCAGGCTCGCTGGTGAACCCTCAGCTCCTTGACTACGCAAAGCAGGGGTGCAGGATATACAACAGCGCTCTTATGCACCTTGATGAGGTAATAGATGTCATGGAAAAGGCTGAGGCGGAGGGACTTCACACCGTAAGGCTCCACACGGGAGACCCTTCGGTTTACGGCGCCATTAGGGAGCAGATGGACAGGCTGGACGCTCTGGGAATAGCCTACAATGTCACTCCCGGTGTCAGCTCTTTCTGCGGAGCTGCGGCGGCTCTGAAGGCGGAATACACCCTGCCCGATGTGTCACAGACGGTGATACTCACCCGAATGGCAGGACGGACTCCCGTCCCCGAAAGGGAGAGCATAGAGAGCCTTGCTGCTCACCATGCGACTATGGTCATTTTCCTCAGCGCCTCAATGACGGAGGAGCTGTCAGCAAAGCTTGTTGAGGGCGGCTACAGCGCCGATACTCCTGCGGCGATAGTCTACAAAGCCACTTGGCAGGACGAGAAGGTAGTGCGCTGCACTGTGGGAACTCTTGCACAGGCAGCCCGTGAAAACGGCATAAGCAAGACTGCTCTCATTACCGTGGGAGACTTCCTGGGAGACGACTATGAGCTTTCAAAGCTCTATGACAAGAATTTTGAAACTGAGTTCAGAAAGGCAGAAGCCAAATGAATATAGCGATTTTTTCCGTTACTGAAAAAGGCAGACAGCTCTCGGAAAGGGCTGCGGAGGTACTCGGCGGTGAGCATAAGGTCAGCCGCTACTGTTTTCACAAGCACACCGATGACAATTCGGCAGTGTTCTGGAATATGGGAAGCATGGTTGGGAGACTTTTCAAGCGCTCCGACGCCTTTATTTTCATCTGTGCCTGCGGTATTGCGGTGAGGGCAGTGGCTCCTCTCCTGGGTACAAAGTCGGACGACCCTGCGGTCATAGTCATGGACGACAGCGGACGCTTCGTTATCCCCGTGCTTTCCGGTCATATCGGTGGTGCTAACCGACTGGCGGAGGTGCTTGCGGATGCTCTGGGAAATACCGCTGTCATCACTACCGCGACTGATGTGGGCGGACAGTTCTCGCCTGACAGCTTCGCAGTGGCAAACGGGCTTATAATCACCGACCTTGCTGCTGCAAAGGAGATAGCGGCGGAGGTGCTGGACGATGAGAAGGTGGGCTTTTCAACGGAGTACAGACACGGCGGACTGCCCGACGAGCTTACGGAATTCGGCGTGTGCAGGACGGGTATCTATGTGGGCACGGAGCCCGATGTGAAGCCCTTTGACGTTACCCTCAGGCTTGTTCCGAGAAATATCGTTCTGGGTATAGGCTGCAAAAAGGGTGCCTCTGCCGAAGCTATAGAAACAGCAGTGAATTCCGCTCTCAGTCAGGCTGGCATTGACCCTGAGAGAGTAAGCGGAGTGGCTTCCATTGACCTGAAAGCGCGGGAGGAGGGGCTTCTCAGATTCTGTGAGCGCAGGGATATTGAGCTGCGGACCTATTCCGCCGATGAGCTCATGGTGTTGAGCGGCGATTTTGACTCATCTGACTTCGTCCGCGAGACCACAGGTGCGGACAATGTCTGCGAGCGCAGTGCTGTGCTGTGCAGCGGCGGCAGGCTGGTCCTTCACAAGACTTCCTTTGACGGAGTTACCGTGGCGGCGGCTGAGGCTCCCGTATATCTGGATTTTGAGAGGAACGTGCTATGAAGCTTTACGTTGTGGGCATTGGCTGCGGCAGTCGTGAGGGTATGACCCTGGAAGCACAGCAGGCTGTGATGAACAGCGATGTTGTGGTTGGCTACACCGTCTATGCGGAGCAGATAAAGAGCTTCTTCCCCGAAAAGGATTGCCTTTCCACAGGCATGAGACAGGAGCGTGACCGCGTTGCTCTTGCACTTGACCTTGCACAGAGCGGAAAGACCGTGTCTCTGGTTTGCAGCGGCGACAGTCAGCTCTACGGTATGGCAGGTCTTGCTTATGAACTCTCAGCGGACTATCCCGACGCGGATATTGAGGTGGTGGCTGGTGTTTCGGCAGCCTTCAGCGGCGGAGCTGTCCTCGGCTCGCCTATGACCCACGACCTTGCTCTCATAAGCCTTTCCGACCTGCTTACCCCCATGGAGAAGATAGAAAAGCGGCTTCGCTGTGCGGCTGAGGGGGACTTCGTCATCGCTCTGTACAATCCCTCATCGAAAAAGCGTGCGGACTACCTTATGCGAGCCTGCGATATTATCCTTCAGTACCGCCCTGAGGATACGGTCTGCGGATATGTGCGGAATATCGGCAGAGAGGGGCAGGAGAGCCGTGTGCTCACTCTCGGGGAGCTGCGCGGGACTGCCGTGGATATGTTCACTACGGTGTTCATCGGCAACTCCGAGACCAGAGTAATAGGCGGTAAAATGGTGACACCAAGGGGCTACAGAAATGTGTGAGCTGCTCATATTCGGCGGAACTACCGAAGGCAGAGAGCTGGCGCAGTATTGCTGCACCTGCGGAGTTACTGCGGCGGTTTCCGTGGCTACGGAGTACGGGGGAGAGCTTCTCCCTCGCGAAAATGGACTGCGTATCCTTGTGGGAAGGCTTGACTGCGGCGAGATGACAGACCTCATGAGAGAGCTTGGATGCAGAGCGGTAATTGACGCCACCCACCCATACGCCACCGAGGTAACAGCTAATATAACCACCGCCTGCAAAGCTGCCGAACTGCCATATCACAGGCTTCTGCGCAGCTCATCGGAGCTGGGGAACTGTGTCTCGGTCAGGGATATGGACGAGCTGGTGGAGCTCATAAACAGCAGCAGCGGAAGTGTGCTCAGCACTCTCGGCAGCAAGGAACTGCCGAAGCTTACGGAAGTTGAAAACTACGCCGAAAGGGTCTGGGTGAGAGCTCTCCCCACTGACAGCGTAAGGGCGCTGTGCATTGAACTGGGGTTCCCTGCGGAGCATCTTATCCTGGAAAAAGGTCCCTTTAGCCTTGAGCAGAATATGGCTCATATAAAACGGAGCGGTTCGGCGCTTCTTGTGACCAAGGAGAGCGGTGCTGCGGGAGGTTTCCCCGAGAAGCTGGAGGCGGCGGAAAAATGCGGTATAAAAGCGATAGTGCTTGCCCGCCCCGAGGAAAAGGGCAGCACCATGGAGGAGATAAAATCGCTTATCAGCGGCATGAGGAGGTGAAAATGTGAAGGTATACATAGTAGGCACGGGCGCCGACGGCAGCAGGACGCTGACTGCCGAAGGGAGAGCTGCAATTGAAAAAGCGGAGGTCATTATCGGTGCAAAGCGAATGGTTGAGGACTACCGCTCCTGCGGAAAGCCTGTCCTTGAGGAGTACAGGGGCGCTGAGATAGGGCGCTATCTTGCGGAGAACAGCTTTTCCGCAGCGGCGGTGCTGATGTCGGGGGACTGCGGATTTTTCAGCGGTGCAGCGCGGCTTGCAGAAGCGCTTGCCGACCATGATGTGGAGTTCATCTGCGGTATAGCTTCACCTGTTTACCTCTTCTCAAAGCTTAAAATGGACTGGTCGGACTGTAATTTTGTCAGTCTACACGGCAAAAGCGGCAACATTGTCAGGGCAGTCAGAGCCCATAGGCTGACATTTTTTCTCCTTGGCGGAGATATGACGGCAGCCGAGGTGTGCAGGCGGCTCTGTGACTACGGAATGGGCGGAGTTACGGTGCATATCGGCGAAAGACTGGGCTATGCAGACGAGAGGATAATGAGCGGAACAGCTTCAGAGCTTTCAGATATAACTACCGCGGAGCTGTGTGTGCTGCTGGCGGAAAATCCTGACTATGAGCGCAGTGTGCCGGGCTGTATCCCTGATGACTGCTTCGAGAGGGGAAAGGTACCCATGACGAAGGCTGAGGTCCGCGCAATTGCCGTTTCCGGACTTGACATCGGCAGGGAGGAAGTATGCTGGGACATCGGCGGCGGAACGGGCTCTGTGTCCGTGGAGATGGCTGTGCGCTGTGAGCGTGGAACCGTCCACTCCGTTGAGAAGTCGCCCGAGGCTGCGGAGCTCATTGACCGCAACAGGCGTAAATTCGGCTGTGATAACATTGTCATACAAACGGGAAGAGCAGCGGAGCTCGTCGGAGACCTGCCCTGTCCCGACTGTGTTTTCATCGGCGGTTCCGGGGGAGAGCTGAGGCAGATTGTTCAGGCAGCCTATGAAAAAAACAGCAATATCAGACTGACCGTTACTGCAGTCTCGTTGGAAACTCTCTCGGAGTGCACCGCTGTATTTGATGAGCTTGGATTTGAAGCCGAAATTACCCAGATAGCAGTCACAAGGACCAATAAAGTCGGTTCGCATACAATGATGTCTGCGCTTAATCCCGTATTCATTATAAAAAGGAAGCTTGTATGAAAAGAATTCTTATCGGCGGAACTCACAGCGGCTGCGGAAAGACCACGGTCACCTGTGCAGTTCTTGCGGCGCTGAAGGCCCGCGGACTGGCAGTTGCCTCCTTCAAATGCGGTCCCGACTATATTGACCCCCATGTTCCACAGCAGTATCATTGGCGCGGAAGCACATAATCTGGACAGCTTCTTCTGCGGCGATGACTGCATAAGACAGCTCCTGTGGGAGAACGGTCAGAACGCCGATATATCGGTGATAGAGGGCGTCATGGGCTATTATGACGGCGCTGGCGGAAGGGGCTCGGCACACTCTGTGGCTGACATTACCGACACTCCTGCTGTTGTAGTCCTGGACTGCAAGGGCTCGGGGGAGTCTATCGGCGCGGTGATGAAAGGTTTCCTGACGTACAAGGCTCCAAATAATATTGCAGGCTTTGTTTTCAACAGGCTCCCTGTGCGACTTGTACCTATGGCGGAGCGGCTGTGTTGTGAACTCGGGACTGAGTATTTCGGCTGTATGCCGCCGAAAAGTCCGGGTATAGAGAGCCGCAGACTGGGACTTGTCACCGCTGCGGAGATAGCTGACCTCAGGGAGAAAACTGCGGAGCTTGGCAGGCTGGCGGAGCAGAATATCCGTCTTGACAGGCTCATTGAGGTATCCGAAAGGAGCTTTCCGCAATTCACTGCGCAAGAACTGCACAAAGTATGCACGGGCTTCTCACCAAAGATAGCTGTGGCAGCAGACATAGCCTTCTGCTTTACCTACTCCGAGAATATCAGCCTGCTGAAGAAGCTTGGCTGTACCGTGGAATACTTTTCACCCATTGAGGACGAGAAGCTTCCCGAAAACTGCTGCGGGCTTATCCTCAGCGGCGGCTATCCCGAGCTCCATGCGAAAAAGCTGGCAGCGAACAGTTCCATGAGGGAGTGCATAAAGACGGCGATCAAAAGTGGACTTCCGACTATTGCCGAGTGCGGCGGCTTCATGTATCTCCATGACAGCATAAGGACTGACGACGGCGCGGAATACCCCATGGTCGGTGTAATAAATGTCACCGCCTTCGAGACCGACAGGCTTCAGCGGTTTGGCTATGTTACAATGACTGCCGAAAGAGACTGCCTTCTCTGTCGCAAGGGGGAAAGCTTTCCCGCCCATGAGTTCCACTACTGGGACAGCACGGACTGCGGAGCAGACTTCACCGCTGCCAAGTCCGACGGTAGAAGCTGGAAGTGTGTCCACGCAAATTCAGCTATGTACGCAGGATTTCCCCATCTGTACTTTTATTCGGATGTCAGGATCGCAGAGCGTTTTGCTACTGCCTGCGCCGCCTACGGAGGTGTAAAATGGAAAGATTGAAGCTTATCCGACCTGCGGACAGATCCTTCGCCGCAAAGGCTCAGGAGCACTGGGACGGCGTGGCAAAGCCCCTTGGCAGCTTCGGCGCCCTGGAAGAGATGTGGGACAGGATTGCCGCGGTGCAGAAAACCGACAGCCCCGATATTTCGCGGCGTGCTGTGGTAGTCATGTGCGGCGACAACGGCGTGACCGCAGAGGGGGTCACCCAGACCGACAGCTCCGTGACCCTTGCCTGCGCTGAGGCTATCGCCTGCGGAAGATCCAACATAAACGCTCTTGCAGCTGTCTACGGAGCAGAGGTGCTTTCTGTTGACATCGGCATGGAGGGGGACTCCACCTGTGAGAATATCATCAACAGGAAGATCGCCCACGGTACGGGCAATATCGCCATGGGACCTGCAATGACGGTAAGTCAGGCTGAAACCGCTGTTGCTGTGGGTATGGACATGGTGAAGGAGCTTGCAGGCAAGGGCGTGAAACTTATTGTTACGGGAGAAATGGGCATTGGCAACACAACTCCCACAGCTGCCCTTTCGTCGGTGATACTGGGGCTCCCTCCCGAGACCGTCACAGGCAGGGGAGCCGGACTCACCACCGAGGGGCTCCGCCGCAAGATAAACGCTGTCAAGCGCGCCATTGCTGTGAACTCTCCCTGTGACGGCGGTGCAGTTCAGCTCATGGCAAAGCTTGGAAGCTTCGAGATAGCAGGCATGACGGGGCTTTTCCTTGGGGGAGCCGTTTACGGCGTAACTGTCATCATAGACGGCGTTATATCCGCAGTTTCGGCGGTGCTTGCTTCAATGCTCGCCCCCGACTGCAAGGACTATATGCTTGCAGGCCATGTTTCTGCGGAGCCTGCGGGAAAAATGCTTCTCGAAAGGCTAGGGCTCAGAGCCGTTATCGACGGCAGTCTCAGGCTTGGCGAGGGCACAGGAGGAATACTGCTGCTGCCGCTTCTGGACGGTGCGTCGGCGCTTTACTATAATTCCCACCGCTTTGAGAGCGCGGGGATAGAAAGGTATGTGGAACTGAAATGATCACACTGGTAACAGGAGGAACTAAATGCGGTAAATCGGGTTACGCCGAGAGGGTACTTGATCGCTTTGAGGGGCAGAAATACTACATCGCCACCATGAATCCCGTGGGCGACGATGCCGAGGAGATAATCGCCCGTCATGTGGAGATGCGCTGCGGCAAGAACTATGTTACCGTTGAGAGACTCCGCGATATAGGCGATACGGAGATACCCGAGGGCAGCGGTGTGCTGCTGGAGTGCGTGGGAAATCTCTGCGCAAATGAGATGTTTGTGGGCTCTGAGGTGCTGGATCCTGCGAAAAAGATAGTGGAGGGCATAAAGCGTCTCTCTGAGAAGACCGAGGAGCTGGTCATCGTCACCAACGAGGTGGGGAGCGACGGCAACGATTACTCTCCCGATACTATGGCATACATAAAGCAGATGGCGATCATCAACCGCCGTATAGCTGAGCTTGCTGACAATGTGGTGGAGTGCGTTTACGGTATACCGATAGTCCGCAAGGGAAGTCTCATATGCTGAATTCAATGCTTTCGGCACTGCTGATGTACTCCCGTATCCCTGTTCCGAGACCCGAATGGAGCGAGAAGAACAGGCGGTTTGCCCTGTGCTTTTTTCCGCTTGTGGGAGCAGTCATCGGCGGACTGGTGCTGGGCTGGCGGTACTTATGCGGAGTGCTTCATATAGGCAGCATACTCTATGCCGCAGGTGATGTGGGCATTACAGTCATGGTCACAGGCGGTATACATCTTGACGGCTTCTGCGATACCTGTGATGCACGGGCTTCATGGGGAGACAGGGAGAAAAAGCTGAAGATACTCAGCGACGCTCATATAGGTGCATTTGCAGCAATAAAGCTGGGAGTCTATCTTGTGCTTTACACTGCGGTATTCACGGAGCTGAGGGCTCTCTCCGCAGCGGCAGTGGTCTGCGTAGGATATGTGCTTTCACGGTCTCTCAGCGGACTGGCAGCTGTAACATTCCGCGCTGCAAAAAAAGGAGGGGAGCCTGCAAAGCTTCACCGCTCCTGCACATAAACGGGTAACTGTGATAACACTTGTCATACTTTCCGCAGTTTCCGTGGCTGCTATGGTGGTGATAAGTCCCGGGGCAGGTGCAGCAGCTTCGGCAGGGGCTTTGCTGACCCTTTTATGTTACCGTCATATGGCGTACAGGGAGTTCGGCGGTATTACAGGAGACCTTGCAGGCTGGTTCCTGCAGGTGTGTGAACTGGTCATTGCAGCTTCTGCTGCGCTTACATACAGAATAATGGAGGTCATGTGATATGAAAATGATAATCGGTGGAGCTTTTCAGGGCAAGATAGGCTGTGCCACGGAGCTTTTCGGCATAAATGAAGCAGATATGGTAAACGGCAACACCTGCGATTTTGAGGAGGTCTTCTCCGCAGTCTGCATAAAGAGCTATCATAAGCTCATTGCAAAGCTGCTGGCGGAGGGGGTTGACCCCCGTGCAGTTCACTAAACGCCTCTGCGAGACCAACAAGGACGTTCTTATCATCATGGACGAGATAGACTGCGGAATAGTGCCGCTGGTAAAGGCGGAGCGTGTCCGCCGCGAAGCTACGGGCAGATGCGGCTGTATGATAGCAAGGGAGAGCGATACGGTGATACGTGTTATCTGCGGTATACCCACCTACATCAAGGGAGCCCCCAATGAGGGTTGACTTCATACGCCACGGAAAGACTGAGGGCAACCTGGAAATGCGCTATGTGGGCAGGACTGACGAGCCACTCTCTTTCTCGGGTATCGCCGAGCTGATGAAGACGGACTACCCTCCCTGCGGAGTGCTCATAACCAGTCCAATGAAGCGGTGCATACAGACGGCAGAGCTCATATATCCCGGCAAGGCTCCCACCATCTGCGAGGAGCTGAGAGAGTGCGATTTCGGTGACTTTGAGGGCAGGAACTACATAGAGCTCTCAACGGACAGCAGGTATCAGAAATGGATAGACAGCGGCGGCGTGAGCGCCTTCCCCGAGGGTGAGGACCCTGCGGATTTCAAGGAGCGGTGTATAGCAGGCTTTCTTGCGTCCATAGCAAAGGTACCCGAGGGAAGCAGTGCCACATTTGTAGTCCACGGCGGCACTATAATGGCGATACTGGAGCGATTTGCACAGCCTCATCAGGACTACTACCACTGGCAGGTCACCAACGGACACGGCTTCATTACCGGGTTCGACGGCGAAAAGATAACAGTTACGGAGAAAATATGAATTACTTTGCAGCAGTCCTGCCACTCCTGATGGGAGCGATGCTGGACAGCATTCTCGGGGACCCCTACAGCCTTCCGCACCCCGTCAGACTTGTGGGAAGGCTTATTTCGCGGCTGGAGACCTTCGTCCGCAGCCGCATGGGCGGTCATCTTCGGGCAGGTGGAGTCCTGCTTGCTGTCACTGTGCTCATTATCTCGGCGGCAGTCCCACTGGGGATACTCATTCTGTGCTACTGGGTGAATATATGGCTGGGAGCCGCTGCGGAGGGCGTTATGTGCTATTATCTTATGGCGGCGAAGTGCCTTCGGGACGAGAGCATGAAGGTATACAGAGCTGCTTCCAAAGGTGATACAGAGGGCGCGCGGAAGGCGGTGTCCATGATAGTGGGGCGTGATACGGCAGTCCTCGACAGCAATGGCATTATCAAGGCGGCTGTGGAGACCGTGGCGGAGAATACCTCCGACGGGGTGACGGCTCCCATAATGTATATGTCGCTGGGAGGAGCGGTTCTCGGTTCATTCTACAAGGCAGCCAACACCATGGACTCCATGATAGGCTACAAAAACGAGAAATACGCTGATATAGGGCGGTTTGCGGCGAAGCTTGACGATGTGCTCAACTTTATACCCTCACGTCTTACAGCGCTTGCCATGATAGTCTGTGCTCCTCTTGTGGGACTGGACGGCAAGAGAGCCTACCGTATCTGGAAGCGTGACCGCCGTAAGCACGCAAGTCCCAATTCTGCACAGACCGAGTCCGCCTGCGCAGGAGCTCTCGGAGTTCAGCTTGCAGGTGACGCCTACTATTTCGGGGAGCTCCACAAAAAAGAGTTCATCGGAGATCCTGTCAGGGATATTGAAAATGAGGATATACCGCGGGCAAACAGGCTCATGTATGCGGCTTCGGCACTGGTGTTCATGGTGTCGGCGGCTGTCAGGGCGGTAATAGTCGGAGGAATTTTATGATAAACGCAGCACACGGCGGAAACGATCTCGGTCTTGATGTAAGGCTGGATCTTTCCGCCAATCTCAATCCTATGGGTATGCCCGAAAGTGTCAGGGCAGCCGCAATTGCTTCGGCAGACTGCTGGGAGCGCTATCCCGATCCCCTGTGCAGGGAGCTTCGCAAAAGGCTTTCGGAGAAAACAGGTGCGGATATGGAAAACATCGTCTGCGGAAACGGTGCCGATGACCTTATCTACCGCACAGCTTCTGCGCTGAAGCCGCATTCGACTCTTATCTGTGCTCCAACCTTCGGGGAGTACGGCAAGGCTCTGCGCGAGAACGGCTGTAAGGTAAGAGAGCATATCCTCCGCGAGAGGGAGGACTTTGCTATTACGGAGCGTATCCTCGGGGAGCTTTCGGGTGCGGATATGGCGGTGATCTGTACTCCAAACAACCCTACGGGCATGACAGTTCCCCCTGAGCTTATGGCAGAAATAGCGGCGGAGTGTGAAAAAAACGGAACTTACCTCCTGGCGGACGAAAGCTTCATTGGATTTACCGGGAGGGAGAAGGAGCTTACCGCCCTTAACTGCATGGGCAGTCATGTGATAGTGCTCCGCTCGTTCACGAAGATTTTCGCAATGGCAGGTCTGCGGCTTGGATACGCGGTCTGCGGCAGCGCCGATACTGCCGGAAAATTAGCCGCCGCAGGGCAGTACTGGAGCGTTTCCGCACCTGCTCAGGCGGCAGGCATCGCTGCCCTTGGCGAGGAGGACTACGTCAGGAAAACGGCTGAGCTCATCGCTGAGGAGCGGGACTGCCTCTCACGGGAGCTCACCGCACTGGGCTGCAAGGTATATCCCTCGGAAACTGACTATATTCTTTTCCGCAGTATCCCACAGCTTGGTGAGAAGCTCCTTGGTGAGGGCATACTTATACGGAACTGCGGTGATTACAGCGGTCTTGACGGCAGCTTCTTCCGCACGGCGGTTGGTCTGCATGAAGATAACGAAGCGCTTATCTGCGCGGTTAGGAGGTGCCTTGATGGCTAAGGCGATAATGATACAGGGCACTATGTCCAACGCGGGAAAGAGCTTCATAGCGGCGGCGCTGTGCAGGATATTCCGTCAGGACGGCTATTCCTGCGCGCCCTTTAAGTCTCAGAACATGGCGCTGAATTCCTACATAACCGCAGACGGCTGCGAGATAGGCAGAGCTCAGGCAATGCAGGCAGAGGCGGCAGGCGTTGAGCCGTCGGTGCTGATGAATCCCATGCTGCTGAAGCCTACCACCGACGTGGGCTCTCAGGTCATAGTGGGCGGCAAAGCCGTTGGAAACATGACTGCCGCGGAGTACTTCCGCAGAAAGCGTGAGCTGATACCGCAGATAATGGATCACTATGAAAAGCTATCCGCACAGCACGATATAATCGTCATTGAGGGGGCAGGAAGTCCCGTTGAGCTGAACCTGAAAAGCGACGACATTGTAAACATGGGCATGGCGAAGCTGGCAAAGGCTCCTGTCCTCCTTGTGGGAGATATAGACAGGGGCGGCGTTTTTGCACAGCTTCTCGGTACTCTTGGTCTCCTTGAGCCCGATGAGCTCTCAATGGTGAAGGGACTCATTGTCAACAGGTTCCGCGGCGATATAGGGCTTTTCGACAGCGGCAGACGTATACTTGAGGAGCGCGGCGGCAAGCCTGTTCTGGGAGTTGTGCCGTACCTCCGCTGTGACATCGAGGACGAGGACAGCCTGTCCGATAAGCTGTCATCAAGAGAGAAGGGGCTTATCGACATTGCGGTCATAAGGCTGCCCCGTATATCTAACTTCACCGACTTCGACGTCTTCGCTCAGTATGACGGGGTGAAGGTGCGGTACGTCAGCAGATATGAGGAGCTTGAGACTCCCGACATGGTCATTATCCCCGGAACTAAAAGTACCATTGCCGACATGAAATGGCTCCGCGAGAGTGGCTTTGAGATAGCTGTCGGCAGGCTTGCTGCAAAGGGAGTCCCCGTATTCGGCATATGCGGCGGCTATCAGATGCTGGGCGAGACTATTTCTGACCCTCTCGGCAGCGAGGGCGGCGGCAATATAAAGGGCATGGGGCTTCTAAAGTGCAGCACTGTTTTCGGCGCGGAGAAAAAGCAGGTGCAGACCCATGGAAGATTCACTGATACAGGCGGATTTTTCAGCTGCCTCAGCGGCGCGGAGTTCAGCGGATATGAGATACACATGGGCACTACGGACAGCAGCAGTCCGCGGCTCCTTGACTGCGGAGGCGCTTATGAGGGCAGCGTTTACGGCTGCTATATACACGGTATTTTTGATTCACCTCAGGTGTCGGAACGGATAGTGAAACAGCTTTTCAGCAGCAAGGGACTTGCCTTCGGCGGCGGCACTGCCGACAGACACGCCTACAAGGAGGCTCAGTTCGACCTGCTGGCTGAGGGTGTAAGGAGCAGTATCAACATGGAGCTGCTGTACAGGATCATCGGGGAGGGGATATGATGGAGCTTGAATACGTTCTGCCAAAGGACATAGAAAGGCGCAGCTTCGAGCTCATAGAAGCTGAGCTGGGGGACAGGAAGCTCCCCGATGACATTCGTCCCATAGTTATGAGAGCCATCCACACCACGGCGGACTTTGACTACTATGACAATATGTACTTCTCCGAGAGCGCGGTGGAAAAGGCACTCACTGCCATAGAGAACGGCGCAGTTTTCGTCACAGATACAAACATGGCACGGTCGGGGATAAACAAGGCTGCCCTTACTCGTCACGGCTGCACGGTGGAGTGCTTTATGGCGGATCCCGATGTGGCAGAGAAAGCTGCGGCAGAGGGCACTACAAGGGCGTCTGTCTCAGTGGACAAGGCTGCGGAACTGGGGCGTCCCGTGATATACGCAGTGGGCAATGCTCCCACCGCTCTTATAAAACTCTGCGACCACATAAAATCAGGCAGCTTCGTGCCTGAGCTGGTCATCGGCGTTCCTGTGGGCTTTGTGAATGTGGTGCAGTCAAAGGAGCTCATCATCGAAAGCGGTATACCATGTATCGTGGCAAGGGGACGCAAGGGCGGAAGCAATGTGGCGGCGGCGATATGCAATGCCCTGCTCTATATGGCTGACGGCAGAAAATGACAGAAAAGGCTGTGCTTTGCACGGCTTTTTTCTTTTGCTCTGCAAAGCTTCATACTCTGTGGAAAATCGACGGCGGATACCGACAGCAGCTGCGGCTTTTCCATGGTATAATGTATCGTATATTCTTGTGAGGTGATGTACGATGCAGATAGTTAAGACCATAAGGGAATGGCGGTATGCAGGGACGGCTGCCGCCTTTGCAGCCTGCTTCGGAGCAGGCTTCCTTCTGACAGGGGCAAAGGTGGGGGGGAGTTGCTTCCTTTGCGGATATATCTGCCGCAGGCGCAGCGGGACTGCCCTGGTCGGCGGCGGTATTCACAGGGAGCCTTGTCCGCAGTATAATAGGCGGCACGGTGGGGCATAATATCGTGAAGCTGTCCTCCCTGGCGCTGATAGTCATAATCAAGATGTTCCTGGAGCCCAGAAGCGACCCTAAACTCAGCGGTATCAATACTGCCGTAAGTGTTATTGTCTCGGGAGCAGCGGTATCGGCGGTGATAGGTGAACTGACAAGAAAGCTGCTGTTTTACGGCTTCTACGGCAGTGTTGCGGGCTACACGGCGTACTCTGCCGCAAGGCTCATAAGCGGTCTTCGCAGGGAGCGCTCCGTTGACCTTTCGGGAGCAGGCGGGCTTTCCTGTTCGGTGGTATATATCATGGCGGCAGCTTCTCTCTGCTCGGTGGAGCTGCCGGCGGTAAACATCGGAGTGATATTCTGCGCTGCCGTTACTCTGACAGGCGCCTATTTCTTCAGACAGACAGGGGGAGTGCTCTGCGGTGCTCTCTCGGTCTGCGGAGCATTCCTCGCTTCGCCCACGGCAGGGCTGAGCATAGTCCTGCTTCCTGCGGCAGGTCTCCTGACAGGCTATATGCACGACCGCAAGCCACAGACCGCGGCGCTGTTCTTCACAGGGGTCAGCTTCATACTGACGGTGCTGACGGGAGTTACCTTCGCAAGGGCTGAGAGCATGATAGATATTATATGCGGCGCTCTGATTTTTATTCCTGTATCGGGAAAATTTTCCGACAAGTGGATAAGGACGGGCAGCGAGGGTGAGAAAATGCTTCCCGATGTGATAAACGCCAGAATGGGCTTCCTCTCGGATACTGTTCTGGAGCTTCGCAGGGAGTCGGAGCGTATCTCAGATATGCTTTCTCAGCGCCGCAGGGAGAGCTTTGAGATAGAGGAAAATTCACAGGCGGTGTGCTCCGGCTGCTACCGCCGTCCCTTCTGCTGGAAGTCCGACAGGGGCAACACATACCGCGGTTTTCGCAGGCTTGCGGAGATGACTGAGTTCGCCGCCGAGAGCTTCCCCGATGAGCTGGGGGACTGTCTGAGAAAGAAGGAGCTCATTGACGCCTTTGCGGAGAGCTCCCGTGAGAAGGCGGCGGCAAAGCTTATGGATATGCGCTTCTCTGAGAGCCGCGACCTGCTTCATGAGCAGATGAAGATAACCGAGGAGCTGGTACGCTCAGCAGGTGAGAGACTGGACGTGCGATATTCCGAGAGCGTCAGCAGGTGTATCCGCGTGAAGCTTGAAAAGTTCGGGCTTGCTCCCGCACAGGTCATTGCCTACTACAACAGCAGGAACAGGCTGCTGACGGAGCTGTATTTCCCTGCGGACTGTGCTCCTGAGGAGGGAAGAAGGGTCTGCGATCTCATAGCCGATGAACTGAGACTGAAAATGGGCTGCACCGAGCCTGTGCGCACGGGCAGGGAGGTGCGCATAAGAGTTTTCGAGAAGCCGCGGTGCACTATGGAGGTCTGTGCCTCCTCATCAACTGCTGACGGCTCAGACTCAAACGGTGACACCCATACGGTTTTCACCGACGGGGCTGAGGCAGGATATGTGGTGCTCTCAGACGGCATGGGTACGGGCAGCAGCGCCTCTGCGGAGTCCGCCATGGTAGTCAGCCTTTTCCGCAGACTTGTCAGCAGCGGCGTGGATTTCCGCTCAGCCATAAAGCTTATCAATTCCGTCATGGTCACCAGGTCGGGAGAGGAGAATTTCGCCACCCTGGACGCCCTGCGCATAGACCTTGACGACTGCGGTCTCACTGTGATAAAGTCGGGAGCTGCGGCGACCCTCATCCGTCACAGAGGCAGCGTACTGAAGATAACTGCGCCCACCTTTCCCATAGGCATATATGAGCAGTCCGAGGTGTTTACAAGGGACTGCGGCTTCGAGGAGGGGGACATAGTAATCATGTTTTCCGACGGCATCTCCGAAGGTGCCTATCCCTTCATCAAGGAGCTTCTTCTGGGCGGTGATGACCTGCGGTATATGGTCAGCGAGATATGCCGGAAAGCTCCCGTGTTCAATCCCACCATACACGCCGATGACGTCACGGTCATAGGTGTTAGGGTAACCGCCTGAAAGTCACATTTTGTTCACAAAATATTAACTTAAATGACATACATTTCATGCCAAATACATTCAATTGCTGTGCATTTTAACAAAGGCTAACGAGGAATTGCCAGAATAAATATGTCAAAATGCACTAATTAGAAGTGGTAATATTAGCATAACGTCTGAAATTTTCTCACGATTTGCAAAAATGCTTGAATAATTACGCTGATTCTGATAAAATGTATTATAGCAAAGGAGGCTGAATTATGTCTGTTAATAAAAATAACAATCCAAATGATTTTCCGCTGTACCTTTTTTACCAGGGTAAAAACTACGAAGCATACAAGTTTTTTGGCGTTCATTCCAAGAAAAAGGGAAGAGGCAAGGTTTTCACTTTCAGAGTTTGGGCTCCTAATGCTGTAAGCGTATCTGTTGTCGGCGATTTCAACGGCTGGGACAGAGCTGCAAATCCCATGTACCTCATAGCGGACGGGATCTGGGAGGCTGAGATCTCTAAGCTTAAGCAGTTCGACGCTTATAAATTCAGTATCGAGGCGCAGGACGGAAGGATACTGATGAAGGCTGACCCCTATGCGGCGCATTATGAGACAAGACCCGGAACTGCTTCTAAGATTTTTGAGAGCAGCTTCCTGTGGAGCGATGACAAGTGGTTCGATGAAAAGAAAAACAAGAGCATATACAAAAGCCCTGTGAACGTGTATGAGGTGCACCTCAGCTCGTGGAAGAACTACGGCGGGGACGTTTTCCTTGATTATGTCACGTTCGCCAAGGAGATAATACCGTATCTCAAGAAGATGTCCTATACTCATGTGGAGTTCATGCCCCTGACGGAGTACCCCTTCGACGGCTCCTGGGGCTATCAGGTGACGGGCTATTTTGCCCCTACCTCACGCTACGGAACCCCCGATGACATGAGAAAGATGATAGATATGTTCCACGCTGCGGGGATAGGTGTCATCCTTGACTGGGTGCCTGCACACTTCCCCAAGGACGAGGCAGGTCTCTATGAGTTCGACGGCAGCTGCTGCTACGAATACACCGACGACCGCAAAAAGGAGCATAAGGCATGGGGCACCAGAGTTTTCGATTACGGTAAGGCTGAGGTATGCTCTTTCCTTATTTCCAGCGCTAATTACTGGTTCGACCAGTTCCATGTGGACGGTCTCAGAGTTGACGCTGTAGCGTCCATGCTCTATCTGGACTATGACAGGCAGGAGGGCGAATGGGCTGCAAATATCTACGGCGGCAACGAGAACCTGGAAGCCGTTGAGTTCCTCAAGCACCTCAACGAGGCTGTTTTCCTCAAGCACCCCGACGCTCTTATGATCGCCGAGGAGTCCACGGCATGGCCTCTGGTAACAAAGCCCACCGATATAGGCGGACTGGGCTTCAACTTCAAGTGGAACATGGGCTGGATGAACGATATGCTCAGCTATATGTCTCTTGATCCCATTTACAGAGCTTTCAACCATGACAAGCTCACATTCTCATTCTTCTACGCATTCTCGGAGAACTATATCCTTCCTATCTCCCATGACGAGGTAGTTCACGGAAAGTGCTCCATGATAAATAAAATGCCCGGTGAGTATGAGCAGAAGTTCGCTTCATACCGCGCTTTCCTAGCATACATGATGGCTCACCCCGGCAAGAAGCTGCTCTTTATGGGACAGGAGTTCGGACAGATGAAGGAGTGGGACTACAAGTCCCAGCTGGACTGGAACCTCATGGACTTCGATTCTCACAGAGACCTGCTGAAGTTCTCGGAAAAGCTGAACAAGTTCTATGTTGATAATCCGCCCCTCTGGCAGAATGACGACTCATGGAACGGATTCAGCTGGATCTCCAACGATGACTATAAGCAGAGCATAATCTCCTTCAGACGTATCGACGATAACGGCGAGGAGATAATCGCGGTCTGCAACTTTGTTCCCGTTGAGCGCCGTGATTACAGGATAGGCGTTCCTCAGAAGGGCAGATATAAGCTCATCTTCAACACCGACGCTGCTGAGTTCGGCGGCTCGGGCATTACGGAGAGCTCCTTCAAGTCCGACAGCGTACCTATGCACGGTCACGACAACAGTATCTCAATGACACTGGCTCCTCTGTCTGTCATCTATCTCAAGTTCGCTCCCATAAAGAGAAGAACTGCTGCTGACAAGGACGAGACCAAGAGTGCAAAGAAGCCTGCGGCTAAGAAGACAGCTCCAAAGACTGAGGCAGCTCCCAAGGCTAAGAAGACAGCTCCAAAGACTGAGGTAGCTTCCAAGGCTAAAACTACAGTCAAGAAGGCGGCTGCAAAGGCTGACGAGACTCCCAAGGCAAAGCCCGCTGCCAAGAAGACAGCAGCTAAAAAGCCTGCGGCAAAGACCTCAGCCGCTGCTAAAAAGACAAAGACCTCGGCAAAGAAAACACCCTCTGCCAAGGATAAATAAATTCCATAACGCATAAGCGATCCAGGAGGAAAAATATGTATACTAAGAAAAGAGTCGTTGCAATGCTCCTTGCAGGCGGTCAGGGCAGCAGACTATATGCACTGACCAAAAACGTGGCAAAGCCCGCAGTACCTTACGGCGGAAAGTATCGTCTCATCGATTTCCCTCTCTCAAACTGCACCAACTCAGGTATTGACACAGTGGGCGTTCTCACTCAGTACCAGCCCCTTGTGCTCAACGAGTACATCGGAAACGGTCAGCCCTGGGACCTTGATAAAATGAACGGAGGAGTCCATGTGCTCCCTCCCTATGAGACTCAGGCAGGCGCTTCGTGGTACGAGGGCACTGCAAATGCTATCTATCAGAATATGCGCTTCATCGAGCGCTATGACCCCGAGTATGTGGTAGTTCTGGGCGGCGACCACATCTACAAGATGGACTACTCAAAGATGGTGGATTTCCACGTTGCCGACAACGCGGACTGCACTATCTCCGTTATAGACGTTCCCAAGGCTGAGGCTTCACGCTTCGGTATCATGATCTGCGATGACCAGAATCAGGTCACAGATTTCGTGGAGAAGCCCAAGGAGCCCAAGTCTACACTGGCTTCCATGGGTATCTATGTATTCACCTGGGAGAAGCTCCGCAAGTACCTCATCGAGAACGAGAACGAGGCAAATGCAAAGCGCGATAAGGGCGAGCCATGGTCCAAGGACTTCGGCAAGGACATCATCACCTCAATGCTCCGCGACAAGCAGAGACTCTTCGCTTATGAGTTCGAGGGCTACTGGAAGGACGTAGGAACTCTGGATTCACTCTGGGAGGCAAATATGGACCTTCTCAGCCCCAGTGTGCCCCTGGATCTCTATGATCCCAGCTGGAAGATATATTCACGCAACAGCAATATGCCTCCTCAGTATGTGGGCGACAACGCCAACATCGAGAACTCCATGATCTCGGAGGGAAGCACTATCGACGGTACTGTTGACTTCTCCATACTGTTCTCAGGAGTTACCATCGAGGCAGGCGCTACTGTAAACTACAGCATCATCATGCCCGGCACCGTTATCAAGTCCGGGGCTGTGGTGGAGTATGCCATAGTGGGCAGCGACAGCGTTATCGAGTCACGCGCCCGTGTGGGATCAAGTCCCGAAAAGATCGAAAACAGAGACGACTGGGGCATTGCCGTTGTCGGACATAACGTTACTGTATCTGCTGAAAAGGTCGTAGAGCCCAAGCAGATCATCGGTGAAAATATCTGACGGAGGAATGTTGCTATGAGTGTTAATTATAATGTTTTGGGACTTGTCTTCGCAAGTATGCACGACGCTTATGTCAGTGAGCTGACCAAGCAGAGAACTATGGGTTCCATACCCTTCGGCGGACGTTACCGCCTTATAGATTTCCCCCTTTCAAACTTCGTTCATTCAGGAGTTTCCGAGGTGGGCGTCATCACAAAGTCCAACTACGGCTCACTCCTGGATCACCTGGGTTCGGGACGTGACTGGGATCTTGCCCGTAAAAAGGGCGGACTCCACCTTCTTCCCCCTTACAGCCAGACAGGCGGTATCTATAAGGGAAGACTGGACGCTCTCAACAATATCTGGGGATTTGTTGAGCATTCAAACGCAAAGTATGTCATCATGTCCAACTGCGACGTGGTAACTACAATAAACTTCAATCCCGTGCTGAAGCAGCACATGGAGAATGAGGCTGACATCACCCTTGTTTACAGCAGAGGCGTTTACGACTATGAGAAGAACAAGTGTACAACAGTGCTTGAGTTCGACGGGGACAACAGACTGAAGGACGTTCTGGTGGATCCTCAGTTCTCAGGCGAGTGCAATATCTGGCTGGAGATGTGTATCATCACAAAGGACTTCCTGAAGAAGATAGTCTCCGATGCTGCAAGCAGAAATCAGTTCAGCTTCACCCGTGAGATACTTCAGGGCAGGAGAGACGATTTCAAGATAATGGGCTATAAGCATGACGGCTTCTTCGCAAAGATCGACAGCATACAGGACTACTATCTGGCAAACAGGATGCTGCTTGATCCCGAGAAGAAGAATGCCCTCTTCCGCAAGGATATGCCTGTTCTGACAAAGATCGGCGACAATGGTCCTGTTAAGTACGGACTGGAATCAAACATAAAGGATTCCCTTATTGCTGACGGCTGTATCATTGAAGGAACTGTCATAAATTCAATACTTTTCAGAGGCGTAAAGGTAGGAAAGGATTCGGTGGTCAAGGACTGCGTTCTCCTTCAGGGCACTAAGGTGGGCGAGAATTGCAGTATCTCATCGGTAATTGCCGATAAGAACGTGGAGATAAGCAATGAAAAGGTGCTTACGGGCTCCGAGACATATCCGCTGTATATTGGAAAAGGCGGTAAGATCTGACGGCGGTGATCAAATATGAAAATACTATTTGCTGCCAGCGAGGCTGTGCCATTTGCAGCTTCAGGCGGTCTTGCAGATGTTATAGGTTCCCTTCCGAAGGCTATAAAAAACAAGAGGCATGATTGCAGGGTGGTAATACCCCTTTACAAGTCGGTAAGTCCCGAGCTTAGGGAGAAAATGGTCTTTCTGACCAATATAACCGTAGATGTCTCATGGCGCAAGCAGTACTGTGGGATATTTATGGCTGTCAGGGACGGCATAACCTATTACTTCATCGATAATGAGTATTATTTTGCAAGGGACGGTCTCTACGGCTTCTATGATGACTGTGAGAGATTTGTATTCTTCGACAGGGCTGTGCTTGAAATGCTCAGGTATATCAAGTTCACGCCCGACATCATCAACTGCAACGACTGGCAGACGGCTCTGATACCTGTTTACTATAATGTCTATTATAAGTATCAGCAGGGCTATGACGGTATCAAGACGGTCTACACCATCCACAATATCGAATATCAGGGCAAATACGGAAAGGAAGTTCTCAGCGAACTCATGGGCATCCCCATGTATAATGCGGGACTCCTTGATTATGACGGCTATGTCAATATGATGAAGGGAGCTATTGAGACCTGTGACATGATAACTACGGTCAGCCCCAGTTATGCCTGGGAGATACTTGACCCGTGGTACGCTCACGGTCTTGACAGGATACTTGTCACCAAGCAGTATAAGCTTCGCGGGATCATGAACGGCATAGATACCAAGCTTTACGATCCTTCCAAGGATAAGGCTATCGAGGCGAACTATTCTTCAAAGAAGCCCGAGGGCAAGGCGAAGTGCAAGGCGGCTCTCATATCAGAGCTCAGACTGGCTGAGGGCGATGAGCCAATAATCGGCATAGTCACCCGTTTTGTCCGCCACAAGGGCATAGACCTGATACGCTGTGTCTTTGAGGAAATGGTCCACGACGGCATAAAGTTTGCTGTGCTGGGAAGCGGTGAGAAGATCTACGAGGATTTCTTCCTTGAGATGGCTGCAAGATACCCCGAGAGGGTATCTGTCACTATCGGATTTATCCCCGAGCTCTCCAGAAGGATATACGCGGGTGCTGATATGTTCCTCATGCCTTCGCAGAGCGAGCCCTGTGGACTTGCGCAGATGATAGCCATGAGATACGGAACAGCTCCTATCGTCCGCGAGACAGGCGGTCTCAGGGACTCTGTCCGCGACAACGGCGGCGAAAACGGCAACGGCTTCACCTTCAAGACCTATAACGCAAACGATATGCTTGATGCGGTCAAGCGTGCGTGGAACGATTATAACGATAAGGAAAGGTGGAACGAGCTGATCGTTCGCATGATGGAGTGCGACCACAGCTGGTCGGCATCTGCCGATCTCTACATCGAGACCTATAAGAAGGTGCTGGCGGCTGACTGAGCTGCACACATAAAAAATACAGAGTCACAGTTTCATTGCTGTGGCTCTGTTTTTGTTTTTTCAATATTATCGGGAATGTCGCCAATGTCAAAATCCACCTTTTCGGGCTTGCAGGCGAGTACCTTGTTTTTAGGTATATTGCAGAATATCTCCACAAGGTCGCTGTCCAGCTGAGTGCCTGCAACGCTTTGCATTATCTCAAGGGCTTCCTCATAGGTTTGTGGCTCCTTGTAAGAGCGCTTCATGGTAATTGCTGAATATGTATCGGCGACGGCGATTATACGGGAGGCATAGGGGATACGCCAGCCCTTCATACCGTGATAGCCTGTTCCGTCCATATGCTCGTGGTGGTAGAGTATCCAGGGAAAAACGTGACGGAATGACTTCAGGGGCTCAAGTATCTTCACTCCGATGTCGGGGTGCTTTTTCATTACCTGCCACTCCTCGTCGGTGAGTTTTTCAGGCTTGTTGAGTATTACCTCGGGAACTCCAAGCTTTCCCACATCGTGCATAAGTGCGGCATACTCAAGACTGACGGGATTGATAAGCCTTTTCTTTGGCGAGGGGATATACTCATAAAGGAGCATGGTCAGATTCTGGACATGGCGGCTGTGACCGTTGAGGTTGGGGGTCTCTTGCATCTATGACACCGATGAGTACCTCAGCTATGTCAATGCTTCGTTCTTTTGTCCTGTTCATGAGCATAAATGTTATGGTCAGCATTATAGCGACAAATATACTGCCGCCGAAAAGTATGCCTGCAATGACGATGTCAGGCTTGCCTTTGAAGGTGACAAGAAGATAGCCCAGCAGGAAGAATATGAGCAGTACAAGTGCCACATATTTCCATATCCTTACTCTTCCTCTGCCCGCCGAAAGTACATCGCGGAGTGAACGCAGGAACTGAGTATATTTCCATATATTTACCACCATCTGGATTATTCCGACGGCGAGCATAGAGTATATCAGAAATTTCAAACCGCAGCCTCCCCTCTGACTCGTCCGAATTGACATTACTATAATATGATTATAGCACACTGTATTTTAAAATTCAAGGTATTGCGTGAAAAAATCAGGAAGAAAAAGTGCCGTAGAATGGGTCGGAGGCTTCCTGACGTTTTTTCATTTTAAGCCAGCTGACAAAGCCGTAGATGTCACTGACAAGGAACATCACAAAGCATATAAGCACGGAGATGTAAGAACTGTCTGTAATTGAGGCAAGAGCCCAGAGAACTATTAACACAACATCGTTTGCGGCGTAAAGCAGGGAAAAGAAAGCGCTTCTTCGGGAGGTCAGGTAGACTGCGGCAAAGCTTGTGGTGACGGAAACTGTGCTGGGGATAAGGTTAGCAGTATTGAAATGACGGAGAATGAAGTAAAAAATGACAGTGACTATCATGGTAAGCAATGACATAAAGGCAATTTCAAGCCGGCTGAGATGATTTACCCTCACCTCCGCATTACCCTCTTTAAAAGGATTGCGAAGCCATGAAATAAGGGCAAAAAGTGCCATAGGTGCAGTCATTCCGAGGTATGTTATCATCTCGCCGTAATAGCGGAATGAAAAGGAGATATAGCCGTAAACAGCGGCGAAGAAAAGCATGAGCAGCTGGCCGAGAGGGTGTCCCTTTGCATTTATGATAATAGAGGTCACTCCGATAACCGAAGCAGCAAGAGTCAGGAAATTCGTCCTGTCAAAGATAAGAAAGGAAACTGTTATGAAAAGCATTGCCGCGCTCCATATAGAATAGTCAATAATGGTGAGTGAGCTGAAAAGCTGTTTTAGCTTCATGATAAACCTCCAAAAAAACAGCACTTGCTCAGTACATCTTCAAAGACCTAACGATGTACTTAACAAATGCTCTGCATTTCTACCCGGTGGCAGTAACAATATTATATCACATGGAGTGGGAAAGTGCAAGTGAAAGGGCAAAACTGCCCTGAAATAAAATGGGGAGGAGAGGAGAAAGCCATGTTTATAGGGGAATGAAAGGGATTTCTGAAACTAATCGGTTATTTCGTACAAAAAAATGGTGAAAATGCTTTCAATCTTTGGTTTGACAAATCGTGAAACAGGTGGTATAATATAATCACTGTCCGACAGGGAAGCGAAAGCGGACGAGCGAAAAAATTCAAAGAAATTTGAAAAAAGAGCTTGACAAACCTGATGGAAAGTGATATAATAGTTAAGCTGTCTCAAAGAGAGATAGTGAAGACAGCATCTTGAAAATTGAACAATGCGAATAAAAAAG
>Ga0255347_1000400_pt1 | contig 80063 bp, 60 predicted proteins | sample wastewater_treat_2_FD_192479 | JGI IMG/M metagenome (GOLD analysis project Ga0255347, IMG submission 192479) | Wastewater microbial communities from Lulu Island WWTP, Vancouver, Canada - plant24 | ecosystem: Engineered > WWTP > Wastewater > Unclassified | place: Canada: Vancouver, British... | reverse complement strand
CTGTGTAAATTAAAATTTCGATTAAAGTAAAAGCCTTATTTTTTTGATTTTTGTTTTTATTAAAAATTTTTTGATAAATTGATTGGAGCATTTTTTTATATTTTTATTAAAACTATTTTTGCTTTTTTATTTTTTTATTTTTATAATTTTTGATTTAAAAGCTAAATAGCGTTTGACCATTTGTTTGTTTAATTATAACATAATATATAAAAAAACAAGAAGTTGTGGATAAATGATAGATGGTGTTGTGGTGGTGGCGAGGTAGTAGCGGCAATGTAGTGGTGGCGAGGTAGTAGCGGCAATGTAGTGGCGGCGAAAGCCAAAGGCTTTCGCCGCTATCATACCAGTTTAACTCAATAATTTCTGGCTACGCCTGCCCGCCGAGAGGCGGGTTCAGGATGACGGGTGTGGTTGTCATTCTGAGTGAAACGAAGAATCCCATGCAATGCAGTACTTGCTTATTATTGCTAAAAGCCGAGGGATCCTTCACCCACCTCGGCGGACAGGCTAACGTTTAAAATGATACTAAAGTGGCGATTATTTTTCAAAGAAAAATAATCGCCACTTTAACTATTAAAAATTATTACTTAATTAATTATTTTCTTTCTCTTTTTCTCTTTTTTTTAGTTCTTTTACTATTGCTTTACCAAATTGCTTAGCTGATTGAGGACCATTGGCCGTAATAATGTTTTCATCAACTACCACTGGTTGATTTTCATAAACAGCGCCACCATCTTTTAATTGTTGGATTGGCCCTCGTTCTAAAGCGCTAGTCCAAACAGTAGCTTTATGATTTTCCAAAATTCCCGAACGAGCTAAAATTAATGGAGCAATACAAATAGCTCCGATGATTTTATTTTTCATTACCGCTTCGCGAGCCAAACGATGAAAACGAATATTTTCAATATTTCTATTTGCTCCACTTCCACCAACAAAAATAATTGCTTCATAATCATCAACTCGCGCTTCATCAATTATAAAATCAACTTTTACTTCCCCGCCATTAACACCTATTGCCAATCCTTTTTCCGTACTAGCTACCTCAATTTGAAATCCCGCTTTTTCTAAAATTTCTTTGGGCTCAAAAAACTCCTCATCTCGAAAATCTTTGAAGGCAATAATAAATAAAACTTTTTTGTTTTCCATAAAAAATTTTTTAATAACAATTTAATTTATGTTAAATAATATTTTGATAAAATTTTTTAACAATAAATTTTATAATTATTAATTTTCAGTTGAATTAGTAGAATCAGTTGAATCAGTAGAGTTATTTTTAATTTCAGTGGATTCGGCAAAATGAGATGGAATATTTTCTTCTATCTCTGTTACAGATTCGTTTACTTTTTCTTCTTTTGATAAATCAGCTGGGGTTTCTTTTGTTTCTGTTTCTTTTATTTCAGGTTTTTTAATTTTTACTGGCCTTTTGGAACCTTCAATAACTTTAGCTGAAACCAAAATATTATAGACGGTATCAGAAGGCTGTGCGCCAACGGAAATCCAATATTTAGCTCGTTCATTATTAATATTAAATTTATTAGTAGCCGGATTATAAAATCCCAAATCCTCTCGATATTTGCCGTTTAGTTTTGAACGTTTTTCAGCTACCACAATTCGAAAAGAAATTTGATGTTTTCTGCCAATTGGTTTTAATCTAATAGCCAACATATATAATATAAATAGTAAATTATAAAAATCTTTCGACTAATAAATTTATTATAATACAGAAAATGTAAAAATGCAAATTTCTGTTTTCTTTAATCAAAGAGTTTATGATGTTTTAAAATATAAATCTTTGCTACTGTGGGTGGGATTCCTGCCTCTCGGCAGGCAGGCTTCAATCAGAATGACTGTTGTTTTTTAGCGTCATCCTGAACCTGCCTGCCGGCAGGCAGGCGCAGCCTGCCCGCCGATAGGCGGATGAAGGATCCCTCGGCTTTCAGCACAATAATACTTGATTCAGTTTAACTCAATAACTTCTGGCTACGTTCGTTCGCCCAGCGTGCTCACTCACTGAATTGTTCGCTCGCTCTTCATTCTTTTTGAATCAAAAAGAATGAAACCATGCCCGCTCGCTTCACAAATTCAGCCAGAAGTTATTGAGTTAAACAAACAGTGGCGGCGAAATTCTAAAAGAATTTCGCCGCCACCTCAAACAATATATTTTAAAATATTTATTATTTTTCTTCTTCTAATTTTATTGATATCGCTTTTGAAATACCCTCTTCTCCCATTGAAATACCGTATAAAATTTTTGCCATTTCCATTGTCGCCCGATTATGAGTAACAACAATAAATTGAGTAGTATCAACAATATCAGCTAAAATTTTAGCAAAACGCCGAGCATTGCTTTCATCAAGAGCCGCATCAACTTCATCCAATACCACAAATGGCGGTTGCATTGCTGAAACAATAGCAAATAAAGCGCTAATGGAAATTAAACATCTTTCCCCGCCAGAAAGCAATTCTAAACTTTTTATTTTCTTTTTAGGTAAATCAACTAAAATTTCTAAACCCGTTTCAAACTCTTTTGCTTCTTCTTCTGGTAAATTATTTTCATTCTGCATTTCTTCATTTTTATTTTCGTTTTCTTTTTCGCTCTCTAAATGATTATTATTTTTTTGTCGCTTAGCAATTTTTACGACAGCAAGTTTTGCTTTGCCACCACCAAAAATCATCCGAAAATATTTATTAAATTCTTCGTTAATAATTTTTAGTGATTCGGAAAATTGATTATCAATTTTCTCAGTTAATTCCGCAATAATTGATTCTAAATCATTTTTAGCTTTAATTAAATCCTCTAATTGCTGAGATAAAAACTGATATCGTTCTTCTGTTTCTTTGGCTTCTTTTAAGGTTAATTCATCGATTTCACCAATATTAGCTAACTCACGACGTAAATGAATAATTCGCGCTTCTAAATTATCTAAATTAAAAATATTTTTTTCGGCTAAAAATTTTTCGGTATCAAAATCTTTTATTTTTTCCCAATTAAATAAATTGACATCTAAATTATCTTCTTTTAGACGCATCAATAAATCTGCCTGACGCAATTTATTTTTCTCTTCTTTTAAAGAAATATTAGCTAATTCTTGATTATTTTGATTGATGAGATTTCTTTGCTTTTGAACTGCCAACAAAACATCATGAGAATCCTTGCCAACCATCTCATCTTTTTTTCTTAACTCATCAAGTTCTTGATTGTATTTTTTAATTTGTTCAGTTAATTCATCAACTTGTTTTAAAATCTTTTCTTTTTCTTGTTGTAATTTAATAATCTCCTCGCTGTTTTGATTTTTTTCTATCTCATTATTTTTTTCCTCAGTATTAAACAGTTTTTCAATTTGATTAATAATTTCTTTAATTGTTTGTCGCGTTTTTTCTAAATCAAAAGAAAGAGCTTCATTTAATTGATTTTTAATTTCTAAAATTTTTTTATTTAAATCCTTTTGAGTGATTTCATTAACATTTGGTTTTGAAACCAAAACAAAACGCTTTAATCCTTCAATCTGACCTTCTAAATGACCCAGCTCTTTAAATAAATTGCCTCGCTTTTCTTCAATGTCACTAATTTTTTTTCGCAAATCTTGAAATTGCTGAGAAAAATCCGGCCGACGTTTTTCTAATTCTTCAAACTTTTTTTCTAAAATTTTTAATTTTTCTTCTTCATCAACTTGCTCTTTTTCTAAATCAATTTTTTCTTGATCAATTTGTTTTTGGAATAAAAAAATTTCTTTAAATTTAGCTGAATAAAAAGAATTCTCTAAAGATGAAAGTTCCTGAAAAATTTCTTCTCTTTTTTCCCAACGATTAATTTGGCGTCGCAAAGAACGCAAGTGTGGTTTTAATTCTTCAAGTAAGGCCTCTGTTTTTTCTAAATTAATCTGACTGGCTTCTAATTTCTTTTTTGCCTCTTCTTTTTTAATTTGAAATTCACGCAATCCCAAATTTTCTTCAATCATTAAACGCCTTTCTTTTGGTGAGGCCTTTAATAAAGAATCACTTAATCCTTGATTGATAATTGTTAATCCTTCACTACCAATTTTTGCTCTTGCCAATAATTCCACCACGTCTTTTAGACGGACGGCTGAATCATTAATAAAATATTGCGTTTCTTTTCCGCGCTCCAATCGCCTTTTAATTACCACTTCTTTAAAATCAATTGGTAATTCATTTAAACTATTGTCTAAAACAATGGAAACCTGAGCTAAAGACATTCGAGCTTTATTTGGTGTGCCATTAAAAATAACTTCTTCGGAATTAGCGACCCGAAGTTTTTTTAAATCTCTTTCACCCAAAACCCAACGGATAGCATCAACAATATTGGATTTACCACTACCATTGGGACCGACAATAGCCGTAAATTTTTCCGGAAAATAAAAAACGGTTTTATTAGCAAATGATTTAAATCCCAAAATTTCTAATGATTTTAATTTCATAACTATTAACTCTGGGATTTATCTTTAGAAGACTTTTTAATTTTTTTCGACTGTTTAACAAATTTCTTTTCCCAATTTTCATCTTTTAATGCTTTGGCGGCAGCGGCCTGTTCAGCATTTCTTTTAGAAGTTCCTTCTCCTTCGGCAATTAATTTATTTTCAAAAAAAACACCGACTCGAAAATGTTTGGCATGATCAGGCCCCCACTCTTCTAATGTTTTGTAAATGGGAGTAATATCTATTTCCGCCTGAGTTTTCTCTTGCAAAGAACTTTTAGCATCTTTGTATTTTTCTTCTTTTAAAATATTTTCTAAGTGCGGTCTGATAACATACTTTTCAATAAATCGCTGACATTTTTTATAACCAGCATCTAAATAAATGGCGCCAATTAAAGCTTCAAAAGTATTAGCTAAAATATAATGACGACCAGATTGAAGATCTTTAGCTTCGCCTTTAGAAATTAATAAATATCTACTAAATTTTAATTCTTCGGCTATTTGCGCTAAAATTTCCGCATTCACCAAACTAGCTCTTACGCTAGTTAAAAATCCTTCAGTTTTATCAGGAAAATTTTTAAACAAATATTCACTGACTACCAATTCTAAAACCGCATCGCCCAAAAATTCCAATCGCTCGTTTTGTCCTAATCGCCAAGTAGGATTTTCGTTTAAATAAGAGCGATGAGAAAAAGCTTGTCTTAATAAATCTGTTTTTTTAAATTTAATTTGTAAATTTTTTTCTAATTCTTCAAATTTATCCATTGTTAAAAGAAAATCAGCAACAATAAATTATATTTTAATTTATTAAAATACAATTTATTATTCTTATTTATTTTCTATTTCTATTTTTTCGGAATTATTTTCTTTTAAATCATCGGATTTATCTTTTTTATCGCTTTCTTTAATAATTCCTTCTTCGACCATTTGTCGATAAACTGTTCCTAAAACTCCGTTAATAAATTTACTTGATGATTCGGTGCCAAAATTTTTAGCTAATTCAATAGCTTCATTAATGGCTACTTTTGGCGGCACTTCATTTTTTGGAGCAAACATTAATTCCGCCAACCCTAATCGTAAAATATTGCGATCCGTTAAACTAATTTGATCTATTGGCCATTCAGGCGCTGTTTTTTCTATTATATTATTAATTTCGTCAAAATGATCAATTAAATTTTTAGTTAAACGATAAATAAAATCGGGTTCATCAATTAAAGGCATTACGTCTTTCATGTTGCGGTCAATTATTGCCATTAAATCAACATTTTTGTTTAATTTAGTGCGATAAAAATCCCATTCGTACAGTGATTGAAAAAGGATTGAACGACTTAAATGACGCGTCGCCATAAATTATTTTTTTATTTCTTTCTCCCGACTTTTTTTATCACTTTTAGAAAGTTTGGCTAAAACGTCTACTACTTCCTTTTTTTGATAATAACCACAATTAGGACAATAACGATGCGGGCGCATAGCGGCTCCACATTTAGGACAAGCAATCAAACCAACTGATTGTAATTTTAAATGAGAACGTCTTCGTTTAACTTTGCCGTGAGTTGAATGTTTTGTTGGTACACCTCCCATAATAGTTTATTTAATGCGACTTATTTTATATTATTCGATCTGAAATTTTTTGCAAGTAAACTTTTAAATAATTACTATTGAATTAATTGATAGAGTGATGATGGTGTAATGGCATTTGTATTTGTGTTAGTGTTGGCGGCGAAATTCTAAAAGAATTTCGCCGCCAACACGTTAGTTTAACTCAATAACTTCTGGCTACGTTTTTGCCCAGCGTGCTCACTCACTGAATTTTTCCCTGCCTACCGGCAGGCAGGTTCAGGATGACGCTAAAAAACAGCAATAATAATTAATTCTTAAAATCAGACTAATAAATACTTATTTTTAATTTTTTATCCTATTAAACCAATTTTTTCTTTTACTTCTTTTAGCGTTTTTTTAGAAATAATTCGCGCTTTTTTACTGCCTTCTAAAAATACTTTTAATACCCCTTTTTTGTCTTTTAATAATTTTTCCTTTTTAACTCGAGCAGGAGTAAAATGTTTAATAATTTCTTCACCTAATTTTGTTTTGATTTCACTATAACGCAAAGCTTCTATTTTAATTTCATTTCCCTTTAAAAGCGTTTTAAATTCCTTAGGACAAAATTCTTGATACATCAATAAAAGATTTTTAATAGCTGCCTGCATTTTTTCAATTTCTTCGTGTTTGGCATATTCGGGTTTTACTTTAAAAACAAAATCATTATTAATAAAATGAATTTTTTGAAAAAATTCGTTAGAAGCCGAAGTAGCTCCTTTAATTTTTTTCCTAATATTTTCTGGCTCGTCTAAAACATAAATGTAAGAATCAGGATCAGCTTTAGACATTTTTTCTAAAGGATTTTTTAAACTCTTTAATCGAGAAACCGGAGTAATTAAAGATTTTGGTTCCGAAAAAGTTTTTCCATAAACTCTATTAAAACGTCTTGCTGCTTCCCGGCTAAATTCTAAATGTTGAAGTTGATCATCGCCCACCGGTACAGCATCAGCTTTAAAAGTTAAAATATCAGCCGCCATTAAAGATGGGTAGGTAAAAAGTCCACCATTAACATTTTCTGGTTGTTTTTGACTTTTATCTTTAAATTGAGTCATTCGCTCAAGTTCTCCCATTGGCATTAAACAATTAATAATCCAATTCAAAGCCAAAACTTCATCAATTTGTGATTGTAAAAATAAGACGGATTTCTTAGGATCAAAACCTAATGCTAAAAAATCAATCATCATCATTTCTATTAATTCTTTTTTTTTGTCAGCGGGCATTGATGGATCAGTTAAACTATGATAATCAGCAATAAAAAATAAACACTGATTATTTTTTTTATTTTGTAAATTGAGCCAATTTCTAATGGCTCCCAAATAATTTCCTAAATGAATATCTCCGGTTGGTCTTATTCCACTAATAATACGCATATATCAATATTATAAAGCGCAAATATTAAGGTGTAAAGTTAGCGGGTAGTGGTGGTGGCGACGAAATTCTTTTAGAATTTCGTCGCCACCACCCAACATTAAATAATATTATATAAAAAACGATTTTTTGACTTTTTAAAGAAAAAATTTTATAATTAATAAAGATTTAGAAAAAAACCCTTTGCTCTATCTACATATATATAAGAGCTAAAAAGGGTGGTTTTCTTTATATATAAATAATAAACCTATGTTTAAACTCCAATCTCCATATAAACCAGTTGGCGATCAACCTCAGGCCATCAAACAATTAACCAATGGCCTTAAAAAAAATTTTCGTTTCCAAACTCTTTTGGGCGTTACTGGTAGTGGAAAAACTTTTACTATGGCTAATGTTATTGCTCAATACAACAAACCAACATTAGTTATTGCTCCTAATAAAACTTTAGCCGCTCAACTTTATCGGGAATATAAAAATTTTTTTCCCGAAAATGAAGTTTGCTATTTTGTTTCTTATTATGACTACTATCAACCCGAAGCTTATATTCCTATTACTGATACTTATATTTCTAAAGAAGCTATTATTAATGAAGAAATCGATCGCCTTAGACACAAAGCCACATCAGCTCTTTCCAAAAGAAAAGATGTTATTATTGTTGCTTCAGTTTCTTGTATTTATAATTTAGGATTGCCATCTAATTATTTTTCCTCAGCTATTCATTTAGAAATTGGCCAACCCTTGGTAAGAAGCGATTTAATAAAACAATTAATTAAAATTCATTTTGAAAGAACTAATAGTGATTTAAAAAGAGGAACTTTTCGTGTTCGCGGTGATGTTTTTGAATTTATTCCTGCTTCAGGTGAAATAATTAATCGCATTGAATTAACTGATCAAAAAATTAGTCATTTGTCTATTGTTGACCCTAACACTTTTAAAATTCGCGAAGAACTTAATGAATTAGTTATTTTTCCAATTAAACATTTTATTTCTTCTGCTCCGCAACGAGAAAAAGCCATAATAGATATTAAAGAAGAATTAAAAGAACGAATTAATTTTTTTAAAAAACAAGGCAAATTTTTAGAAGCTGAAAGAATTGAACGCCGCGTAAAAAATGATTTGATGATGATTAAAAATTTAGGTTATTGTCATGGAATTGAAAATTATTCTCGTCATCTTTTAAATAAATTGCCCGGCGAACCACCAGAAACATTGCTCTCCTATTTTCCTTATAAAAATGGGAGACCAGATTTTTTAACTATTATAGATGAATCACACATTGCCATTCCTCAAATTAGAGGAATGTATGAAGGTGATCAATCGCGCAAAAAAACTTTAATTGAATATGGATTTCGCCTTCCTTCGGCTCTTGATAATCGTCCGTTAAAATTTAGTGAATTTTTAGAAAGAACGGAAGCTATAATTTTTACTTCCGCCACTCCCGGACCATTTGAATTAAAAAACTCTCAACAAATCGTTGAACAAATTATTCGACCAACATTTCTTGTTGATCCACCGATTGAAATTAGACCAGTTTTTGATAAAGAAAAAAATCGCAGTCAAATCGATGATATTATTGAAGAAATTCAAAAAATTCAAAAACAAGGCGGCCGAATTTTAATTAATACCCTAACCAAAAAAACAGCGGAAGAATTAACCGATTATTTAAAAGGACTAGACATCAAAGCTAATTATATGCATTCAGATACCAAAACTATTGAGCGCACAGAAATATTAACTAATTTTCGTCGTGGCATTTTTGATGTTTTAATTGGTGTTAATTTATTAAGAGAAGGACTTGATTTGCCAGAAGTAGAAATTGTTGCTATTCTTGATGCTGACAGAGAAGGATTTTTAAGAAATGAAACTTCTTTAATTCAATTAATGGGACGAGCGGCGCGTAATGTTAAAGGAAAAATTATTTTGTATGCCGATAATATTACTCCCTCAATTAAAAAAGCAATTTCTGAGGCTAATCGCCGTCGTCAAATTCAATTAAAATATAATCAAAAAAATGATATTACACCTCAAAGTATTAAAAAAGAAATAGTCGATTTAATTGAAAAAGAAGAATTAAAATAAAAAATTTATGGAAGAAAAAATAAAAATAAAAGGTGCTCGCACCCATAATCTCAAAAATATTAATTTAGAAATTCCTAAAAATAAAATTGTTGTTTTTACTGGATTATCTGGCTCAGGTAAATCATCGCTGGCTTTTGATACCCTTTTTGCTGAAGGCCAACGACGCTATATTGAATCTCTTTCACCTTATGCTAGACAATTTTTAGGTCAAATGGAAAAACCGGACGTTGATGATATTGAAGGATTATCACCGGCTATTGCTATTAATCAGAAAGCTTTATCACACAATCCCCGCTCTATTGTGGCCACCTTAACTGAAATTTATGATTATTTACGCGTTCTTTTTGCTCGTATTGGCCAACCAATTTGTCCGTTATGTAAAACTCCCATTGAAAAATTATCGCCTGATGAAATTTTTAATTTAATTTTAGAAAAAAGTAAAAATCTAAAAGTAGAATATGTAACCATTCTTTCACCGGTTGTTTATGGACGCAAAGGCGAATATTATCAATTACTTTATGATTATTTAAACAAGGGATTTTCTGAAGTGGTAATTGATGATAAATTTTATTCGCTTCATGATAAAATAACTCTCTCACGTTATAAAAATCATACTATTGAAATTGTTATTGATAAGATAATGATTAATGATTCCTCTCGCCTTTTTGAAGCGATTGAAACCGCTCTTGATTATAGCGATGGATTAATAGACATCATTTATCCATCTAAACCAGAAATAAAAATGATTTATTCTTCTCGTTTTAGTTGTCCCAATGATGGATTTTCTTTTCCTGAATTAGAACCTCGCCTTTTTTCTTTTAATAGTCCTTATGGCGCGTGTTCCGTTTGTCATGGTTTAGGCAAAGAAGATGTTTTTCTTAAAACAATTTGTCCTAGCTGCAAAGGCAAACGATTAAAAGAAGAAGCTCTTTCTGTTAAAATTGCTAATAAAAATATTTGGGATATTGTTAGCTTAACAATTGAAGATTGCTATAATTTTTTTGGTGAATTAAATAATAAATTAAATGAAAAACAATTAAAAATTGCCAGGGGATTAATTGATGAAATTCTTAATCGTTTAGATTTTCTTTTGGAAGTTGGTTTAGATTATATTTCTTTAAATCGTGAAGCAGAAACTCTATCCGGCGGCGAAGCTCAAAGAATTCGTCTATCCTCTCAACTGGGTTCTAAACTTTCTAATACTTTATATGTTTTAGATGAACCAACAATTGGTCTTCATGAACGCGATACAGATAAATTGCTCAAAACATTAAAAAAATTAAAACAAATGAATAATTCTATTGTTGTTGTTGAGCATGATGAAAAAACAATTTTTGAATCTGATTATTTAGTTGATTTAGGACCGGGCGCAGGCGTCAATGGCGGCAAAATAGTAGCTGCTGGTGAAACCCAAAAATTAATTAACGATAAAAAAAATAATTCTTTAACCCTAAAATATTTAAGACACGAAAAAGAAATTCCCATTCCTCGCCGTCGCACTAATTTTTCCGAAAATATCAAAATTATTGGCGCTCGATTAAATAATTTGCAAAATATCAATATTGAAATTCCTTTAAGGAAATTAATTTCTATTACTGGTGTTTCTGGTAGTGGAAAATCTTCGTTAATGGAAGTTATTTATCGAGGTATTAATCATAATTTATCGCGCTTTAACAATCCAATGGAATATGCCTCTAAAATAATGGGAGTAGAATATATAAGAAGAATTGTCCAAATTGATCAAAGTCCTATTGGTCGCACTCCAAGATCTAATCCCGCTACCTATACTAATGTTTTTGCTCCTATTCGTGATTTTTTTGCTTCGCTTGAAGATTCCCGCATCCGTGGCTATAACAAAAGTCGTTTTTCTTTTAATGTTAAAGGCGGAAGATGTGAAGCTTGTGAAGGCGCTGGCGCTAAACTAATTGAAATGCATTTTTTGCCACCTATTTTAGTTCAATGTGAAGTTTGTAAAGGCAAGCGTTTTAATCGCGAAACATTAGAAGTAAAATATCAAGGAAAAAGCATTGCCGATGTTTTAGAATTAACCGTTGATGAAGCATTGGATTTTTTTAATGATGTTTATCCTATCGCGGAAAAATTAAAATTACTTCAAGAAATGGGATTAGGTTATATTCAATTAGGACAAAATGCTACCACCTTATCTGGCGGTGAAGCTCAAAGAATAAAATTAGTCAAAGAACTTTCTCAAACCGCTTCTAAAACTATCTATCTTTTAGACGAACCGACTGTTGGCCTTCATTACTATGACATTGAATTATTATTGCATATTTTAGAATATTTGGTTGACCGAGGAAACACAGTTATCGTTGTAGAACATAATATGCATTTTATTAGATCTTCGGATTATATTATTGATTTAGGACCAGAAGGCGGCGCTAAGGGCGGAAAAATTGTTGCCAAAGGGACACCTGAAGAAGTAATTAAACAAAAATCTTATACCGCTACCTATCTTAAAAAATATCTTTCTTCTTATCATCCAAAAATATGAAAACCCAAATGAAAGAAAAAATAAAAAAAGCGCCCAATGTGCCCGGAGTTTATTTTTTTAAAAATAAACAGGGAAAAATAATTTACATTGGCCGAGCGGTTAATTTAAAAAATCGTCTTAAAAATTATATTTCCCCCACTGATCCCAAAACTCAAAAAATGACAGAAGAAGCTAATTCACTTTCTTGGCAAAAAACTAAAAATTTATTAGAAGCAATAATTTTAGAAGCTAACTATATAAAAAAATATCAACCTTTTTATAATATTAGAGAAAAAGATAATCGCTCTTTTGTTTATATTGTTATTCCTAATATTTCTTGGAGTTATCCGAAAATTGTTCGAGCCCGAGAAGTAGATAAATATTTAATAGGAAAATCTTTTATTTTTGGACCACTACAAAGTTATTCATTGGCTAAAAATTTTTTATTTATTATTAGAAAAATTTTCCCTTATAGCACTTGTCGATACAATCAAGAAAAACCTTGTTTTTATTATCAAATCGGATTGTGTAGCGGAAAATGTCTTGGTAAAATCACTGAAAAAGATTATAAAAAATTAATTAACGCTTTAACGGCTTTTCTAAGTGGTAAAAAACAAATAGCTAAAAATTATTTAAAAAAATATTCACCGAAAAAATTACCTCTTTTAAACCAAATTGATGATACTCCTTTAATTATTACAGAACCGTCAAAAAATAATTTTACTCAACGAATTGAAGGATACGATATCTCTCATTTCGGTGGAAAACAAACTGTTGGCAGTTTGGTAGTTTTTGAAAATGGTAATTTTATTTCTTCAGAATATAAAAAATTCAAAATTAAAAATGCTAAACCAAACGATGATTTAGCCGCTATAAAAGAAATGATAGAAAGACGATTTAATCATTTGGAATGGCCATTGCCTAATTTTATTTTAATTGACGGTGGAAAAACTCAAGTAAAAACCGTTGAAGATGTTTTAAAAGAAAAAAATATTAATATTCCTGTCATTGGCATTGCTAAATTTAATAATGATAAAATTGTTTTTGGAAAAAATATTAAAAAATCAGTAAAAGATTTAATTACTATGTCTTTTAAAACTTTACAAAAAATTAGAGATGAAGCTCACCGTTTTGCTAATGCGTATCGAAAACAAATTAGTCATTTAAAAAAATCCGCTAATAAATAGCGGATTTTTTATTGGACTATAATCAATTTATTCGGTAGTAATACCATCAAATTCTGGAGAATCAACTTCTGCTTTTTCTTTGGTGGCGCGAACAATGCCATCTTTATGATGAGCAGGAGAATAAATTGTATAGAGTTTTAATGAATCAGTAGCTGAAAGATTGATAACGTTATGCTCGGCTCCAGCCGGAACAACAATTGCATCACCATCTTTTACACTATATTCATTACCATCAATAACAACCTTTCCTTCTCCGTGTTCAAAACGGAAAAATTGATCATTATCAGGATGAATTTCCATACCAATTTCTTCGTTTGGTTTTAAACTCATTAAAACCAATTGGCTGTGTTTAGCTGTATATAAAACTTTTCGAAAGTTTTCATTTTCTAAAGTTTCCTTTTCTATATTAGTAAAAAATCCTTTCATATTTTTTATTTAATTTAATTCGACTTTCTATAAATATAACACAACTATTTAATTTTTCAAAATAATTTTTAAAATAAGACCAATAAATACTTATTTTATAACTGTCACTGCTGTTTTTTAGTGTCATCCTGAACCCGCATCTCAACGGGCAGGCCTGCCTGCCGGTAGGCAGGCGTAGCCCCTTACCCGCCGAGGCGGGTAAAAAATCCCTCTCGCACAGCAGTAAGTTTCCACGGTCATTCTGAGCGTTAGCGAAGAATCCCATGCACAACAGTGATAGCCGCACAATACTGAAAGCCGTGGGATCCTTCACTACGTTCAGGATGACAAAAAGGAGGTCGTCATTCTGAGTAAAACGAAGAATCTTCTGCACAGCAAACCCCTGCAGTCATTCTGAGTGAAACGAAGAATCCCATGCAAAACAGTGATTGCTGATTATTGCTGAAATCCATGGGATCCTTCAGACTTCGCCTTCAGGATGACACTAAAAAAACAGTAGTCATTCTGATCATCGACCTGCCTACCGGTAGGCAGGTTTACCCGCCGTAGGCGGGCCTGCCCGCCGGAGGCGAGCGTAGCCAGAAGTTATTGAGTTAAATAAACGGTGGCGCAGTGGCGGCGAAATTCTAAAAGAATTTCGCCGCCTTATTGCTAATTAATTATTGTTGAATGTATCCATTTTTAGACATTTTGTCCTTTTCTGTTTTTTGTCGGGCTGCCGGGATTCGAACCCGGACTAAATCCTCCCGAAGGACTCGTGCGACCATTACACTACAGCCCGAAATTAAAAAAATTTACACATTATATTTTTCTTTTATTTTCTGGTCAATTTCTTTTTCAAATTCTTCTTTTTTTATTTTAGCTTCTTTGGCCATTTTTTCTAACTCTTGATCGCTTAATTTTTCTAATTCTTTTATTCGTTTTTCTAAATATTCTTTAATGTTTTTTTGAGGATCATCTATTACTTCTTCTAATAAAATATTTAATATCCAACCTACTTTAGGAGAAGAAGAAATATTAAGAATTTTCATTACATCATCTCCTTTAATTTTCAACATCTTTGGTTCAATAGGATCTTTTTTAACTTTTTCTACCATATATTCTAAATGTCTTAATCGATAGGAAGAAATTTTAGGCAATCCTGATCCGCTACGATCAGCTTCACGTAATTTTAATAAATCATCAATATTTTCTGGTCCAACATTACGAATTAATCTTCGCACGCCAGCTGGCGTAACTACATCAACATCATAAAAGAAAAAATGCCAACGTACCAATTTTACCACTTTGTCAATTATTTTATTGGGAAAATGTAAACGGCTTAAAATCTTCTTAGTCATTTTAGCGCCCTCTTGTTCGTGTTCTTTAAAACTAGCCTCTAATCCCTCACCTTTTTTAGTAATGGGCTTGGCAATATCGTGAAGTAGCGCCGCTAAACGTATTTCTAAATTAAAATTATTTTTAGCAGCATAATCTAAAGTTTTTAAAGAATGTTCAAAAACGGTTAAGCTTTCGTATTTAATATGGGATTTTAATTTTTTAGTTACACCAATTACGTTTACTCCATCTTCTAATTCTTTTATTACATAAGGTAAAAGTTTTAAATCATGAAGCATTTCAATCCCTAACGCTGCGTTTTCAGTCATTATAATTTTTGTCAGTTCATCGCGAATTCGTTCTAAAGAAACATATTTTAAATTATCGGCTAATTGAATTATGGCTTTTTTTGTTTCTGACTCAATTTCAAAATTTAGTTGAACGGCCAAACGAACAGCCCGCATTAATCTTAAAGCATCTTCATTAAAACGCTTGAAAGGATCACCTACGGCTCTAATTAATTTATTTTTTAAATCATTTTGACCATTAAATGGATCTATTATTTCATAATCTATAGTATTGTCATTTTTTATTTTTTTAATTTTTAAAGCCATTGCATTAATGGTAAAATCTCGCCTAGATAAATCTTCTTCAATTGAAAAAGCTAATTGAATTTCATCAGGATGTCTTTTATCAGAATATTTTCCTTCTAAACGAAAAGGAGTTATTTCAATTATTTTTAATGATTCGTCTAATGAATTCGTAATAATTGAAACAGTGCCGAATTGATTTTCGTAAAAACTGTTAGAAAAAATTTTTTGAATTTCTTGAGGCGTGGCATTAATAGTAATATCCCAATCTTTGGGCAGACGATTAAGTAATAAATCTCTGACACAACCACCAACTAAATAAGCCTCATATTTTTTATCAGGAATTGAATTAATTTTATAAAGAACATTTTTTATTTCTTGAGGAATTTTCATCTTTTTAATCTTATCTTAAAAACAATTATTTTTCAATTTTAATATTATTATAGTGGCGGAAAAATTCTTTTAGAATTTTTCCGCCACTATAATTGGTTTTTTATTGCTGAAAGCCGAGGGGTCCTTCACCTGCCTACCGGCAAAAAGGTTTCACTCAGAATAACAGTTGATTTTCAATGTCATCCTGAACGCAGTGAAGGATCCCATGGATTTTAGCAATAATCAGCAATCACTACTGTGGGTGGGATTCTTCGCTAACGCTCAGAATGACATCTCCATTCTGTCATCCTGAAAATAGTAAAGGATACCACTAGAAATCAAAAATCAATTAAAAATTTAAATTCTTTGTCATATAACTTTCTTCTAACCGAAATCCTTGTTTTCGAAAATAATCTCTAGTACCAACACTAGCAATAACCGCAATTTTGTTTAAACGAAATTCTTTTTTAGTTATTTTTTCAGCTTCTTTTATTAATTTTTTACCCAAACCACGATGCTGCGGCGCCAATTCTTTTTTTTCTAAAGGAACTAATTCACCATAAGTTCTTATTTCTCTTATTATAGAAGAACTTTTTAAACAATTAAAAATTGGTTTTTCGTTTTTGTCAGAAATAAACAATCTTAAAAGACTAAAAAGTTTAGTTCGGTCTTTGTTTTCAAAAGTTAAAAATATTTCCTTTCCTTGAGCTACTTCATAATCTTCTCTAAATAAAAATATTTTTTCTTTTAAATTATAATTGCCTCTGATTTCTCGACAACGAATACAATGACAGGTTAAATTTTTCTTTTTCATTTCTCTTTGAATAATTTCTCGCAAATTAGAAATTTTTGTTCCCGCCACAATTTTTGGCGCTGGAATATCGCGAATTATTCTTGCTACTCTCACCCAATACGGTAATAATTTTTTTATTTCTATTAATAAATTTATTAATTGCTCATCAGTATAGGGCTGATATTTTTTTTCTTTCCATAGTTGAAATAATTTTGTATTTTCCATTACAACAACAGGATAAATTTTTATCCAATCGGGCTTAAATCGCTTATCATTAAAAACTTTTTGAAACATTAATAAATCTTTTTCTCTGTTTGACCCAGATAGATTGGGCATTAAATGATATAAAATTTTAAAACCACCTTGACGCAAAATTTTTGTTGCTTGAGCAATAATTTCTTCCGTTAAACCAGTTTGATTAATTGCTAATACATCATTAAAAACACTCTGCACTCCTAATTCCACCATTGTTACACCTAATTGACGAAGATTTTTTACTTCTTCTTCGGTAATATAATCTGGCCTTGTTTCAATCGACAAACCAACAATTCTCACTTTAGCTTTTTCGTTCTCTTTTTGGACTATTAATAAATTTTTTCGTTGGGAAGATTTTTTTGTTTTTCCAAAACTATTAGCTGCCTCAAAACATCTTTTTATAAACCACGTTCTATATTGTTTCGGATAAAAAGACCAAGTGCCGCCAATAATTCTTAATTCCATTTTATCAACATTATGCCCTTGGCTAACCAACATTTCTAATCGTTTTTTTACTTGCCAATACGGATCATAATTCAAATCAAAAGCCCTATCCGCCGCTGGTTCGCCCTTTAAATAACTTTTGGGGAAACCGCTTTCAATAGGACAAAAAACACATTGCCCCGGACACGGATAAGGTTTTGTTAAAACAGAAATATTAACAATACCCGATAATGAACGTCCCGGCAGAGTTATTAAAAGCTTTTCTAAATCTTCATTTTTTTTAATAGTTTTATTTTCTACTAATTTATGATAAGCTTTTAATAACTCAACGTTAGACGGCAGAAAGGTTTGATATCTTTTAGCGTAAGATCTTTTTAAATTATCTAATTGCTGCCGATTTTTAATCGGATTTTTATCAATATATTTAATTATTAATTCTTCTATTTTCATGAATGAAAAATTAGCCAAACGAATATTAAAAGAAAATCAAAAAAATTATAATTTAATTGCCGAAGAGTTTTCTCAAACGCGAAATTTTATTTCAAATAATTTTAAAAATTGGATAAAAAATTATATTGCTGAAGGAGAAAAAATTTTAGATTGGGGTTGCGGCAACGGAAGATTTTGTGAACTTTTTTCTAATAATAATTATTACGGAATAGATTTTTCCGAAAAAATGATTGCTATTGCTCAAGATAAATATCCTTTTGGCAATTTCAAAACTTGTTTACCAACAATCATTCCTTATCCTAACGATTTTTTTGATAAAATTTTTTCTTTAGCAGTTTTTCATCATCTACCTTCAAAAAAAATAAGAATCCAATTTTTAAAAGAAGCTCATCGTGTTTTAAAACCCAATGGTTTATTAATTCTAACTGTTTGGAATATGTCTTTCAAGCAACTAATACAATCACGTAATTTTAAACGTTTAAAATTGCGGCTAAAATTTTTCTTTTTAAAGCTAATTGGTAAAAATCCATTGGATTTTAACGATATATTTATTCCTTGGAATAATAAATGTCAGCGATATATTCATTGTTTTACTTTAAAGGAATTAGAAAAACTTTCAAAACAAGCTGGCTTTAAAATAATCGATAAAGGAGTTTTAAAAGAAAATCGAAAAGAATCAAATTTATTTATTATTCTTCAAAAGATATAATTAAATTAAATTTCTACTACAAATGGCAAAATCATTGGTCTTCTTTGAGTTTCTTTAAAAAGAAATTCTCCCACTTTATCACGCAAATTATCTTTAACATAAGCCCAATTAGTAGTATGATCTTTGCTAACTGTTTTTTTAATAATATCTTTTACAATATTTTTTGTTTCGCTCATTAATTTTTGAGATTCTTTTAAATAAACAAAACCTCGAGAAGAAATTTCTGGTTCGCCTCTTATTTCACCGTTTTCCCCATCAATAACAACCACAACAACTAACATTCCATCTTTAGATAATTGATTTCGATCGCGCAAAACAACCTCACCAATATCACCAACTCCTAAACCATCGACCATTACATAATTAGCTGGCACTTCATAATTAGTTAATGTAATGGCATTTCTTGTTGCTTCGATAATCTGACCATTGCTAGTTAAAACAATATTTGACTTTGGCATTCCTAATTGTTCGGCAATATCGGCATGAGCTTGAAGCATTGAAAACTGTCCGTGAATAGGAATTAAAAATTTTGGCCTAATTAAACTAATCATTAATTTTAATTCTTCTTGTTGAGCATGACCGCCAGCATGAATATCCATCATTTTATAATGAAAAACTCTAGCTCCTTGTCGAAAAAAACTATCTTTTAAATTTTGAACGGCTCTTTCGTTGCCCGGCACAACCGAAGAAGAAAAAATAACCGTATCGCCTTTTTCGACTCTAAAATATTTATGTTCTCGATTGGCAATACGCATTAAAACAGCGTTATCTTCACCTTGCGAACCTGTACATAAAATTGTTAATTGTCTCGCTAATAATCCTTGCGCCTCTTGAGGAGAAATTAAAGTATTTTTATTAATCTTTAAGTAATTCATTGCTCGAGCAATTTCTACATTGCTTTTCATACTATAACCATCAATAACAACCCGGCGATTAAATTTTTCTGACAACCAAATAATTTGCTGTAAACGACTAATTAATGAAGCAAAAGTTGCTACAATGATTCGTCCAGAAGCTTTTTCAAAAATTTTTTCCAAATCTTCATAAATACCTTTTTCCGAAATTGAATGACCAGTTTCTTCAGCCCCAGTAGAATCCATCATTAAAACTAAAGGATTTTTTGAAGCTAAATAACTAATATGATTTAAATTAATTGGCGAATCAATAATCGGACTAAAATCAACCTTAAAATCAGGCATATAAAAAACAGTTCCTACTGGTGTATCAGTAGCAAACCCCAAGGTGTCTGGCACATTATGATTAACTAAATAAGGATTAACTCGAAAATGTCCCAATTGGATTGATTTTAAATTTTTTGTATCAATTGTTTCAATGTCTAATTTTTTCTGATGAGGAAAATCTTCTTGTCTTTTCAAAATTATTGCCTTGGTTAACGGTGAAGTATAAATAGTTGGATTACCAATTTTTTCAACAATATAAGGAATAGCACCAATATGATCATAGTGAGCATGCGTAATAAAAACTCCTAAAATTTTTTTTCGATTTTTTTCTAGATAATCAACATTAGGAATAATAAAATCAACACCCGGCATATCTTCTTCTGGAAAACGCAAACCACAATCAAATACTAAAATTTGATTTTTGTATTCAATAAAAGATAAATTTCGGCCGACTTCACCAACACCCCCCAAAACACAAATTTTTATTTTATCTTGAGGAATTTTTGGATTTTTTATTAATTTTTTTTCTTGTTTTTCTTGTAATGTATCCATATTTTTATTTTTTTATTTATTTTTTATTAATATTAACCTTTTGTTTTTTTATATTTATTTTCATATTAATGGCACTCCTATCGGTGGACTCCACTTAGAATAACTGCTGTTTTTTTAGTGTCATCCTGACGTAGCCTGCCCGCCGAGGCGGGTGAAGGATACCATAGATTTCAGCAATAATCAGCAATCACTGCATTGCGTGGGATTCCTGCCTCTCGGCAGGCAGGCTTCAACCCCTGCCCACCGTAGGCGGGGCCTGCCTATCGGCAGGCAGGCTACGTTCAGAATGACAACCTCCATTTTTTGGTGCCGCGGGTGGGATTTGAACCCACACTCCTTGCGGACACGGATCTGAACCGTGCGCGTCTGCCAATTCCGCCACCGCGGCAAACCAACCATATTAAAAATTATTAAAGAATAATTAATTCCGATTGATTAATAATTAAAAAAATTAAAAAATACTAATAATAATTTGCCTTATTAAATAATTTAAGTTTATGATAATCATTTAAATTTAATTAAAAAATCCAGAAATTAAAATTACTTAAATTAATCTTCGTTTATTACTCTTTGGGTTTTTAAATGCCATTGATTAACATTGAAATATTTTTCCACTGAAGATCCTACTTTCTCTAAATTATCAATATGCAAAGAAGGCACTGAAACAATCAAAGATTTTGGATTATAAAGAAAAACGGCAGGCGCATCAGCAAAAATTATTGATTGAATATTTTTTAAATCTTTTTTATATTGATTTTCATCTAATGTTAAACGAGCGTCTTCCAAATATTTATCAACGTTTAAATTTTCGTACAAAGCTAAATTTAAACCGGGATAAAATTTTTGAGAAGAATGCCAAAAAGAAAAGAGATCGGGTTTTAAATTAATAATATTTCCATAAATTAAAGCATCGTACAGCCGCGTTGTTAAATAATCGTTTTGTAATTCAAAAGAATCTACTATTTTAATTTCTAAATCAACTCCTATTTCTTTCCACTGTTTTTTTAATAAACTAGCGGTTTCTATTAGCGAATCAGTTGAGGGAGTAATTAAAGTAAATTTTAATGGGATGGGCTCTTCATTTTTATTCAAAACTTTTTCTAAAATGCCATCATTATTACTATCCTCCCATCCTCCTTCTGCTAAAATTTGTTTGGCCTTATCAATAGAATATTCAAATTTTAAATTATAATCATAACCCATCATCCATGGCAAAATCGGTCCATCAAGACTCTCTGCCAATCCATTAAAAACTTCTTTTATAATTTCGTCTCGATTCGTAGCATAATTTAGCGCATAACGAACATTTCGATCGGCTAAGGGCTTTGAAATATTAGCGTTTAAAAAAACAGCAAAATATTGAGGTAAAGAAAATTGATATAATTTATATTTGCGATTAATTTTATCCAAACTCGATGCCGAAACATTGGCAATAAAATTTATCTTATGATAATCAAAAGCCTTTAAAACTTCGCTTTCGCTTTTATAAAACTTCACTATGTAATTATCAATATAAGGACAACCATTAAAATAAGAAGGATTGGCGCTAAAAGAATAATAATTAATATATCCTTTTTTAGTAGCGTCAAATTTTTGATATTTAAATGGACCCGTTCCTATTGGCTCAAAATTATAAGTTGATAAATCAGACATATTGGCTAAAGGAATTTCTCCGAAAATATGTTTTGGAATTATTTTTTGCTTTAAATTTTCTTCAAAGAAAGCATAAGGATTTTTTAAATCAATTGTAATAGTATAATCACTAATTTTTGTTATTGTTACTCCTTGCCACGACAATCGATAAGGACTTCCTGTATCAGGATTCATAATAGCATTAATAGTAAAAATAACATCGTCAGCTGTAAAAGGAACACCATCGTGCCAATAAACATCTTCTCTTAAACGAATAACCCAATGACGACCATCTTCGCTTTTCTCATAAGAATCAGCCAAATCATTTATAATTTTTCCTTTTCCATCGCTTTTTAATAAACCACTATAAACCAAACTACTTAAGCTTTGATCTATTTCTGTTGTTGTAAACAAAGGATTCAATGTTGTCGGCTGTCCCACCACTCCTTCTACTAAATCTCCTCCTTTTTTGGCTATTACTGTAGAATGAGAATAATACCAAAATATTCCTCCAATAATTAAAGAGCTAATAATCAAGATTACTGCTGCCCAAAAAATTTCTTTTTCCAAATGAGAAAGAGAATTCCAAAAATTTTTCCAAAAATCCTTTTTAAAAAGATATTTAAATTTAAACTTCATAAATATTAAATATTGAACAAAGCCAATATATTGAGAATTAGAAAAATAACTGCCAAAATAATTGTGGCATAAAAAATTGTTTTTTCTAAACCTCTCCGTTGCTGATAAAAACCTGAATCTCCTCCACCCAAAATACCGCCCAATCCCGTACCTCTTTGTTGAAGTAAAATTAAAACAACAAGAATAATAGAAATAATAATTTGTGCAATTATAATTATTTGATTCATTTATTTTTTAGTAAGTAAAGTAAAGATTGAATTAATAATCGACATAATTAACGTTGCCCAAAGCAATGGCCAACCTATTGGAATTATTAAACCAGTAATTAACTGCGTTGCCAACCATAAAATAAAAGCATTGATAATTATAGAAAAAATTCCTAATGTTAAAACAATTAGAGGGGTTAAAATTAATTTTATAATTGGTTTTAAAACAAAATTTAAAACTCCTAAAACAATACTGATTAAAATTAAATTTTTAACGTCGCCTTGATAAAAAACATTCGGGACAATCTGAATAATTAACCATAATCCTAAAGCATTTAGTAAAATTTGTAAAGCTAATCGCGATAAAAACTTCATAATTTTTTATATATTTATATTAATCAAATTTTTTTTAAAAGCAATGTATTGTTATTATAAATTATAATTTATATTTACTTTTTATAATTTTATAAATTAATGAATAAAAACTCTTATTTTTTGAAAACAAAAATTTTATAGCCAATAAAATTCCAAATTAAAGAAAGAATCGTTCCTAAAAGTTTGCCTATGTTTTCCCACTGAGCAACGCTTAAATCAAACATTGGCGAACTAGTAGTAACTGCCCACAAAGCCAGAGAATTAAGCCCATAGCCAATTAAACTAACAACAAAAAATTTAGTAAATTCTTGGGTTTTTCCTTTATCTTCTTTACCAAAAGTCCAATATTTATTCCAGAAATAACTGTTAATATTAGCAATAAAAAAAGCAAAAAAATTAAAAAAAATAAGCCAACCACCTTGATAAATTTTTGTTAAATAACTTAACAAATTCAAAATGCCAAAATCCAAAAGAGTGTTTAAAATTCCCACTAATCCATATTTTGCAAATTGCCAAAAAATATTATTAATTTTTTTCAACCATTGAGCTATTAATAAAATCGAAATTGCTCCCAACGGACAAATTATTAAAAGAACAAAGCGAAACGACCAATAATTCAAAAAAATTCCTAAATTTAACCACAATGGCCAAATAAGCAAAGCTGAAACAATTCCTATAATCAAAGCGAAAAAAATGTCTTTTTTTATCATATTTTATACTATCTTTGCGGGTCCGGCAGGACTCGAACCTGCAGTTCTGGTTTTGGAGACCAGTGGTTTGCCAATTAACCGACGGACCCTCAAGATAAATTTTATCTATTTTTTCGTTTCCTTATGAATAGTTGTTCTTCTACAGTTAGAACAATATTTTTTTAATTCTATTTTTCTTTGCACTGTTTTTTTGTTTTTATAAGTATAATAATTTATTTTTTTACAAACAGAACATTGAAGTTTAATTAAATTTTCTTGGGACATATCTATGACTAAATAAATTAATTTTTTGATTTCCGACTTTTTATTTTTAAGAGCCCACGCGCAGATTTGCACTGCGGACCTCATTCTTACCAAGAATGTGCTCTGCTGCCTGAGCTACGTGGGCAAATATTTTAATTTATAATAATTATAAATAATAAATATTTTTTAGCAAACCTATTTTAAGATAGTTTTCTCTGCTACCTTTATAATTCAATATTATATTGGGCGGATGGCAGAGTGGTCAATTGCAACGGTCTGTAAAACCGTCGCCTTTATGGCTCTGCAGGTTCGAATCCTGCTCCGCCCACCAAGATTAAACTTTCAGGAATTTTGCCGACCGATTCGGCCGCGCGAAGCACGGCAAAGAACGGAACTGACGGCGCGCTTCGTGGCCGGTCAGTTCCGTTCAAAAAAGTTCGGATTTCATCAAACAAACGCACCATAACCATACTTTTCGGTTTTTCGAAGGAAGTCATTTCGTAGGCGGCTCGCGGGCAAAATTCCCTCCCTCAACCCTTTCCTTTTTTGCCCGCGAGCCACAAAATGTAGTTCTGTCGCCCCGCGCGATTAAGCGTGGAACCGAGCAGAAAAATTGCCTTTACATTTTTGTTTTTGCGTGCGCCCGATTTTTTTCTCTTAAAGGAAAAGGCTATTTTTCTGCGAGGCAGTGCCACTTGGCGGCACGGCGGCGGGGTGGAACGATTAGACTTTTTTAGGAATTTTTGATAAAATAGGTTCGAGCGAAATTGTATAAATGCACCATAATCAAACGTTCCGATAGTGTTTAAGAAAAATTATTTTCTCTAAAATTTCTAAACTAATAATAAAATTAAAGGTCGAAATTTTCTAATTAAAAATTAGCCAAAAATATGAAGAAAAAAATTAAATTAAATGGTTTGGCAGTCAAAAAATCAAACAAGAAGGCTATAATTAAATCATTAGAATGTTATGGATGCTAAATAGGATGTATATTGATAAGAAAAAGAGCACTAGATTTATTTAATTTAGTGCTCTTTGTTTAAGTTTGTTTAAGAAAGTACTTTGAACCAGTTTCTTTTACCAACCTTAAGCTTAACGCCGCTAGGTGGTAAAAGAAATACTTCTTCGGGGCTTTCTACGGTCCTGCCATCAATCTTTACTGCACCCTGCTTAATAAGTCGTCTGATCTCGTTGTTGCTTTTCTCTTTCGCAGAAAAACACTTTCTTAAAATCTCAAAAGCACTACCTGAAGCAGAACCCAGTGAGATTACTAATGTATCTTCAGGAATCTGGTGTTCACTAAAGGTTTTCTTAAACCACTGCAGTTCTTCCTCAGCAACTTTTTCTCCATGGTAACGTTTAACAATCTCTTTGGCCAGCAAAAGCTTAAATTTCATAGGATCAGAAGATAAATTTTTTTTCATTTGAGCTATCTTCTCGAGCGGAATTTCGGTGTAGACTTCGAAGTATTCGATAATAAGATTATCCGGCATACTCATTACTCGACCAAATTTCTCTCTTGGCGAATGCGCCAACCCGATGTAATTACCTAAACTTTTACTCTGTTTTTCTTTTCCATTGATGCCAGGAGTAATTTTAGTGGTAATGATTACCTGAGGGACTTGTCCAAACTTTTCTTGGAAAAACCGCCCCATCATTTCATTATAGAGTTGATCAGAACCAATAATAGTAAGATCAGCTTGTAACATTACCGAATCATAACCCTGTAAGATAGGATAGACTAATTCGTGTTCATAAATCTCTTTTCCTTCCTGAATTCTTTTTTGAAACATCTCCCGAGCCATTAAACGATCATGGGTAACCATAGACATCAGAGAAAGTAGTTCTTTAGCTGATAACTTTTCATACCATTCGGAATTTCTCCTCACTTCAACTAAATCAGCATCATCGTACAAGACCATTTTTGCTTGTTTAATGAAAGCTTCGGCATTCTTTCTTATCTCTTCCGGTGGGAGAATTGGACGCGTTTTGATTTTTCCTGTAGGATCTCCAATTTGAGTCGTGAAATCACCAATAAGAAAAATGACTTTATGACCCAGTTCTTGGAGTTTCCTATACATCCACAGGTTAACTGCGTGTCCAATGTGTAGATCTGGAGCCGTAACATCAACGCCGAACTTCATTTTTAACTGTTGGCCTGTGGACAACAGTTTCCTCAATTCTTCTAAGGAGAAAATTTCCTCGGTAGTTCTGGAAAAAGAATCAATAACTTTTTCTATCGCTTTTGGTTCAGAAATAATTTTTTTCATCGGTTTTACCTCCTTTCTTATTGTAAAAGTTCTCTTTGGATCTTCTGACCCCTTTTGGTTAAGTATAACAGGAAATTTAATTTTGTTAATATTATTTTTATCTTCCATAATTTTATAGATTTACAACACTAAATGATTCTTTAGCTAAATCTAAAATGATTTCTCGAAGAATTCCTTTTCTTATATAACAAGAATATCTGTCTGGAATATCCCATTTACCATTTGATACAGCATTCAAAGCTGGACAAATCCCCTTACAAATATATTTAATAAAACATTTATCACATTCTTTGATTAGATCAACGTTATACTTTATGGGTAAAGTTTTTGCTTTTTTTTCGTTAACAGAAAGCTTTTCTGGAGTACAATATCCAAGTTTTAATTCTTTTATAATCTCGCCAAATTCTTCTTGAGCACCGAGGCAAAATAATATTTCTCCATCTGGCATTACTACGAATTTATATTTATGAGTTGAAGCGCAGGTAAATTTCGATGGCGAGAATAAATCAAAAAGGCCAAATTGAGTAATTTGAACACCAAGTTTTTTAGCAGTTAAATAAGCTTTTATAAAATTTTTTATATACCTATTTTTATCCGGTCGGTATTCAAGATGATTTTCTCCTCTTCCGAGCGGACTGAAAATTTCAAAATGAATAAGTTTTATTCCGAGACCTGAAAAATATTTTACGATATCAGCCATTTTTTCAACCGAGTGTGAGGTAACAGTAGTTCTAACTTTAAGTCTTTTAGTCTTTTGTAATATTGATTTAATTGTTCTTTTAGTTGTTTGAAAAGAGTTAATTTTTTCGTTTCTAGCCGGTCTTTGTAAGTTATGAATTTTTTCGGGGCCATCTAAAGATACAATGAATAAAAATTTGTTTTTAATAAAAAAATTTAGATAATTTTGAGGAAGTAAACCATTGGTTGAAATTTCGTAATTAATTTTAGTTTTTGTTTTCTTTTTATTTAAATAATCTACGACATCTTTAATACATTTGAAATTTAAAGTGGGTTCACCACCAAAAAATTGAATAGTAATTTCATCTAAATTTTTAGATAATAAAAAATCAATGGCTCGTATGGCAACTTTTGAATCCATCATTTTGAGCGGCAAATCTCCACCTCTAACATAACAATAATTACAATTTAAGTTGCAACCATACGTGGTTGATAAAATAATCTTTCCTGTATTCTCTTTAGTTGTCTGAAATTGGGGAATAACCTGAAATTTCTTTAGGTCTTTCTTTTTAAGCAAGTTTATCTCTTTATTAACCAAATCTAATAAAATAAATTTGTCCTTTTCCAATTGAATACAAGGATTTATTCCTATTAATATTTCTTTCATAAGTCAAATTTATTTACCATTTAGCATCCATAACATTCTAATGATTTAATTATAGCCTTCTTGTTTGATTTTTTGACTGCCAAACCATTTAATTTAATTTTTTTCTTCATATTTTTGGCTAATTTTTAATTAGAAAATTTCGACCTTTAATTTTATTATTAGTTTAGAAATTTTAGAGAAAATTGTCAATGGCAAAAATGGATTTATTAAGAGCGAGCCCGCCCAAAGAGCAGACGAGCAAATGCGGCTGCGGCGAGGAAAAGGGGTATAAAGAAAAGGAGCTGTCGCAGCCGCCGACGCTAAAAATTTCTACGAATTTTTAATAAAATAGGTTCGAGCGGAATCATATAAACACACCATAACTATACTTTTCGGTTTTTCGGAGAAGGTCATTTCGTAGGCGACTTGCGGGCAAAACTTCCTCCCTCAAAAAACTCCCCCGATTTTTACCCGTTTTTTTGTTTGGTATTGACGGTTTGACGAATTATTTTCATAATTAAATTTACGATTTCTATTTAGCCTGCTATAATAAGCATATGCATTTATCAATTAAAATTTCCCGCCTATCTAATCTTTTATTTTTCGCCAAAAAAACAGATAGAACTGATTTAATTAAATTTGATTTACGAAAATATTTATCAGATGAAAAATTCAATTTGTCTTTTTACGGGAGAAGCGAAGATAAGATTTGGAAACAAATTGAGAAAATAATCGGAAAAGAATGCGCAAAAGAAATAAAAAAATCTTTTATTCCTTTAAATTCGATATTTGCTTCGCATTGGCGTAAAGCATTTAATCATCTGTTTTTATGGAAACAATATTTTCAAAACAATCAATCTTTGTTTCAACAAGTTATTCTTGAATTAAAAAAATTGAGCGGGATAAAAAATTTTACAATTTCCAAAATTCCGATTTATCTTATCTCTGATCCGACAAATAATGATAAGGAAATCAATGCTTGGTTTTCTTGGACGCCTAAAGAAAGTTTTATAGTTGTTGAAATTCCGCTTGGACTTAAAGCGCCTAATAATTTTTTTCCGCTGGCTGTTTTAGCGCATGAATTTTTTCATCTAATGCTAAAGGAAAATAAAAATCTATTTTTAAAAATCGCTAACATTACTAAAGAAAACGATAAATTATTTACAAAGTTAGCAGAAGGTATGCCAAGCAGAATATTCTTGGAAGAATTGCTAATTAGTTCATTTATTCCAGAGGGTTATTTAAGCGAGAAATACTTTAACACGAAAGTTTCCTCTCCTGTTTCAAAACCAAAAGATTTATTAAGATGGCGGAAATTTGTTGCGTTTAAACTCTATCCAGCAACAAAAAAATATGTCAATAGTAATCGGCAAATTGACGAAAATTATCTTAAAGATTTAATAGGAGTCGTTAAACAAAACATAAAATAAAATACCCCTTCAGAATTTTGATCTGAAGAGGTGTTAGAAAAGAACAGAAATTACTTCCTGTTTGCCCAATGACCCTTATCCCAAGGATCTTGTTTCTCCCACGTGTGTTGAATTTCTACTGCTTTTCGATAGAATTCCAGTCCAGCAAGTAAATGTTTACCTCCATGCCAATGGTATGGTGGGCGGAGCAGGATTCGAACCTGCGGAGCCATGAAGGCGACGGTTTTACAGACCGTTGCAATTGACCACTCTGCCATCCGCCCAATATAATATAATATTGAATTATAAAGGTAATTTTTATTAATTCAATCTATTTTCAATTTTGAGCCGACTCTCGGATTCGAACCGAGGACCTACTGTTTACAAAACAGTTGCTCTGCCGCTGAGCTAAGTCGGCGCATTACCAAAATATTTTTTTATTTTTAAATTAATTTTTTATTTTTAATGATTTTTTAGAAGAGCTATTTTTTCTTTTTTGAGTATTTTTTTTATTTTCATTATTTTTAGATTCTCTTAAAACATTGGCGGATTTTATTTCTTTATCAATTTCGTTTTGTTTACCAATTAAATCTTCTTCTTTTATATCCAATCCTTCTAAATTTAAATCATCTTTTATTAAATTAAAATCTTCGGTTATTAATTGATTATCGTTGGTATTTTGATCTATTAAAATTTGTTGATTTTTTATCTCTTCAACAAAAGAAGAATGTTCTTTTTCTTTTTCTTTTAATGAATTCAAATACTTTTGGAGAAAAATTTCGTTTTTCATCGTTAAAATATGAAGTCGGCGTATTATTTTTTCTAAAAATTTTTCAAAACTTTCGTCAATTTTATCCCAAGGAATTTTCAAAAAGGTTTTTCCCATATGATTTTCTATTTGAACGTCCAAAGTTTGATTTTTATCTAAATCTAAACCTTCAATAGATTGGGGAGTTTTACGAGCAACCAAAAAAATAATGGTTACCAAACCAAGAAAGAAAAATAATTGAGAAATAATAGCAAACATATTTAAATTTGAATTAAATTTCAAATCTAACAAAACGATTAATTTTAATATTCTCTCCTATCTTGGCAATATATTCTTTTAAAACATCTTCAATAATTTGATCTTGATTTTTAATAAAGGGCTGTTTTATTAGACAAACTTCTTGATACCATTTTTGCAATTTACCTTCTATAATTTGATTAATAATTTTTTCTGGCTTATTACTATCTTTTAATTCTGATTGATGAGCTTCTTTTTCTTTATTTATAATTTCTTCGGGAATATTATCAGGACTTACATAAATTGGTGACATTGCCGCTACTTGAAGAGCTAAATCGTGAGCCAACTCTTTAAATAAAGGATTTTTAGCCACAAAATCAGTTTCACATCTTAAATCAATTAATACCCCTACCTTACCATTCATATGAACATAAGCTTCAATTAAACCTGCTTTTGTTTCTCGACTTTCTTTTTTATCAGCAATAACCTGTCCTTTTTGTTTTAAAATTTCTTGAGCTTTTTCAAAATTACCTTTAGCTTCTTCTAAAGCATTGCGACAATCCATTATTGAAGCTCCGGTTAAATCTCTTAATTCTTTAACTTGTTTTAAATCCATAAATTTTATATTTATATAATTTTAAATAATTATTGATTATACGACTATAATTTTTTAATTAATTAAAAAATTAGTAATATATTCCACACTTGAACGATATAAATCACTTGCTACTATTGGATAATTAATATCAGTAAGATCATCATCGGTATTAACAATAGCAATAACGGGAACATTTGTCTTTTTTGCTTCTTTAATTGCTATTTGATGAATATGACCACCAACGACAAAAATAGCATCCGGTAGTTTATTAAAATCTTTTACTCCCCCAAATAATATTTCTAAATCCTCTAATTCTTTTTTAAATTTTAATTGCTCTTTTTTTGTATATTTTTCTAATTCACCAGTAGCATTTTTTTGAATTAAATCATTATAATAATTTATTCTTTTAGAAATGATGGGAAAATTTGTTAATAATCCCCCAACCCAACGATTAATTATATAAGGATTATTGGTTTTTTTAGCTGCCTCATAAATAATATCGTTGGTAGCTGGATTGGTATTAACAAAAAGAATGGTTTTTTGATTGTTTATTAATAATTGAAAAAAATCTTTTGCTTTTTTAAGCATTTCGTATGTTTTTTCTAAATCAATAATAGTTTGACTATTTTTAATACCAACAATATAAGGTTTCATTTTGGGATGAAGACGAGAAGCGCTTTTTCCAAAACAAAGCCTTGCTTCCACCATTTCTTTTAAAAATTTTTCCTTATTTAAATCAATATTTTCTTCCTGAAGTATCGATGAAATGTTTTGTTCACTCATAATAATCACATTCTATTAAAAATTTAAAAAAAAGCAATACTATTTCAATTATCATCTTTTGAACTGAAACCTATCTATCAGTAAAAAGACACAGATCAAAAAATCCCTTGGTTTTTAGTATTGGTTTCTAGTAATTGAAAATTCATTGTAGTGATGGCGGAAAAATTCTTTTAGAATTTTTTTGTTACCTTGTCGATTAATCACTATTAATTATTAATAAGCAATTTTTTCAGTGCATGGAATTCCTGCCTACCGGCAGGCAGGCCTGCCCGCCATAGGAGGGCCTGCCCGCCGTAGGCGGGGCTAACGATCAGAATGACGCCCTCACCAATGTCATCCTGAACGGTAGTGAAGGATCCCCTGCAAACTTAATAAGCAACTATCATTACTGTGCGTGGGATTCTTCGCTGACGCTCAGAATGACCGCTGATTGAGTTAAACTAGCATAGTACTGATAGCGGCAGAAAAATTCTTTAGAATTTTTCTGCCGTTACCTTTATTTTTAAATTTCTTGCTTTTTTAAAATTTTTATCTAAAATAAAATTTATATGAAAAAAGACATTCACCCTAAATATTATTCTAATGCCAAGGTAAAATGCGCTTGTGGTAATACTTTTGAAGTTGGTGCTACTATTCCTGAATTTGAAATAGAAATTTGTTCAGCTTGTCATCCTTTTTATACTGGCAAAGAAAAAATTATTGATACTGCCGGTCGAGTTGATAAATTTAAAAAGAGAGCTCAAAAGAAAACTGAATTAACCAAAGACAAAAAAGTGGTTAACAAAAAAGAAAAAAGACAAGCCAGACAGAAAAAAGCAAAAGATATTAAAATTATCAAATAATTTAATATATTTATATGTCGGGTAAAAATACAGTCATCTTAGAAATTAGAGCTGGAGTGGGCGGTGAAGAAGCCGCTCTTTTTGCTGTTGAGCTTTTGCGAATGTATCAACGTTATGCTCAGAAAAAAAATTGGTCAAATACTCTTTTGGATATTAGTTATAGTTCATTAGGCGGAATAAAAGAAGCTATTTTAGAAATTAGTGGTGAAGGTGTAGAAATTTTAAAAAATGAAGCAGGCGTTCATCGCGTTCAAAGAATTCCGGAAACAGAAAAATCCGGACGCATTCATACTTCAACCGTTTCAGTAGCGGTAATGATGAAACCCCAAGATGTTAAAATTGATATTAAGCCAGAAGATTTAGAAATTAGTTTTTTTCGCTCTTCTGGTCCGGGCGGTCAAAATGTAAATAAAGTAGAAACGGCTGTAAGAATTTTACATAAACCCAGCGGATTAATTATTTCTTGTCAAAGCGAACGTTCTCAATTTAGTAATCGAGAAAAAGCTTTAGAAATTCTTAAAACAAAATTATATGAAGCTAAATGGACAACCGATCAAGGAAAAATATCAGAAGAACGTCGACAGCAAATTGGCACGGCTGACCGTTCGGAAAAAATTAAAACCTATAATTTTCCTCAAGATCGTTTAACCGATCATCGTTATAAAAAAAATTTCCATAATTTAGAAAAAATTATGGAAGGTGAGTTAGATGATATTTTTAATTTTTATCAAAAAAATAATCAATCTAATTCTTAAAATATTATCAAATCTTAAACTATTATCAAATTAAAGTTTTTGTAAAATTTAATAAACAATTAATTATCCTAAATTAGAATTACGAATATCTGCTTCGTATTCTTGAGCTTTTTCGACTACCCACGTACCATAACTATAAAGAAAATTTCGCCAACGACCGCCAGCATAATAACGAGCAGCAGCTTCTCTTTCTGCCGCATAAGTTTGTTTAGCAGCGCCCAAATCTTTTAAAAATAAAGCAGTAGCAACGAAAGCATCAACATTACGCCAAGGAGAAGGAGGATTATTGCCGGTAATTTTCGCTATATCATCTTTGTACCCCCACCAAGTAGAAGGAAGAAATTGAGCTGGACCCATTGCTCCACCATAAGCTCCATCAGTATTAGCGCAAGAAACATAAACACTATCAGGATTTATATTTAATTCTTCAGTGATTTTAATAAAAATTGATTGATCTCTTGTTGGATGCATTGATGTTTTCCAATTACATTTTCCCACATTATGACCAAAAGCTGATTCCCTATCAAGAATAGCTAAAATTAAAGCTGCTCGTACTCCTGTTTGTTCGGAAGCATATTTGGCTAATTTATAAGCTTCTTCAAAAGTTAATGGGTCCCCACCCAACAAAGTAAATATTCTACTTTTAATTTGAGCCGCTGTTTGCTGGGATTTTTTTAATAACTCTTGATATTTGCTTTCTTGACCTTTGGTTAATTTCATTAAATTATCTTTTTCTTTCTTTTTAGCCTCTAATTCTTTTTTTTGAACTTCTTGAATGGCTTTTAATTGTAAAATTTCTTGACGTTCGGCTGATAAATCTTCTTTTTGTTGAACTAAATTACTTTTCAATATTATTAATTGTTCTAAATTATTTTTTATTTGCTCTTCAACACTTGTTAAATCATTAACGGCCGTAAAAGCTTCTGATAAAGTATCTTCACCTAAAAAAACTACTAATAAATTTTTCTGTCCTTCTTCATAAATTTTTTTCAAAGCGTAAACCAATAAATCTTGTGTTTCGTCAATACTACTCTGAGTTTTAGCTGTCTCAATATTAAGAGTATTTAAATTAGCATCTAATTTTTTTAATTGTAAATCGGTAGCTTTAATTTGTAAATTTAATTTATTAATTTGAGCATCTAATAATTTAATACTTTGATTTAAGGTTTTAGCTTGGGTTTGAAGATTAATAATATTATTTTGATGATTATCAATCTCGGCTTCAATTTTTTGAAGTTCTTTTTCTAACTCTTGACGTTCAGTTAAGTTTTCTTCAGATAAAGCTACTGGCGCCAAAGAAATTGGCATAGCATTCAAAAAAATAATTGATACTAATAAAACTATAACTAAAGAATTTTTTAAAAATTTTGGAAATCGATAAAAAGAATTAAAAGAATGACCCAAAGGATTTGGTAATTTTTGAAAAACCGATTGATTCTTTGAACTTAAAATATCTGCTACTATTTTAGGTTTTTCTAAATTTTTACTCATTGAGTTTTGTCTTAATAAATTTTTAATTAAGAATCATCCTTCTTCTACTATTTTTTCTGATTTCTTTTCTTCACCTTCTATTTTAACTTCGGTTGGCGATTCTGGAATTGATACTTCCTCTTCTTGAGGTAAAACTATTGATACAACAATTGTTTCAGGAGAAGTAAAAATCTTTACTTTTTTAGAAATATTTAAATCTTTTAAAGAAATTTTTGATTCTAATGTATCTAATTTAGAAATATCAACAGAAATAATATGAGGTAAATCTTGAGGTAAACCCTCCACTTCTATTTCATCTAAATTTTTAACTAAAATGCCGCCCAAAATTTTAACTGCTGGAGCTTCACCAATAAATTCAATGGGAATATGAGCCTTAATCTTTTGACCTTTTTTAACTTGATAAAAATCAATATGAATTGGTTTATGAGTTAAATAATGCTCTTGAATGCCATAAATCAAGACTGGATGAGCTTCTCTTTTGCCATCTTTTTCTATAATTAAATTTATAATAGTTGATTCACCCGCTTCTTTTAAAATTTTTTCAAATTCTTTTTGATTTACTGATAAAGGAATATTTTCAACATCTTTACCATATAAAATAGCAGGAATATCTCCTTCTTTGATAAAATTTTTCGCTTTTTTGTTTTGATTTCTTAATTTTGCTTCTAATTCCATATTAGGATTATTTTAACAAAAAATATATTTTTCGTCAACCATTAGAAAATAAAAAATTAGACAATATCTTTTAAGATATTGTCTAATTTTTATATAAAGTAAGGGTAAAATATTAATAATCCTTTACTTTGTTTCTTTCTATAGTTAATTAAAACTATTAATCTTTTTCAGAACAATAAATTTTATTTCTTTTTACCCTTAGCTTTTCCTGCTTTTTTAGCTTTGGCTTTAGCCATATTATTAATTCTCTATTTTAAACGACCTTTTAAAATCGTTATTCAAAATTATATTTAAAAAATATAATTTTGAATTTGAAAAAATTTTAAATAAATTTTAAATAAAAATTATTTTTAAATTTATTTTTTTTCTTTCTAATATAATTATAGAAAATATTTAAATGTCTATCAACTGTGCATAACTTATTTTTTATATTTTTTAGGAAAAATAAAATTTTTTAGAAAAATTTTTTATTATTCATCATCATTTGATATATTTTATAAAATGAAATATTTTTCTGATGTCATCCTGAACGCAGTGAAGGATCCCATGACTTTTAGTAATAATCAGCAATCACTGCTGTGCTTGGGATTCCTGCCTTCGGCAGGCAGGCTTCAATCAGAATAACATTGGCGAACGAACGTAGTCAGAAGTTATTGGGTTAAACAAACAGTGGCGGCGAAATTCTAAAAGAATTTCGCCGCCACCACAATATTTTTTAATTATTTTTTTATAATTGAATAACTCCTTTTAATAAATTTTGTTTAATCATTTCTTCTAATTTTTCTCGACTAAAATATCTCACAAAAATTTCATTCCATAAAGCTTCTTGATGATGATATAAATATTTAACTCGCTCTTTTTCTTTCACTAAAGTCATAATATTATCAATTAAATTAAAACTGGTTAATTCTTCTTTGCCTTCATTATTAATAAAAAAGTCACCCACCCAATCCAAATCTCTCCAAAAAGAAAAATCTTCTTCATCATCTTTTAATAAATTTCCAAAATTTATAATATCATTACCAGCTTTATACCAATGAATTGCTTCAGGATTAATATGTGGAATAAATAAACGAGAATCATTTTCATCATCTTTAGCTAAATATTGCTGAATAATAAGCCATTCACATTTTGAAGAATCATTACTTAATTTTCCACCTAAATCACCTTTTAAAATCGTTATTAGCTTTTGGGAAAAATCAACATCATTACTATACTGTTTAAAAACATCGGAGTAAAATTTTACCTCGTAATAATAGTGAAGAATTAAAGTAAACATTCTTAAAATTTCTCCGGGAATATTTAATGATATTGGAATAACAAAAATAACGCCAAATTCTTTTAAATGACTAATATTATGGTATTTTTTAGCAACAAATTTTTCCGCTACAACTCGCCATTTTTCTGATAAAACTTTTAATTTTACTTCTCGTGTTTCAAAATCTTCAGCTGTTAAATTTTCGTATTGTTTAAAAAATATATTATTCAACCAATCACTATCCTCTACAAAACGTAAAGCCGCAAAAATTTCTTCTAAATCTTCTTTTTGAAGCATTTCATCTACGGATGAATATCCTAAATAAGCTAAAATTTTTTGAGGCGGCTCTTTTTTAAATAATTCTTCGGCTTTTTCTTTTTTAAGGAAAAATCCGTAAAGAGGAGGCAAATTATTTTGAATAAAATCAAGCACTCTTTGACAATCTTCTATTTTAGCCGCTGATACATTGCCTAATTTTTGAGTAAAAATTTTATCTTCAATAATTATTTTTTTAATAATGGCCGAGTATATTTCTTCGGTTTTTTTATTTTTTACTCCTAATCTTTCTAAACGATCAGCTGTTATTAAATCATTTTCTTTTATCAGCTGTTCAATAACATTCTCTTTATGAGTAATCTTAGTCATTTTTTCTTCCAACGCCATTATTGTTTCAATAGGGCATCTCAAAATTTTGGTAATTTTTTCTTGCTCTTTATTAATCATAATTTATTTTAATTTTTTTAATTATTATTTTGGAATTACTTCTTCCCACTCCGGATTAATACTTCTTACATTAATAGTTTTAGTAACTGTTTCTTTCATTCCAGAAGAAGTAGTAATAGTTAAAGTCACGGATTTAGGACCCGAAGTGTTAAAAATAACACCTGTTGGATTTTGCTCTTTTGAAGTAGCTGGTGTAGCGTCCTCAAAACTCCAAGACCACTTAGTTATTGAATCTCCTTCTAGAACAATCGAACGATCAAAGAAATCTACTTGTTTAGTGACTATTGGAATTGCTGGCTCCCAACTAAAATCAGCTATTAATTCAGTTTGTTGTCTTTTAACTTCAAAAGTATAATCATCTTCATCTTTGTTTCCGGCCATATCAACAACTTCTAAAGTAGCTCTATATGTTCCTACCTCATCGCCAAAAGTTATTGGCTGACAAGTATCTGACTCTTTTTCAATTTCATTTTCTGAATTATAAATTTTCCAATAACAACTTTCGATATCTCCATCCGGATCAGTGGAAGCGCTAAATAAAGTAATTGTCGGAGTGTTAGAATCACCATCAGCTGTTCCACTACAATAATTATCTTCTACTACTTCGGCCCTGCAATTAATTTTAGCAATGGGAGGAAATGGGGTTGGTGTAGGAGAAGTTTGGTCAACAAATTTCATTACAAATTGAGTTGCTATATCTGAAGAACAAATTTTCGATCCGCCACCAACAACACCATCATAAACAACAATCTTTCCTTCGCTACTAGTGGGTCCACCGCTAATATAGGAAAGAGAATAATTTCCTGATGGAATTTTTTCATAATTGCTGGGCACTTTACTACCACTCAAAAAAGTAGGACCACTCAAAGTAAACATCAAATCACCTTCCCACGGAGAATCATTGTACAATGCTGAAACATCAATAGTACAAGTTTTATTTAAAGTTTCAAAATTAATATAAAAAGTTATTACACCTCCAATATAAATTATTTGAGTATCTAAAGGACTAATATCCTTAAAAGAAGCTGATTCTGGACCACCACTAATATAGTTCAAAGTATAAGAATCACCAATATCAAGATGATTGATTGCTACCTTAAATTTTTCAGGAGCCGACGATCCTTTTAACGATTGGGAACCGCTCAAATAATATTCAATTGGACCAGACCATTCATTACCATCTAATTTTGCCCTAACCTCTATTATTGCTTGTTTTTTATTAACATAAACTACAACATAATCACTAACTAGAGTATTATTATTAGTAATACATTGAATATTAAAAGTGGTTGTTTCGGTTAAACCGTCAATAGTTTTATTACCTGTTATTGATACTGAACCTGTCCAAGAAGAATTTTGGGGCGAAGATGAAACCTTACAAGAAGAAAGATTATAACCATTCCATTTTAAATCAATACCTTCACCTTCATCAATAGTAATTGGACCATCAGTATAATTACTATCTTTACTATCTGTTGCTTCTTTAACATTCGAAATCTTTTTAACATCCGCAGTTTCTTTAATATCTGAAGTTTCTTTAACATTCAAAGTTTTTCTAACATCCAAATCAATTTTACCATCCATTACTCTAACTTTTACTGGATCAGAAGTAAGAAAAACAATTCCTTCACCCGACACTCCTTTCATACCTAAATAAAAAACTGTATCTTCATCGGGATAAACCGTTACTGATCCTTTTTCACCAATGTTACCAACAAAATAAGCGCCAGAGGTGTCTTTTATTATTTTTCCATTTTTACTAATGTTGGGATAAAGATATATTTGATACGCCGTCTTTGGATACGCCTTTGTAACACCACCCGATTCACCACCACCATTGCCGCCATCATAAAGCAAAGGTTCATCAGGCACTGAAATACCCTGAACTTTTTTTATTATCTTATCCCATATACTACCTGTATCACTACTACTATAAGATATATTTTTATTATTCTCATTAATACTAACATTCGTCGTTAAAGCTCCATCAACATCCCAACTAATTACCACGGGTTCACCCTTTTTAATAGAAGTCTTATTCGCGCTAAATGAATTTATGCTGCTTTTTGAAAGCCAATAAAGAGTTGCTCCTTTAAGTATAGGGGCCTTAATCGCGCTAGTTGAAGGCTGAGGCTGATAAAGAGCTGCTCCTTTAAGTTCTGTTTCTGACCAAAAACTTGCTGGAGTGTTAAAGCGCGTGAGAATGCTTTGAGTGCTTGGAAAAAATAAAGGTCTAGTTTTTAACTGAGGAAAAACTTTATCACTTTCACCGGGAGCAGTACAACCACCAGTTTTTTGATCATCATTATCAACAATATACTGACAAACATTAGCTTTTTTTCCATTATCGTTAACACTAATAGTATAATATTCTACATTATTTATAAACCAAGGATTTTTATAACCACACAATGGTTGTAAAAAAGTATAATTGCTACAATTGCATCCACCTTTCAAATCAGATTGACATCCTTTAGCTTGACATTCATCAAAAGAACAAACACATTTATTATTTAAATCATCCCACACACAATCATTTCGAACTTGCTGCTGCACTAAACAACTTTCTTTTTTAACATCCGTACAAGAACATCTATTCGTATCTTGATTATAATTATTACATCCGGGAATACTACTACAATTATTACTAGACGAATAATTATTTATTGATTGACATTTATCATTAGAGGCATATTCATCCCAATAGTAATAAGTATCATTATTAGTCTTATTAAGACAATCGGATTTTTCTTTGTTAATATATAATTTTTTATCTGAATCCCAATTATTATAATATTTTTTATCTACGCAAATACATTTATTATTTTCCCATTGACAACCACTATCCTTACAAGCTTTACTATTTTCACAATAACATCCACCATTTACCCAAGAACAACCATAATTTTGACAACGCTCCTTATAATTATTACAATTACAAATATTATTATCACTATCCCATTGACAGTTATTCTTAGCGCAAGTTTCTGGCGTTTGGCAAATACACAAATTAACATAACTATTCCACTGACAACCAGCATTTTGACATACTCTTTGTTCTGCTGAAATACTACTTGAAGAGCGAGAACAAATAAATTGCTTTGGCATTTTTATTTTAATATCTATTACATCCTCCTTGCTAAATAAATTATTCACACCATTGGCCAAATCAGTAAAGAAATTATTATTCGTACCCTCCTTAAAATTATAAAATCCACCTCCAAAAGCTTTGGTTGAATTTGAATTAGTAATTGTATTATTTTTGTTTAAATTAAAATTTAATGTTCCCTCTAAAGAAGGACTAGACAACTCCAAAAAAGAATAATCTATAAAATTTCTCTGTTTATTTGTTTTAGGATTACTATCAGACTTTGACTTAGTAACACAAAAACCATTATTCCACTCACAAATTTTATTTATAGGCAATTTAAGGTCTGGTAAAATTTCATTACTTTTACACTCCTGTTGCGAACAACCACCACAATAAGCGGTTTTACACCAACTGGAAAGACTAGATGTTGCCAACTCATTTGTTGGACAATCACATCCACCTTTCAAATTAGGCTGACATCCTTTAGTTTTACACCAACTGGAAAGACTAGATGTTGCTGACTCAGTTTTTATTATTGGACAATCACATCCACCTTCCAAATTAGGCTGACATCCTTTAACCTGACATTCATTAGCTGAAATTGCTAAAACATTTTGATTAAAAAATATTCCTCCTAAAATAACGACATTAAAAGAAAAAATTATTAAAAGAAAAATTTTTTTGTTTTTTGACATAAAATAAAAATTTATATCGACTTTTAAATTAATTATACACAAAAATAAATTTTCAAGCAACTTATCCACATAAAAAAGACTGCGCCTTTTCGCAATCTTATATTTTTTAAAACCTTATTTCGACTCCCACCTTGAAAAGTCTGATTTTATCCAAAGTAGTTTCGCTCAGAATAACAGCTGTTTTTTAGTATCATCCTGAGAGGCCTCCTTTCGGCGGGCAGGCGAAGCCTGAAGGATCCCTTGCCAACTAATAAACAACTATCTTTAATGTGCGTGGAATTCCCGCCTTCGGCGGGCAGGCTTCAACCTTTGCCTACCGACAGACAGCCCTGTCCGCCGTAGGCGGGACTTCGTTCAGAATAACTGCTAATTCAGTTTAACTCAATAACTTCTGGCTGAATTTGTGAAGCGAGCGGGCATGGTTTCATTCTTTTTGATTCAAAAAGAATGAAGAGCGAGCCCTGCCTGCCGGTAGGCAGGGAACAATTCAGTGAGTGAGCACGCTGGGCGAACGAACGTAGCCAGAAGTTATTGAGTTAAACAAACTGAATTTGCATTGCATGGAATTGTGCAACCATCGCTGTTGTTTTCTCAATCGGAATAACAACTTTTGCAAAACAAATTATTTTTCTAATTTTTTTATTACTGGTCCATTAAATGTATCTTCAACAAGATAACCCAGTTTTTTAATTTCATTACGCATTATATCAGCTTGAAAAAAATTTTTTTCTTGACGATATTTTTCTCGTTTTTCAACTAATTTTAAAACTTCGGCGGGAATCATTTCCTTTTTTTTATTTTTTCCAAAAATAAAACCGAAAAAATTATCAATCTCTTTCAAGAATTCTAAAATTTCTCCAGCTTCTTTTTTACTTAATTGATTTTTATCAATTAAAAGATTGGCTCTTCGTATTAAACTAAAAATTATTCCCATTGCTTTAGGTGTATTAAAATCATCGTCCATTGCTAAATAAAATTCTTTTTTAATTAATTGCATTTTTAAAATTCTTTTTTGTTCTTTTTTAACTAATTTTAATCGCTGCTCAAACTCATCAAAAATTTTTAATTCTTTTTTTATTTGCTCAATTATTTTTTCATTAAAATCAATCGCCAAACGATAATGATTTTTTAATACTAATAACCGTAAAATTCGCGCTCCCTCTTCATATTTTTGTAAAAATTCATCAACAGTAATAAAATTCTTTAATGATTTAGACATTTTTTCACCATTAATAGTTAAAAAACTGGTATGAAGCCAGTATTTAACAAATGGCTTTTTGCCTGATAGCGCTTCCATTTGAGCAATTTCTGCTTCGTGATGAGGAAACATTAAATCACGTCCACCGCCATGAATATCGTATTGAGGACCAAAAAATTTTTCGGTAATGGCAGTATCTTCAATATGCCAACCGGGCCGACCAAAAAACCACGGGCTTTTCCACTTCGGCTCACCAGCTTTTGATTTTTTCCACAAACAAAAATCACCTCGATTTCTTTTGCCAACTGCCTCATCAATTCGCGAAACGCCATCCTCGGCTTGAAGAGTCGTTCTTTTAGAAAGTTTTCCGTAATCTTTAAATTTAGATAAATCATAATAAATACCATCATCTAAAAAATAAGCATAACCCTTATCTAATAAACGTTGTACCTGATTAATAATTTCTGGAATATAATCAGTGGCTCGCGCGTATTGACTTATAGCGGTAATCCCCAATGATTTCATTGATTGCAAATAAACTTTTTCGTATTTTCTAGCAATTTGTTTCCACAAAACTCCTTCCTCATTAGCGCGTTTAATAATTTTATCATCAATATCGGTAATGTTTTGCAAGAAAAAAACATCATATCCTTTCAAACGTAAATATTTAACAATCATATCAAAACTAAGAGCCGTTCGCGCGTGACCCAGATGAGTCATATCAAAAACCGTTGGACCACAAACAAACATTTTAATTTTTTTATCATAATGTGGCTTTAAAATTTCTTTTTTTCCCGAAAGGGAGTTTAAAACTTTGATCATTTTATTTTTAATTTTAATTAATCTAATTTGATTTTTATCTCTTTATTGTTAATTTTTAATTCCTTGCCTTGTTCTAATTGTGTTTCTTTTATAATTTCTTTTAACAAACATTCTTTTTTAATTTCTTTTTCAAATTTAGTAAAAACTTTTTCTAAAACAAAATCAGAAGTTTGATATTTTAAGATAATATTTTTGTCATCAATTTTTAATCCGATTTCTTTTCTTAATTGATTAATACTTCGCACTAATTCTCGCAACAGGCCTTCTTCTTCTAATTCCGGTGAAATTTCAGTATCAAGCCAATCTTTATCGCCCAAAGCCACTTCTTTTACGTTCAGTTCTTCCTTTATAATATCTTTAAATAAATAATCGTATAAATCATCAAAAATTTTTTTCTCTTTGTCTTGAACAAATTTTAATGGCTGAGGTAATTTTATTTTTGCCATAATATCTTCATATATATTATCAAAAGCTTCTTTTTTTAATTGAATAAATTTTAACGGCTGACGAATTTTAATTTTAGCTTCGGCCCGCAACGACAAACCAATCTCCACCGCCTTTCTCGTAATAGCCATTTTTTCTAAAACTTCTTCATTAATTAATTTCTCATCAACAACTGGCCACAATTCTAAATGCACAGATTCTTTTTCGCCACCGACTTGTTTGTAAATATATTCGGCAATAAATGGCATTACTGGCGCTATGAGTTTAGCTAATTCCAAAAGTACGTATCTTAAAGTAAAAATTGCTTCTCTTTCATTATTTTTAAATCGATCTCTTGATCGCCTTACATACCAAGTTGATAAATCATTTATAAAATCACTAATTGGTCGATTAGCCGTTGGAATGTCATAATTATTATACGAATCAGTCATTTCTTTTTTTAATAATTCTAATTGAGATACAATCCAAACATCCAAAGGATTATTTAATTTTTGAAGAAAACTTAAATCTTTATTTATATCTTTTATTTCGTAAAGTTTATAAAAACTCAAAACGTTTAATAAGATAAGAATAACTTTTTTTAAAACTTCGTCTACTTCTTTTTCCGAAAAATTTAAATCTTCGGCTTTCATTACTTGAGAAGTAGTTAAATAATAACGAATAGAATCAGCGCCGTATTTTTCTATTATTTCTAAAGGATCTTTATAATTTTTTTCATGTTTAGACATTTTTTTACCATCTTCAGCTAAAACAATACCGTTGACAATAACGTTTTTGAAAGCGGGTTTATTTTTTAAAGCGGTGGCTAAAACATGAAGATAATAAAACCATGCCCGCGTTTGATCAACGCCCTCAGCAATAAATTCTGCTGGAAAGTTTTTTTCAAATTTTTCTTTATTTTCAAAAGGATAATGCATTTGCGCGTAGGGCATTGAACCTGATTCAAACCAACAATCCAAAACGTCAGGAATTCTTTTCATTACACCGCCGCACTTTTCACATTTTAATTCTATCTTATCAATAAAATGTTTGTGTAAATCAGTAATTTTTTTACCACTCAAATCTTCTAATTCTTTTATTGAGCCAATTACTTTTTTTTCACCACAATCTTTACAAATCCAAATAGGAATAACTGAACCCCAATAACGTTGGCGAGAAATTGCCCAATCTTTAGCTCCTTCTAACCACTTACCGAAACGACCTTCTTTCAAATGCGCTGGCATCCAATTAATATTTTGAGCATTTTTTAATAAATCATTTTTTAAAGTTGTAACATTAACAAACAATGAGGTGGTAACATAATTTAAAAGTGGTGAATTACAACGCCAACAATGCGGATAACTATGCAAATAGTTTTCTACTTCAAAAACTAAATTTTTCTTTCGCAAAAATTCAATAACTTTTTCATCAGTAGAAGTTGGCACTTCTTTGGGCTTAACTTCTAAACCAGAAAAGTCCTTTGCTTCTTCTTTAATTTTCCCGTCCATTCCCACGTGTTGAATAAAAGGCAATTTTTTTTCTTGACCCAAATTCATATCATCTTCACCAAAAGCCGGCGCAATATGAACAACACCAGTGCCATCTTCAGTGGTAACAAAATTAGCCGATTGAATGGTATAGAGCTTTTCTTTGTTGGCTAAATTTTTATCTAAATAATAATCAAAAACTGGATGATATTTTTTTCCAATTAAATCTTTGGCGGAAACTTTTTCTAATAATTCTATTTTTGCTTTTTTATCATTTTGCCAAAGAAAATTTTGATATTTCTCAAAATAATTTTTAGAAGCAATATAAACTCCATCTAAATTTGAAGAATTATTAATTTGGAATTTTACGTATTCTATATTTTCGCCAATTGCTAAACAAACATTGCCAATTAATGTCCATGGCGTAGTTGTCCAAGCTAAAATATAAGTACCCGGCTCATCGTTTAATTCAAATTTAATTGTGACGGCTAAATCGGTTACGTCTTTATATCCTTCACTTACTTCAGATTGAGATAAAGTTGTTTCGCAATGCGGACAAATATGCATTGCCTTATATCCTTCATAAATTAAATTTTTCTCCCACAATTCTTTAAAAACCCACCAGACACTTTCCATAAAACTTAAATCCATTGTTTTATAAGAATTATCCATATCCACCCAACGCCCCCAGCGTTCAATCACTTTTTCCCATTCTTCAACATAAATTAAAACATTTTGGCGGCATTCTTCATTAAATTTATCTACTCCAATTTTTTCAATATCTTTTTTATTTTTTAATCCTAATTTTTCTTCAACAATATTTTCAATCGGCAATCCATGACAATCCCAACCCCAACGTCGTTCAACTCGATAACCATTCATTGTCCAATAACGCGGTACAATATCTTTCATTAAACTCGCCACTAAATGACCATAATGAGGCGTACCAGTAGCAAAAGGAGGACCATCATAAAAAACATAATCACCTTTAGGCGCTTCTTTTTGAACGGATTTTTCAAAAATTTTATTTTCTTTCCAAAAATTTAAAATTTGTTTTTCAATTTCTGATAATGATTGCATATTTGTATTTTTATTTTTGAATAATTTTATTATAAAATTTTTGACCTTTTTTGCAAGAAAATTTTTTATTAAAAAATCTCTAAATAAAAAAGGTCGCTTAGTTTCTCTAAGCGACCAATTAAAAATTTCTCTTAGAGAAACTACTTATGACCAGAAATAATTTGTTCTGCAATATGTCTTGGCACTTCTTCGTAGTGATCAAATTCCATTGTAATAAAACCTCGTCCTTCAGTAAGTGAGCGAAGATTAGTAACATAGCCAAACATTTCGGCTAATGGCACTTTAGCATCAATAACTTTTGTATCTAAACGATCGGAAATTTGTTCAATTCGCGCTCGACGAGAATTTAAATCACCTGTAACATCGCCCAAAAATTTCGCCGGCGCAATTACTTGCACTTTCATAATTGGTTCTAAAATAATTGGATTAGCATTTTTAACCGCTTCTTGTAAAGCCATTGAGGCTGCAATCTTAAAAGCAAATTCCGAAGAATCAACTTCATGAAAAGATCCATCATAAAGAGTGATAGAAATATCTTCCAGTGGATAACCGGCAATAACACCTTTCTGCACAGCTTCTTTAACTCCTTTTTCCACTGCCGGAATAAATTCTTGAGGAATGGCTCCACTTCTAATTTGATTAACAAAATCAAAATGCTTGCCTCTTTCTAAAGGCTCTACTCTTAACCAAACATGACCATATTGACCACGCCCTCCACTTTGACGAATATATTTACCCTCTGCCTCGGCCATTCCTTTAATTGTTTCTTTATAAGCTACTTGTGGCCGCCCAGTATTTACATCTACTTTAAATTCTCGACGCATTCTATCTACTAATACATCTAAGTGAAGTTCACCCATTCCGGAAATAATTGTTTCACCGGTTTCTTGATCAGAATGAATTTGAAAAGTAGGATCTTCTTCGGCTAATTTTCGTAAAGCTACACCCATCTTTTCTTGATCAGCTTTTGTTTTTGGCTCAATTCGCATTGAAATAACCGGCTCTGGAAATTCAATTTTTTCCAAAATAATTGGATGATTTTCATCACACAACGTATCACCGGTTGTTGTTGATTTCAAACCAACAAGCGCTGCAATATCTCCAGCAAAAATTTCTTCTACTTCTTCTCGATGATTAGAATGCATTCGCACAATTCGACCGGCTCTTTCTTTTTGGTTTTTTGAAGCATTATAAACATAACTACCTCGAGTTAAAATTCCTGAATAAACTCGAAAATAAGTTAAACTGCCAACAAAAGGATCAGTAGCTACTTTAAAAGCTAAAGCTGTAAAGGGTTCATCATCACTAGCTTTTCTTTCTATTTCTTCACCAGTTTTAGGATCAAATCCCTTAACAGGTGGCAAATCAAGAGGTGAAGGTAAATAGTCAACTATACCATCTAATAAAAATTGCACCCCTTTATTTCTTAAGGCTGAACCACAAAAAACAGGAATAATTTTTCCCTCAATCGTAGCTTTTCTTAAATTTTTTCTTAAATCATCGATACCAATTTCTTCTCCTTCTAAATATCGATTCATTAAACCCTCATCGTTTTCTACTATTTTTTCTATTAATTCGTGATGCATTTTTTCAGCTTCAGCAACTAAATTTTCCGGAATTTTTATTTCATCAAAATTTTCTCCCTTTTCTCTACCAAAAGTATAGGCTTTCATCTGTAACAAATCAATCACACCGGTAAAATCTTGCTCTGTACCTATGTTTAATTGAACTGGTATGGCATTAGGATTTAAACGCTCTTTAATTGAATCCAGTGATTTAATAAAACTTGCTCCCATTCGATCTAATTTATTAATAAAACAAATTCGGGGAACTTTAAATTTATCTGCTTGATGCCAAACTGTTTCTGATTGAGGTTCAACTCCTGCTACGCCATCAAAAACAACCACTGCCCCATCAAGCACCCTTAACGAACGCTGAACTTCTACAGTAAAATCAATATGACCGGGTGTATCAATTAAATTAATTCTGTATTCTTTTTTAGCTCGTTCTTCTGGAGTTTTATAAGTTTGAGTCCAAAAACAAGTAGTCGCCGCTGAAGTAATAGTAATACCTCGTTCTCTTTCCTGATCCATCCAATCCATAATTGCTTCTCCTTCGTGAACTTCACCAATTTTATGAGAAACACCAGTATAATACAAAATACGCTCACTAACCGTAGTTTTTCCAGCATCAATATGAGCAATAATTCCAATATCTCTTGTTTTTTCTATGGGATATTCTCGCATATAATTAATAATTAAAAATTACTTAAATTAAATTAGGTAGACAAATTATAAAAATAATAATTTACCATGAAAAATGAGCAAAAGCTCGATTAGCTTCAGCAATTCGATGCGTGTCTAATTTCTTTTTAATGGCCGCTCCTTCATTCTGACTAGCGGCAATAATTTCATCGGCTAATTTTTCATATGTTGGCTTTCCTCTTCTTCCTCTAACAGCTTGGATAATCCAACGACAAGCTAAAGTAAATTGACGATCGGGTTTTACCTCTTGAGGAACTTGATAATTGGCGCCACCAACACGTTGAGATTTTACTTCCACTAGTGGCGAAGCGTTTTTAATAGCTAAATCAAAAACTTCTATAGGGTCTTTTTTGGTCCTTTCTTTAATTAATTCCATTGCTTTATAAAAATTATTTTCGGCTGTTGCTTTTTGACCTCGCACAATTAAATAATTAATAAACTGGCTGCATTCTGGTCTATTATAAATTAAATCTGGTTCAATATTTTTTTTAGAACGATGAGTTTTTCTCATAATTATTTTTGAGATTTTTTAGCCCCATATTTGGAACGTTGCTGTCGACGATTAGAAACACCTGAAGCATCGAGAACGCCTCTGACAATATGATAGCGAACACCGGGCAAATCTTTTACTCGCCCTCCTCTAATTAATACAACCGAATGCTCTTGTAAATTATGTCCGATACCGGGAATATAAGCAGTAACTTCAGTGCCATTAGTCAATCTTACTCTCGCTACTTTTCGTAAAGCAGAGTTTGGTTTTTTGGGGGTGGTAGTAAATACTTTTGTACAAACTCCTCTTTTAAAAGGAGAGGGATATTTTACCGGACGATTTTTTTTATAATTAAAGCCCCAACCTAAAGCTACCGCTTTGCTTTTATAGTTAATTGGTTTTCTTCCTTTTTTAACTAATTGATTTATTGTTGGCATATTTTATTTTTATGCTAAATACTTTAACAAATAAAAAATTAACTGTCAAGAATCGCTTTTGATTTTTACTTTTTCTATGTTATACTATTTAATATGAAAAAAGAAATTAATTCGCAAATAAATTGGATTGATTTAGTCAATCCTACCGACGAAGACTTGAATCATCTAAAACAAAAGTATGATCTTCATGAAATTTTAATTTCTGAGTTAAAAGAACCGTCAACTCGAACAAAAATTGAAATTTACGACCGTTTAATGTTTATCGTTTATTATTTACCCAATTACAACGAAGAAGAGCAAAATTCTAAAGCAATAGAAATTGATTTTCTTTTAACTAAAGACTCAATTATTACTGTTCGCTATCAAAATTATATAATGATTGACCAAATTTTTGATTCCTTAAAAAATGATCTGTCAAATTATTATCTCAATCAAACGCCCGCTCATCTTCTTTATTATATATTAGAAGAAGGTTTAACTTTTTCTTTAAGACAACTGGTTCACATTCATGATAAAATTCAAAAAATAGAAGACGAATTATTTGAAAAAGAAAATCATAAAGAATTAATTAAAAAAATTGCCATTATTAAAAGAGATGTTTTAAATCAGCGCCTTATTGCTAGACCGCAACATCCAATTTTAGAATCTTTAAAACAAAAAGGGGTTCAATTTTTTGGCAAAGATTTGGAAATTTATTTCAATGATTTGCTTGGTGATTATGAAAAAGTTTGGATTAATTTAGACAATCTTAAAGAAACAATTGAATCGTTAGAAAATACTAATAATACTTTTTTTGAAAGCAAAACCAACGAAATAGTTAAAATTCTAACCATTATTACTTTTATAATGTTTCCTTTTTCGGTTATTCCTAATATGTTTGGGATGAATATTGATTTTATTCCTTTTTCAACATCTCTTTATGGTTTTTGGTATGTTATAGCCTTAATAACTTTTATTACTTTAATATTTCTTACTATAATTAAAATCAAAAAGTGGTTTTAATTTTAATTATTTATTTCTTTTCTTTGATTAAAATTTTATCATCAAAAATTATTTTTATTGTTCCATTCAAATCGGTTCGAAAAATTTTTACATCAAATTTTTTTAATAAATTAATTACTTCATCATGAGGATGATGAAAAGAATTATTTAACCCCACTCCAATCAAAGCAATTGATGGTTTTATTAATCTAATAATTTCTTCACTAGTAGCTGTCTTTGACCCGTGATGACTCATTTTTAATATTTCTGATTGCTGATTAATTAAATTATCCGAAATTTTTGTTGAGGCATCGCCCAAAAACAAAGCCGAATGTTTTTTGTCAACTAAACGTAAAATTAAAGAGCTATCGTTTAAATCTTTTATTTCTTTATTTTTTGGTGGCCATAAAATACTAAAATAAGAATCGCCAATTTTTATTTTATCGCCTTGATAAAGAGTGACTATAGGAATATTTTTTTCTTTTAATAATTTTTTTAATAATAAAAAAGTTGTCCCTTCTGAATCAAAACCATTATAAATAAAAATTTGAGGTGGATTGGTTTCAATTAACTTTAAAAAACCGCCATAATGATCTAAATTAGCATGACTTAAAATCCAAACATCTATATGACGATTAAAATAATTTTTTACTGACGATAAAGCAGTTTTAATTTGTTGGCCATCGCCCGAATCAATTAAAATCTCTCCGGAAAAAGGAAATTTTATCAACGTTGCATCGCCCTGTCCAACGTCTAAAAAATCCATTTCTAATTTTTCATTTTCTTTCAAAATGCCAAACCACAAAAAAATATCTAAAATAAACAAACAAATAAAAATAATTATTAAAATTTTTGTATTTTTCTTATTAAATTTTTCTTGCAACGAATTCATATTTTTTGTGATAAACAATAAACAAAATTATTAATCCAATGCTTATTAAAAAAATAATTTTATTATAAATACCAAAATTCAAAGTAGCTAAAGGCAAATTACCAAAAATTTTTATTATAAAAATTTCGCTATGAAGAAAAAAATAAGAAAAAACTCCTACCAAATATCCTAACCATAAATTTAGAAAAGAAATTAAAACAGCCAAAAAACCCAAAAGCATTGTTATTGGAATAAAACTAATAATCAAAATATTGGTAATAGGTGAAACAATTGAGACATAACCAAAATTTAAAATTAATAAAGGCAAAACCATTATTTGAGCCGATAAAGTCGTGGCTAAAATTTCTCGCCAATCAAAAAACGATTGCTTTTCTACTTTTAATAATTTATCAAAAATTGGTTTTAAATAAATCAAACCTAAAGTTGCCGCAAAAGAAAGTTGAAATCCAAAATCAAAACGTAAAATTTTTGGGTTAAAAAGAATCATTAAAAGAGCGGCTAAAAATAAAGCATTGCGAATTTGATATTTTTTTCCTAATTTATTACTTAAAATTAATAAAGCTCCCATAATACCCGCCCGCACTACCGATGGGGAAGCGCCAGTTAAAATAATAAAAAAAATTAAAAAAATTAGCACCCAAAAAAATGATTTTGGCCGAGCCACGCCAATGCCAATTAATAAAAAATAAACTGCTTCAACAATAATAGTAATGTTGTATCCAGACAAAGCAATTAAATGAGTCGTGCCACTCCTTTGAAGAGCTAATTGAAGATTTTCATCCATTGTTTTTTTCTCTCCCAAAAGCAAACCGCTAAGAAACCCGCTTTCTGGTTCGGGAAAAACTTTATCAATTTGTTTTTGAAAAACTATTTTTATTTTATATAAAATTTCTTTTAACTTTAAACCTTCATTTTGTTTAATAACTTCTATTTCTGGATAATTGACCAGTGAATAAATATTATCTTTAGCTAAATAGGCTGCATAGTCAAAATTTTCGTATTTTTGAGGTTCTTCAAATTTTCCTGATAATCTAATTTTATCACCATATTGAAAAACTTCTTCATAACTTCTGGCTTTAATCAAAATTTTTCCTTTATTTGGCTTTAATAATTTAGCATTAAAACTTACAGTGCCATTATCATAAGTAGGCATATTATCAATAATTGCTAAAACTTCATTTTGAAAGGTATTATTTAAATATCGGGCAGAATTTTTTTCTTGATAAAAATTATAAAACTGAAAATAAAAAAACCCTAATAAAAAAATTAAAAAATAAATTAAAATAGAAATTTTTCTTTCAAACAAAAAACCAACTAATCCAAATATTAAGCAAAATAAAAAAAGAATTAATCCAATAAAAATAGCAATATCAAAAAATAAAAAAGAAGATGCAAAAATTCCTCCTATAAATAAAATGATACAAAGGAAAAATTGATGCGGTGGTGGTAAATTAATAATTTTTTCTATTAAATTTAAAGAATCAATTTTCATAAAAATAAATCTCAAAACTTCCAATAAAAATTGGTTCTCTAATTATTATAAATAAAATAAATTTTTTTATAATAATTAAATTTTTAAACGTTAAAATGAGGTGGCGGCGAAATTTTTTCAAAATTTCGCCGCCACAAAGTTGATTTAACCCAATAACTTATAACTACGTTCATTCGCCTAATGTCATTCTGAACGTAGCCCCGCCTTCGGCGGGCAGGCCTGCCTGCCGGTAGGCAGGCCCGCCTACGGCGAGCAGGGATTGAAGCCTGCCTGCCGAGAGGCAGGAATCCCATTTACAGCAATTAGTTCCTGCTGTCATTCTGAACGAAGTGAAGAATCCCACGCACAGTAATGATAGTCGTTTATTGGTTGGCATGAGATTCTTCGCCTGCCTGCCGGTAGGCAGGGGCTGAGGCCCTCATGATGATATCGGTAAGAACGTCATCCTGAACGAAACCTGCCCTTCTACGGTGGGCAGGGCCAATGTTCAGAATGACCGCCAAAATTCATTGCTACGCAATAAGCAAAAATTAATTTTTTGTGCGCGAGGGGAGATTTGAACTCCCACGTCCTAATGGACACTAGCCCCTCAAGCTAGCCTGTCTGCCAATTCCAGCACTCGCGCTTTATTATTTTTATATTATTTTTTAAATTTCTTGGTTTTAAAAATTTTACAAAAACTCATATTATATTATTAATCTTTATTGCTAAATAAAAATCTTGATTTTTTATTTTTATTATCCACAAAATCCCGCAATATTATAGCGTGAAATAAATTTTTAAACAAAAAAATGATAAATAAAAAATAAATTGAGAATTTTTATTTTTCTTCGGAATTATTTTTATTTTCTAATTCTTCAACAATCTGCTCTTTTTCCTCTTTTTCAGTTTCGGCTATTTTTGTTAATTCTACTTCTTCTAATTCATTAGCCTCTATTTTTTCTGGTACGATTGATTTAAAAACTGAAAGTTTTCTTCTAATTTTAGTTGGTGAGAGATCGCGCAAAAAATAAAGTTTGGCCTTACGCATTCTCGGTGTTTTTAAAATTTCAATTTTTTGAATCATTGGTGAATGAAGAGGCCATGTCTTTTCTACTCCAATACCATCAACAACTTTTCTTACCGTAAAAGTAGCATTAATGCCCTTGCCATGCTTTACATATAAAACAATTCCTTCAAAAACTTGAATTCTCTCTTTATTTTTTTCTTTAACTCTTTCGTGCACCCGAACTTGCATTCCCGATTTTACTAAGGGAATACTTTTTATTTGATCTTTTGTTATTTCTTTAATTAGAATATCACTCATAATAATTTGAAGTATAAAAAAATAAAATAAAAAGTCAAAGCAAATAATCAGAATGAAACTAAATTTAATTATTGATAGTCGCCCAATGCTAAAAGCCATGGGATCCTTCATCCGCCTTGGTAGACAGGCCAAGTCCGAAGGATCCCCTAACTTTCAAAGAATATACAACTATCACTGCTTTTTTTAGTGTCATCCTGAGGGCTTCAGCCCCTTGCCTACCGGCAGGCAGGCGAAGGATCCCATGCCAACTAATAAGCGACTATCACTGCTGTGGATGGGATTCTTCGCTAACGCTCAGAATGACAGCAGGAACTAATTGCTGTAAATGGGATTCCTGCCTCTCGGCAGGCAGGCTTCAATCCCTGCTCGCCGTAGGCGGGCCTGCCTACCGGCAGGCAGGTTTACCCACCGATAGGCGGGCCCCCAGGATGACATCAGTAAGGGCGTCATTTTAAAAATCAGACTAATAAATACTTATTTTAAAAAATTATTTTAATAGCGGCGAAATTCTAAAAGAATTTCGCCGCACAACTCATTTCAATAATTTTTCACGCAAGCCAAGCAGTTAGCTTGATCCTCGCCTCAAACTCATTTCATTCGTTTGTGCCCGGGGAGAGACTCGAACTCTCATGACCGAAAAGGTCATTGGATTTTGAGTCCAACGCGTCTGCCGATTCCGCCACCCGGGCAATTTATATACACATATATATATATACATATATAAGAGGCGCGGGAGGGAGTTGAACCCTCGTATAGCGGTTTTGCAGACCGCCGCGTTAGCCACTTCGCCACCGCGCCTTAATAATATTAATATTTTTAAATTACTTAATATTTAATAAATAACTAATTCTTTTTGAAAAATCAAGTAAAAATTGAAATATAAAAAATAAATATTTAATCTTGAGATTTTTTATTAATTTTTTTTGATTGGTTTTTAGCTTTATAAAGCAGGGCCTCTATTTTAGCCGCATTTTTTTCGGATTCGTCATAAAAAATTTGAATTTTAGGAACTGGATGAATATTTAATTTTTTATTTAATTCTTGCTGAAAAGAAAAAATATTTTTTTGAAAATATTGCTTAATTTCTTTAGTAATTTCTGGATAAACACTAATGAAAATTTTAGCATTATTTAAATCTTTAGAAACATCTACCCTATTAACAGTTATAAAATAATTTTGAGGAAAATTCCCCTCTTTTTGTAAAATCTCAGAAAATAATTGTTGGATTAAATTATTTAATTGTTTTAATCGATAAGAATCACCCATAGTTTTATTTATATTTATTAATAATTTTTTTAATAATAGCTAATTTGTTATCTAAAATATCTTTATTTTTTGCTTCAATATTTAATCTTAAAACGTTTAATTCAGTTTGAGAATTTTTAAGATTAAATTTAAAATTTTTATCAAAAACGGTCAGTCCATCTTCTTTATTTATTTTGTTTTGACAAAAAGCTTTTTCTACTTCTTTAAAAATTTCATCCATCTTTTTTTGACTTTTTATTTTAAAATTTATTTCAGGTAAAATAATTTGTTTTTGAACAAATTCCGCTACTAAATTATTTAAACTTTCTTTTTTATTGGCTAAAAAAATTAGAAGCATTAAAAAAGAATAAATACCCGAATCAGCAAAGAAAAATTCTTTCCAATAATAATGGCCTGATTTTTCAATTCCCAACAGAGCATTATTTTCTCGCATAGCTTTTTTAAAAACACTATGACCAGAAGGAGAATAAATCGGTTGAAAATGATATTTTTTAGCTAATTTATTTAATAATTCGGTAGAACGATGATCTAAAATAATTTTTCCATTTTTATTCTTTTGATTTTTTAATTCAATAAAAAATGCTCCGATGATATCACCAAGAATTTTTTCACCACTATCATAAAAAACATATAAACGATCTCCGTCATTATCAAATCGAATAAAAAGATCTGGCTTTCTTTGAATTAGAAGTCTTTTTTCAATTGGCTTGTGAATAAAATGAATTTTCAATTTTAATTCTTTTTTTAGTTTTTCTAAAATTGATTGAGTATTTTTGGGGCAACAAATCAAAATATTTTTTGTTTGTAATTTTTTTAATTGTTTTTCGTTTTTAATATTACTGATTTCAATTAAAAATTGAAAATACTGATTAATAAAATTTTTTCTAATAATTTTTCCTTTGCTTAATCCAATAACAGCTGGCTGATTAAAAATATTTAAAAAATTAGCCAGCCATTTTCCCGAAAGACAATCTAAATTTTGAGTATAAATTTTTAAACCATTATAATTTTCTTTAAGATGAGAAGCGGTAATCATAAAACCCAAATCAAAATTATAATTTTTAATTAAAAAATAAAGCATCGGCGTGGTGATAATTCCAGCATCAACAATTTCCACATCGTTTTGTATTAATCCCTGAAAAAGATTTTTAGTTAAAGTTAAACCGTTAGGTCGATTATCGCGTCCAATAATAATTTTTATTTTTTTGGATGATAAAATATTTTGCTGTTGAAGTATTTTGGGAAAAAAATAACCCAAACGCCAAAAAACATCAGCGTTAATCTCTGTGGGATATTTACCGCGAATATCATAAGCTAAAAAAATTTTTTCTTTAATTAATTTCACAAAAGTATTTTACCACAAAAAATACAAATCTCAAATTTTCTATTTACTTACTAAAATAAATGTATTCGCACATCAAAAATAGATCTTCTGAATAATAACTCTTTTTTGTCATCCTATTTTTTACTGTCATTCTGAAGGCCCGCCCGCCGTAGGAGGGTGAAAGATCCCATGGTTTTCAGCACAATGATACTTGATTCAGTTTAACTCAATAACTTCTGGCTACGTTCGTTCGCCCAGCGTGCTCACTCACTGAATTGTTCCCTGCCTACCGGCAGGCAGGGCTAACGCTCAGAATGACGCCATTCACCGATGTCATCCTGAAGGCGAAGCCCGAAGGATCCCTTAGCTTTTAGCAATAATTAGCAATCACTGCATTGCATGAGATTCCTGCCTCTCGGCAGGCAGGCTTCAACCCCTGCCTACCGGCAGGCAGGCCTGCCCGCCGTAGGCGGGCCTGCCTACCGGCAGGCAGGTGAAGGATCCCATGCCAACTAATGATTGATTATAATTGCATTGCGTGGGATTTTTTAGAACAATCCGAATCTTTTCAATATTGACAAAATTATAAATATAAGTTTCAAAATAGCTTTTCGATAAATTTAAACATTCATTAGCAACTAATCAGTTTAGGGAAATTGGTTAGCTATTAAAATAATCAGTTTGAGAAAATCGATTATTTTAAAGCGATGAAAACACCGCTTTTTTTATTCTTTAAAACTATTGACAGTTTATAAAAAACATTTTACTATTAAAAAAGTTGATTAATTAACAATTAAAAATATTATGAATACTTTTTATCAATCAGCGGAAAGAGTCCTCGGCGAGGAACATCCGCCAAAAGAATTATTAGTAGTAATTATTCTAAAGTGTTCGTCAAAAACGAACGACTTAGAATTTGCAGAAAAAGCTTGGAGAAAACTTCTCCAAGAAAATCCTACTATTGACGACTTGTGTCAGGCCGCTGGAGCCAAAGAGCCATACATTCAAGAAGAAGTATGGCAGAAGATTAAAAGTAAACTAAACAAATTGGATGAATCAATACAATTTGGATATTTGGTTTACTTTCTGAGGTTCATTAATCCATTAGAAAAAAAAGCTTGGATAGAAATATCCAAATATATTTCTAATGAGAAAACTGATGAAAAGAAACTTTTAGACCTGATGTTTGTCGGAGAACAAATGAATGGTCTGGATAAAAAAATTTGGATCCAAGAGGAATGCTGGAGCTGGATAAAATGGCTCTGGAAAAATATTCCTCAGGAAATTGCCGATTATATTGCAACATATGGTTGGCAAACAAATTTTTTTAAAAAAATGGTAGAAAGAGAAATTGAGGATTTTTTTCCTCAGGATCTCTTTAAAATAAAAATAAACCTGAATTAAAAACCCAAATTAATCTCCAATGGATAATTTGAAAGCAGCCAGAAAATCTCTGGCTCTTTTTTTAAAAATTAAAATAATAATCGCTAATTATTGTTAATCATTATTAAAACCTTGACTGAAAAAATAAAATGACTATACTAAATATTAATCCTTAAAAAGATATTCCTATCTTGTAAGGAGACAATTTAACAAGCTTATTTGTACTCTTTTTACAAATTTTAATCGATTGATGAAAAAAATTGAAACTTTTTTGAAAGAAAAAGTTAATTTTTTTCAATCATGGATTGATAGTAAAAAAGCTCATTTTTTAATCAAACAACCGACAATAAGAGTGAGTGTTTTTTTGATAGTTTTAACATCCTTAATCACAATTTTTAATTTAACTAATGAACAAAAAATAATGCCATTAAAAGAAAGCTATCGCGGTATTATTGGCGGTCCTTTTACTCAAAAAACATTAGCAACTATTAATGGAGATTCTATAAAATCTATTGCTTTAGCCGCTAATAATCAAACTATTTCTACAAGCAACGCCCAATCACCAACTTCTGAAACATCCGAAACTAAAATTTATTATCTTATAGACAACAACAGTCTTTTAAATCCCAATCCCATTTTGACAAGTATAAAAACAGAGCAAAATGGGATTTTGATTTATAAAGTTCAAAAAGGAGATACTTTATTAAGTATCGCTTCGGAATATGGCATTAGTTTAAATACTATTCGTTGGGCTAATAATCTTAAAGGTGAAAAAATTATTCCGGGTGAAGAATTAATAATTTTACCTGTTTCCGGCGTTCTCCACGAAATAAAAGCTGGTGATACAATAGAAAAAATTGCTAAAACTTATTCCGCTGAAGCCGAAAAAATTACTTCTTATAATAATTTAAATGCTAATACCTTGCAACCGGGTCAAAAAATTATTATTCCAGAAGGTAAAATTTCTTCTAATCAACAAAAAAATAATTCTAATAAATCATCTTCTTCTTTGCCAGATTATCCTTATTATTATGTAATTCCTACTACTGGCTTTAATTGGGGCACTCTTCATTCAAATAATGGTGTGGATATTGCTAATCGTTGTAATACACCAATAATGGCTGCTGCCGAAGGATTGGTTATAGCTGTTGGCCGGGATAATGGTGGATACGGTAATTTTATTAAAATTCAACATCCTAATAATACTGAAACTTTATATGCTCATTTAAATAAAGTTTCCGTTTCTGAGGGAGATTATGTTAATCAAGGACAATTAATTGGTTTGATGGGCAATACTGGTTATGTTATTGGCAATTCTGGTTGCCATCTTCATTTTGAAGTTCATAACGCCAAAAATCCTTTTGTTAAATAAATTTATATTATCTGATAGTTGTCTAAAACCGCTAAAAGCGGTTTTTTATTAAATAAAACCAGCTAAAAAATTAAATAGGATAATAAATAGTAGAGGCGGTGGATTTTTGAAAAAAATCCACCGCCTCTTATTAAATCCCTCACTATTAATACTTACCTACCTTATTTAATTTAATTCTAATAAATTATAACTAATTTTCTGTCTTAATTCGATAATGTAAAGCTTCGGCTACATGCTCACTTTTAATGTTTTCTGAATTATCTAAATCAGCAATTGTTCGAGCAACTTTTAAAATTTTATAGTAACTTCGCGCTGATAAATAAAAACTTTCAATGGCTTTTTTAAGTAACGCTTCTGCTTCTTTTTCTAATTGACAAAATTCTTCCGCTTCTTTTGACGTCATTTCACTATTGGTATAAATTTCTTTATTCAAAGAAAGAAAGCGCTCTTTCTGAATTTCTCTAGCTTTTTCTATCCATTCTCTAATTTGAACAGAAGATTCACTTTTTTCTTCTGATTTCAAATCATCATATTTTACCCGTGGTAATTCCACCTGAATATCAATTCTATCCAATAAAGGTCCGGATATTTTTTTCTGATAACGCAAAATTTCGCCGGGAGCGCAACGACATTCTTTTTCCGGATCACCATAATAACCACAAGGACATGGATTCATAGCGGCTACCAAAATAAACCGAGCGGGAAAAGTTAAGCTACCTTGAACTCGACTAACTGTTATTTCTCCTTCTTCTAATGGTTGCCTCAAACTTTCTAAAACATCTCTATTAAATTCCGGAAGCTCATCCATAAACAATACTCCTCGATGAGCTAAACTAATTTCTCCGGGCTTTGGCCAAGAACCACCACCAACTAAAGCAACTTTTGAAGCAGTGTGATGGGGCGAACGATAGGGTCTTAAAACAATTAAAGGATTATCTTCAGATGTTAATCCACAAACACTATGAATTTTTGTCACTTCTATAGCTTCGTTTAAGGACATTTTAGGCAAAATCGAAGGAAGCGCTTTGGCGAGCATGCTCTTACCCGAACCCGGTGAACCAATCATTAAAATATTATGTCCACCAGCCGCAGCAATTTCTAAAGCTCTTTTGGCTTGTTTTTGTCCTTTAATATCAGAAAAATCAACACTATAATTTTCCCCTCCAAAATTTTCTAAATTTTCTTCCACAATAGAATTAATTTCTTTTTTTCCTTCTAAATATTCAACAACTTCTTTTAAATCTTTACAACCAATAATTTTAATTCCTTTAACTACGGCTGCTTCTTTAGCATTTTTAGCTGGCAAAATTACTTCTTCAAATTTATTTTTAGCCATTAAAACACTGGGCAAAACTCCTGCTACTGGTCTTAAACTACCATCAAGCGCTAACTCACCCAAAAATAATTTGTTTTTAGTTGAAAAATTTTTTATTTGATTAGAACACAAAAGATAGCCAATAGCAATGGCTAAATCATAAATTGAACCTTCTTTTTTTAAATCAGCTGGAGCTAAATTAACCGTAATTTTTCTATTTTGTCTTAAAGGAGCAACAGCTCCACTATTTTTTATTGCTGAAGAAACTCTGTCTTTTGCTTCATTAACAGCTTTATCGGCTAATCCCACAATATTAAAATTATGAAGACCGGGACCTAAATCAACCTCCACTTCAATGGGTTGAGCTTTAATTCCAATTACGGCCGCAGAATACACTTTGGCAGGCATAAAAAAATATTTAGGCAGTTTTTTTATTTTTCTTTTTAATACACTTCGTACAAATTTGAGCTGCCGGCTCAATTTTTAATCTTTCAATTTCAATTAATTCGCCGCATTCTTCACAAATTCCATAAGTACCTTTTTTAATTCTTTCTAAAGCTTGCTCAATGCGGTATAAATTATTTTCCCACACTGATTTTAAAGATAATAAATTATTTAATTCCTCCACCTCGTCGGCTTCAACCGATGAATCTTCTAAAGCCATAAAGTCTGGCGTTTTAATTGCCATGTTTTTTTCTTGAGAATTCAATTCATTTATTTTATCTTCTAATTCTTTTTTTTCTTTTTCTAATAAATCCTGAAATTCTTTCAGATTTTTTTTATCCATTTTTTTCTTTTTAGAAAAAATTGTTATGCTCATATATACAAATTTTTATTTTTTGACTTCTTTTATGATTGCCTCAAATATTTGAGGTTGTTTTTCAGCTAACTCCGCTAACATTTTTCGATTAATAGCAATATCATTCTTTTTTAATAAATTAATAAATTCATTATATTTTAATCCTGATTGATTGGCAGCGGCTTTAATTTTCACTTGCCATAATTGTCGAAAATCTCGCTTTTTATTTTTTCGCCCTACAAAAGAACGACTTTGCGCATGAAGAAGAGCTTCTTTAGCGGCTCGTTCTTTTGATTTTCTACCCCATTTAAATCCTTTGGTTTTTTTAAGAGTTTTTTCTCTTTTTTTGTGAGCAACAACTCCTCTTTTTACTCTAACCATATTAATAAAATTAATTCGACATTGATTTAATATTTAAATACAAATGCCTTTATAAAAATTTTTTATTTTTCGTAAGAAAGAAAAGCTTTTATTGCTTTCTTATCTACCTTATTAATCATTTTCGACTTTCTTTTATCTTGATTATTACGTCCAGATAATTTGGATTTAAAATGATTTTGTTTAATTGGCCGGTGTAAAAGTTTTTTACCTTTGGTAGTTGTTTTTATTCTTTTTTGCACCGATTTTTTTGTTTTAAGCATATTAATTAATAATTATCGTTAAACCGCGTGGATTGTTTTTAATATCTTGGACTATTTTATATGGATTTTTAATAAAGGTCAAAAATTCTTTTAATTTATTTTCCGCTAATTCTTTGTGCCCCTTTTCTCTACCTTTCAATACTAATTCTATTTGAACCCTCAAACCTTCTTTCAAAAAATCTTCTGCCTGACGGGCTTTTATTTCCATATCGTGCTTGCCAATATTAAAGCTTAAACGAATATGTTTCATTTCATCACTTCGCTCTTTTATTCTTTGTTTTCGCTCTGCCTTTTCTTGTTGATATAAAAGTTTGCTATAATCACAAATTCTTACTACTGGTGGATTAATTTTTGCCACAATTTCCACTAAATCTAATTTTTTTTCCTGAGATAAATTTAATGCTTTTTCTATTGGCATCACCCCTAAATTTTCTCCTCTTTCATCAATAACTCTTACTTCTTTAGCCTTTATTTGATTGTTGATATTATGTCTTTTTAAAATTTTTTTTTAAAAAATAATCGACTGCTTTATTAAATTTATTTTATTTAAAACATTTATTTTCATGATATATATCATGTGTTGTGGAGATGGCGGGAATTGAACCCGCGTCAACGAAAAAATTAATTTTTGAGCTTTCCAGATAAAGCCAATTTATTGTTAGGATTAATATTAAAAATTGGCAAAATTATTAACCCCTGTCTTTGATTTTAGTCGCTCCTTTTAGTCAAAGACAACCAAAAAAAGAGTCAAGCTCGATAAATATGACACCCGCCTAACCTATCGAGCATTGGTTATTTGGATGCTAGCTAAGCTAAAGCAAAAGCTAGATTTTTATTTGAGTTGGCAATTTTTATTGCCCGTTGATTTACGAGGTAACGGCTCCTCGATCTGACTCAAAAATATTTTTTCGTTTCGAGGCCTATCATCCCCTTTTAATATTAATATGCTTTTATATTTTTTTCAATTTCTTTTCTGATCTCTCTTTTTTTAATTACTTCTCTTTTATCAACTTTTCGTCTTATTCGGCCTAATTTTAATTCTACTTTAATTTTATTTTTTTTCAAGTAAATAGCCGTGGGAATAATCATTAAATGTTCGCTTTTTGTTTTGCCTATTAAATAATTTAATTCTTTTTTATGAAGAAGTAGTTTTCTACTTCTATTAGAGTCATAGTTGTCTGGCGCATTAGCTAATTGCCAAGGCGGAATTGAAGCATTAATTAAATATAATTCTCCATTATAAAATTGGGCCGAGGCGCCATCTAATGAAATCAATCCGTTTTTTACGGACTTTACTTCACATCCTAATAATTGAATACCAGCTTCAAATTTTTCTAAAAATTCATAATTAAATTCGGCTTTTCTGTTTTTAATTAAAATTTTCATTTTTATTCTCCTTTAATAACGGCCAATGGTTTAAGTTGAATTACTTTGGATGATAAACCACTTTCACAAACTACTTCAACAACTTCATCAATATTTTTATAAGCTTGAGGCGCTTCTTCGGCTAAACCTCTTAAACTATCACATTTTATTAAAATATTTTTATTTTTTAAATCATCAATAATTTCTTGGGATGATAAATTTTTTGTTGCCGAAGTCCGTGACATTTTTCGACCAGCGCCATGACAAGTTGAATACCAGCTTTCTTTACCGCTTTCCTTGCCAATTAAAATATAAGAAAAAGAACCCATACTACCGGGAATAAGAACTGGCTGTCCAATCAAACGATATTTTTCAGGAATTTCTAAATGACCCTTGGGAAAAGCTCGTGTTGCTCCTTTACGATGAATAATTAAAACTTCTTTTTGCCCATTAATTTCGTATTCTTCTAATTTGGCAATATTGTGAGCAACATCATAAAGAAGTTTCAAATTATTATTTTCTCCTAAAACTTTTTTCCAAACTTGACGAATATAATAAGTAATCATTTGTCGATTAGCCCAAGCAAAATTAGCTGCGGCACTCATTGCGCTAAAATAATCTTGTCCTTCTTTGCTTTTAAAAGGCGCGCAAGCTAATTCGCGATCAGCTAATTTAATATCATATTTTAGCATTGAACGCATCATAATTTGAATATAATCCGTAGCTATTTGATGACCTAAACCTCGTGATCCAGTATGAATCATTATTACTATCTGATTTTCAAAAATACCCATCTTTTCGGCTAATTCTTTATCAAAAATTTTATTTACCTTTTGGATTTCTAAAAAATGATTACCACTGCCCAAAGTGCCTAATTGATCTTCCCCTCGTTTTTTGGCTTTTAAAGAAACAAGGTTAGCATCAGATTTAGCCAAACACCCAAAAGATTCGCAATATTCAAAATCTTCTTTTTGCCCATAACCATCTTCTATTAATTTTTTAGATCCGCCCTCAAGAATTTTAATTAAATCTTTTTGACTAATTTTTATTTTCTGTCCTTTTCCCAAACCCGAAGGAATAACTTTAGAAATTTCCGTCGCTAAACGATTCAAAAAATCTTCATTAATATCAAAAGAAGAAATATCAGATAATAAAATTCGCATACCACAATTGATATCATAACCAACTCCACCGGGAGAAATAACACCATTATCGGCTGAAATAGCTGCTACTCCACCAATAGGAAAACCATAACCTTCATGAATATCAGGCATAGCTAAACTATAATTTATTATCCCCGGCAAACTTGCAACATTAATTAATTGATTAATTGAATGGTCGCGAAAAACTTCTTCTAACATTTTTTCTGAAGCATAAATTCGCGCCGGCACTCGCATTGCCGAATTAAAACTTTGAGGAATTTCCCATAAAAAATCATTAATTTTAACTAAATCCTGTTTGTTCATAGATTAAATTTATTATACGATAAATATCTCAAATCTCAAATTTTAAAACAATTAAAAAAGAGTAAAATAATGACGAAAAGTGATGGCGTGGTAAGGTGGTGGCGGCGAAATTCTTTTAGAATTTCGCCGCCATTTAATTAAATATTTTTAAAATAAGTATTTATTAGTCTAATTTTTAAAATCAGCAATCATTACTGTGGATGGGATTCCTGCCTCTCGGCAAGCAGGCTTCAACCCCTGCCTACCGGCAGGCAGGCCTGCCTGCCAGTAGGCAGGTGGAAGGATCCCTCGGCTTTTAGCACAATGATACTTGATTTAGTTTAACTCAATAACTTCTGGCTGAATTTGTGAAGCGAGCGGGCATGGTTTCATTCTTTTTGATTCAAAAAGAATGAAGAGCGAGCCCTGCCTGCCGGCAGGCAGGGAACAATTCAGTGAGTGAGCACGCTGGGCAAAAACGTAGCCAGAAGTTATTGAGTTAAACTAGTGCAGTTGGCGGCGAAGGCCAAAGGCCTTCGCCGCCAACTTACCATCGCATTGCTATTACTTTACATCATCCTAAAAACGCAATCCAAAAAATTCCCCAGATTTTAGCAATAAAAAAGATAATATTAAAAATTTGAGATTTAAATTTTATTTTGTATAATATTTTTATGCCTGAATTAGATAAAAACTATAATCATTTAAATGTTGAACAAAAAAGATACAAACAATGGGAAGAATCTGGCTTTTTTAATCCAGATAAATTACCAACCAAAAACAAAAAACCCTTTTCTATTATTATGCCACCGCCCAATGCCAACGGCTCACTTCACTTGGGTCATGCTTTAACCATAGCCATCGAAGATACAATAATTCGTTATAAACGAATGCGAGGTTATAAAACATTGTGGCTGCCGGGCGCTGATCATGCTGGTTTTGAAACTCAAGTAGTTTTTGAAAAAAAATTAGAGAAAGAAGGAACAAGCCGTTTTGAAATTCTAAAAGAAAAAAATGGCCGAGAAAAACTTTATCAAATGATTTGGGATTTTACTCAAAAAAACAAATTGCAAATGGAAGAACAAATTAAAAAACTTGGCGCTTCCTGTGATTGGAGTAGAGAAAAATTTACTCTTGATCCATCAATTATAAAAATAGTTTATGAAACTTTTAAAAAAATGTATGATGATGGATTGATTTATCGAGATTATCGAATTGTTAATTGGTGTCCTAAACATCAAACGGCTCTTTCTGATTTAGAAATTAATTGGGAAGAAAGAAATGATAAATTATATTATGTAAAATATTATTTAGAAAATGATCCTAAAAAATTCATTACTGTTGCTACCACAAGACCAGAAACAATTCCGGGTGATTTTGCTATTGCTGTCCATCCTCAAAACAAACTATATAAAAATTTTATCGGCCAATTTGTTATCAATCCGTTAATTCACAATCGGAAAAATTATGATGATAAAATCAAAGTAATTAGCGACCCATTAGTAGATAAAGATTTTGGTACCGGCGCTCTAAAAATAACACCAGCTCATGATGCTGTTGATTTTGAAATTGGCAAAAAACACAATCTGCCATTAGATTATCAAATTATTGACTGGAATGGCAAAATGAATAATTTAGCTGGCGAATTAGAAGGATTAAAAGTAATGGAAGCGCGAGAAAAAGCAATAGAAATTTTACAAAAAACTGGCGCTTTGGAAAAAATTGAAGATTACACTCACCAAGTTTCCGTTTGTTATAAATGCAAAACTACCATTGAACCATTACCAAGGGCTCAATGGTTTATAAAAATGACTGCTAAACCAAAAAGCGGCAACAAATCTTTAAAAGATTTAGCCATTGAAGCAGTAAAAACAAAAAAAGTAGTTTTTGTTAGTAAAAAATTTGAAAAAGTTTTTTATCATTGGATGGAAAATATTCGCGATTGGAATATTTCTCGTCAAATTATTTGGGGTATTCCTATTCCTATTTATTATTGCGAAAATTGCGGTAAAGAAATTGTTTATATTAAAAATGGTCAACCTAAAAAATGTCCTCATTGTAATCATTCTAAATTTATTAAAGAAACCGATGTTTTTGACACTTGGTTCTCTTCTGGTCAATGGCCATATGCAACTTTAAATTATCCTAACGGAAAAGATTTTAAAAATTTTTATCCTACAGATGTAATGGAAACGGGTTGGGATATTTTGTTTTTCTGGGTGGCACGAATGATTATGTTTGGAATGTATAACACAAAAAAAACGCCTTTTAAATATATTTATCTTCATGGATTAATTCGTGATAAAGATCGCCAAAAAATGTCTAAATCAAAAAATAACGTTATTGATCCCTTAGGTATTATTGATTTATACGGAGCCGATGCTTTAAGATTTTCTTTAATTGTTGGCAATGCGCCCGGCAATGATCCGATAATTTCGGAAGAAAAAATTCGTGGCTATCGTAATTTTACCAATAAAATTTGGAATGCTAGCCGATTTGTTTTAATGAACTTAAATGATTTTGATAATAAAACTACACCTTTATTATCTAAAAATGATAAAGAAATTTTAAAAGATTTAAAAAATTTAATTAAAGATGTAACGAAGGATATGGATAATTTTAATTTTCATATTGCTTCAGAAAAACTTTATCAATATTTCTGGCATGTTTTTGCTGATAAAATTATTGAACAAAATAAAGAGCGTCTTCAAAACAAAAAAGAACGCGCTACTGCCCAATATCTTTTAATCACCGTTTTGGAAACATCATTAAAAACGCTTCATCCATTTATGCCTTACATTACCGAAGAAATTTATCAAATGATTCCTACTAAAAATAAAAAGAAGTTTTTAATGATTGAAGATTGGCCTCAAAAAATATGATTTCTGGTTTTGCTTATCTTTTTTTTCTTATTGTTTTAGCCATTACACCAAGTTTGATTTGGCTTAATTATTATTTAAAAAAAGATCATCGCCCCGAACCTCAACACAAATTAATTATCACTTTTGTGATGGGAATTTTAATAACAATATTTGTTGGTTTTTTAGAACTAGTTATTAATAAAACCAATTTTTATAAAACGTTAGATAATGAAACAAGGATTATTGTTTTTTTATTATTATTTCCTTTATTAGAAGAAATAGGAAAATTTTTAGCCACTTTTTTAAGCACTCGAAAGAATCCCTTTTTCAAAGACGAAACCACCGACCCAATTATTTATGCTATTGTGGCTGGATTAGGTTTTGCTGCCGCTGAAAATCTTAAAGTTTGTTTTTCTGTTCTTCAAGAAAATTTCATTATCATTAATTGGAATAACATCTTTTCTTTCACAATTTCTTCGCCCGTTATAAATACTTTAATTATTACTATTTTTATTCGTTTTCTAACTGCTGTTTTTCTTCATGCTAATTCCTCGGCTATATTTGGTTATTTTTGGGCTGTCGGTCGTATTCTAAAAAAGAATAAAAAAGTTTTTATTAGTTTAATTATTTTAGGAATTATTATGGCTTCTATTTTGCATTCTTGTTATAATTATTTTATACTAAAAGTAAATGAGAATATAAATTATATATGGTATATAATTATATTATTAACCATTTCTAATTATACAATGAGTCGACTTATAAAACAGGTTCAATCCTATCAAAAAATATATGGCATTTAAATTATTTAAAAACAAAGGAGATGTTGATAATGTCGAAAAAAATATTGAGGTAAAAAATTCTTCCCTATCCTTTGAAGAAGAAAAAGAAGAAGAAGATGTTTTAAGTGGCGAAGGACAATTAATGGTAGACGTTTATCAAACTCCAACAGAAATTGTTATTAAATCAACAGTAGCCGGTGTCAATTCAGAAGATATTGATATTTCTATTGTTAATGACATGATCACAATTAAAGGAAGAAGGATTCTAGATGAAAATATAAAAAACGAAGATTATTTTTTTCAAGAATGTTATTGGGGTTCTTTTAGTCGATCAATTATTTTACCCATGGAAATTGATTCTGATCGAATTAGCGCCACCTTAAAAAATGGCATTCTAACAATTCGTCTACCTAAAATAGACAAAAATAGAGTAAAAAAGATAAGAATTAAAGCAGAATAAAATTGGAAAAAGTAAAATTAAAAAAATTAATAGCGGAAATTTTTTAGAAAATTTCCGCTATTATTTAAATTTTTTTGTGAATATTTTCTTTACTAACCAGGCTGAAAAAATACCCAACAAAATTCCTCCTAAGATATCTAAAGGATAATGAACACCAGCGGCAATCCGCGCCAAACCCATTAAAATTCCTAAAATTCCAAAAACAATACCTAATTTTTTATTTTCAAAATAAACAAAAGCAATCAAAGGAAAAATAAAAGTCATATGTCCCGAAGGAAAGGAACTGCTGATGTCATGATTTAATAATTGATTAACGGAATAAGTTAAAAATGGTCTTGGATGATAATAAAAAAATCGAATACCCTCGGTAATAATTAATCGACTCAAAACTGTTGCCAAAATTAAATCAAAAAATTTTTTCCACTTTTTTTGATAAGCAAAAAAAAGGTAAATTAATCCACCCAAAACCATAAAATAAATTAAATAATCGGCTAAAAAAATAATTATTTTATCTAACCATAAATATTTTCCGGCTAAAAAATTTATTTTTTGAAAAATTAAATAATTTAAATTATTCATTGGCAAATTGATAATAATTTTTTACAAATTCGACCATTTTAATTATATCGGCATAAATGTCTTTAGAACGAAGAGCAATAAAAGCCACTGGCCTTATCTCTTCATCAAAAGGAATATTAAAAATAGCTAACATTGTTTCTCTACTACCAGTAGTTATACCCATTTTTCCTCCAACAAAATTTTTATCATCATAAAATAAATTACTATTTTTAAAATTAAAAGCTGGCTCTTTATAAGAATCGTTATCAAAAATTCCTTTGGTGATATTTAAAACAAAACTCCGATTAAAATAGAGATATTTGGCTAATTGATATAAATCCAATGGCGTTGAAACGTTTTCTAATGAAGAACCATTAGGGTCGACAAAATTAGTATTTTCCATTCCAATGCTTTTTGCTTGATAATTCATTCGTTCAATGGTTTTTTCTGGCCCCAAATAAGTTGCCAAAGTAATTCCTGCTTCGTTAGAAGATTCAATTAAAAGCAAAGACAATAAATCTAAAATAGAAATTTTTTGACCAACCTTTAAACGAGGTACAGATGTAAATACTAAAGCATCTGATGGCACAGAAATAAAGCGCTCAATATTAGTATAATCAAGAACTACCAAACTAGTAATTAATTTAGTAATTGAAGCAATAGGCATAGTTTGATTTCTATTTTTTTCCAAAAAAACAAAATTATTTTTTAAATCAGCTACCATATAAGCTTCAGCTGTTAATTCAGGAATTTTATATTGATAAGTAGATTTTTCTACATCAAAAGCTTTTTTAAAAACCAAAACCGGCATCCCCACCGAAACCAAATCATAAATTTCTTTAGCATCTTCATCCGCTAATCGAATACAACCACCAGAATATTGAGAAGAAACCTTTTTCCCATTAGGATAATAAGGCTGACCATGAATTAAAAAATTTCCCTCAAAAACTAAACTATAAGGCATATAAACTCCACCGAAACTTGAGTAAGCATTTGGATGTTTTGCTTCTATTTTGTAAAGACCAACTGGTGTTTCCCACCACGATCCTTCTCTTCCCTTGGTAGTAATATTAACTTCTTTTATTTTTTCTCCATTTTCAAAAACAGCTAATTTCATTTGATCTAAATCCGCCTCAACAAAATCAATTTTATTTTCTTTAAATTGCTTTAAAACATTATTAAAAAAATTAACATCTCCCAATTGAGGCCAACTTCCATATTGAAATTCTATCTGATTATTATCATCTAAAGAATTAATAGTAATTGAATAATTTTTAATTTCTTCTCTGGGGATAAAATAAATTAAAACAATTATTAGTATTGTTAAAAAAATCATTAAAAAAAGCCATCCAATAGGTATTTTTTTTGAAAACTCCACCATCAAAACAATAATTTATCCGACTTTCAAAATTATAATTCCTTATTTAATTATTATACTCTTTATTTTTAATAATCAAACTTCGAAATGATCTAATTAAATTAAAAAATCAATAAATTCAATTTTGAATAAATTTTATACTGAAATCTTATGTTATCAAATATCTAAAAACATATTGAAGAATACGGTACAGTAAATGAAACCAATTAAAATTGGACATCAAAAAATTATAAAGAAATTATTAATTCACCAGAATAAAATTAAAATGGCACCTTTTAGACAAAATCTTTACCTCGTTAAATTTATGAAATAAATTTTTTCGGGGCGAATTTTTTTGACGAAAATTTTACCCCGTAATCAGTTTTGCTGTAATTCGGGGCGTGCCAGTTTTACTGGCACGCCACAATTAAAGTTATCAACACTTGCAATGTATAAAGTTTTAGATTATTATTAAAATACAACTGAATAGTGAGGTTTATCAAGAGTGGCGGTTAGAGCACTGGCTCAATGATCCGTCCAGCAACCCTTTGAGGTGACGCCTCAAAGAAGGTGCTAAGTCCAGCCCCAACAAGGGGAGAGATAAAAGGTCGATTTTTGTTTTTAATCGCTCTTCTCCTCGAGAAGAGCGATTCATTTTATGGAAATAAATAAACAAAAAAAAGATGAAGCAATGAAACCCAGAGATTTCTGTGGTTTTATTCCGTATCGACTTGAGATAAAAGCATTCCCAGAGTTCTACCATTTTCCGTTAAATGTCCTATTTGTAGGTTTTACAATCAAAGATGGACGAAAAATTTCGGGTTCCGCTCTCTACGAGCCGGAATTCCACACTTACCGAAAGGAGAATGACTTGAGCTTAATGAGATACCGCAATGTCTATGGTGGCGATTGCTATCTCATACTTGCCTACGACGAGAAAAACAAGCAATACATCGGCCGAAAGTATATTAACGGAAAATTGGTTAGCCATACTGATGGCATAGACAACTGGGACTTATTTTTCACACATCTGACGATGCTCGGACTTGTAACCGGCGAGAGATGTATATTTGAGGAAATAAACTAAACTGATGGATTGCCGAATTTCGTGCCAGCGAAACTAGTGCGCCACTTAAATTAATTTATTTTGTCTGCAAAATCATCAAAATTGTCAAACCAGTATTTTTTGTAATTATTCCTCACAGACCCTGAACCTCCTCGAGCTGGCATAAGCAATAATCTCGTCTCGATATCAAACCCGTTAAAAGGAATTTTTTTGCTTTCTTTTGTTTCTTTCGTTTCAAATATTTTTGAAAAATAATCTATTTTCTCATTTATATCAGAATAAGCTGTTCCATGCGGATTAACAAATAAGATTAAATATCTATTCCCTTTTTGTAGCCAGAAAATAAAGTCGGGATGATAATTATCTATTCTATTTTCTTTATAATTATAATAAGGTATAAACACTTCGTCTATTGTTTGATCAAGTTTTGAAAACATCCACCAGTCAAATTTCGCTCTTCCCCCGATTATCCAGATTCCTTTGAAACAAATATACTTTATCTAAAAATTTATGTTTCATTTTTTAAATTTCTCTATAACTTTTATTTCTTCATCAGTTAAGCCGTATAATTTATAAACCATCTGGTCAATCTGATATTCGTATTCTTTGACCTTTGCTTGTTTTTCTTTATTTTGTAAATAATCTTCGTCTTTTGTTATTGCAAGAATTTTATCAACAAGGTCAATAAATGGTTTTTGGTCTGATTCAGCTATTTTTGGTATAGGAAGTTGCTCTAAAAATGCTTTTTTATATCTATAACCTTCTTCTCCCAACCCGCCACCAGCATAGAACTGCTTGAAGAAAAATGTTACAGGCTTCGAATTAAGAAGTGCAATTAAATATTTCAAGTTTTTTCCTGTCATTAAAAAAGATGTCGCTTCACAATAATTATTTTTTGTGTCATAAGCGAAACTTGGTTCTCTAACTATTTCTTGCCACACAATCTTCTCTTTTTCAAATTCATCGTAATAATCGCAATCTCTTAATTCCCACCAATAATCGCCCTGGTCATCCCTATTATATAATCCCTTCCCTTTTCCTTTAGTATTGCCAAATGTTTTTAGATGTTTATATACTGCTGGATAACTCTCCTTAAAAAATGTTTCTGGTTCCTTCCTATCTCGGTTTTTGTTAGTCCATCCTGATTCTATTTTGATTATCCATAACCCTGCCCATTTATAACTATATCTCTGAATGTCCCTGCCTCTTAAAATCGGCTTTAATATCTCTATGCTCTTTGGATCTTCCTTACAAAGCCTGTCTTTTGTTTCTGTGTCTATAATAAAAGCCTCGTTAAAACCCGTTAATACTCCACGATAAATTTTTACATCCCAATTTTTCAGTGGTGTTCCTCTTTGTTCAATCTTTCTTTTGAGATTCATTACTGTTTCATCTGCAAAAGTAAAACAATTACTATCAAGTTCTGATTGCTTCATCTCTAATTTATGTGAATTGAAATAGTCAGTTATATCTGTGTCTTGAGTAAAATCTGGTTGAATATTTAAAAAACGGACAATATTATTCTGCTGGCTTGCTTTCTGAAAAAGCAGAATATTTGTATCCACAGTAGCATCAAAAACTTGATAGCCATTAAAGTCAATAATTTGTTTTAAGGTGGTTTTTTCCTTAAAGAACCTGCGTAATTTTTCACCATATTTTGCTCGCATCCATTTGTTGCTGGAAATAAAGACAAGCGTCCCCTCTTCTTTTAACAGGCGGTAACCCAGTTCATAAAAATAGGTATAAAGATCCGAGGTAGAGTTATAAACTTCATATTGTTCCAAAAGAGGTTTTTGCTCCCTGATTTTTTCCTGCCTGATATATGGCGGGTTGGCAATCACCACATCAAAGCCGCTTTTTTCTAAAAAAACTTCAATAAAATGGAGTTGCCAGAGAAAGATATTTTGATGCTTATATTGATCAAGCGTTTTTTCGTCTTCGAGAAGTTTTTCTAAGAATTTTTTCTGTTCTGGCAATTTCTCTTTTTCTTTAGTGCCCAAAAGCGTGGCACGAGAATTATTTTTTAACTGATTTTCTATTTCTTGAAGTTCATCCTTTAGGGAAATTTTGATAATTTCATTTTCAAGGCTATTTATTTTCTTTCTGATTTGTTCTTTTTTTTCAAAATCCGATTCGGTAAACAAAGCTTGTTTTTGGTTAATAAAGTTTTTTACCTTTTCTGCCACTGCCAATTTTTTTGGCGAAGAAAATAAATCCTCCTGCAGATCCTTTTCGAAAAGATTTTTAAACCTTGATTTATTTTCCTGGGAAGATTTGAGGCAAGAAAAGTTAAAAATTTCTATTGTTTCTTCGTTAATCATCACCTTGTCTACCAAGCTATTACCCACCATAATCTTAAAATCTAAATTCGGCAAGGGTTCAATCCCCCGGTTAGACTTGTTTTGGCTAACTTTTTCTTCAACCAGAAGAGAAATAAAGAAGCGCAATTTGGCAATTTCGACCGCAATTGGCTGAATATCAACACCATAAAGACACTTCTGGATAAGATAAAGTTTACGGACATAATTAAGGTCTTTTTCTTTGAAAAATTTTTCAATGCTTTCGTTAACCCTTTTTCTAATAATGGGATCGGGAATTGCCTGCGTTGCCAAAATTTGGGTTTCTTTCCAAAACTTATTTTGGGGATCAACTTTATTAAGAATGAAAACTAAGCGATTAAGGGCTCCCATGGGGAAAGCTCCCGAACCAACGGCAGGGTCAACGAGACGAAGATTATTAATCAAATTAACAACGCGGCGGCTGTCTTCTTTATTAAAAGGATTTTTTTCTTCATTTTCTAAGAAAAGCAATTCCAGCTTTTTTTTAAGATCTCTAACGTTAGCAAGATGAGTTTCAAAATAATTTTTTAGAGATTCATCCACCATGTAGTTAACAATTTCCCGAGGAGTGTAATAACTGCCGGTTGCCTTGCGCGCGGTGGTAGCCGTTTCTGGGTTAAAACTCGCTAAAAGATTTTCAAATACCTTACCCAAAAGCTCCGGGTCTAAGGCAACATCTTGATCATCCGCTTTATTCTCGTCAATCGTAAAGTTATAAGAGGATAAAAGACTAATAATGCCCTCAACCCGATACTGTTTATTTTTTGTGCCGAAATCCTTGTTTAAGTCAGCAGACTTTTCTTCGGAGAAGAAAAGAAAATTGGGAACATAAGGCTGATGCTTTTTAACCCGAGTGAAGCCGTCAATATAAAGTCTTTCTTCTTGGCTTCGAGCCTTGACATCTAAACATTCAAAAAGACCGCCGTTTAGGAAAGGGATTTCACGAAAATATTCTTCCAGATTGTCAGGTTTTTTAAACAATTCGTGGTAGCGATAAAAATTATGGCGGCCAAAATCCTCGTTCCACCCCTTATGGTAACGATCCTCTTTAGTGAACCTTCTTTTATTTTGCGGTGTGTTTAGGGTGGCAAAAAAAAGATTTTGCAAAATTGCCTTATAGTAGGTTGATTCTTCATTCGAGAGGTCTTTTAATATTTGTTCTACTTTTTCTTTTTCAAATAACCATTTAGGTACCAAACCCTCTTTTTCCTTCATAAACCAGATGAAAATAAGCCTGATGAGCAAGCGAATTACGGCCATTTCCCGCCCATTTTTTTCTTTTTCCGCATCGTCGGGGAAACGGACATTCCGCAGGGCCCAAAAATACCAATTCGCTAATTTCTTATAGAACTCGCTGGTGACTTTATCAACACTAAAATTTTCTTTAATTTTTTCCAAGGAAGAAAAATCACCCTCGCCAATTCTTTGCAGGAATGTTTTATTGGTAAAGTTCTTGCTTACAAAATAAGTAAATCTTTTGAAATTACTCCAGTCCCTGCGTTTTCCTAAATAATTGGTGTAAATTAAACTGAAACGAAAATTGCCTTGAGGGTCATAAAAAATAAATATCCCGGCATCTGCCTGTTGTTCTTTTAATATTTTTTTGCCAAGGGTATACTGGGCCTTTTTACCGGAGCGCTCTATAAGTTCTTTGTTAACTAAAAATGAACATACAATAAGTTTACCGTCATCAAGGTTGCCTTCGGCTAATTTCCTACCTTCTGCAAAATTGTTTTCGACATCTTCATAACCAAGTATTTCATCAGGATATTCTAATTTATCATTTTTTGCACGGAAAAATTTGATAAACTTCTGTGTATCAAACTTACCATCCTCATTATTAGGCAGATTAATTATTGATCGTAAAATATCTTTTGCATTCATAATTTTTGATTCTCAATGGCAACGATTATTTCTTTGGTTAAGTCCTTCTGCCTTGATTTTTCCTGTTCTAAATAATTTTCACCAAGTTCTTCTTTCAGCAATTTAATTTCTTTGATTGACCTTTCAATCTTTTTCTCATCACCGCTTTCCAGATTGGCTATGCGACGCAGGGTATAATCAGGTAACGTTCCATAGTCCAGAATATCCTCAAGCAGGGTTTTAAGAAAATCTTTGCATTCAAATATTCTGTCATCCTGAATTCTATTAAGAAATGTTTTTAGATTGTTTATTGCTTGTTGCTCCAGACTCCTTTCGCTTGTGGGTACTGAACGCGAGTCCCTAAAATTTTTAATTTCTTCATATACATCCCAGAACTTCTGGCTTAAGTTGAGTGATTTTTCTTCGGGCAGACAGACGATTTTGTTAAGCACATCTTCAAAAGTTATCTGTCCATATTCGGGTTTATCATCCTCATTATATTTAGCACAATGAATATATAGCCGCCCTTTTTTAATAAATACAAGGAGTTCATTTTCATTATGTTTTTTTGCCACTTTAACTCTTGGTGGGAATTTATCCAGCGCATGAATAAGGTCAGGATATTTTTCTTTTATTTTTATAAAATCCTGCAGGACTTTTGTATAAAAACTTTGTTCTTCTAATGTCTCAGGGTTTTGTTGAATTCTTTCATAGAGTTTTGCTGGAGATGGTTCCTCATCAATGTCAAATATTTTCGCATCTTCTCCTAATGTGTTATGAATCAAAAACATCTTATTGGAAGCAATCTCACGGGACTTTACCAGTTCTGCCCCTTTTTCTGTTGGAAAGAAATTTACAATATAAAGTTCATCAAAAACCTTTTTACTGATACGGTTTATTCTTCCTATCCGTTGAATAACACGCACAGGATTCCATGGAATATCATAATTTATAACAATACCGGCACCGTTTAAGTTAAACCCTTCAGATATCTTATCGGAAGAAAGTAAAATATCATAGTTATTTTCCTGTTCTGGATAAGATGCGTCAAAATTTTTATAAATTGCTTCTAATTTATGGGCGGACAAATCACCGGCAACAGTCAGGACCCTACCTTTAAAGACATTTTCAAGATATGGTTCAAGGTATTTTATTGTATCAACATATTCTGAAAAAATAACGATTTTTCTTTTTGGCTCTTTTTTAATCTGTGACTTCAGGTTTTGAATCAAGCAATCTGTTTTAGGATCATTTTTCACTAGGTTTAATTTGTGCAAAGAACTAAGAATCTCATCAAACATTTTTAAATCAGAATTTATATCATCAATAAACTCCTTTTTATACTTAAAGTCGGCTAATTTATATATCTTATGATTTTTAGGATAAACGCCTTCTATTATTTTCTCTGCATATTCTTTCAGGTATGTCTCTATTTCATCTAAATCTTTATCATAGATTCTTTCAAGTAAGTCCCTGTCAAGAATGTATTCCCCGGTCTTTTCAATAAATATAAGAGTGGATTTTGTAATATGGTTAAAGTTTTTTAAACTCTGTTCAAAGGAACCAAATGAACTTTCAAACCGTTTTACAAGTAACCGGCGCATAAAATCATACAGGTTACGTTGCTGGATAAATTCAAAGTTGTCTTTTCCTGACAATTTTTCTTCTTTAATTTTTTCTCTCTCTGTCTCATATTCAAAAGGACGATAAATTGCCCCTTTGAATTTTCCGCCTTCATCCGGGTCGGCAAAATATAGTTTGATTACATCATCATAAAAATCTGATTGCTCTTTTGTTAACTCAAAAAACCATTCTTTGGGGTCTGCTACTTTTGAAAGATTCTGAACTTCCTTTTTATAAAATGGATTACTCTGTAAGTCCAATCTATTGCGACGAATGGTAACCGGTTCAATGACATCACGGATTTGTTTGGCAAGATATTTTGAGCGTTGTTTCACTTTTTCTAATGCTTTAGGTAATATAAACTCTTCACCAAAAAGCGCTTTGTAATTGGCATAAGATTTATTTCGTTTGGTTCTATCATTTGAATTGTAATATTTTTTTATATAAGCAAGCCGATCAAATATCCCTTTAAATGTTTTAAATTTATCAACTAAGTTATTTTCTAAAGTAATAGACGATTTTTTGGGTGTGATGAACAACTTAAGTAATGATAATATATCTGCTGGACGGTTATTGAACGGTGTTGCAGTAAGAAGAATGACCTGTTTATTTCTGCAAATATTTTTTAGGTATTCATAATTTTTAGTATCCTGATTTCTAAACCTGTGAGCCTCATCAATAATAACAACTTCAATATCTTTTGCTTTCTTAACAACTTCATTGAGTTTATTAAGGTCTCCTAATGACCATACTTCCCAGTCGTAAAGTCCAAATTGCTCTTTATACATATTCCAGCCAGCATCTTTTTTTCGCACATCACCCATAATCCCTGGGGGACAAATTATCACCCCTCGTTTTTTTAGTTCTCTGGCAATTGCACAGGCAATTATCGTTTTACCAAGACCAACCACATCTGCAAGAATCACTCCATTATTTCTTTCAAGTATTGCCAAAGCCTGCTGAATAGCATCCAATTGATATTGATATGGAGTATAACCATTATCCTGTAATGTTTTGATAAGTGATTGTCCAGTTATTTTTTTCTCAAAAGAGTCAAGATAAATTTTTAGAACTAAAACATACGCTTCAAAAGGTGTAATTTCCTTAATCAATGTCTCTTTTTCAAGAAGTTCTATAAGTCGTTTTTTGCAAACATTATCCTCCGTAATTTTAACTGCATCTTCCCATAAATTATCAAAATACTCTTCAGCATCATTAAATCCATAGTCGCTTATTTCTACATTAAATTCTTCCTGTGTAGTAAGACCTGAACTTGTAAGATTACTGCTTCCAGTAATAAATAGTGTGTTCCGTCCCACTTGTTCACTTTGTAACTTGAAAATATATAATTTCGCATGATTGGGTTTTATTGTTTTTCTTATTATCAAACGGTCTTTTTTAATAAGTTTAATAAAGAATTTCACCTGTTCGTAAAACTCCTTAGTATCAAATTTTTCAGTATTGATGGATTTCTTCAATGAATCAAAGAACTTATTGTATATCTCTTCGTTTGATAAACGTCCCCCCTGGTCTTCTGAATCTGCATATTCTATTAGTTGATAATTAAATTTATCTACATTAAGTCCAACTAGGACTTTTAAGACAACCTTAGTATTCCGTGTTAGTGAGGTATAAAGTTCTTTTAATCCGGAGAAATAAAAAAATCCGACTAAGAATTTCAATTCCTCACTGTTTATTATAAGGTCTGACAAACGTTTTTTTAAATTTTCTGCATCGCTGTTTGTGATAAAATTTTTCATATTTTTTATAACATCACTTAACCTTGTTTTCCTTTTTGAAATGGGTGCTCTTTGCTTCTGCAGTGTTTTTCAAACAACCTTTGCTTCAATCTATTCCCCTCTAATAGATGGGTGTCTCGAAAGGACGGGGTGTTTACCTCTTTTAGAGGGGCGTCATCGTTAGATGGTAAGTGTTCTTCAATTCAAAAATCAAACTTCGTTTTTCGTTGGCTTTTTTGGATTCAATCTTTGAAGCGTCAAAAGAGAATTTAAATCCGTCTGATTCAAACTCCAAACTCCTGAAAATCCGATCTGTTTTGACATAGTAGAGCATCTGTGTTTTCCAGAAAAGAATAACATCTTTTTCATCGGTATAAACCTTTTCGTAGATATTGTTGTGAAATGATGTTGAATTGAAATAAATTGAGCCGCTTTCTGTAAAATAGCGATTAAAAAAGGAATAGAGCTTGTCAAAAAGTTCATCTCTAAAAGAAGGATATTTTTCAAGTGCTTTTTCGATATCTTCCTTAAGGAGTTGTTCGATCTTGCGGTAGTAATTTGATTTTATCTTCATCAAATTAACAAAGCCACCTTTGCCTTCAACTTTGGCGCCAATAAATACATCTTGTAGTGTTTTGTAAAATTTTTGTTCTTTGGTCATAA
>Ga0255347_1000398_pt1 | contig 80142 bp, 56 predicted proteins | sample wastewater_treat_2_FD_192479 | JGI IMG/M metagenome (GOLD analysis project Ga0255347, IMG submission 192479) | Wastewater microbial communities from Lulu Island WWTP, Vancouver, Canada - plant24 | ecosystem: Engineered > WWTP > Wastewater > Unclassified | place: Canada: Vancouver, British... | reverse complement strand
TTCCCGTTCCTGTATCGCTTCAATCGCGACTTTCGCCTTAAAGGCTCCTGAATGTTTTTGTCTTTTTGCTTTCATAATACACTGGCTTAAAAGTATGCAATTTTAACTTAACCAGTGGTCTTAATTCCGGGGAGTATTATATGGTGTAGCAGGTTTTCACCGAAGTTTTACAGGATCGGTTTTTATTTTATAGCGCCGCAATATTTTTAAGCTTCACGCTTTTAATCAGCCCATCGATGGCATAAAGGATATGATTTTTATCTTCCTTTGCATGACACAAGGCGCAGGACGCAGGATGCAAGAGGCAAGGCCAACATGCTGAAACCCTTGAACTTTGAACCTCGAACTTTAAATTTGAACTACGCTAAACGCTTCACTTTCAACTTTTTACTTTCAACTTTCAACTGCAGATCGGAGTCAACCCCTCCAGGGTTGCACCTGGTATGGGGCATCATTCCCCCGGGGCGGTACCCGGGCTATTGGATGGTGACACCTCCGGTGTCAGGAATCGCAAAATAACCTCAGTTTTGAGGGTAAGCCTTCCAATAGCCACATGCCAGATGACGATGATGCCATAAGGTCAACCAGCCTGGAGGGCTGGCCATCCAGTAGCCCCGGTTTCGCCCGGGGTAAAGGGCAGTAGCATTGGGTCCACCCTGGAAGGGTGGCCGTCAGTAATTCCCCCAGGGGTAATATGGGTGACACAAGTTCATTAGGAGAACCCCGCGCACCGCATGCCGTTACGTTATAACAATGTTATAATATGTTTCGGGCTTTATTTATGATAGTCAGTTACATAGAAAGAGACCGCAAGACACATCACACAGGGCCCAGGGCACGGGGCGCAGAGACTAAGAGAGGAAGAGACCGCACGACCGCAAGACCGCACGACAATGTATTATGTATTATAGGCGATAGATTATGTATTACTCTGAAAGGGAATTAATACTGATTGTCTATGTCGGGAAAGAAACCAGGAAAGTGTTTTAACGAGAATTCACGACATAGATTTATAGCAGATATGTTACTGGTATGGCAAACCGCGATAGCGGTTAAAGGAAGAAACCGTGAAGCGGTTCAATTTTAATAACCTCCGGTGCAACCGGAGGCTGGATGCCCCCTGTGATGTAAAGCCCTGAAAGGGCGGAAGAACGGCGAGCGGCACGCGGCACGCGGCGCAGGGCACAGTTCTTGCAAGTCTTGCAAGTCTCTTATAATGAGGCTTTAGCTAAGGTTGCATCGGATGGATCCCCTCCTCCGGAGAGCCTGCCCCGCTAAAGCGGGGAGCGAAAGAACGGCATGCCGGTTACAGTCAGGCACCGGCTGCCAACTCGTTTTATAACAACGATATAGAAAAATTTAAAAGATGTTCTGAGTTTTTGTCTTGTGTATTATCAGATACAGGACAGTATAAATTTAACTATATGACAAACAAATAACTGAGTTAACATTGTGTTATTTTACCGTATATTTGCAAAACAAATGCATTATCATAAACAATAAGGTACGATAATGCTTAAAATTGGTGGAGGAAGTCTCAATTGAGAAAAACAAAAAGTTGCTCTCAGACAGATTTAGCCAAAGCCATCAAGACAAGAGTGGCTTATGATTCTTAAAAATGATTGATTCGACCTTTAAATCAAAATTATATTATGATGAAAGCTGCAGATTTGAATATAAACTTACCGCTCAATTTTAACCAGCTTGTTGACCTTGTAAAGCAGTTGCCTTACAAAGAAAAACTAATGTTGACAGAGGTTTTAAAAAAAGAGACAAGACAAATGCCGGAAAACGATAAAGTTATGACCCATTTTGCCAGTGAAAAAGTGTTGATCAAAGACTGGCTGTTACCTGAAGAAGACGAGGCATGGAAAGATTTGTAAAAGGCGACATTGTTGTTTTGCCGTTTCCGTTTTCTGATTTGACTTCAAAAAACCCTAAACCCTAAACGCTTCACCTTCAACTTTTTACTATCAACTTTCAACTCTTTTGAACCTCTATCCGCTAGCCGCTATCCACCCGCCGGCCGATTCACCAATTCCTTTCCTTGAAGTAGTCGTCGAGTTCGCTTTTTGTCATTGGCAGTTTACCAGGGTAATTATTGAGCCAGTTCATAAAGTCCTTTTTTATTTCCTCAGTCCACTGGCTGTCTATTTGTCCGGGTTTGTATTTTCCTTCCCTCAGGCGAAGGTGGCCGAACTCATCCCTCAGAGCGGTTACCTCGGCTGTTATAACCAGTTCTTCAACAATATGTGAGGGAATGAATATCACTCCGAATTTCTTGGCGAGAACCACATCTCCCGGCAGTACAACGGCTCTTCCGACGCGGATGGGAGCATTTATTGACACCAGGCTCATCTGGCTTATGAATGAAGGATCGCTGCCCTTGATCCAGCCGTTGAATCCCTTTATCTCCTCGAGTCCTTCCTGGTCTCTTACCGATCCGTAAAAGATCACTCCTCTCTTAGATTTAGCATATATGGAATTTCCAAGGTTATCGCCGATAAGAGTCCCGTCGATTATTTTACCGTAGCTGTCGGCGACATACACATCCCCCTCGATCAGGACATCGATAGGCCAGGAGTTAGTTCCGCCCTGCTGGGCCCTGTTTTCAGCCTTTCCCTTTTCCTTTATGTATTTTTCCAGATCGGGCCGCAGGGGCATATACTGGGCAGTAACCACCCGTCCTGTCATGGCTTCGTCGGGATGAATCACCTGCCAGTCTCCTTCAAACTGGTTGTTATAGCCTCTGTTGCGCAGGACTCCCCAGGCTTCCTCTATCGATATGTTTTTCAGCCGCTCGAGGATGGCGTCCGGAACCTTCGGCCTTCCGTCGGCGAAACGTTCTCCCTTCCATTCAGCTGTCAGGGCTTTAATGTAATCGGGGCTTGAACCGATATTCTGTGCCGCGGAGGCAATGAAAGCCATTAGCATAACCGCGGCAAGTATGGATTTTTTCTTCATGGGCTGACAGGTTTTGATTGTTCAGATAAAAGTAGCAAATTTCGATATCAAAAGTAAATCATGGCCTTCATCACACCGTCATGATATCCGTTCACTAGATCGAAGGCCTCTTTTGTCTTTTCAAAGGGGAAGCGGTGGGTGATCATATTGCTTACATCGATAGTGCCCTCCGACATCAGGCGGATTGAATCGTCAACGCAGTTCAACTGTCTCCTGATGAACTGAATGGTAAATTCTTTCCGTCTTGTTTTGTCAACATCCAGTTTCCAGCTGTCAAATTCCGGAATACCTACTATGATCAGGCGTCCGCCGGGTTTAAGGATTTCACAGGCCTGATCAACGGCTTCCTGCTGTCCGCAGCACTCAAATACGACATCTATTCCCAAAGGTTTGGAACGGAGTATTTCCTGAACTATATCATTCTTCAACGGATTACCTGTATATGAGGCCTTCTCCTTTTCTGCTATGGCAAGTCTGCTTTCTATCTTATCAGTTACGTTTATTGAAGCTGCGCCCCTTGTTTTAGCTGCCAGCATGACGCTCATCCCGATAGGGCCGTATCCAAGGATGGCAATATCCGAATTTCTTATATCTCCTGCTTTTTTTACGGAGTACAGTCCGATGGAAAGCGGCTCGGAGATTGCACCATGGTCGGGATTAAGGTTTGCAGGGAGAGGGAAGCAGCTGTTTTCGGGCATGACGATGTATTCCGACAGGGCGCCTTCAGCTTGCCCGGGACATCCAAGAAATTTAAGCCTCCGGCATGTATGATGCCTTCCGGCAAGGCACTGGTCGCAGTTTCCGCACCACATTGCCGGTTCAACAGCTATTATATCGCCCTCTTTTACCCTTGTAACGGCTTTTCCTGTTTCAACAACAACTCCCGCGGATTCGTGACCGACAGTAAAAGGATAACTGACCACCTGCGATCCTATCCTTCCTGAGACATAGTAGTGGATGTCCGATCCGCAAATTCCCAGGACAAGAAGTTTGATCTTCACATCGTGCGGATCACTGAGAACCGGGTCGGGGATCTCGCGCATTTCCATCTGCCTGATCCCGGTGAGTACCATTGCTTTCATATTCAACTGTTATTTGTTTCGATAAAAATATATATTATATTCATAACGGAGCATGTTAAACCGACATGCTTGTTTTATTTGTATATTCACTAACCGGCACACGGGGGATTTTATATTGTAAACACTTAACCATCAAAGATTATGCGAAAGATATTCGGTACAGGCGAGACGGTACTCGACATTATTTTCAAGAACGGGCAGCCTCAGGCTGCAAAGCCCGGGGGAGCGATGCTCAACAGCCTGGTGTCGCTCGGGAGGGCAGGTCTTCCGGTATATTTTATCAGTGAATACGCCGATGACAATGTAGGAAGTCACATCGATTCCTTCCTGCATTCAAACGGTGTCGACACATCTCATGTTCATCATTATTCCGACGGCAAAACCAAGCTTGCCCTTGCATTTCTTGATGAGAGGAATGACGCGACCTACACCTTCTATGAAGATTATCCGGCAAACAGGCTTGACACGGATATGCCCGAAGCATCGAGGAATGATATTGTGTTATTCGGGTCGATATATGCGATTACTGCCGAGATACGGGGAAAATTCACCGGATTCATAAGTCAGGCCTGCAACAGCGGATCAATAGTGATATATGATCCGAATTTCAGGAGCGCGCACAGGCATGAGCTGGATCGTTTGAAACCCCTGATCATCGAGAACATGTCGATGTCAAGTCTGGTAAGGGGTTCCGACGAGGATTTTGAAAATATATTCGGAGCATCAACTCCCGATGAAGCCTGGGATGCAATCAGACCTTATTGTAAGTGTCTGGTTTATACAGCCAGTGCTGAAGGAGTTTATGTCAGGACAGAAGCTTTTAGGGGCAAGTTTCCTGTTAAGGAAATAACACCGGTAAGCACGATAGGAGCAGGGGATAATTTCAATGCCGGGATGATGGCCGCCATGTTTATCAACAATACGGATGTTGACCGGCTTTCCCTGATGGACGGCAACCAGTGGAGGGATATCATTAGCGCCGGGGTTGACTTTGCAACCGAAGTATGCATGAGTTATGAAAACTATGTATCCCGGGAGTTTGCTGAAAAGATCCCGATATAACACCCGGGAATTGAAACCGGGAATCTGAAATAAAAGACATTGAAAAGTCATGGTAAGATTTTATAACTGATTTTTACGTGTAATTTTGGGTTTATGAATTAGTAAGGTTAGATGCATCCAAAAAATAAGTATATGAATTGGTATAGATTTAATAAAAAGGGCATAGGTATATTTTATCAATTAACTATTCTTGTATTGTATACATTCGTTAATTGTACTTCATCAAGTAGTCTTTCGGTACAAAAAACCACCTGTGAATATCAAGAGTCACCATTTTTAGTAAACAGCAAAACACCTCGATTTGGGTGGCAGATATTTTCGGATAGAAATCAGGTAGAACAATCGGCTTACTCTATTGAAATTGCTGATGCTGAAAATAATATAATCTGGAACACGGGTAAGGTAAAATCAAATCAAAGCCAACATATTGAATATTCTGGTGAGAATGTACTGGTATCAGGTAAAGAATATTTTTGGAGAGTTAAGATTTGGGATGAAAATAATAAATCATCTGGCTGGAGTAAAATAAGCACGTTTCGTATGGCTCCATCGAATATAGAGGAAAATGTCAAGTGGATCGGTGCAATTACAAAGAAAGAATCAAATCTGCCCGAGGGAAGAAATTTTCATACCCCGGCAATTTCATCCGATGATCGTAATAAGTGGCAACAAACCAATCCGTTGTCGAAACGAAGTATATATTTAAGAAAAGATTTCTCATCAAATAAATCAATTAAAGAAGCAATCATTTACATAAGTGGATTGGGACATTATGAGCTTTCCTTAAACGGAAATATAATTAGTGATGAACAGTTCAATCCCATGTGGAGTGATTATGACAAAACTGTTTATTACAATGGATATAATGTGACAAAATATCTAAAAGATAATAACAGTATTGGTGTTCTTTTGGGAAATGGTTTTTATAATGAGCAAGGTGGTCGGTACACTAAGATGCAGGTGAGTTTTGGACCACCCACTTTGTTTCTCAAGATGTTCATAACATATGAAGACGATACCTCACAAGAGATTGTTTCTGATGAGAGTTGGAAATATTCGCCTGGTCCACTTGTTTTTAATGATATGTATGGCGGTGAAGATTATGATGCTCAACTGGAACAAGAGGGATGGGACTCCTTTGGATTTGATGATTCACTTTGGCTGCCTGTTGTTATACAGGAATCTCCTGAAGGAACATTGACACCGCAAGGCACAGCTCCCATCAAGATCATGGAGAAGTTTTCAGCTCAAAATGTGAAAAGAATAAATGATTCCTATGTTTTCGATATGGAACAAAACCTATCGGGTTATCCGATGATAAAAGTACGAGGTAAAAAGGGAGATAGTATTAAACTAATTTTGGGTGAAAGGCTGATGGAGAATGGACTGGTTGACCAAAGACAATCTGGTGCTCCCTATTATTATGTATATACCCTGAAAGGAGATGGAGAAGAGATATGGTACCCCCGATTTTCTTATTATGGATATAGATATATTCAAGTAGAAGGCGCTAAACCTAATAATGCAGAAGATTCAAGAGACATTCCTGTTTTACTTGATATTCAGTCTTTTTTTGTTCATAATTCTTCGCGACAAGTCGGGAGCTTCCGTTGCTCAAATGATATTTTCAATGAAGCGCACAAGATTATTGTCAACGCTATTAAAAGTAATATGCAAAGCGTTTTTACCGATTGTCCGCATCGCGAGAAATTAGGGTGGTTGGAACAGACTCACCTCAATGGACCAGGGCTATTCTATAATTTCGATTTAACTACCTTTATGCCCAAGGTAATGCAGGATATTCGGGATGCCCAGCTCTTCAATGGTTTGGTACCGGATATTGCTCCTGAATATGTTGTTTTTAAAGGTGGATTTCGGGATTCTCCCGAGTGGGGAAGTGCTTCCGTTATTTTACCCATGATGTACTATGAATATTACGGAGATAAATCTTTGATTGTAAATTACTATGACGTTATGAAGAGATATGTTGACTACTTGTCAACCACAGCTAAAAATCATATTGTATCTCATGGACTGGGAGATTGGTGCGACTATAATATAGATCAACCTTATGGAGTATCTCAAAATACGCCTGTACCACTGTCTGCATCTGCTCATTATTACATGGCTATAGATCATCTGGTAAAAGCGGCAGAGATAGTAAAAGAGTCTGAAGATGTCATTATTTATTCAGATTTAAGGGAAAAAGTAAAACAAGCATTTAACAAAGAGTTTTTTGACAAAGAAACGAAACAATACGGAACAGGTAGTCAGGCTTCCAACTCCATGCCACTTTTTGCCGGAATTGTAATGCCCGAGTATAAACAAGCAGTTTTAAATAATTTAGTAAAGAATATCGAAGAACGTGGATACAGACTGTCTACGGGAAATCCGGGAAACAGATACTTGTTTCAGGCATTGGCTCAAAATGGTTTGAATGAGATTATGTTTAAAATGTTTAACCACGAAGAGGTACCCGGTTATGGTTTTCAATTGAAATTCGGAGCTACTACACTGACAGAACTGTGGGATCCGCGTGAAGGTGCATCATGGAACCACTTTATGATGGGACAAATTGAAGAATGGTTTTATAAATCATTAGCTGGAATAAATTTTGACAAAACCCATAATGATGGTTTCAAAACTATTATAATCTCACCACAACCTGTGGGAGACCTGAGTTTTGTAGAAGCTTCTTACGAGACTTTATACGGAAAAATTTCTGTTGACTGGAAAATAGAAAATAATACTTTTACTTTAAATGTAATAGTTCCGGGAAATTGTAAAGCAAAAGTTTATTTACCACGGGAAGATGTTTTTAAAGAAATAGGAAGTGGGGAATATACTTTTACAAAAGTGTTGAAATAAAAAAGGTTATTAAGCGCAGAGCAATGTATAATGTATTATAGGCGATGTATAAACAATTGGCAATTAGCAATTAGCAATTAGCAATTAACAATTATCCGTCAGGGTACAAACCACATATCCGGCACGAGTCACATAACCAGCACTACACGAACAACTTACACGACCTGCACGACTTGCATGACTTGCATGACCTGCACGACTTATAATGTATTATGTATTATAGGCGATGTATAAACAATTGGCAATTAGCAATTAGCAATTAACAATTATCCGTCAGGGTACAAACCACATATCCGGCACGAGTCACATAACCAGCACTACACGAACAACTTACACGACCTGCACGACTTGCATGACTTGCATGACCTGCACGACTTATAATGTATTGTGGTGCATTTTTTAGGGGACCATAAATAAAGCTTGGTATTATAAAATCATTAGTTATCTTTGGCGTTAGTATCGAGTAGTGACAGTATGATTGTTTCATTTGGTTCAAAGGATACAGAAAGGATTTGGAATGGTGAACAGGTCAAAAAGATTCCGATTGAAATACAACAAGTTGGAAGGAGAAAACTCAGAATGATAAATAACTCCCAAAATTGGACCGACCTGAGAATCCCGCCTTCCAATAGACTAGAGAAACTAAAAGGATCGGATTTCTTCAGCGTAAGGATAAACGATCAATGGAGAATAGTTTTTTTATGGGAAGGAAACAACGCCCATAACGTGGAAATAACAGATTATCACAAATAATAATTGAGGAAAAATATAATGAACAGACTAGCGAACATACACCCAGGAGAGGTATTGAGAGAGGAGTTTCTGATCCCACTCGAAATATCTGCGTACAAATTATCAAAAGACATTGATATACCTCAAACCAGAATATCCCAAATTTTAAAGGGAAAACGCAGGATAACAGCTGATACAGCTTTAAGATTCGCCTCTTATTTTGGCACAACGGCCCAATTTTGGTTAGGAATACAAAACGACTTCGACATTGAAAAGGAAAAAGAAAATAAAAAGGATATCCTAATGCGAATAAAGAAAAACGCACCACAACATGCGCTATAGCCAATAAGTAGATATGAATTATTTTAGAGCCATACAATAACCAAAAAAACCTTAACAAAACGATAACAACTCTACTTTCTCATAGCCTTACTGGCTATACCGCCGAACGTTGTAGCCCATAGTATTATTTGAAAGAATTATATCGAAAGAAAGACTTGAACCGTATTAAAATTACCATAAGAATGACCAGTCAAAAGCGATTTCTCATTATAAAAGCAACATTCTGATATCGGAGTCATTTTACCCTTTGCTCGCTGTATTAGAAGTGGGATTAAAAAACTCCATTGATTATCAGTTATATAGAAGATTTGACAACAAAAAATGATATGATAATAAGGAGTTTGTAAAAATTGCAACCAGATTTCAAATTGATAGATTATCGCGAGCAAAAACAAATATCTATACAGAAAAAAAGATAGAAGTCACGCTCCCCGCTAAAGCTGGACAGGCTCTTCGGAGCTTAACGTCAGAGCAGGTGGTTTTTGTACTCTGCTTTCAACTTTCAACTTTTACCTCTGAGCTGCGTGCCGCCAGCCGCGTGCCGCGTGCCGTTGGATCACGACCGCAAGACAATGTATTATGTATAATAGGCGATGTATAAACAATTAGCAATTAGCAATGAACAATTAACAATTATCCGTTAGGGCACTAACCATATATCCGGCACGAGTCACATAACCAGCACTACACGAACAACTTACACGACCTGCATGACTTATAATGTATTATAGGCGATGTATTATAGGCAATGTGCCGCATTGGAAGAGACTGCAAGACTGCATGACTGCACGACTTATAATGTATAATGTATTATAGGCGATTTATTATAGGCGATTTATAATAGGCGATGTATTATAGGCGATGTTCCGAATTAGAAGAGACCGCAAGACTGCATGACTGCAAGACCGCAAGACTTATAATGTATAATGTATTATAGGCGATATATGATGTGTTGTAACCAATTGCCAAAGACGGATTCGCCAAAGATCAGCAAAATTAGTAAATTTGTAAAAAACAGGCCATGCAAAAGCTTCTAACTGATAATATTGAAAAAATTAGAGCATTATGTAGAAACCATAATGTTAGGAGTCTTTTTGCATTTGGTTCAGTTGTTACCGACAGATTTAATGACAAAAGTGACATTGATCTTTTAGTTTCCTTTAATCCAATGGAGTATGGAGATTATGCCGACACATATTTTAAACTTGCTGAAAACTTCGAAAAGTTGTTTAAAAGGCAGGTAGATTTAGTGACGGAAAAGTCTCTAAGAAATCCATATTTCATTGAATTCGTTAATAAAACAAAGACTCTCTTATATGAATGTTGAGATAAAGAAATTCTTGTATGATATTAGAGAATCAATAGAGTCTATTGAGAATTACTTGGGTAATGAAAGGGACTTTAGTGTTTATTTATCAAACAAGATCGCAGAGCCGTTGAAAGGGAATTTGAAATTATTGGCGAAGCTATGAATAGGATTGAACGGCTTGACCCAAAAATAAAAATATCAAGCAAAAAGCAAATCATCAATATGCGCAATAGAGTTATTCATGGCTACGACAAAATTGATGATGAAATTGTTTGGGGGACTATTGTTAGGCATCTGCCTACTTTAAAGATTGAGATTTCAAAACTACTAAAATAGCAATAGGTCAGTATATGTCATTGGCGCTCCGTGTGACGGGGGTATGATTCAGTAATCCTTTTGGTTATGTCCCGGCATATCAGGGCCAGTGAGTTTCGTTCTGCATGTCAAGATCAGGTGGTTTTTGTACTCTGCTTTCCAACTTTCAACTTTCTACTTTCTACTTTTACCTCTGAGCCGCCAGCCGCGTGCCGTTGGATCACGACCGCAGGACAATGTATTATGTATTATAGGCGATGTATTATAGGCGATGTATTATAGGCGATGTATTATAGGCGATGTATTATAGGCGATGTATTATAGGCGATGTATTATAGGTGATGTATTATAGGCGATGTGCCGCATTGGAAGAGACCGCATGACCGCAAGACTTTATATCTCTTTGCCTTTTTCTAGAATATATTTTTCAGCCTCCGGATTCCAGATGTTATCGTTAGCTGCCACTATTTCGTGCAGGCCAGCATAGAAGGGATCATTTTTCCCAAGTTCGCCAAGGCTGTCGAGCGCGACAAGAGGCATAGATATATTGGTATAGATCAGTTTTTTCCCGCCGGGAATTTGCGGAAGTCTGAGTGTTGTGTCAGCTACTGCATCAAGGCCTCCCACGTGGGTGATCATCACGGCCGGATTTATTCTGCCTTGCGACATGAGCCTGAGCGATTCGCGCATATCGTCGGTGTTACCTCCCGATGTTCCCACGATATGGGTGAAAGCGTAGTGCACGTTGTAAAAATTCAGTTCGGCCTTGAATTCGGGATTTGTCGGACCTGCAAAGAAATTAAGGCATCCGTCGAAACCGAGAATTGCATCGCCCTGTTCGACCACCTGCCTTACAGGTGCAAAGACAAATACATCATCAAAGCCCTGGCCTTCCGTGAGTTCCCTCAGATGTTTTACCGGGTCGGGAATTTTCGCCGTATTTACATAAAACAGGCGGACTCCTTCTTCAAGAGCTTTTTCGGGCGGAAACAGGCATGCAGCCCTTGCCAGCCTTGCGTCGTCAATATCGGTAACTGCCATCAGGGCAGGCTTTCTGTCCTGGTGAAGAGCGTAATCAATAGCGCCGAGTCCCATCGGACCAACACCTGCAAGTATTGCAAGCTTGCCGCCTTCCCTGATTCCCATTTCGTGCCTGTAGGTTCCGGGGGGCGTGTGATAGCTTGCGTTGAAGGCGCCCACTATGCATGACATCGGTTCTGAGAGAGAAGCGGGGTAAAAAGCCTCGCCATGGTAGGTGAGGAGGCAGTCGGCTTCCATCACAATGTCAGGAATAATAATATAAGTGGCATCGCCGCCGATGTACCTGTAGGAGTAGCCGGGAGCATTGAGTGTCCCCATATGGGCCATCGCGGGCTGGATTGAGAATTTCTGTCCGGGTTTGAACTTATGCTGCCATTTGCTCCCGACTTTCAAAATAAGACCTGAAAACTCATGTCCTATAATTATGGGATTGACAGCGATATCGTCCGGGACTCTTTTATGTTCCGGTCCCTGAATCGCTGCCTTGTGCGATGACATGCATATACTGTCGGAGATCACCTGTGCAAGGATCTCATCATCCTTCATTTCAGGAAGTTCAAATTCCTCAAGACGAAGGTCTTTCTTTCCGTAAATTCTGACTGCTTTTGTTTTCATAGTCTTTATTATTGAGAACCTGGCTTTTGACAAGAAACGGTACGCGGTAAGCGATCTTAAGCCCTGAACTTAGTACTCTGTGCTATAACCCACCCCTGGCCCCCCGCTAAGGCAGGACAGGCTCTCCGGCGGAGGGGATCCTTCCGACACAACCTTTGCTTCGTCCTGCACCGCGTCTTACTGTCTTGCAGGTTTTGTACAATCAGCACGACTTGCAAGACCTGCACGACCTGCACAACCTGCAAGACCAATCACTGTGCTCTGCGCCCTGTGCCCTGTGCCCTGTGCCCCGTGCCCTGCGCCCCGTGCCCCGTGCCTCATCCCAACATCACCTGGCCGCCTGTAACAGGGACGGCCTGTCCGGTTTCGTATTCCTGGTCGATGATATAAAGCAAGGCCTTAACCACATCTTCGAGTCTGCATCCTCGCTTAAGGGGAACCTGTTTCTCATAGTGCTTCCTGACATCCTCAATGGTCTTTGCACCAGGTACCTTACCGGTTTTGAGGTACTGGACAAAGAGTCCCTTCTGAGGGTCGGACCACAGTTGCCCCTCGTAAAAATTTCCGGGACAGATGGAATTGACCTTGATCCTGAACGGGGCCAGTTCGAGGGCAAATGACTGTGTAAGGCCTATACCTCCGAATTTGCCTCCGGCATATGCAAAGTTCCTGTTGCTGCCTCTCAGACCTGATTTGGAATTAATTTGAATTATGTCGGAGAAGTACTCAGGTTTTTCCCGGTTCTGTATTATCATTATTTCCGAAGCGTACTTCGCGCAGTAGAAGTAGCCGTTGTAATTAATTTCTGTAGTCTTTGAAAAAGTCGCAGGGTCCATTTCGTCAAGTCCCCCGGCCTTCAGCACACCTGCATTGCTTACCATCAGATCGAGCCCGCCGAATGCGCTTACGGTGTTTTCAACAAGCTTCCTGACCGATTCAGCATCTGAAACATCCGAATGAATAAACAGCGCCTTGTTTCCGGAGGATGAGGAATTGAGCCCGTCGACAAAAGATTTTCCTGTTTTTTCATTCAGATCGGCAACGACAACATTCACTTTCATTCCGAACAGGGCTTCAGCTATTCCAGCACCGAAACCCTGGGCGCCACCTGTAACGATGGCAATTTTCTGGAACATCCTGTTGCTTTTGATCCCGGCCGTGGAAACTTTTCTCCTGTAGTTTTCAACTTCCCATTTGTCAATAAACTCTGTCTGATCGGGAGTCAGGGTTTTTGTTCCGCCGCAGAGGGATGAATAATGACAGATTTTTATCATATCCTCATAGACATCAAGCACGGCATCAGCCGAGGCGACGGATTCGTCTGCCGCCAGAATCCCGGCATTTTTTATCACTATTATTTTCGGCAGAAAACCGTATTCATTCAGGAAGCGCGGAAGCTGGGTTCTTGCCGAGTCGAGTATCTTTTCAGCCGTTGAAGATTGCTCGATGTAGAGGTATCTGGTTTTACAGTAGACAATTATATCGGGAGTCAGGGGACGTGAAATCTTGTGAAACTCCGCTTCGCTTTTATAGTATTTGGATATCAGGCTGTTGTGCCGGTACCTGATAACTTTTGGCCTGTCTTCAGAGAGCAGCATTCTCAAAGCCGGCAATGCATTTGTAAGAACAGAGTTATACTCCAGTTCCTCAATTTCTTCTGTCTGGCCTATATGACCGTAAATTGCCGACAGGATGTCCTCATATATTTTTTTCACTTCAGTGCATGAATCGGCGCTGACAAAGGATCCGTGGTTTTCAAGCAGGATTATCTGAGGATCGTTCAGGGAATCGGCCCTGTATTTAATAATCTCCGATTCCAGCTTTTTGAAGAGGGTATATCCCGGGTCGGTATACGGCACGAAGAGGGCCTTCTCTCCGAAAAGCTGTTTGACGAGATTCTTTGCATTTCTGCTGCACAGGATTCCGTTTATAAGGGTAGGGTGGAGGTGGACAACAAATTTATACCTGATCAGGTCGTGAAGGGAAGTCTCGACTGAAGGCCTTTTATTCCGGCTCTTGTCGATTATGCTGTTGAAAAGGTCTGTTTTTACCTGTTCCTCCCTGAGGGACGAATCGTTGGAATACTGTTTTTCGGAGATCAGGCGGAGTTTTTCCCTGTCGAGAGCCACAAGTCCGTCTTCGCTCAGTGTTGCCAGGGCTTGTCCGCTTGCCTTTATCCAAATGGTCTGTCCGTCCTTGAATGAAGTGTTTCCTCCTCCGGCAATGACAAAGTCCTTATTGTTCCCGTAGTATTTTGATATTTCAATAAGATCGGCAATTTCCGGTTTCATGGTATCAGTTTTTTGAAAGGAAGAATTCAATTACAAGTTTACCAAGGTAAGTAAGTTCCCTTTTCTGGTCGAAACTTGGCTTTCCGTCGGGCATTATGTAGCCCTGCATGCCCTTTGCCCTGAGGTACTGATGTGCGGCAATGACGCAAACACCTTCCCAGGCAATCTGTTTGAGGTCGTTTCCCAGTTGTTCATTTCCCTTCGCGGTAACGGTAAGGGGAGCAAGACCTGGAGTGTTGTGTTCTGTTCCGAAAGTCACTATGAAATTCCTGTCGTGGAAAAAATGTACAAAATCACTCAATACGGGGAGGCTGTTTCTCCCGGGGATAAGTTCGATGCAGGCTATTTTTTTGTCGGACAGTGATTTGTACAGTTTCCCCCGGTCTCTTTCAAACTCGGTGAAATTTCCTGACGGATCATCGAGCAGTACGGGGTAGCAGGGTATACCGCCTGCCTTTAGGATAATCTTCATTATGGAAGGAAGTTCGGGGAAGGAATCTTCATCTTCCTTGACGAAGGCCGCTCCTCCGCTTTTGAGGAGGTTTGAGCGGATCTCATTTTCGAGTTGGGCGTGGTCGGCAGGATCGGCTGCTGATTTTTTCCCGCCGTATAGTTTCTCGAGGAAACTAAGCTGGTCGCCCGGATCGGGAAAGTTTTCCGTTACCAGGGTTCTCAGCACCCTGGCGAGATGCCGTTCGCGCACCATGTCGCGGGCATGCCGCGATTTAATTTTATCATAAGAAAGTGACAGTGAAGGATTTACAGGTTCAATCAGCCTGTTCAGCTTTGAGATCATTGCCTTTATCTGGGTCTGGCTTTCCCTGACCACCGATTTCAGTTTCAGACTGTTAATGAAGCCCGGGTTAAAGGGAAAGTCGAGTCCCTTTCCGCAGAAATAAATCCTTCCCGGATTATTCGGATCATTGATCCTGATGCCTTTTTTCTGTTCCTCCTTCAAAAGGCCTATGAATTCAATATTGAACAGAGGGAATACCCTGCTGCTGAGCGATCTGTCGTTGAATTCCCTGAATCCGTCCGCGACATAGAAATCATTGATTCCAAGGACGGCAATGTTTTCGCTTACTGCCGTTGAGAAAATGGTCTCCATATCGGGAAAAGAGCTGAAAGAGTATGGAGTATGGATATGCGCGTTGGCTTCCCTGAATTCAGGAAGATGGTTGTTCGAGAGCTTTTTCCTTATTTCTTCGGGTAACGGGTAGTCGGCCAGAAATGACTTCATCATAAATAAAACTTGGTGAACAGCAAATATATAAAAAGTACTACACGCCCTCCCAGTTAAGTCTCAAAGTCTTTTGAGGAGAAACATCTGTTGAGCATCTGTGTCCTTTAAGCGGTACAATCTTCTCATGAATTGCATCCACTATCCACGAAGGCTGAGGGAAGAAATAGTTCTCCATCTCATGTGCCGGGATGATCCAGTTACGTGCTCCCACAACAACGGGCGGGGCATCAAGGTCATCGAAGGCAAGTTCGGTTATTGTATGGGCCATTTCCTTCAGGAAGGAGCCCCTTGATGATGCATCGCTGGCCAGGACTATCCTGCCTGTTTTTCTGACCGATTCCAGGACGGTTTCGTATCTGAACGGGACCAGGGTTCTGGCGTCGATTATTTCAGCACTCATGCCGTAATCTTTTTCAAGGATTTCGGCAGCTTTCAGGGCCGGGTAAAGAGTGGCTCCGATAGTTAGGATGGTGATGTCGTTTCCGGCTTTTTTCACGTCAGGTTCTCCCAGCGGGATTTCGTAATAATCTTCAGGCACACCGCCGCTGTGGAACATTTCTCCAATATCGTAGATTCTCTGGCTTTCGAAGAATATTACGGGATCTGTTCCCTGGAGTGCGCTGTTCATAAGTCCCTTTGCATCATAGGGAGTTGCCGGGAACACCACCTTCAGTCCGGGTATATGTGCCACGAGCGATGACCAGTCCTGCGAATGCTGGGCCCCGTATTTTGAACCCACTGAAACCCTTATCACCACAGGCATTTTGATCAGGTTTCCGCTCATTGCCTGCCATTTCGGAAGCTGGTTAAAGACTTCGTCCCCGGCTCTTCCAAGAAAATCGCAGTACATTATTTCCGCTATCACTCGTCCTCCGCACATGCCATATCCGATTGCCGTGCCCACTATCGCGCCTTCGGAGATCGGAGAATTGAAAAGGCGGTTGTAGGGAAGCGCCTCGGTAAGGCCGCGGTAAACGGCGAAAGCGCCGCCCCAGTCGCGGTTTTCCTCACCCCAGGCGACGAGAGTCGGGTCTTTGTAGAAACGGTCAATGATAGCTTCGAACAGCCCGTCGCGGAGCTGAAATGTCCTGGCCTTTGAAACCGGCTTGCCTTCGCTGTCGAGATAGAATCTTTCCTTTGTCTTAAGTGACTTCACCCTTGGATTTTCCTCCATGGGGATCAGGACTTGCGGTATTCCTTCCGACATCCTGTCGACCGACTGGTTTGAAAACATCATTTTGCCCACAGCATCAGGATCAGAATCGAGGTCAAGTCTCGGGGATATCTCATCATTCACTGCAAGTCTAAGAATATGTGACATCAGTTCGCCTGCATTCTCCCTGATTTCATCAAGCTGGTAAGGAGTGGCAATTGCTGCTTCAGTAAGTTTCTGGCCATAGGCGATTATTGAATCTTCTTTCTGCCAGGCCTCAATTTCTTCTTTCGACCTGTATGAAGAAGCGTCGGAAGGGGAGTGTCCGCTGATCCTGTAAGTAAGAGTGTCGAGAAGTACAGGGCCCTTTTTCTGACGGATGATTTCCATTTTTCTCCGGAAAGCATCGATAACGGCCAGGGGGTTGTATCCGTCGACCCTTTCGGCATGCATCATTTCAGGATTCACACCGGCTCCTACTCTGGCCAGAATTCCGTATCCCATTGTTTCCCCCATAGTCTGGCCTCCCATTCCGTAGAGGTTGTTCATGAAGTTGAATATAATAGGAAGTCCTCCGTTGAATTCGCCTTCCCATAGAGTCCGGTACTGATCCATGGTAGCAAAGGTTATTCCTTCCCAGACAGGTCCGCAGCCCATCGATGCATCGCCTATGTTGCAGACGACGATTCCCGGTTCGCGGTTTATCTTCTTGTACAGCGCGGCGCCCACTGAGATATCACCGGAGCCTCCCACTATTGCATTATTTGGATAGATTCCGAAAGGAGTGAAAAAGGCGTGCATGGAACCGCCAAGGCCCTTGTTGAAACCATTCTCGCGGGCGAAGATCTCTGCCAGGGCTCCATAAAGAAGGAAATGCTTTGCCAGTACCCTGACGGATCCTCCCGTGAAGTCTTTTTCAACCACCCTCAGGGTCCTTCCGTCGAAGTAGCCTTTCATAATTGTATAAAGGTCGTCTTCACTAAGCCTGGCAATTGCAGAAAGGCCTTTTGCAAGAATCTCCCCGTGGCTTCTGTGGGAACCGAAAATAAAATCGTCGATGCCAAGGTTGTAAGCCATTCCTACGGCTGCCGCCTCCTGTCCGATCGAAAGATGGGCCGGACCGGGATGGTTGTATGATATTCCCCTGTATTCATTAGTGGTCTTGATCAGGTTAAGCATCGTCTCAAATTCCCTTATTATCACCATGTCGTGGTAGATTCTGATAAAGTCTTCAGAGCTGAAATTCTGCTTTTCCTCCTCAATCGATTTTCTGTACTGGTTAACCGGGATCTTCCCGAATTCAATGAACCGTGGTCTGCGTAATTCTTCCGGACTGATATACTGACTTTTAGGCATGTTGTTATGTTTTTGGAAAATTGTTTTTAATCCCTTAATAGTTGAATTGTTCAATCTGTTCTTTTATTTCCCTGAGGAACAAGGTGGCCGGACCGCCGTCGATGGCCCTGTGGTCGTAGGTGAGTGACAGGCCGATATAGGGTACGAATCCGAAGGTGTTATTACCCAGGTCGGCCGGCCTGTTTATTATTGTACACACTCCCAGTATCGCGCACTGTGGGAGGTTGATGACGGGAGTGAACATTTCGACTCCGTAATTTCCGAGGTTTGAAACAGTGAATGAAGCAGAAGTGCTCTGGATCAGTTCAGGATTGATGTTTCCCTTCCTGCAGGCTTCGGCGGCGGCCTTCAGGGCTTCGGAGAGACGGGGGAGATCCATCTGGTCGGCATTCCTGATGGCAGGTACCATAAGTCCCCTTGGAGTGTCGACTGCATTTCCGAGGTGAACCCTGTTGAAAAGCCTTATTGAATCGCCCATAAAGTGGGCATTTATCGCGGGATATAAGGCAATGGCTTTTATCACGCACCAGCAGATGATGTCATTAATCGTGATGTCGTGGACTTCCGTTCCGCTTTTTAAGCCTTCCTTGATCTTTCTTCTTGCCAGGAGAATATTGCGTGCATCGGCGCTCATGTGATGGGTAAGCTGGGCGGAATCGCGAAGCGATGAATACATGGCTTTGGCGATGAGCTTTCTTACATTCGAAAGAGGCTGGTCGCTGTATTCTTCCGGTGAGACCGGTTTTGCAGCCGGAGAAGCAACAGGAGGACTGAGCGGGGGCGTTTCCGCGGGAGCGGTGACCGAGACCGGAGCCTTAGCGGAGAGGGCATTCTGAATGTCGCTGCACATTATCCTCCCGTTTGGGCCCGAGCCACTTATCAGACTGTAATCGAGATTGTTTCTTTCGGCAAGGCGTTTTGCCCTTGGCGATATCCTTACACGTCTGCCTGTGAAAGTATCAGCTATCGCCGGCTCTAAAGCTCCGGCAGCAGGATTTTCATACGTCTCCGGTGTTTCGACCCTGACAGTTTCGGCCCCGGCTGTTTCAGTCCCGGTTGTTACGACCCCGGCTGTATCAGTCCCGGCTGTTTCAGCAGGGGATTGTTCTCCTGATGATCCAGGCGTTTCTCCGGGTTCGCCGATGAAAGCCACGGTGGACAGCACCGGAACTTCTGCCCCCTCGTCGTGGAGGATTTCCAGAAGAGTGCCGTCGGCGGGGGATTCCATATCGAACGCGGCCTTGTCGGTTTCATAAGAGAACAGGATGTCGCCCGTTTTAACCGTTTCGCCCTTTTTTCTGAACCATTTTGTTATTATGCAGGTCTCGACCGATTGACCCTGCCTGGGCATTATTACTGCAATTGCCATCTTTGATTATGAAGGTTAGTTTTGTGTTATCGTATCATTTCCGTCGCTCCGTGACGAAAACTGAAGCCGGCTTGTACTTGTTATAATAAGTTGAACAATCTCAAAAAGAACAAGTTTTGAAAACCTTTATATTAATGATGTTACAAAATTAGCAAACAAACTTGTATTTACAAGTAAATAATATTATATTTACGGAAAATTTTCTGACAATGAATTCAGGCGCTTCCATTCCGCAACACAGGAAGTTGTACGAGATACTTCGGAAGCACATCAGCGAGGGTGTTTATGCAGAGGGTGATCTTTTGCCCTCGGAGAATGAATTATGCAGGCTTTACGGGATGACGCGTCCGACAGTAAGGCAGTCGCTGGCAGCTCTGGCCAACGACGGTTACATCAGGAAGCATCAGGGGAAAGGGAGTATAGTTCAGCTTCCTCCGATGGATATCGGGATATTGTCGGTATCTGGAACCACCTCTGCTCTTGGAAACAGGAATCTGAAGACAAGGATCATAGTAAAGCCGGTACTGAAGCCCTGGCCGGAGGAATTCATGTTTAGTCTGACCAAACTGGAAAGGGAGTCGGGTTGCATTTACATGGAGAGGCTCAGGTTGCTTGATGAGGCTCCGATCTTCTATGACATAAGTTATATAGCAAACATAAATCTGCCGCGGATAACGGCCAGGCAGTTTGAGAACAAGTCGCTTTTTGCCATACTCAGGGAACATTACCAGGTTGAGATAAAGGGGGGTGAGCAGAGGATACGTGCCATTTCGCCTTCGGCAAGGATAAGGAGCTTTCTGATGCTTGAGGCGGGTCAGCCCGTTCTGCATCTCGAGAGGCGGATAATGACAAACATGGAAGGACTTTTTCTCTATTCCTCAATTTTTTGCAACACCGGAAAATATTCAGTTTTTGGAAGATTCTGATAATTAATGCTTCGTTTGTAATTAGCATAAATTAGTTTAATTTTATGGCTTGATTTCAAAGCTATCGTAGAGTTTCATCATCAACCATTAATAAACCTTAACTTAATTCGTAAATGAAAGAACAGAGTAAATTATGGACCAGGCGCCGGTTCCTGGGTTCTGCAGCAATCGGACTTGCCGGAATTGCAGTAATACCGGCATTATCAACATCATGTAAAGGCAGGAAGAAAGCCGGAGATCAGGAGAGCGGCGAAGTCACCCTTGGTTTTATAGGACTCGGTCGGCAGGCAATGTTCCTGCTTTCGGGATTTTTACAGGTACCGGGAGTGAAAGTTGTTGCCGGATGCGATGTTTATGGCAACAAGTGCAAGCGTTTTGAGAAACGTGTTACCGATTTCTACACCAATGCCGGTCAGGAGTTCAAGGTAGACACTTATGAGAAGTACCAGGATCTGCTTTCGAGGGAAGACATCGATGCAGTTGTAATTGCTGTTCCCGACCATTCTCATGCCATGATAGCCATTGCTGCCTGCAAGGCGGGCAAGGATGTTTATCTGGAAAAGCCGATGACTTTTACCATTAAGGAAGGTCAGGAGCTTAAGAAGGTAGTCAGGGAGTACAACAGGGTTCTTGCTGTAGGAAGCCAGCAGCGTTCAGATGCAGGTTTCCAGCATGCTGTCAATTTAGTCCAGACAGGTGCTCTTGGCGCTATCTCCAAAGTGAATGCCTACGTTGGCGCGCCTCCGACTCCCTATGATCTTCCTGAGGAACCTATTCCTGCTGATCTGAACTGGGATATGTGGCTCGGTCCGCTTCCGGAAAGCATTCATTTCAACAGTCAGCTTAATCCACCCATTTCCCTCGACCCTGAAAAGAATGAGGATATATGGGGAGCATGGCGCTGGTACAAGGAAATGGGCGGAGGTTTCACCACCGACTGGGGCGCACACATGTTCGACATTGCCCAGTGGGGACTCGCAATGGATTTGAATGGTCCTGTTGAAATCTCACCGATAGGCGACGGAACGGAATTCATGTCCTTCAAATATGCCAGCGGTACTATCATGACATCTGAGCCTTTCGATGAAAAACTCACCAAGGGAGTAAAATTCTGGGGAGATAACGGCTGGATAGAAGTTGCAAGAGGATACTTCAAGGCATCCGATCCCAAGTTTGATCCGCCGGCTTCGGCAACCGCGGCTGACGATGGCCCGTATGAAACAAGGATACCTCATCAGCTCAATTTCATCGAATGTGTAAGGTCGCGTCAGGATCCTGTCGTACCGGTTGAAATCGGTCACAGCAGCTGCACGGTCTGCACACTCGGGAATATTGCCTGTGATCTCAAGAGGACACTCAAGTGGGATCCGGCCACCGAAACATTTATTGATGATGTTGACGGTGAAGCAACCAAAAGGCTGCATTATGAATACAGGAGTCCCTGGACTCTGGTATGATATTCTGTTTTTCGGGGGAATGCCTGTGAATCCCCTGCAGACAATAAAAAGAGAGGCTGTGCAAGGTGCACAGCCTCTTTAATTCCGTAACCTTTTGATACTGTCATACTATCTGACGGTGCCTGTCATCTTTTCGAGTTTTTCTATCTGTAGTGGTCTCTTCTGTCACCGCCTCCTCTGCGCTCGTTATCACCGCGGAAATCTCTTCTGCGTTCGGGTTTCTCAATTGATTCGTTAACAATAATCTTTCTTCCCTGTACCTCAAAGCCATTTAGTTCTTCAATAGCCTTCTTAGCTTCGGCTTCGTTTGGCATTTCAACGAAACCAAATCCCTTACTCTTACCGGAGTACTTGTCGAAGATGATCTTTGCTGATGCAACTTCGCCGTACCCTTCAAATAGTTCCTTAAGTTCAGCTTCACTCATTTTGAAGTTAATGCTTCCAACATAAATGTTCATAATTCAATAATTAGATAAATAAAACATAAACAAAGTTTACATTTTTTTTTGAAATCTAAAAATAAATGTTATGGGATAAAGAGCAGATAGAAAAGATTTATTCGGGATGCCGGAAATACATTATAAGTCGTGCAAGTCGTGCAAGTCTTGCAAGTCTTGCAAGTCGTGCAGGTCGTGTAAGTTGTTCGTGTAGTGTTGATTATGTGACTCGTGCCGGATATGTGGTTAGTGCTTAACGGATAATTGTTAATTGCTAATTGTAAATTGTTAATTGTTATTAAAGCGTTTAGCGTTCAGTGTTCAGCGTTTAGTCAAATGCCTCATTGTATGAGACCGCAAGACTGCAAGACCGCGACCGAAGGGAGCAAGACTTTCCCTGTGCCCTACGCCCCGTGTCCTGAACTTACCACACGCTGTTCTTTCGCCCCCCGCTTGAGCGGGGCAGGCTCTTCAGGGCTTTACATCATAGAGAGCAGTTTACCTCCGGTTGCACCGGAGGTTATTAAAATTGAACCGCTTCACGGTTTCTTCCTTTAACCGCTATCGCGGTTTGCCATACCAGTAACATATCTGCTATAAATCTATGTCGTGAATTCTCGTTAAAATACTTTCCTGGTTTCTTTCCCGACATAGACAATCAGTATTAATTCCCTTTCAGAGTAATACATAATCTATCGCCTATAATACATTATACATTATACATTGTCTTGCGGTCGTGCAGTCCTGCGGTCTCTTCCAATGCGGCATATCGCCTATAATACATCGCCTATAATACATCGTCTATAATACATCGCCTATAATACATCGCCTATAATACATCGCCTATAATACATTATACATTGTCCTGCAGTCTTCAGCTTTTGCCGTTAGCGGGGATTTTTTAAATTTGTGCCGGCTTTCATCATACACGGCATTGTCGCGGTATCGACGGAAATCTTCTTCCTGTACCATGAACCTTTATTAATCAATCGCTGACCATGAAAGTGTTTATTACCGGAGGCACCGGGTTTATAGGAGCCAGACTTGCAGAGAAGCTTATTGAAAAGGATCATGAACTTGTTATGCTTGCAAGGAATCCGTCAATGATAAGCTTTGCAGGAAGCAAAAAGGTCACGGTGATCAAGGGTGACCTTTCCGACAGGGAAGCGCTTCGGAAAGGAATGGAGTCCTGCGACTGGGTGTTTCACATGGCGGCCTATGCAAAGCCTTCGTTCAAGGATCCTTCGGACGTTACCTCGGTAAATATTGACGGGACGGTCAATGTTTTTGAAGCCGCCCTGCGAGCGGGTGTCACCAAGGTAGTATTCACATCCACCGGAGGCACGATGAGCTATTCACGCGACGGGAAGCCTGTAGATGAAGAGACTAATAAAAATCCGAAACTGCACACCCTTTATGAGAAGACCAAGGCTGAAGGGGAGAAGATTGCCGCTGATTACCTCTCAAAGGGTCTGGAAGTGGTTATTGTCAATCCCACGAGGGTATACGGACCGGGAAGGCTCTCCGAAAGCAATTCGGTAACAAGGATAATAAAGCTTTACATATCGGGCAAGTGGAGGATTATTCCGGGTGACGGCAGATCGGCAGGCAATTACGTCTATGTAGATGATGTTGCGGAAGGTCACATACTTGCAGCCATGAAAGGAAGGGGAGGAGAACGCTATATACTCGGGGGTGAGAATCATTCCTTCAACAGTCTGTTCGACACCATAGGGGAGGCAGCCGGAAAGAAAAGAATCCTACTGAAGCTTCCTGCAGGATTTATGAAGGCTATTGCAGGGATGCTCACATTTTTCTCACGCGTCTTCGGGGTTTCAGTTCCTATAACAGGGGATTTTGTCGAGAAGTATCTCAGGGACTGGATTATAACCAGTGAGAAAGCGGAGCGGGAGCTGGGATATAAAATAACAAGTCTTTCGCGAGGTGTTGCCTTAACAATAGACTGGCTTAAAAAAACGGATGATGGAAAAAAAGGATAGCAGTTATGCAGTTGTAACGGGGGCGAGTACCGGGATCGGCAGGGCAATAGCTCTGGAACTTGCCTCAAGGAAACACAATCTGGTACTGAGTGCGCGGCATGGTAAGGGACTACCGGAGCTCTGCAGGAAACTTGAATCGGATCACGGGATAAATGTACATTATTTCTTGTGCGACCTGACGGAACTCAACGGTCCGGAATCGCTGTTTGAATTTGTAAGGGAAAGGGAACTGAAGATTGATATTCTTGTCAATAATGCCGGAATAGGATATGAAGGTCCGGTAGAAGGATATTCACAAAAGCAGATAGACAATATGCTTATGCTGAACGTGAGGGCAGTTACAATGCTGACCATGCTTTTTATGCCCGGGCTTAAAGCGCATGAGCGGTCGTATATTCTTAACATGAGCAGCTTTGGCTGTTATTTTCCCACGGCTTACAAGAGCATCTATCTTGCAAGCAAGTCATATATTTTCTATTTCACCAGGGCGATCGCATCCGAATTGAAGGGATCGGGTGTCAAAGCATGTGTGGCTGTTCCGTCGGCGGTCAGGACCAATATCAACACGCGCGACAGGATTGAAAGAAACGGCTGGTTTTCACAGAAGTCGGCACTGGAGCCGGAGGAAGTGGCTTCAAAGGTAATAAAAGGGATGTTCAGGGGAAGGAATGTCATTCTTCCCGGAAAGTTATCGGCTTTGTTCTTTGGGCTGGGCCTGTTCATTCCTGAAGGTATTTTAATGTGGATTACAAGAAGAATATTCAGGAATTACAGGCAGGGCTGGATTGAAGCCTGACAAGGGGAAGGGATCTTATCCGGGAAAGAAAAAAATCTCCGAACGAGAAAGATTATTATTAAATTTGCGTGATTTTCGAAAATTTCAGAAAAAAATTCAATTATGGGAAAAGGTGACAGAAAAACCAGAAGAGGAAAGATCATACTTGGTACCTTTGGAGTAAGGCGCCCCAGGAAAAAGTCGGATACAGGCAATAAGGCCGTCAGTACGGCAACAAGTGAACCAAAGGAAAAAAAACCGTCGAGGGAAAAGAAGGAAGCCCCTGTGGCAAAGGAATCAAAAGCGGTAAAGCCGGCAACCAGGACCGAACCGGCAGCTTCTGAAGCCCTTGATGAAACAAAAGAGAAAAAGGAATCAAAAGCCGATAAGACTCCAAAGGAAAAAAAGGAATCAAAACCCAAAAAGGAGGAAAAGAAAGACTGAGTCATTTTCTGACAGCCGGTCCTCATGTGACGCTTGTCAGCTTGTCATTACTCCGGATAAGAATCTTACCCCGGCTTCCGGCAAAATATCTGCAATCTTCTCAGCAACAGTCATGTGGTCCGGAATCGGCCAACGCGGTGCTGTCAAAATAATAGCTATGCCGATATACGGCGGAAGACAAATTACATTATTTTTATAGTCTTCAAAAAACAAAATAACCTGGATTTATGAAGATATTCAGCAGACTCATCCTGACTATTGCATTTATTGTTTCCTCTGTATCAGACTCTTATTCTCAGATGCCGGCTGATGCGTACAACGCGGCAGATTCGCTGCTACGACTAACGGCCGACAAGGTTTATTACGGTAATGTGATGCCTGAGTGGATTGGCAGGACAAACAGATTTTTCTACGAAAACCTCACGCCGGCCGGTAAGGAATTTATAATTGTTGATGCGGGAAAGCTTAGTAAAAATAAGGCTTTCAACCAGGAAAGGTTTGCCGAATCGCTTGGGAAGGAAACCGGGAAGAAATTCGATGCCGGAAAGCTGCCCATACGGAATCTTCTATTCTCTGACCGTTTGTCGAGTTTTGCATTCACCTACGATGGTTACAACTGGATTTGCAACCTGAGGGACTACAGTATTACAAAACGGGAAAAAGTGCCCGAGCGCCCGGCGAGAAGCGGCTGGGACTGGGGTTTCAGGGACGAGCTGGCGAATGATCCGGTCGAATCGCCTGACAAGAAATGGGTTGCATTTATAAAAAACTACAATGTTTACTTAAGGAAAGCAGATGACAAAAAGGAATACCAGTTGAGTTACGATGGAGCCGTGGGTAATTACTATTCATCGTATATACAGTGGTCTCCCGATTCGCGGAAACTGGTAAGCTGCAAGGTCAGGCCTGCCGAGAAGCATATAATCCACTACATTAGCTCCTCTCCGGAGGATCAGCTGCAGCCCAGGCATTACTCGTACGAATATCAGAAACCAGGTGACGCGGTTCCCCAAAAGTATCCCCAGTTGTTTGATGCAGTGTCGCTTAAGCATATAAAGGTCGATGATTCCCATATTCCGAATCAATATGCAATCAGCAATATCAAATGGAGCAGGAACAGTGACTATTTCACCTATGAGTACAACAGGAGAGGACACCAGCAGTATGATATTGTAAAAGTTGATGCAGAATCAGGAGATTCAAAAGTCATTATCAGTGAGCGATCGCCCACCTTCATTGATTACAGCGGAAAGAAATACAGGTACGACGCTGAGGAGAGCAGGGAAATAATATGGGCATCGGAACGGGATGGCTGGAATCATCTGTATCTCTTTGATTCCTCATCGGGTGAGCTGAAGAATCAGATCACCTCCGGGGAGTGGGTGGTCAGGAATGTGACACGTGTTGATGAAAAAAACCGTCAGATCATCTTTCAGGCCAGCGGAAAGGAAGCTGGCGACCCTTATTTCATATATTACTACCGGATCAACTTCGACGGAACGGGGCTGAAACTGCTTACCGTGGGAGAAGGTAACCATAATGCCAGTTTTTCACCCGATTACAGTTATTTTGTCGACACATGGTCGACAGTCAATACACCTCCGGTATCGGTTCTCAGGAAAACGGATGACGGGAAAGTGCTGATGGAACTTGAGAAGGCCGACATTTCGGAACTACTTCGGACCGGGGTCAGGCTTCCCGAGGTTTTTGTTTCAAAGGGCAGGGATGGAGTGACCGACATTTGGGGGGTTATCATCAGGCCTTCGGACTTTGATCCTTCAAAAAAATACCCGGTAATTGAGGATATCTATGCCGGTCCTCATAACAGTTTTGTTCCAAAGAGCTTCAGGGGCCAGGCCACATCAATGCATCAGCTTGCCGAACTTGGTTTCATCGTGGTAAAGATAGATGGGATGGGTACGTCGAACCGTTCCAAAGCCTTTCATGATGTATGCTGGAAGAATATCAGGGATGCCGGTTTCCCTGACAGGATACTGTGGATAAAAGCCGCGGCGGAAAAGTATCCTTACATGGATCTTGAGAGGGTTGGTATTTACGGCACTTCTGCCGGAGGGCAGAACGCTGCAGGCGCAGTTTTGTTTCACCCTGATTTCTATAAGGTTGCAGTTGCTTCCTGCGGCTGCCACGATAACAGGATGGACAAGATGTGGTGGAATGAAGCCTGGATGGGCTGGCCTGTGGGTGTGGAGTACTCCGAATCGTCCAATGTTGAAAACGCCTGGAGGCTCAAGGGCAAACTGCTCCTTCTCAACGGGGAGATGGACTACAATGTAGATCCCTCATCGACTGTTCAGCTGGTAAATGCACTTATCAAGGCGAATAAGGATTTTGAATACGTGCTGCTTCCCGGAGCCGGTCACACCAGCGGCGGTGTTTACGGGGAGCGAAAACGCCGGGATTTTTTTGTCAGACACCTTCTGGGGCTTGATCCTCCCGACTGGAACATGCTTGAGAAATGATATTTTTTTGTGAAATTTGCGGCCCAAGTGTACAGTAAGGGAAATACTATTTTCTGGGCAATTATTGCATGTCTTCTCTGGTCGACCGCTTATGCCGGTATAAAACTCGGGCTGCAGTACGACACTCCGCTTCATTTTGCAGGTTTGAGATTCATGATTGCCGGTCTTATGCTGCTTCCGTTCACGGTCAGGCCGTCAAGCTACATAAGGATGATAAGGGAGCATTACAGGCTGGTTCTTTCTGTCATGGTTTTGCAGACAGTGATGAATTACTCGCTGTTTTACCTTGGCATGAATCTGATTCCCGGAGCCCTGGGTGCAGTGATCGTGGGATCGCAGCCTCTTATAACTGCAATTGTTGCAGCCATGATGAATAAAGAGGAGAAGCTTAACAGAAGCAAGATAATCACCATCGTGTTCGGCATATCCGGGGTTATTCTTATAAGCGCCGGCAGGCAGGCTTTAAGGATCGGGACGGCCATTGAATTTGTGGGAGTGATTTTGATCCTTGGCGCCAACATAGCCTCTTCCGTAAGCAATGTGTTCGTTTCCCTGAAAAGCAGGGGAATTAATCCTGTTGTGCTGAGTTCCTTTTCGCTTGGCATAGGAGGACTGATCCTTTACCTTGCTTCCATTCCCATTGAAGGCACGCTAAGGGTTCACAGGCCCTTCCTGTACTGGGCCGATCTTGCATGGCTCAGTTTTATGTCGGCTTTTGCATTCTCAATCTGGTTTAGTCTTCTTCAGCGGCCCGGCGTAAAGGTTTCGGAACTTAATCTTTGGAAATTCATTATTCCGGTTGTGGGCGCGATCCTCAGCTGGCTGCTTGTTCCTGGTGAACATCCCGAGATGCTGACATTCGCGGGGATGATCATTATTTCATTGTCACTGGTTCTGTTTTTTGTAACTTCGGGAAGATCAAGACCATTAAGTATTTCAAAGAAATGAAAAACAAGCTAAAATCCCTGTTCCTGTATGCCTTTTTCTGGTTGCTATTTTTTTTCGCCGCCAGACTGCTGTTCCTGATCGGGAATTACGGCGATTCTTCAGAGCTTGGCCTGAAAATTCTTGGCGGAACCTTTAGCAGGGGTCTGAAACTGGATATTTCTGCCACTGCATATATTCTGGCTGTTCCAATGCTTGTTCTTCTGCCTTCAATATGGATAAGGGGAGAATGGTTCAGGCATTTCATGAAAGCCTACACCTGGCTGTTTCTCCTGCTTTGTTCACTTATAGTTGTCGCGGACATTTTTCTCTATTCTTACTGGGGATTCAGGATGGACTACACACCCCTGCTTTATCTTGATAATCCCGGTGAGGTTGTCGCTTCGGTGTCGAATCTTCAGATAGCCGGATTTACCCTTCTTGTTATTTTATTAACAGTTGTATCCGGCTACCTGTACAACAAATTCATCGACAAGCATTTTTCCGACAAGGGAATCACACGCTGCAGGATCCCCGTCACCATTGTATTCCTTGTGCTTCTGGGATCGCTGATAATACCCATAAGGGGAGGAGTGGGGCTTGCTCCCATAAATGCCGGTTCCGTGTACTTTTGCGACAATATGTTTGCCAATCACAGCGCCGTGAACGTGGTATGGAATGTTGGAAGTTCATGGTTCAACAGGAAACCTTCGGTCAATCCCTATTCCTTTGGTGACCTTGACCGGTCGATCGCGATCAGGGATTCGCTTGTCGCGAAAACCGCGGATCCCGTAATCGTTCTCAACACGAAACGGCCCAATATTCTTGTGGTTATCCTTGAGAGTTTCGGGAATTTCCTGGTAGGACCGCTTGGAGGCGACACTGCCACCACGCCCAATCTGAACAGCTTGTCGGGCGAGGGATTGCTTTTCACAAGATTCTATGCATCGGGCAACCGGACTGACAAGGCTCTTCCTGCCATTTTAAGCGGTTATCCGGCTCAGCCGGCAGTGTCGGTGATAAAGGAACCGAGGAAAACCCAGTCTATGCCGGGCCTGGTCAGGATACTCAATGAGAACGGGTACAAAAGTTCGTTCTGGTATGGAGGAGACATAAACTTTGCCAACATCAATTCATATCTTATAAACTCAGGATTCGGGCAGATAGTAACCATGGAGGATTTTTCTCGTGACGACTACAATTCGAAGTGGGGTGTGCATGACCATGTTCTGTTCAATACCCTCCGCGATTCGATGTCGGTAATGGATGAACCCTTTTTCAGGGTAGTCCTGACTCTATCGAGCCATGAACCTTTCGATGTCCCCATGGAGCCCGTCTTTGAAGGCAGTGAAGACCTCGACCGCTTCAGGAATTCAGTGTACTATACTGACAAGTCGCTGGGAAGCTTCATCGAATGGGCAAAAACCAGTGAATGGTGGGACAGGACACTTGTGATTCTGGTTGCTGATCATTGCAGGCTGAGTCGTCCGGAGGACATGGTGTATTCTGAGGATGTTTTTAAAATCCCCATGCTCTGGCTTGGAGGCGCTGTTCGGGAGCCGGGCACCAGAATTGACCGGATTGGTTCGCAGACAGACATTCCTCTCGTGCTGGCAAATCAGATGGGACTCAGCGGAGAATTCCCCTTCTCAAAGGATTTCCTTTCCGAAGGATCCCCCGAATTTGCTTTTTATGTGTATAATGAAGGATTTGGATTCATCACCGACAGTTCAAAGGTAATCTATGATCACAAGCTTGGAGAGCCTGTCGTGAGTGAAGGCCCTGATTCAGAACGCGATCTCAGGCTTGGAAAGGCATTCCTGCAGGTATTGTACGATGACTACATGAAAAGATAGATTTCCCCTGATATTCAGGTTCAGGTCAGAGATTTTCAAACTCAATCTCTTCGTCATCGCGGACCTCAACTATCCTGCCGTTTTCGCATTTGATGGTTCTGGCGCTGAATTTCTTGACAATGGTATAGTTATGAGTGGCGATTATCACGGCCCTTCCGGTTTTGCTTATGTCCCTCAGCAGACGGATAATCCCTTCGGAGGTTTCGGGATCGAGGTTTCCTGTCGGTTCATCGGCAAGGATTATTTCCGGGTTGTTAAGAAGGGCCCTGCCTATTACCACTCTTTGCTGCTCGCCGCCGGAGAGCTGATGGGGCATCTTGTAGCCCTTGAGGTTTAACCCAACCTTTTCGAGAACCTCATTAATCCTCTTGTCAATGTCTTCCCTGTTTTTCCAGCCCGTAGCTCTCAGGACGAATTCCAGGTTTTCGTTTACCGTTCTGTCGATCAGCAGCTGGAAGTCCTGGAATACTATTCCGATTTTTCTTCTGAGGTAAGGGATCTCCTTCGGCCTTATTTCCGAAAGATTGTAGCCTGCAACCATTCCCGTGCCTTCCTTCAGCGGCAGCTGTACATTCAGGGTTTTGATCAGGCTTGTTTTACCGCTTCCTACTTTTCCCACCAGATATAGGAATTCACCTTTTCGCACATCCAGGCTGACATCGGTCAGTACCAGGTGATCCTGCTGCCAGATGTTGCAGTTTGAAAGTTCGATAATTTTATCGGATGAATGATTTTCCTGCATCACGTTTTGTTGATTCTGTAAAGAAAGCAAAGAATTAATAAATAACATTTATATGTTGATAAAATCAGTAATAATGGCCTGAAGCCACCGTTTTATAATTGTATTTTTGCTTGTGCTAAACATAATCTGTATTGGATTTATGTTATTTATTATAAAATAGTTATCGGGCCGGGAGTTTTTCCCGGTTCCTTATGCGTTTCGTGTATGGAAGGCTAAAAAGCGTAAGTTATGAACATTAAAAAGCTACTCTTAATATTTAATCTTTTTTTTGTTGCTGCCGCGCAGGCATTTCCGCAGGCTGCATTCTCCGGTGAAGACCAGAGGTCGGCTTTCGGCAGAGCCATGGATCTTTTCAACAAGGAAAAGTACGCACCTGCCATAAGATTGTTCGATTCCTATATCAGGGATAATACGGACAACAACAGTACCCGGGCAGATGAGGCTGAGTATTATGCAGCCCTCTCGGCGCTACGGCTTTACAACCCCGATGCCGAATACAGGATGCTGGTCTATATGGCACGTCATCCCGAGAGTCCCCGGCTGAATGAGGGCAGGGTCTCCCTGGCTGATTATTTTTACCAGAACAAAAGCTACAGAAAGGCATCCGCCTATTATGAAACTGTAAACCGTTATGAACTGAGTGAGGAAAAACAGGCAGAGTACTATTTCAGGTACGGCTATTCCCTTTATGTAAAGGGCGATAAGGCCAAAGCGCTCACGATGTTTTCGGAAATAAAGGACAAGGATACCGAATATACGGCCCCGGCCATTTACTATTTCAGTCATATAGCTTATGAACAGGAGATGTATGAGACCGCTTATGAAGGTTTCAACAAGCTGAGGGGAGATGAGACATTCGGTTCGATAGTGCCTTTCTATATCACTCAGATACTATATCTGAAAAAGGATTATGACGGCATACTGGAGATATCTCCGGAGCTGCTCGGTTCAGCGCCAAAGGAGAGGGCTATCGAAATGTACCGCTTTATCGGGGATGCTTATTACAATAAGGGCAATTACACTGAAGCCCTGACTTACCTTGAGCAATACAACGCTGGTGCAAAAACGAGCGAGCGGGAGGATAAGTACCAGCTTGGTTTTTGCTACTATAAAACCGGAAACTACGATCAGGCAATTAAAACCCTTCTAAGCGCGGGCGCCCGGAATGATGAATTGAGCCAGAACATTTGGTTTGTTCTTGGTGACAGTTATCTGAAGACGGGTGACAAGAAGAGGGCACAGTTTGCCTTCGGACAGGCATCCAGGATGAGCTTTGACGATAAGCTTAAGGAAGAGTCGCTGCTGGCATTTGGAAAGCTTACATATGAAACATCAACTTCGCCCTTCGGCGAAGCCATAGCTGCATTTCAGGAATACATTGAGCTGTATCCGAATTCACCAAGGATAGAGGAAGCATACAACTATCTGGTGTCTGCATTTACGGAGCTAAGGAACTACCAGGCAGCTTTATCGGCCTTAGACAGAATAAAGAACAGGGACCCGCGGCTTGAGGCTGCCTTTCAGAGGGTTGCTTTTTACAGGGGACTGGAACTTTTCAACAACATGCAGATTGAACAATCGATTGACATGTTCGACAAATCGCTTCTCTATGAAAGGCACAACAGGGAGCTGAGGGCAAGAGCCATTTACTGGAGAGCCGAAGCAGAATACAGGATCGGAATGTTTGAGGCGGCAAGGAATGATTACATAACCTTTATGGGAATCCCCGGAGCAATGAAGCTGCCGGAAGCATCGCTGCTGAGGTACAACCTCGGGTATGTCTATTACAACCTGAAGGATTACAATAAAGCTCTGACGGAATTCAGAACCTTTGAATCGGCATTTGCAGGGGTTAAGCCTGAGCTGCAGTATGACACGAGGCTCAGGATCGCTGATTGTTATTATATTAACACTAATTACAATCAGGCGATCAGCTATTACGACATGGTTATCTCATATGGAAAGGAAAATGCCGATTATGCCTTGTACCAGAAGGGTTTCTGCCTGGGCCTTACTAATAATAACAAGGGCAAGACCGACATACTTACACTTCTGACAACAAGATATCCCTCATCACCTTATGTGCCGAGCGCGATTTATGAAAGGGGCAGGGCATATCTTGTGCTGGAGGATTACCGCAGGGGTGAAGCCGACTTTGTAAACATAATAGCTAACTATCAGTCGAGTTCGTTTGTTCCGCAGGCTATTGTCCAGCTTGGGCTGCTGTACTATAATCAGGGTCAAAATGAGAAGTCGGTGGCTCAGTTCAAAAAGGTGATTGAGAATTATCCTTCCACCCCGGAGGCCCGGTATGCAATGACCGGCCTGAAGAATGCCTACGTCGAGATGAATGATGTTGAAAGCTACTTCGCCTATGTAAGAAACCTGGGATACGGAGATGTAAGTGCAACGGAAAGGGATTCACTTCTTTATGTTTCGGGTGAGAATCTTTATATAGCCGGCAATTGTACCAGGGCATCGGAGGTGTTCAGGAATTACCTTAAGGAATTCTGGAACGGAAGTTTCAGGCTCAACGCGCAGTTTTACCTGGCGGAATGCCTTAATTCGTCGGGAAAGAAGGATGAGGCTCTGGACTATTACAGGGAGGTAATAGAAACCCCGAACAACCAGTTCATGGAGCAGGCCTTGATTTCTGCATCGGCCATCCTGTACGAAGAAGAGGAGTATTCTGATGCCTTTGCCTATTATGAGATGCTCGAAAAGGTCACAGCAATCCCTGAGTTCAGACTGACTGCCATAAGGGGCCAGCTCAGGTCGGCTTACCAGGACGGAGATGCACAGAAGAGCATTCTTGTCTCAGACCGGATAAGAAAGGCTGCAAACATACCTGAAGAGCTAACGCGTGAGGCAGTTTTCATAAGCGCCAAGGCACACTACAGCCTGAACGAGTTTGATACGGCACTAAGGGATTTCAGGATAACTTCTGGTGAAGTCGTCAGCGCCGAAGGAGCTGAATCAAAATACAGGGTTGCCGAGATCATGTTCAGAAATGGAAACGTCGATGAGTCGGAGAATATAGTGAATCAGTTCATAGCCCAGAATTCCCCGCATCCCTACTGGACAGCCAGAATGTTCCTGCTGCTCGCGGACATAAGCATAAGGAAAGGCGATACCCTTCAGGCCAGGGCGACACTTCAGAGCCTTCAGGAGTACTATACTGTCAGCGACGACGGCATACTGGATGAGGTAAAGGCCAAACTGGCTTCACTCGATAAGTGACAATAAAATTATTGTAAAAAGAAAACAAGCTGAGATGATAATAAAGAAAAGCATATTTGTCCTGATCCTGTCCCTGATAATCTGCGTCCCACTCCGGGCGCAGGAGCAGGATCTTAAAAGAGAAGTGACTCTTTACAATCCCTACAAGCCTTCTCTTTCGGATGCCAGGAAGCTTAGCTTTCTCCCTGACATAAATGACACCGCGAGTGTCAATCCCGTGTTTTCGTATGATGTCAATTCAGAAGCATTCAACCCAACCCATTCCATAAGCCCCATCAAGTCGGCTTCGCTTCTTTCCGATCCTCTTCCAAAGCTTTACAAAAGCTATGTCAGGCTGGGCCTTGGAAACAATTCAACGCCTCTTGGTGAACTGAGCATAAGCAATCACAGGTCGAAGAAGGGAGCTGCCGGGATTTATGCAAAGCACTATTCGTCGAATGGAAAGGTGCCGCTCGAGAATAAGCAGAAGGTGTATGCAGGATTCATGGACAATGATGCAACGGTGTACGGCAGAAAATTCTTCGATAAAAGTTACGTGGATCTCACTGCCGATTTCATGCAGAAAGTCAGGTATGCCTACGGCTACAATACCGAAACCCCATATGAATTCCTGAAGAAGAATATCAGGCTGAGCTATATCGATGCGGGTGCCAGCTTATCTTTTGTGTCCCTTAACCTCGATTCTGCCGATCTCTCGTACGATCTGGGAGTATCATACGATTATTTCCGCAACGCGGGTGACGGCAATATGAATCATGTGGGTTTCAACGGGAAGATGGCTGCCCTTTATAAAGGATTTTACCTGGGCGGAGGACTGGATATTGATCACTATACACTTTCAAAGTCGCTTGGGATCGATCCCAAGTACATTCTTACATTTAGTCCTTTCGTAAAGAAAAGCACCGATCAGTGGAATTTTCACCTGGGAGCAGGGCTTTCGCTTGAAAAGAACCTTGACTCAAAAGTAAAGGCCTATATTCATCCCGATCTTGAATTCGGTTTTAGTGTTGTTCCACAGTATGTCAGATTCTTTGCAGAACTGGGAGGAAGGCTGGAGAACAATGAACCTATGAATATTATCAGGGAGAATCCCTTTCTGTTACCTGGCAGACCGATTTACTGCATTCCCAATACTAACCATGCGATTGTCATTTCTGCAGGTCTGAAAGGAAACAGCGGAATCGGAGGCAATTATGTTCTGTCTGCTTCATATTCCATTGTCAACAAAATGATATTCTATTCAAACATATTCTATCCTCCTACGTCAGGAATGGATCAGAGGGGTAATTACTTCACGATTCAACCGGATGATGCCGAAGTATTTAATGTTCATGGTGAACTCAGCGGAAAATTCTCCAAAAGAATGTCCTTCAACAGCTCTGTCGATTACTATAAATATACCCTTTCGGCGAATCAGTATGCATGGAACAAGCCGGACTGGAAAGGCAGGATGGGATTATTTTACAATCTCAGGGACAAGATCATTGCAGGAGCTGAGGTCACGGCGCTCGGAAGCAGGAAGCTTCTGGTGGGCCAGCTGGCCATGATCCCAGTGGGAGGAGGGGTGACACCTGATTCCAGGGTGATCGAACAGCCCGTTCATGTAAACCTGGGCTTGTCGGCCGAGTACAGGTATACAAGGATCTTGTCGTTCTGGGTCAAGGTCGACAACGTTTCGTGGAACAGGTACTATGAGTGGGCTTTCTATCCATCGCAGATGTTCAACATCATGGCCGGTTTCAGCTACAGTCTCTGAAAAGTCTTGTTTTTACATCTTACGTGGGAGTGTTTTTAAGTTTTTTCAGTTATATCCATAGCTGTCGGTACTGATTGTTTCATGTTGGCACTGACTGCTTAATTGCTGCCGGCATATATGTTTTGCCGGGTATCCGATTGTTAATTTCTTCACCAAATTGTGCATTTCTTTTAACAGGATTTTAACTAAAAATTCTGTAAAAAGAGCTAATTTTGTCTGATTAATCAAACAGCATGAAATCAGATTATTAAGCATTGAAATATTAGTTAATTATGGCATATGTGCAGGTTGTTGCATGATGTTTTTTAATGTATTTGAAAGATGAGTGAGATTGAAAAAAATTTGCAGGAAGACGCTGATTACTCCGCAGGGAGTATACAGGTTCTGGAAGGTCTTGAAGCGGTAAGGAAGAGGCCTGCAATGTACATTGGCGATACGGGTGTCAGGGGATTACATCATCTTGTATATGAGGTTATTGATAATTCTATTGATGAAGCGCTTGCAGGCTATTGTACAAGGATAGATCTGGTAATTCATGAAGATGGGTCGCTCACTGTTACAGATGACGGCCGCGGAATACCGACCGACTATCATGAGAAGGAAAAGAAATCGGCGCTTGAGGTTGTTATGACCGTTCTTCATGCAGGCGGTAAATTTGACAAGGGATCGTACAAGGTTTCCGGAGGTCTTCATGGTGTCGGTGTGTCGTGCGTGTGCGCCTTATCATCGGAGATGACTGCCACGGTAATGAGGGAAGGAAAGCTTTTCAGACAGAAGTATGAACGAGGCAAACCGGTAACCGGAGTTGAAGTTATAGGAAAAACCGATACCTCCGGTACCATTATTAACTTTAAGCCCGACCCTGCAATCTTCCAGACTACCGTTTTCAATTGTGAAATACTTTCGACCAGGCTAAGGGAACTGGCCTTTCTGAACAAGGGAATTCTTCTTACAATTACCGATGAAAGGGAACTGGTTGAGAATGGGAACGGGGGAAAAATCCGCCGGGAGGAATTCAAGTCGGAGGAAGGCCTTAAGGAGTTTGTGGAGTATCTCGACGGCAACAGGGAGCGCCTGATAGAAAGGCCCATACATATAGTTTACGACAAGACGGAAATACCTGTTGAGATAGCTCTCCAGTACAATAACTCTTTTTCGGAGAACGTCCATTCTTATGTAAACAATATCAATACCATTGAGGGAGGAACACATCTGGCAGGATTCAAGAGGGGATTGACAAGAACCCTCAAGAAATATGCTGATGATTCGGGAGCGACGGCAAAGCTGAAATTTGACATTAACGGGGACGATTTCAGGGAAGGACTGACTGCCATCATCTCAGTGAAGGTTGCAGAGCCTCAGTTTGAAGGTCAGACCAAGACCAAGCTGGGTAATACGGATGTAATGGGAGCAGTGGATGTGGCAGTAAGTACGATGCTTTCAAACTATCTGGAAGAGAATCCAAAGGATGCAAAAAGCATTGTTCAGAAGGTAATACTTGCGGCAACGGCACGGCATGCTGCCAGAAAAGCCAGGGAACTGGTTCAGCGCAAAACGGTTCTGTCGGGATCGGGATTGCCGGGAAAACTGGCTGATTGTTCCGATCGTGATCCCGAGAAATGTGAGTTGTTCCTTGTTGAGGGTGATTCTGCAGGAGGAACGGCCAAGCAGGGCCGCGACCGCCGTTTTCAGGCAATACTTCCGCTGAGGGGTAAGATCCTGAACGTTGAAAAAGCAATGGAACACAGGATTTATGAAAGCGAGGAAATAAAGAATATTTTCACTGCCCTTGGAGTCAGCATAGGAACTGAAGAAGACAGCAAGGCGCTCAATACTTCAGGACTGAGATATCACAAGATCATCTGCATGACTGACGCCGACGTCGACGGATCGCATATCGACACGCTCATCATGACCTTTTTCTTCAGGTACATGCAGGATCTGATAAAGGGTGGATACCTGTACATTGCAATGCCTCCTCTTTACCTGGTAAAGAAAGGAAAGAATGAAAGGTATTGCTGGACGGAAGAGGAAAGAGAGGCTGCCGTGAAGGAATTCGGCATGGGGAAAGACGCTTCCGTAACGGTTCAGAGATACAAGGGTCTTGGTGAAATGAACGCTGAACAACTCTGGTCCACAACCATGAACCCTGAGACCCGGACAGTCAAGCAGGTTACCATCGACAGCGCGGCCGAGGCTGACAGGATATTCTCAATGCTTATGGGAGATGAAGTTCCTCCGCGCAGGGAGTTCATCGAAGCTCATGCTAAATACGCGAGAATCGACGCGTAACCGGCATTGAAGTGTTCAGTGCTTTTCAATTGTTTCGAGCAGCAGCGCTTCGATGCCTGCAATGACAGCTTGTGAAGATCCCGAATAATTGTTGATCATTATGCTGAAGGCCATTTCCCTGCCCGACCCGGCAGTGAAATACCCGGCATAGCACCTTGTCCTGGTTATCGAGCCGCTTTTAGCCTTAAGCCTGTTGCTGAATTCAGGCCTGCGGAAGGTATTTTTCAGCGTGCCTTCCTTTCCTGCTTCAGGAAGCGAATTAATGAAAGCTTCAGGATTGGCTGCCTTGTTTTTCATATAAAGTAAAAGATCTGTAAGTCCCCTCGCGGTCACCGCGTTGAGTGGTGACAATCCGCTGCCGTCCTCAATGAAGAAACCTCTTGTATCCACACCTGCTTCATTCAGAAAGCTGTAAAGAACTTCTATTCCCGCTGAGCCTGTCCCTCGTCCCCTGAACTGAAGACCCAGCTCTTTGAGAAGATGCTCGGCGTACAGGTTGACGCTTTCATGATTAAGGACTTCTGCAATGGCCGACAGGGGAGGGGATTCTACCTCGGCAATAATGGCAATTTCTTCAGAAGCACGGTTTTCAATCCTGAATGTTGAGGCTTCCTGCCTGACCACGATGCCCGCGGAATCGAGCATACGGTCAAAGAGCGAAGCTATCAGCAGGGGAGGATCGGGAATTGAGGCTTTCAGGACGAAGTCGTCCCTGTTTACGGGGATTGTGCCTGCCATCCATCCGGATTTTCCATATGGTGCGGCAAAAACATAGCCCTTGTCGGAGTTTCCGTATGCCTTGAGCTGGTTTGATAGCTCATAGCGGCATATAGCAGGGTTATAAGCGATTACTTCCGGAACTGAACCTTCAGAGGAAGTTCTGAAGTGAATCTTGAAGGTATTGTCGAAAACAGACAATCCGTATACTCCCGCACCGTAATAATTGCCGATATCTTCCCAGAGCCACTTTGGAGGCACAGGCTGATAGTCGTACCTCGAATCGTCGCATATCACCCTGCCGTTTATTGTTTTGATGCCTGCCTCCTTCATCCTTTGTATCCAGGCTGAAAGGAAGTTTCCGTAATGTTCCCGGAAATATGGGGATCCCAGGGCCGGATCGCCGCCACCCATAATAATAAGGTCGCCTGTAATCACTCCTGTCCTGTTGTTAAGACTGCCCGTATAGCCCAGACGTGTTTTGAAATGATAGTGAGGGCCAAGAAGTTCCAGGGCCGCGGCCGCTGTCACAATTTTCAAAACAGAGGCGGGCATCAGGCTTTCTCCCGGATTGTATTCCATTATGGTTCTTCCGTTGGCGGCATCAGCAATGCATACTGAAACAGAGGCGCCTGACATGGCCGTATCGGATAGAAAATATTTCAGCGCTGTATTCTGAGCTTCAAGTGCAGGTAAATAAAGCAGCAGGAGTATTAATGTGATGCAGTTTCTTGACATGATGATCAGGATTTGTTCTGTTCAAGGGTTGACAGAAGGCCGCAGGCAGCATTTATATCAATTCCCCTGCTGGCCCTGATAGTAGCTATGATGCCCTTCGCGTTCAGGGCATCCCTGAAGGCTAAAGTTTCCGTTTCCCCGGGACTGGAGAACTCTGATCCCGGCAAGGGATGAAATCTAATAATATTTATTCTGCATCTGATGCCATTAAGTATCCTGGCCAGTTCCCTTACATGGCGGGGAGTGTCGTTTATTCCCCTGAAGAGAATGTATTCGAAGGACACCCTTCTTTGCCTGTTGAAATCAAAGTTCCTTATGATGTTGAGAACTTCATCAACCGTGTTTGTTTTTTGTATGGGCATTAGCTTCCGGCGCTCCTCATCAAAGGGGGAGTGAAGGCTAACAGCCAGATGGCAGCGGCATTTTTCAAGAAATTCCTGCAGTTTGTCGAGGATTCCGACAGTGCTCACAGTGATTCTTGTCGGGCTCCATCCGTAGCCCCAGTCGCCCGTAAGGATTTCCAGGCTTTTAAGAACCTCATCCAGGTTGTCGAGAGGTTCTCCCATTCCCATATATACCATATTTGTGATCTGCCTGTATTCGGGAATGCTTCTGAACTGGTTGAGAATCTCATTTGATGAAAGGTTTCCCTGAAATCCCTGTTTGCCTGTCATGCAGAACACGCATCCCATTTTGCATCCGGCCTGTGAAGATACGCAGATGGTGGACCTGTCCCTGTCGGGTATCAGGGCAGTTTCAATAAACTTTCCGTTCTGCACCGGGAAAAGGTATTTCCTTGTTCCGTCGGAACTGACTGAAGTCTTGAGGGGATCGGTCAATCCCAATTCATAATACTCCGAAAGCGCCTCTCTCATTCTTTTTGAGAGGTTTGTCATATCTTCAACCGACCTTATCTCCTTACGGTAAAGCCAGTCAGCTATCTGTCTTGCGGCAAATCCGGGCATCCCTGTCCGCTTTGTAATGGCAATCAGTTCATTCAATGTCTTTCCGTAGAGTTTTTCCTTTTGCATAAGGCTGCCTGTTGTTCGTCCGGATGTTTATTATGAAAGATTATTCTGTTCCGCGTATCCGGGTCTTCAGATCTGCCGGGGCGCTGACAAAATGACCTGACAGTGCCGAAGCAATGGCAGAAACCGTCATGCAGGGGCTGCCTGACAGGCTTTCAAATTCGCCGCCTCTCCCTAATGTCCTGTTGTAAAGGTGTTTTAAGATTAATGGATATCCGGGATTAAAAAGGCCTTTTCTGTTGTCTATAATAATGTTGACTGTATTTATGAAATCGTTGTTCTTTCCCTGGTATTTGTTAAAAGGCGTTGTCATCAGTGTTAAATACTTGTTAAATATTTGTCAGTCATCAATAAACAACAAAAAAAAGCATAAAATTTGTTGATCGGAAATAAGCGAAATGCTTACAAATATATGAATCTTTTATAAAGGCATTAAATTTGAACATAGGGATATGGAATTAATGGAAGTATAATCAAAACACACGACAGATATGAAACTGAGATATTTATTAGGGGGTTTTATCACGGCGCTGCTAGGGGCTGTTATAGCTCTGTTTGCCTACACGAAAATCGTTGAAAAGCGGACCGTGAATCAGATCATCGAGCAATCCAGGCCGTATGACCGGAATGCTGAGGCTTTGCTTACATCCTTATCGATGCAGGAAGGTCAGATTGATTTTACATATGCAGCCGAGATGACAGTTCACGCGGTTGTTCATGTCCGCACAAAGAGTGTGGTTGCCCCGAGGGCTTCAAATCCCTTTTTTGATTTCTTTTACGGCGACCGTTACACACCCCGGCCGAGGGAAGTGAAGGGATATGGCTCAGGAGTCATTATCTCTGAAGACGGGTACATCATTACCAACGATCATGTTATTGATGACGCTGAGAATGTTGAAGTAAGGCTAAATGACAAGAGGGTGTTCGAGGCCAGGATAATCGGGAAGGATCCCACTACCGATATTGCTCTGCTTAAGATTGATGCTAAGGGTTTGCCATTTATAAAGTACGGTGATTCCGATAAGCTGAGGCTGGGTGAATGGGTTCTTGCAGTGGGCAATCCATTTTCGACCAGTGAACTGGATCTGACATCCACGGTTACGGCAGGTATTGTAAGTGCAAAAGGCAGAAATCTCAACATACTTGACAGTGAGCTTAGGATAGAATCATTCATTCAGACTGATGCCGCTCTCAATATGGGGAACAGCGGAGGAGCTCTCGTTGACACGAAGGGTCTGCTCGTTGGAATTACCTCTGCCATCGTATCGCCCAGCGGGGCTTACGCGGGGAATTCCTTCGCGATTCCAATATCACTTGTAAGCAAGGTTGTTGATGACCTTAAGCAATATGGTGAAGTGCAGAGGGCGATAATCGGTGTCAATATTACCGAGGTTAGCCAGGAGGATGCTGATAAGCTGAAGCTTCCCGGAGTAAGGGGTGCCCGTATCACCGGAGTTGTTCCTGATGGAGCCGCCGAGGCAGCCGGTCTGAAAGAAAATGATATCATTGTAAGTATCGATGGCAAGGAAGTAAATTCTCCCTCAGAACTCCAGGAGTATGTGAGCAGGAAGCGACCCGGCGAAAAGGCGAGTATCACTTACTTCAGGAATGGAAAGAGATCCACCATCACCTTAACGATGAGAAATGTAGCTGGTAATACCGATATTGTAACGCCTGGTATGGGCGCCGGTTCCACCGTGTATGGAGCCCGTCTGGAAGCACTTGAGCCTGCTGATATGAAAAAGTATGATATTGACCATGGAGTTAAGGTTGCGGATGTCAGCGACGGCAGATTCAAGGACCTTGGGATAAAGAAGGGTTATATCATCCTGAATGTAAACGGCAAGGATGTAAAATCTGCATCTGACGTACGTCAGGCAACATCCGGCGGGAAGGACTTAAGATCCATTGAAGGTATCCAATCGAACGGAACCATATTCAGGTATTCATTCAGGAACTAAAGATAAGTCCTGACAACAAGTTGATGCACAGGGATGTAAACTTATGAACATCCCCTGTGCATAACATTGTTTTAAATCTTTGTTTAAGAACTAAAAAAGCAATATCTTTGCGAAAATTTTTTTGGAGGCATAATGAGACAACTAAAGATTACCAAATCCATAACAAACAGGGAGAGCGCATCACTTGACAAGTACCTTCAGGAGATTGGTAAAGAGGAGTTGATATCGGTAGAAGAAGAGGTTGAACTTGCACAGAGGATCAAAAAAGGTGACCGCCTTGCTCTTGAAAAGCTTACCAAGGCTAATCTCAGGTTTGTTGTTTCGGTAGCAAAGCAATATCAGAATCAGGGATTGAGTTTACCGGACCTTATAAATGAAGGTAATCTTGGATTGATCAAGGCTGCTGAGAAGTTTGATGAAACGAGGGGATTCAAGTTTATCTCGTATGCTGTGTGGTGGATCAGGCAGTCGATACTTCAGGCTTTAGCCGAGCAGTCGAGGATAGTGAGGCTTCCTCTTAATCAGGTTGGTTCGCTGAACAAGATAAACAAGGCTTTTTCGAGATTTGAACAGGAAAATGAAAGAACGCCGTCGCCGGAGGAGCTGGCTGAGGTTCTGGAGATTCCCAAGGAAAAAGTTACTGATACCCTCAAGGTATCGGGTCGTCATGTGTCAGTTGATGCTCCCTTTATTGAAGGTGAGGACAACAGTCTGCTTGATGTGCTCACAAATACCGATTCACCTGTGGCCGACAAGCTTCTGATGGATGAGTCGTTATCGCGCGAGATTTACAGGGCTCTTGCCACGCTTACCGAACGCGAGAGGGATATAATCAGATTTTTCTTTGGCATAGGGTGTCAGGAAATGACTCTTGAGGAGATTGGAGAGAAATTCGGTCTTACCCGCGAAAGAGTAAGGCAGATAAAGGAGAAAGCTATAAGAAGGTTAAGGCATACATCCAGAAGCAGATTGCTGAAGGGGTATCTTGGTTAGAGTTTGTGGTTCATGGAAAAATAAAGGGGCACCCGCGGGTAGTCCCTTTTTTTGTTTATAGCGGTACGCGGCTCTTCCCCCCGTGCCCTGTGCCCCGTGCCCCGTGCCCCGCGCCCTGTGCTCTGTGCCCCGCGCCCTGTGCTCTGTGCCCCGTGCCCTGTGCCCTGTGCCCCGCGCTCTGTGCTCTGTGCCCCGCGTGTTATAAATTGCAATTTTTCAATTTAAAACCCAGCCGGTAACATTCCACTTATAATCAAAATTATATTACGAAGAAATCCCATTCCATTTTTTTTTGAAAAAAGTATATGAAATCATCAGAGGATTGAGTATTTTTATAATTATATAGGAACAATTGTCGTTAAGGGGGTCCTGAAAGTTTAAAACAGCTAAAATGACATAGAAATGAAGTATTTAGTATTATTTCTTTTCTTTTTTGCCAATACGTTTCCAGTCATTTCCTCATGTCCGTTTACGAAGAATGAAGACTTTGTTTCATTATCTGATAACCAACAGCAGACTCCTTTCAGCTTTTTTAATCCTGTTCCTCCGGTAATCAGGACGACCGACAGGGCCGATCTTAGTTTCTCGGTCAATAATGCCATTGTAAATCAGTACAGGTACATGCTTGTGGTTCCGGATCCCGGAAAAATGGAATTCAGCAGGTCGCTGCTGAACTGGTCGCCATGGAAGAACAATGCATTTACAGATATCATTATTACAAAATTATCACAGGAAGGAAAGTACACCCTGATAATTGAGTACAAGGTTTATGGTTCTTCAGAGGCCAGAAGATTTGAAAGATCCTTCGATGTGCAGAGTCCCTCAGCCGGAGCTGCCGTAAGGGGAGGGGATGCGGGTACAGGAACAAATACAGCAGCCGGAGAAGCAACACTCAGCTCCAATCCGGAGGCTATGCTGGCTGAAGCCCTTAAGAAGCAGGACAAGGCCTTGCTGATTGAATCGCTTAAAGGCGGTGCCGGTCTGGGCTTTAAGGGAGAGTATGGCGGAAATATCTATCATTTGCTTAATGACAGTCTTGTCGACAATCAGCTGATGGATATTCTTGGTGATAAGGGATTCGGGATAAATGAGAAAGACTCATTGGGGAATACTCCCCTCCATATTGCAGTGATGTCCAGGGAAAGAGAGTATACAAAGGCGCTTTTGAACCATAAAGCCAATCCCGACATACTGAACAATATTGAACTTGCCCCCCTGCACCTGGCAGCTTTCCTTAATGATGCCGAAGCTGCACGGGATATCCTGGACAAGGGAGCAGCTAAAATAGATATCATTGGTAACTCGGGATATACTCCTCTTCATATTGCTTCCCTTATGAATAATATCGAGGTAGTGAGGGATTTGGTAAATATCGGGGCAGAGACACGCGTTAAAACAGTGCAGAATCTTAATTCCCATCAAATTGCAGGCATACAGGATAATAAGATTGTAAAGAAAATCGTAGGATCAGATGGTCGGGCGAAGCTGAATAAGGATGAGATTTCAGCGATTGCCGGTATAACCCGTATGGACCAGGTTAAGCTGAATCCTCAGTTTGATGTTAATCTGCTATATAATAAGGAGCTGTTAAAAAAGAGAAAGCAAGCCAAAGTTGCCGGGATAATATCTGTTCCGGTATTCGCGGTGGGAACTGCCGGAGCTGTTTACTTCAGATCGGAAGCCAACAAGAATTATTCGGCATACAAGAATGCAGATACTATGGAACAGGCACGTCAATACTATGACAAGACGCTTGAACTTGATATGTATTTCTACATCTCAGGGGGTGTATCACTTACATCGCTGTTTGGAATAGTTTATTCAGCGATTAAAAAGGAGAATATCACAACCAGAATGAGGAAAACGCTTTACTAAAAGGCTATTAGGATTTGAATATGACTGTTAAGTTACAACAAATTAGATTGATACGACCTGAAAACATTCTCCTGTTATTGATAACTGCCATTTTTCTGATATCGGGCAGCAGTTGCAGGGAGGATTTCTTATGGGGTACCAGGGTAGGGGATCTGACTTATTCCGGTGAGGTAAAGCTGCTTGGAGCACAGGAGATGAGCCTGCTTTCGGAGGTCACTGATAATGGGATGGTTTTCAGCGCTTCCAATGCTGAACTTGCAGAACTGAATAATCAGAGTATAATCGTTGCCGGTGTCAGTGAAATAACACCATCAGGTCTGATCAGGAGGGTCACGGGTATCCGGACCGAAGAGAGTTCCCTGATACTTGAAACGGCGGAAGCGACTCTTACAGACGTTGTAAAGGAAGGTGTGATCACCCTGAAGCTTAAGCTTCTTGAGAGGAATTTCTCGCTGAGATCGAGAATGGACGGTGTTCTTGTTACAGGTTCCGGAAAAGCCTTCGAGGGTCTCGCGGTAACACTTGACAATTTTGAACTGTTCAGGGATGGGACAAGGCGGGCTGCCGTTAACGGGGCAATAGGAATCGGTCCGGAGATTGACCTCACAATACATATTAGCTCCAGCAGGATAACAGAGATCAGGACTGTAACGACGCTGAACAAGGTTGATGAGATAACTGTTTCTTCAAATGGTGCCTTCAGTGGCGGACGCCGTCATGTTGCTGCTGAATTCGTTCATACACCAATAACAGTCGACGGTCTGGTGTTTACTCCTGAGGTAAGGATAATATGCGGCTTTTCAGGCATTGTATCCGGAGCCGTCACATCAGGAGTGAGACAGGACAGGGTCATTACTTCTGAACTCCACTATGATAATTCAGAATGGTCGGCAATTCCTCCTGTTGCTTCCGGAGTATTTGATTTTTCCGCACCCAGTATCTCGGAGAACTCTGATCTGAAGGTTTATTCGGGACCTGAGATCACGATCAATCTTTTTGGTAAACCCCTGGAGATAGTGGAAGCTACCGGTTATTATCTCCTTGAAGCCAGAAAATCAGCATCACCCATGTGGAGGCTGCTTATTGGCAGTGAAGGACATAACTCCATGGAATCCTTGTTTCTGGGATTGGATGAGGATTATTCATCTGAGATTGAAATCGCAGAGGAGGAGATTGCCAATGCTGATGACGTGAAATAATCCGGATCGTGCAATTTATATTTTGATGATCAGAGTTTGATCAGCTGTAATGTCTTATGGCCATCTTCGCCAGATATGAGCATCAGGTACTGTCCGGAGGGCACGGTTGCCAGATCAAGTTCTATTGTCTGATCAGCCTGAATGTCATAATACTCTTCAGTTTTTACCAGGATTCCCTGAAAACTCATTATTGATATCCTTATTTTGCCCTTGTGTTCTTCTGCAAACCGCAGCAGAGTCTTGTCGCCGGCGGGATTAGGGTATAATTCTGTTTTCCCGAAACCGCTAAGACTAATTTGGGACACCCTGGCTCTCTGCCTTATAATAATCCGCATCTGAGCGCCCATGGCTGTAGTGACATGAAGCGGATCTTCCTTATCAACAACAGAAATATTGTCCATATAATTTAATCTCAGGCGAGTGTCGCTTTCCTTTACCGCACTGAACCATAATGAGTTTTCTGCAACTGTCCAATCCGCGTTGGCACTCACCGTTATTACAAGTGATCCGCCATCGGAATTTTCAAGGTCTAGAACATCGTTGTTGTTCAGGGCTGTTCCTGATGGTCCGGTAAGGGAAAGCAGCCTGGGTATCTGGCTGAAATTAGCCCGTAGGTTTCTGTTTCCCGTTACCGTGAAAACATAGTTGGCTGTTCTCGAAACTTCCGTACCGTTTTCAGTCCAGTTAGTGAACTGATAGCCTGATGCCGGTGTAGCTCTTACAGTCACTGAGGCTCCGTGGTTAAATGATCCGCCACCGCTTGCAGTTCCTGTTCCTGCCGGGTTTACGGAAGTGGTGATTGTATAGCTGGCTACGGCAAAATTGGCAACCAGTGTCGTGTTTCCTGTGACAGTAAATGAATAATTAGCTGATGTCGAGACGATTGCACCGTTCCTGGTCCAGTTGACAAAGCGGTATCCTGTTGCCGGTGTAGCAATTATATTTGCTGTTGATCCTGATCCGTATGGTCCTGCTCCATTTGTAGTTCCTCCGGATGTCGGTGAAGAGGTAATAGAAACGTTGTAAACTATCTGGCTGAAATTGGCAACGAGAGTTCTGTCAGCAGTAACCGTGAATGTATAGCTGGGGTTTGCTGAGACGAAAGATCCACCTTCAGTCCAGTTGACAAACGAATATCCTGATGATGGGTTAGCACTAACTGTTGCCTGTGATCCGTGGGTAAAGTCTCCGCCTCCAGTTGCAGTTCCGCCTGAAGTTGGACTGTTTGAAACACTGACCCTATATGAGTTCAGGCTGTAGTTTGCCTGAAAGCTCCTGTTTGAGTTTACCGTGAATGTATAGCTGGGGTTTGTTGAGACAAAAGATCCGCCTTCAGTCCAGTTGACAAACGAATATCCTGCTGAGGGGCTGGCGCTAATTGTTGCCTGTGACCCATGGGTATAGTTTCCGCCTCCTGTTGCCGTACCGCCGGAGGTTGGACTGTTTGAAACATTGACCGTATAAGTGTTCTGGCTGAAGTTTGCCTGAAAGTTCCTGTTCGAGTTTACTGTGAATGTATAGGTAGCGTTTGTTGAGATAATTGATCCACCTTCAGTCCAGTTGACAAACGCGTATCCTGCTGCCGGGCTGGCAGTAATTGTTGCCTGTGCCCCGTGGGCAAATGTTCCTCCTCCCGTTGCCGTGCCGCCGGAAGATGGACTGTTTGAAACACTTACGGTATATGTGTTCTGGCTGTAGTTTGCCTGGAAGCTCCTGTTTGAATTTACCGTGAATGTATAGCTGGCATTTGTTGAGACAACAGATCCACCTTCAGTCCAGTTGACAAACGCGTATCCAGTTGACGGGCTGGCTGTAATTGTTGCCTGTGACCCATGGGTATAGTTTCCTCCTCCTGTTGCCGTACCGCCGGAAGATGGGTTGTTTGAAACACTTACGGTATATGTGTTCTGGCTGTAGTTTGCCTGGAAGTTCCTGTTTGAATTTACTGTGAATGTGTAGCTGGCATTTGTTGAGATAACTGATCCTCCTTCAGTCCAGTTGACAAACGCGTATCCTGCTGCCGGGCTGGCTGTAATTGTTGCCTGTTCCCCGTGGTTATAGTTTCCTCCTCCTGTTACCGTGCCTCCGGAAGATGGACTGTTTGAAACACTTACGGTATATGTGTTCTGGCTGTAGTTTGCCTGGAAGCTCCTGTTTGAATTTACCGTGAATGTATAGGTAGCGTTTGTTGAGATAACTGATCCACCTTCCGTCCAGTTGACAAACGCGTATCCTGCTGCCGGGCTGGCTGTAATTGTTGCCTGTTCCCCGTGGTTATAGGTTCCTCCTCCTGTTGCCGTACCTCCGGAAGATGGACTGTTTGAAACACTTACGGTATATGTGTTCTGGCTGTAGTTTGCCTGGAAGCTCCTGTTTGAATTTACCGTGAATGTATAGGTAGCGTTTGTTGAGATAACTGCTCCACCTTCAGTCCAGTTGACAAACGAATATCCTGCTGAGGGGCTGGCTGTAATTGTTACCTGTTCCCCGTGGTCATAAGTTCCTCCTCCTGTTACCGATCCGCCTTCCTCCGGACTGCTCGACACGGAAATGCTGTATTGAAGGAGGCTGAAATTGGCAACAAGCGCTCTGTCTGCCTCGATTGTGAAAGTATAGCTTGCAGTTGCCGAAACCTGCACGCCGGATTCAGTCCAGTTTACAAACTGGTAGCCAGCAGCCGGACTGGCAGAAACAGTGACTTCCGTACCTGTGGCAAATGTTCCTCCTCCGCTTGTTGTTCCGGCATCCGCGGGACTTACGGAAAGAGTGACTGTATGATCCTGTGCCTGCAAACCCAGAAAAGCAGAAGCAAGCAGCAATACAACAAGTAATCTTCTCATTTCAATTCATGCATATGACCTTTGCATAAAGGCTGATAAAACTTTTATAAAGTTAGTATTTACAAGCTGATTTACCAATGATTTTTGATAAACTTTTCAGGACTATTGAAGATTTTGGTAATTTATTGACTGGCGCTGAATTTTTTGATGAACAAGTTATTACAAGGATCATTCGGAAAGGCTCTTCATGTGGGTCGGCTCAGGCAGGCAGGCTGATTTTGCTTCGGATGGCAATTATTCAACGGATGGCAATTGTTCAATATGTTGATCCGGCTTACAAAAGAACCGAAAAAATCATATTAATAAAAAGAAGCGTTAATTTTGGGTTTCTATGGAATTCAAACTTGTTTCTGATTTTCAGCCGACGGGAGACCAGCCGGAGGCGATATCCCAGCTTGTGCAGGGTCTTGAAAAGGGTATGCCTTATCAGACGCTGTTGGGGGTTACAGGTTCAGGCAAGACTTTCACCATTGCCAACGTCATAGAAAAAGTTCAGCGGCCTGCACTGGTGTTAAGCCACAATAAGACCCTTGCAGCACAGCTTTATGGTGAGTTCCGGCAGTTTTTTCCTGAGAACCGGGTTGAATACTTCGTGTCATATTACGATTACTACCAGCCTGAAGCCTATATTCCTGTCACCGACACCTATATTGAGAAGGATCTTTCTATTAACGAGGAAATAGAGAAGCTGAGGCTAAGTGCTACTTCAGCCCTTCTGTCGGGAAGGAAGGATGTCATTGTAGTGTCGTCAGTATCCTGTATTTACGGTATTGGAAATCCTGAGGATTTCCATTCAAACACTGTTTATATCAGAGCCGGGCAGAACATTGCCAGGAACCTGTTTCTCCGGAAGCTGGTTGACAGTCTATATTCTAGAAATGAACTTGAATTCAGGAACGGGACTTTCAGGGTAAGGGGGGATACCATCGATATCTTGCCTGCCTATGCCGACACCGCGGTAAGAGTGGTGTTTTTCGGGGACCAGATAGAGGAGATATCCCTGTTTGATCCCGTAAGCGGCAACCGTTTGGAAACTGTTAATGAATACATAGTTTACCCTGCAAATATTTTTGTGACCACGCGCGAGAGAATAAACCAGGCCATCAGTCTGATACAGGATGATATGTTGAGACAGGTAAGCCATTTCAGGGATACCGGCAAGCCTGAAGAAGCCAAACGGCTTGAACAGAGGGTTTCATATGATCTTGAGATGATAAAGGAACTTGGCTACTGCAGCGGTATTGAGAATTACTCGCGGTATTTTGACGGACGAGCTCCGGGAACCCGCCCGTTCTGCCTGCTTGATTATTTCCCGGATGATTTTATAACTATTATTGATGAGAGCCATGTAAGCGTTCCGCAAATCAGGGCCATGTACGGCGGCGATCATTCGCGGAAGCAGACGCTGGTTGAGTATGGCTTCAGACTGCCAGCAGCCCTTGACAACAGGCCGATGCGGATAGAGGAATTTGAGGCCCTGACCGGACAGACGATTTTTGTCAGTGCCACCCCGGCCGATTATGAGCTTGAAAAAAGTGAGGGAGTTTTTGTAGATCAGGTAATAAGGCCGACCGGATTGCTTGATCCGCCGATAGAGGTAAGGCCAAGCATGAACCAGATCGACGATCTGATGGGGGAGATCAGGACCAGGGCCAAAGCCGGGGAAAGAACTCTTGTAACAACCATTACCAAGAGAATGGCTGAGGAACTCTCGGCCTATCTTCTAAGATATGATATCAAATGCCGCTACATCCATTCTGACATTGAAACCCTGGAGAGGATAGACATAATGGAAGGATTGCGTTCCGGTGACTTTGACGTGCTCGTGGGAGTCAATCTCCTGAGGGAGGGTCTCGATCTTCCGGAGGTATCCCTGGTGGCCATTCTTGATGCTGACAAGGAAGGATTTCTCAGATCCGCCCGTTCGCTTACCCAGACGGCAGGACGTGCTGCAAGGAATCTTAACGGAAAGGTTATTATGTATGCCGACACAGTAACCGGAAGCATGAAGGAAACTATCAATGAGACCAACAGGCGAAGGGAGAAGCAGCTAAGGTACAACGAAAAGATGGGAATTACTCCTTCTCAGATAGTCAAGAAAACAGGGACAATTCTCAGTGGTTTAAGCAGGAAGGGAGTGAGTGTGAAATCCTATATTGAACCGGAAAAACCTGATATAGCAGCCGATCCGGTTGTGAAATATATGGACAAAGCTGCTCTGGAGAAAGCAATAGAAAAAAGCAGAAAGAGCATGGAGAAAGCTGCTTCCGAACTTGATTTCATTGAAGCAGCACGTCTCAGGGATGAAGTATCAGCCCTTCAGGCCTTACTGAGAAGCAAATCCTGATTGCACCCGATTTTTACCTGGTAGCTGTCCAGTCCCAGGTTTTTCCTTCAGCGGTGTTTGATGCTGTTCCCCTGATCGTCCTGTCACTGACAACCCCGGTATAGACGTCATTGTTAATCCTGAAGCTAAGTTTATTTCCCTCAAGTCGTCCGTCGGTAACCGACTGCGATCTGATTCCGGTTTTGAAGCTTCCCCTGACGAACTGAAATTCCTGGGTCAGTTCAAGTTCCCCGTCACCCATCTTCCATTTGCCGCCGACTTTTGCCGGTACTATCCACAGATAGGCGGTGTTCCAGCTGTTCCAGTTTTCTTCGGTAGTAACTTCCTGATCGGCTTCCCATTCGCCCATTGTGAATGTGTTTGACACTATGCGGGTTCCCGGTTTGAGGTCCAGTATCCTGGGGCGGAGTTTCAGGTTAATTTCCGGAAGTAAGAACATTGTTATAACGGTTGCTTTTGAAAGGTCAGTCTCATACAGGTCGGCCTGAATGAATTCTGCCTTGTTGCCGACACCCTCTTTCAGTGCATTTTCCTTTGAAAGGGCTACCATGTCGGGATTGTATTCAATACCGGTTGCTTTTGCTCCTATTTTGGCCGCGGAAATAACCGTTCTGCCGTCACCCGAACCCAGGTCGATGACATAGTCGGCAGGAGTAACTTTCGCAACTTCAAGCATCTTGTTCACAAGTTCCTGCGGTGTGGGAACCCAGACTACATCCTTACCCTGCTGGCCCACTTCGGGCACATAATTATTGACGGAGGCTTTTTCCTGGGCTTGAAGGGTCAGCAATGCAGAGGAGACTATTAATGCCACAAGGGCTGATATAAAGTATCTGAAAGTTTTCATCATATTTAATTTATTTTGTTTTTTGAGGGATTAAATGTAAGTGAAAAATCCCGATTGACACACAAACGAATAAGAATCCATAAAGGTTTTCAGGAGAATTTTAGAAAAATTAACTAAATGCTGATCATCTCCCTTACATAGTTTGCTATTGCAAGACATGATGTCAGACCGGGCGATTCAATACCGATCAGGTTTATGAAGCCGGGCATTCCCCTGTGCGACTCTTCCCGGATATAGAAATCTCTTGCCGGTTCTCCCCGTCTCTGTATTTTGGGTCTTATTCCGGTCATTTCGGGCGACAGGTCATCATATTCCAGAAAGGGCAGGAATTTTCTTACCGACCTGAAAAATTCATTCTGCTTTGAAGCCGTGACTTTGTAATCGAATACATTGGAGCTGAGCCAGCTTACATCCGGTCCGAGTTTGACTCCTCCCTTCATGTCGATCGTCACATGAATTCCAATTCCTTCAAGATTATGGGCCGGAACCGGATACACCAGACGGTTTATAAGCCGGTTCTTCGGTGGATTCAATCTGAAATATTCACCTTTGCAGAAGTTGATTCGCAATTTTTCATCAGCCAGGCCGGCCATCTCAGATATCAGGTCGGAAGCCAGTCCTGCCGAGTTAATGACCATCCTGGAAGTAAAGGTGAAGGATGACTTATCGGAGTCAGTGATAGTGATTTCATATCCTCCGGCAATCTTTCTTATTCCGGTAACTTCGCTGTCGTAGGCGATCAGTCCTCCGTTAAGAATGATTCCTGTCTCGAGGCTCTTCATCAGGGAGTGAGTGTCGACAATACCTGTTGAAGGAGACCAGACAGCCTTTAGTGCAAAAACCGAAGGTTCAAGTTCGGCGATCCTGTCCTTGTCAATCAGTTCCAGATCATTCACACCATTTCCGGCTGCAGTATCCAGTATGTCCTCAATGATTCTGATCTCATCTTCCGTAGTTGCCACAATGATCTTTCCGCATTTTTTGAATGGGATTTCATGTTTCCTGCAATAATCGTACATCATCCGTTTTCCTTCAAGGCACAGTTTCGATTTGAGGCTGCCTTTCGGATAGTAGATTCCTGCATGTATCACTTCGCTGTTCCTGCTGCTGGTCTCCTGTCCGAATGTCCTGTGCTTCTCCGCCAGGTAAACATCGCCAAATTCCCTGCTTAGCCTTTCGGCAATAGCAAGGCCTGCAACACCGGCTCCAATTATGGTTATTTGCGCATCCATGCAGATAACTACTGATTTTAATGCACAAATCTAGTTATTAGAAATCCTTCTGCTTGTATCATGCCGGAATACTTTTCGGATTTGTTTATAAAATTGATACATTTGTTTATCACGACAACAATATAATGAAACTGTTTTTTCTTTTGCAGGTTCTGGCTGCATGCGGCCGGATGCAGGAATCTGTTTCGTGGATTACGTGCAGGTGTGGCAGAAATAAGTTTCCGTCCATGGCATTCCCCGGCAGAAAATGACGTTTTGCCACGATTGTGTTCTTCTAATCGTCGCTCCATGTCATCAATCTGTCCGGTATAGAACAGATGACCCTCACGCCTTGCGAGATGTGCTAGTCAAGTGCTATCTTATTATCATTTAAGGTATCTTGCAGCCCCTCTTTTCTTAATAAACTTTTCCAGCTTAACAGCTTCTGATCTTGAGGAGCATTCTTTAGCCTGATTAATTTATATACTCAAAATTAGGCTTAAAAACCGGTTTTAAAAACTCACTATGATCTTTCAAGGTCTTATATTTCAAATTTCTGGTTTAGACTTTCAGGTTGTTATTGAGATTTACTGGTTTTTTGCGGCAGAATTGTTAACAATTCAATAATTTTACCTTGTATCGGAAAAAGTCAAGTTTCGGTGAGTAAATATCAGTTTTTTTGTCTATCATTGTTCAAAGGATTATTTTTTATTATAAGTACTTTACATATAACTATTTAGGTTATATCTAAAGAATAAAGGAACCTTTTTTTGAGTATTTATGAATAATTCAAGCAAATGTCTTCTTTCCTTAAAAGTAACAGAGATACCACAGATGTGCAGATTTTGGAAAAGATTAACCGTGGTGATCTTGAAGTATTCCGTTACATGTATCTTGAATATTACTCGTCGCTCTGCATCTATGCCAGAAAATTTACTGGAACAAAAGAATCAGCGGAAGAAATTGTCCAAGACGTATTCATAAGTTTATGGGAAAGACAGGGATTTCTTAGGATCAACAGATCTGTCAAATCCTATCTTTTTATTTCGGTTCGAAACTTATGTTTGAATTATCTGAAACATTTACAGGTAGTAAATAAATTTAATGAATTCTATTCGAATATGCTGCATGATGCTCAGGATTATTACTTTATAACACAAGAAACGGGAGATTCTCATTTGATTGCTAGAGAATTAGAAGATAGAATAAATGAGGAAATAGAAAAATTACCAGAGAAATGCAGAGAAATATTCCTGTTGAGTCGTGTGGAGCATTTAAAGCATAAAGAAATTGCGAATAAACTCGGATTATCGATCAATACTATTCATCGCCAGGTCTCCATTGCAATCGAAAGAATCAGAAAAGGTATTGAAAAATTACTGATATTGGTCTTCTTGTTAATTGTTGTGTTTACCAGGTAGATACAACATTAATTAAAAAAGATGCAATCCTTTTTTATTGTATAATCATATTTAGTTGTCTTTATTATATAGATTAATTAATCATTATGAATTCTGAAATTTTAGAAATTATTGTTAAAGTTTTAAGTGGAAATGCCTCACCAGCAGAAAAACAAAGACTACGGACTTGGATAGATTTGGATAATGAAAATCTTGCGGTTTTTCAACAATTTGAAGCCATTTGGAATTCTTTTGACATTATTAAAAGCGAGCACGAATATAATTGTGAAGAAGCGTTCGAAAGGTTTAAACAACAGATTGATAACAGGTTGAAGAAATACAAGAAGAGAGGATTCCTCAAAAAGTTTGATGTAGTATTAAGGGTTGCAGCTGTAATAATCATATTGTTGGGTATAGCATATTTCTTTCTCAGAACGGAAAAAAAGCCTTCTGTTTCAGATGAAACCATATCAGTGGTTACGACACCTAAAGGTTCGAAATCACAAGTTTTACTGCCTGATGGTAGTATGGTATGGCTGAATTCTGAGAGCAGAATACAGTTTACAAATAGTGATAATCAGGCTGATAAAGTTGTCTCCTTGGAAGGTGAAGGATATTTTGAAGTTAAGGAGGATTGTTTAAAACCTTTTATAGTTGTAACATCTGGTTTAAGGATCAAAGTATTGGGGACAACTTTTAATGTAAAATCTTACCCTGATGACAAAACTGTTGAGACTACCTTAATTGAAGGGAGATTAGAATTGGAATCGGATGTTTCCGGTCAGTCTACAAAGCTGATAACCCTAAAGCCAAACCAAAAAGTAACCTATTTTAAGGGAAGCAAGAATATAGGAGAACTACGACCGGCGGATACCAGTGAAATAGAGGATAGTACTGTTAAGGCATTTACCTCATTTCAAGGCAAAATTATATCTGATGAGATTGTTGATCCTAAAATAATTACTTCTTGGAAAGACAATATCATATATTTTGATGATGAAGAATTCCTATATCTCGCTGTTAGACTTGAACGTTCTTTTGGGGTAAGGATTCACTTTATCGACGAGGATCTAAAAAAGTTACGTTTTACAGGAAAATTCAGTGATTTGATTATTGAGCAGGTTCTAGATGCATTGCAATTCGCGTCACCATTCTATTATAAGTTTGATGGTGAAGATATTTATTTGTACGAAAATCCCATTGAGGAGTCTCATAATATTAAACAAAGATAAAAATATAATACAAACCTTTAAAACCTTATGCCTATGTAAGACAGAAGAAACTTTAAAAAAGAATCGGAAAATGAGGACGCATTTTCCGATTCTAAAACTTAGTAATCAAAATCGGGCGAGAAAAGATCTTAGGCTAGCCCTTATTTCAATTAACTAAAAAGGTTCAAATCTATGAAAAATTTACGACTCTCAAAAATTCTGCTAATTATGAAGATATCTACACTCTTGCTGTTTCTTATTTGCATAAATATCTCAGCCGTAACTTTCTCGCAGAAGTTTTCGTTCGAGGTAAAGGGGGAAACTATCAAAGACATATTAGCAATGATCGAGGGAACAAGTGATTACAAGTTCCTTTACAGATCGGATCTGATAGATGTTAACAGTCAGATTTCTCTTGACGTTAATAATGAAAATATTCAGAGTATACTAGATAGAATCTTTGATCCTGATAAAACTGCCTTCAGGATAATTGACGACTATCTTATTGTGATTTCTCAAAAGATTGGGAATCAGCAACAAAATGTGACCGGGCAGATAACCGATGCATATACTGGTGAACCAATGCCCGGAGTGTTTGTCATTATTGAAGGTACTACAATAGGAGTAACTACCGACGCCAAGGGTGACTATGTACTTCCCAGACCTGAATCGGAGGCTATTGTTTTATTTTCATTTATTGGTTATACAACTCAGAAGGTTACTTACAATAACGAGAATGTAATTAATATTCAGCTCACTAGAGATGTTTTGTCGCTTGAAGAAGTGGTTGTGGTTGGTTACGGTACCCTTAGAAAGAGAGATTTAACAGGTGCTGTTGCTAGAAGTGATTTGTCAACACTTGAAAACTCTCCGAATGTAAATGTTCTGCAGAGCTTGAAAGGGATTGTTCCAGGTTTGAATATTGGTGCAGTAACAAGGGCAGGTGACAGTCCAAGCATATCTATCCGCGGACAGAACAGCATATCGGGAACGACAAGCCCGCTGATAGTATTAGACGGGATAATTTACAGGGGCGACCTGGTTGATATCAATCCAAATGACATTGAATCCATTGACGTATTGAAAGATGCAAGTAGTGCAGCCATCTACGGATCACAAGGTGCAAATGGTGTGCTTTTAATTACTACAAAGACATCTAAACAAATGTCCAAACCTATTATCGAATACAGTGGTCAGATTACGCTTCAAAGTCTTATCAATAAAGATATGGAACGATTAGACAGGGATGGATTTCTCTCTCAGATCGCTGACATTTTTATTTCGCAGAGTAGAATGGGAACCGATTTGCTTCAAATAAATCCTGATTTCGATCCTGTCCCATATTTCAAATACCCTGGTGCAACGACTGGTTATTATGATGGGACCAATGTTGACTGGTGGGATTTACTGTCTAATCCACAACCCTTTATACAAAGTCACAATTTAAGTCTGAGAGGAAAAAATGAACAAGCTAGTTATTTTGTTTCCTTCGGTTATTCTGATCAGAAAAACATAGCTATAAACGATGCATATAAAAGATATAGTTTTCGCGTCAATCTGGATACAAAAGTAACAAATTGGCTGAAAGTTGGCACTCAATCATATTTTAACCTCAGCGATTTTTCGGGTATTGATCCAGGTTTCAGTAATTTATGTTCTATGCCTGCACTAGTAAACCCGTATAATGCGGATGGTACTTTAATAGAAATACCTTATTCAGGATCGACTAATCCTTTATTAATTATTGACAATCCCAATAAAGATGTACGTCAAATTATAGCAGGCAACTTTTATGGTGAGATTTCCGTTCCATGGGTAAAAGGTTTAAGCTATCGTATTAATTATTCAAATAGCTTGACAACATCTAAATATTATAATTTTGATCCTTACGCTAATACAGGTTTAGGTAGCGCAAATAAATCAAATGGAACTCAAAATCAGTGGAGCCTCGATAATATCCTAACCTACGTATATGGTTTCGGTGCGCATTCTGTAAATACTACATTGGTTTACGGAGTTGAGGAACGTGAATATGAAACCACTAATGCAGCAGCGGAGAATTTTACGAATAAAACTCTTGGCTACAACTATATTCAAGGAGGACAGGCCGATCTTAATGTAGTAACATCAAATGCTTGGAAGGAGACTAGTCTTTATACGATGGCACGTGGGGTGTATACTTATAAAGACAGGTATATTTTAACTGCAACAGTACGTCGTGACGGCTTTTCAGGGTTTGGACAGAATAATAAGTTTGGAGTGTTTCCATCATTAGCGGTTGCCTGGTTGATAAGCGAGGAAGGTTTCATTAAAAACAACATTCAGTGGATGGAAAACCTGAAATTGAGATTGTCTTATGGCTCCGGAGGTAACAGGACTATAGGCAGATATGCTACAATGGCCCAAATGTCAACTTCAGGTGAATACCTATATGGTGATGGAGCAACAGGAGAACTGGCACAATCAGTTGGTACAATGTCAAATAATGATTTGAAATGGGAAACGACTACCTCATTAAATTCTGGTTTGGATTTTTCAGTCCTTAAAGGGCGTATCTTCGGCAATCTCGAATATTATAATTCAAAAACAACAGATCTTTTGTATAATATAAACATACCGGTTATCAATGGTACATCCCAGACATCTATACCAACAAATATCGGAGAATTGATGAATCATGGCCTCGAATTCAGTATTTCATTTAATCCGATAAAAAGAAAGGATCTGGATTGGTTGGTTACAGCTAATTTCTCTACCAATAAAAATAAAGTTGTAACTATACTTGGTATCGATGCCGACAATGATGGTAAGGAAGATGATCTCATCGCAAGCAACATTTTCATAGGAGAACCTCTTGGCACTATCTATGACTTCAATATTATTGGAATGTGGCAGGTTGCGGATCACAATGCTGGTATTATTCCGAACGGTTTTTATTATGGTACATATAAAGTAGAAGATATAAATGAAGACGGGTCTTATACTGCAGATAAAGACCGGAAAATCCTAGGATATTCAGATCCGTTATATCGCTTTAGTTTTCAAAATACACTAAGATATAAAGGATTTGAGTTGAGGGCTTTCATCAATTCAGTTCAAGGAGGCAAAAAGCATTACCTTGGACAACCAGGATCAAATCTGCCAATTCCTGATCACCTGCAAGGGTCGAGTTATTTCAAATACGATTATTGGACACCAGAAAATCCCAATGCAAGATATCGTCAGCTTGGAGCATATACTCCGACTTTGGGATCAGGATTTTCTCCTTACATTTCCCGAAATTTTATTCGTCTACAGGAGTTATCCCTGACTTATAATTTCTCATCTGATCTTTTAAATAAGATTAATATTAGTAGGGTTAGAGTATACTTAAGTGCATCAAATCTGTTGACAATTACAAATTGGGATGGATGGGACCCGGAAGCAAATCAGGGATTGACTTATAACGTTGGTGGTTATCCAACAATGAAAGGTTATACGTTTGGTTTTAACTTCGAATTCTAAAACTTACCAAAATGAAAAAGATCGGATATATTATATTATCAATGTTATTGATAAGCATTTTGTCATGCAATGAGGATGAGTGGTTGACTGAAGAACCATTATCAATATACTCAACTGAAAACTCATATTCAACCACTGTACAGTTCAGGCAAGCCTTGAATTACCTGTACGATCAGTTGCGTCGACATCATTGGGTTAATAGTGACAATAATACTATATTATACTTTGGAGATCTTGCTTATGGTGGCACTGATTATCCCGACATGAAATTTAATAATATGAATGCATTTATTACTGCTAATACGAGTGCACCAAGAGATTTCTGGACAAGGGCATATAGATCGATTGCTAATGCTAACACGATTATTAATCGTATTACAACAGCAGATGCAGTTAATGCCAGTGATAAAGCAACTATAGAAGGCGAAGCATTATTCTTCAGGGCACATTGGTATAATTTTCTAGCTAACCTATATGGTGGTGTTCCACTTGTATTAGAAGAAGCAACTAATCCAAGAAGAGATTATGTAAGGGCTACCCGTCAGGAAGTCTATGATCGGGCTAAAGTTGATCTTGAAAGAGCTATTACGCTGCTGGCAGATATTGACGATGTTAAAGACGGTCAGGTTAGCAAGCAAGCTGCTGAGCATCTGCTTACTGAAGTTTATCTGTCTCTCGAAGATTATACAGCTGCAATATCAACTGCCACTACTGTAATTAATCATCCATCTATGGGGCTAATGACAACTCGATTTGGTACAAGTGCCAGTGAGCCTGGTGATCCTTACTGGGATTTATTTCAGGTTAATAATCAAAATAGGTCAACAAGCGGGAATAAAGAATCAATATTGATTCTTCAATATGATTACCAGAATCCCGGATCTACTTATTCATTAGACCATCGTCGTTGGTTACTACCATATTATTATGGTCTTACTGTAACCAGTACAACTGGTTCCCAGGTTTTGGGTTTTACTTCTTGGACAGAGGATAAAGGAGGACGTGGTATAGGAGTATTTCATCCTACCGATTATTTTTGTGAAGATATATGGGGTAGTGATGGTACGAACGATTACAGAAATTCACCATATATTATCTTAAGGGATTGTAAAATAGATAACCCTGCTGCTGCTGGATATGGTCAGTGGATTATAGCAGACGGATGGTTGCAGGATAAATTTAAGTTACGCCACTTCTATCCTTTTCTATTAAAGTTTGCCCGTACGAGCAACTTACCTGATGACTGTTATGCTAAAAACGCTGATGGTTCCATTAAGACGACAGCTTTAAACGAAAAGATACCTGCGCATCCAGGAATTGGTGCAAACGGATCGTTAAAGGATGAATATCTTTATCGTCTTGCGGGTACTTATTTACTTCGTGCTGAAGCATACGTACGAAATAATCAACCGGACCTCGCATTAGCTGACATAAACGCTTTAAGGACAAGATCTAATGCGACACCTGCTCAGCTTTCTGATATTAACATGGATTATATCCTCGATGAACAGATGCGGGAGTTGTATTTTGAGGATTTTCGTCTTCCAACACTCTGCCGGTTAGGAAAACTAGTAGACAGAGGGCGCACATATAATCCTCAGGGATATAATATCGGTGATCATCAAAATCTCTTCCCTATACCATTTAGTGAAATTGAGAGAAATATTCACTCTGTCATGGAACAAAATCCAGGCTATTGAAAACACTAGGAATAGAGTAAGCTGATTTTACCATGTATATTTAAGCAAGAAGCAGATTCTGAAGTGTACACTAAACAGAATATAGATACTCTGAAATTTTTAACAATATCTCACCTGATTACCAGGTGAGATATTGTTAAATTGATTATTAGATATTTTAAATAGCAATCATCAAAGATGATTTTGAATAATAATCATATTATGTGAATCAGATTGCTATATTATTGAAATAGATTAGCGATTCTTTTTTTAATGAAAGATAATTCATGCTTTAAACACTTTATAAACTTAATTATTTGCACTGCTATGAAACTTAAATCAATAATCGGGTGTATTTTATTGACGTATCCTTTGTTAACTTATTCACAGACTGAACTACGAAAAAAAATAATTTTTGATTTTGATTGGAAATTCAGTTTACAAGACAACTCGGATGCCATGCAAAAGGAGTTTGATGATGCAAGCTGGGAGAATGTACAATTACCGCACGATTGGAGCATTAAACAAAAATTTAATGAGACACTATCTGGTTCTGCAGGCTATTTACCTGGTGGTATCGGATGGTATCGTAAAACATTTAAAATCCCTTCAGCGTACAAAAACCACCGGATCTTAGTTCTTTTCGATGGTGTTTATCATCAGAGTGAAGTTTATATCAACGGAAAAAATCTTGGTTTCAGACCTTATGGTTTTATCGGATTTGAATACGATCTAACACCCTATTTGAATTTCGAGGGAGAAAATGTTATTTCTGTTCGAGTGGATCACTCAGGAAGATCTGCACGTTGGTATACCGGGTCCGGAATCTATCGTCATGTATGGTTGCAGATAGTGCAACCTGTGCATGTGGCAACTTGGGGGACCTATGTGACAACGCCTGTTGTCATGGATGATAGAGCAGAAATCAAAATAGTGACCACTCTTAATAATGCCTCAATGCAGGAACAAAAGGCAACAGTCTCACAAATAGTTATGGATACCAAGGGGATACAACATGGAAAGGCTAAAGAACAAACAATCCTATTGACCGCTAAAGGAAAAATGGATGTAGAGCAAACCATTCAATTAGTCAATCCAAAATTATGGACACTAGAAGAACCTACTCTATATTATATGGAAACGACCATAATGGTAAAAGGTAAAGTTGTAGATTCATACAAAACACCGTTTGGCATACGCACCTTTAGATTTGACAAAGATCAAGGGTTTTTTCTTAATGACAAACACATCAAACTAAAAGGCATGTGCTTGCACCAAGATGCTGGAAGTTTGGGTACAGCCGTTCCCGATCGTTCTTATGAACGTCGCTTGGAGATTCTTAAGGAATATGGGTGCAATGCAATCCGTTGTAGTCACAATCCTCCATCGCCTGAGTTTCTTGATATGTGCGACAGAATTGGTTTCATAGTGATTGATGAAGCGTTCGACAAGTGGAAATCAGGTTATTATGAAAAATACTTTGATGAGTGGTGGCAGCATGATATGGGTGATATGATCCTTCGAGACCGGAATCATCCATCTATCGTGCTTTGGAGCATTGGAAACGAATTATCAGAAGCGAAAGGAGGAGATGAATATATCAAACGAGCCGAAATGCTTCGAGACTTCGTTCATAAAATGGAACCGACACGACCTACAATACTGGCATTACAAAATGGAGGTAATGCAGAATTTGCAGGCGTTACTGATGTAATAGGTTACAATTATTTGGAGGCTCGTGCACTAAAGGACCATCAACTATATCCAAATCGTATTTTCATAATAACAGAAGAACTTCCTTATTATAGCGGCGAGGAAGGTAATATACGCAGTTACAATCCATACAATCCATGGAATATAGTGGCTTCAAACGATTTCATTGCTGGTGGTTTTATCTGGCCAGGAGTTGATTATCTTGGAGAAGCAAGATGGCCAAGTAAAGGATGGCCGGGTGGATTATTTGATATATGTATGTTTGAAAAGCCTCGTGCAGCCTATCATCGTGCCATGTGGAATACAAAACCAGTCGTCACGATTGCTGTCGCTGACCAATCATTGGATATTGATCAGCCGAGAGATATTTGGCAATGGCCCAAAATCGCAGCACATTGGAATTTTCCACAATATCAAGGACACATAATTGAAGTTCGTACAATTACAAATTGTGAGAGCGTAGAGTTATATTTAAATAATAGATTGATGGGTCATCGTAAAACAGCTGATTATCCGAATAATACGCTGATTTGGTATTTGCCCTACAGTCCTGGAAGATTGATGGCAAAAGCCTATAATGGCGAAAAAGAAGTGGCACAATATGAATTGGTTACATCAAAAAATGCCGATCATATTGTATTGCTGCCTGATCGAACGGAAATTAAAGCTGACGGACAAGATCTATCACATATTACGGTAAAACTGCTTGATATAGATGGAAATCCTGTGCAGATAGATGACAAGATGTTAACAGTTACGGTGGAGGGGGAAGGCAAATTCCTTGGTATTGATAATGGCAATTTACGTCGTGAGGATTCATTTGCAGGTAATAAATTGTCAACCTTGTACGGAAAAGCATTAATAATAGTACAGGCTACCCGTAAACCTGGTAATATTCGAGTTAAAGTAGAAATGGAAGGGACTCAAGAACCAGTTTACGTGAATATTCATAGTCTATCGCAAAAATGAAAAATGAGAATATGAAATCCTTAAGCCATGGATAATGGTATTGGGTAATTAGGTTATTAAGAGCCAAGTATATGGTACAATCGTCCCAAGGGTGATTCGTGTAATGATTCTTCTTATGTTGAGGATAGCTTTGATTATTCTTCCTGAGAGATTATGAATCTACCCCAAGGCAGGAAGATAAAAAGGCTCATTCTAGGACGGTCGGAATGCAGAAGTGGTTTTTGCGGTAATATCTATGCCCTTATACTTTGAGTATTGTGTTACCAGAATTACCAAGGCAGCCTCAGAAGAGGATTACTGATAGCCACTCTTCCAGGTGGAGTTGACGGTATTGTCCTTTACCCCGGCAAAACCGGGGCTATTGGAAGACTAACCCTCAATGTTGTATGGTCGTTTTCTGGCACTTGGCCAATAGCCTAGGTTGTCGCTCCAGAAAGATGACATCTTACAAAAGGTATAATCTTGGAAGAGATGACTACCAGTTGATTAGTCTGATATATTTTCATGAACGAACTATGATATTATCAATTGCACTGCAAACTGCTCTGAAATGGCATGATTTAACCAGAACTATAGTCTGTCCTGAAAGAACCGTGGTTTAACCAATGGCGCAGTAAATTGCACTGAAAGGTTATAGGTGAATAACCTCCGGTGAAACCGGAGGCGAAACCACTACTATGGTGTATCAAATCTGAAAGAGTTGATATTGTGATCAGCGAAAACCTCTCATCAATCCTTATCGTATATTCTATTAAGCATGAATCTGGATCTTTTAAAGATAGTTAATAATCAGTAACATGTACTACATAATATATCGAACTAGCGATATTTTAGTAGGACACTACTGAATCTCATTAATATAGTACCTCCTAATCCGCAATCTCAATTATTTATAAATCGGGGTGATCCGACTCGAACGGACGACCCTCACGCCCTGCGTGATGTGCTAGTCAACTGCCAGTAAAAAAGGAGCGTTATATACTGCCCCTTTTTTGTCGGGGTGATCCGACTCGAACGGACGACCCTCACGCCTTGCGTGATGCGTTAGCCAACTGCTATCTTATTATCATTAAGGTATCTTTCAGCGCCTCTTTTTTTAATGAACTTTTCCAGTTTAACAGCTTCTGATCTAGAGGAGCATTCTTTAGAATATAGCAGTGTCCATGGCATTCCCCGGGCAGAAAAAGACGTTTTGCCACGATTGTGTTCTTCTAATCGTCGCTCCATGTCATCAGTCTGTCCGGTATAAAATTTATCAATAGTGGAGCTGTATATTATATACACCCAATACATATGATAATTAACAAAAAGAGCATACTAAACTGTCTCCCCTTTTTTGTCGGGGTGAAGCAACTCGAACGGACGACCCTCACGCCTTGCGTGATGCGCTAGTCAAGTGGCGTTAAAAAAAGGAGCGTTCTATACTGCCCCTTTCTTTGTCGGGGTGATCCGACTCGAACGGACGACCCTCACGCCCTGCGTGATGTGCTAGTTAACTGCCAGTAAAAAAGGAGCGTTATATACTGCCCCTTTCTTTGTCGGGGTGATCCGACTCGAACGGACGACCCTCACGCCTTGCGTGATGCGCTAGTCAAGTGGCGTTAAAAAAAGGTGCGTTCTATACTGCCCCTTTCTTTTGTCGGGGTGAAGCAACTCGAACGGACGACCCTCACGCCCTGCGTGATGTGCTAGTCAACTGCCAGTAAAAAAGGAGCGTTCTATACTGCCCCTTTCTTTGTCGGGGTGATCCGACTCGAACGGACGACCCTCACGCCCTGCGTGATGTGCTAGTCAACTGCCAGTAAAAAAGGAGCGTTCTATACTGCCCCTTTCTTTGTCGGGGTGATCCGACTCGAACATACGACCCTCACGCCTTGCGTGATGCGCTAGTCAAGTGGCGTTAAAAAAAGGAGCGTTCTATACTGCCCCTTTTTTGTCGGGGTGATCCGACTCGAACGGACGACCCTCACGCCCTGCGTGATGTGCTAGTCAACTGCCAGTAAAAAAGGAGCGTTCTATACTGCCCCTTTCTTTGTCGGGGTGATCCGACTCGAACGGACGACCCTCACGCCTTGCGTGATGCGCTAGTCAAGTGGCGTTAAAAAAAGGAGCGTTATATACTGCCCCTTTTTTTGTCGGGGTGATCCGACTCGAACGGACGACCCCTTGCACCCCATGCAAGTGCGCTAGCCAACTGCGCCACACCCCGAATTTTTTGCAAATTTAATCAAGAATTCCGAATAGAAAAATTCTAAGATGTCAACCTTAATGGAAAAACAAGCTACCTTTGAAAAATGCAACTTGAACAATACATAAACCGCGTACCGCGTACCCAATACCGTTCTTTCCGCGTGTTGCACGCCGCGTGCCGTCTTCACTTTCAACTTTTCACTTTCCACTTTTCACTTTCTATCATGACAAAACTTCACTTTCTGCCTTTGATTTTTCTGACAGTGTTCTGCTCATGCGACAGGGCACAATATGTGTCAACTCTTCAGGTTCCCGGGAGGGATTTGTACTGCGTCATCGACACGGCCGGTGAAAGCGTTATCCCGAGCGGTAGGATTGTAAAGCCCTTCGGACGTTTTGCCAGAATTGCCCCCGACCCCTTTGGCCTGGCTCTTTCACCCGACGGGACAATTGCCCTTTCCGTTCATAATAACCTTCTTACACTTATTAATACATCGGATATGGGCACGAGAGCTGTTTCATCTCCATACGGCAAAAAGGGATCGTACATGGGAACAGCCATAACCGCTGACAATAAAACGGCATACCTGAGCGGAGGCGACAGCGGGGATATTATTATTATGGACCTTGAATCGTCTGAAAGCTCAGGCAGGATCTCAATTAACGGGAAATCGGCCGGAAAGGATTTCATGGACAGCTTTGTTGGCGATATAAGATTATCGGCTGATGAAAAGAAACTTTATGTTCTCGATCAGTTCAACTTCAGACTGGTGATCCTTGATCTGGAAGAAAAGAAGGTAGAACACTCTGTTCCGGTCGGACGCTTTCCCCTGGGGATAGATATTTCACCCGATGGCAAATTTGCCTATGTAGCCAATACCGGTATCTTCGATTATCCGATTGCCCCCGGACTGACGGAGAAAAATTTCGAAGAAGCCGCACTTGATTTTCCTCCCTACGGAATGCCATCTGCAGAAGCTGAGAAGGGGACAGAAGTTGACGGCCGCTTTATCCCCGGACTTGGAAGTCCTCATGTGCCTGAAGCGGTTTCCGTATTTACGGTCGACCTTGAAAGCAACACGGTTATAGCAATGGAAAAGACCGGGTACAGGATGGGCGAAATGGTGGAAGGCCTGGAGATCGTCGGGGGATCAAGTCCTAATTCCATTGCTGCCGGACGTAACAGGGTCTTCGTAAGCAATGCCACAAACGATAATATATCTGTTTTGGATCCGGCAAGCGGAAAGGTGATATCGCATATCAAACTGAATATTGATCCCCGTATTGATTCATACAGGGGTATGATACCATTCGGAATTGAACTCAGCAATGATGAGTCGAGGCTGTACGTTGCGCTGAGCGGACTCAATGCCATTGGTGTGGTTGATGCGGAAAACCTCAATGTGCTTGGATACATTCCGACAGGATGGTTCCCGACAAAGCTTCAGATTTCTCCTGACGACCTTGCCCTTTATGTTGTAACTGCCCGCGGACTGGGATCGGGACCAAACGGAGGGAAGAACTTCAGGCTCACCCCGGCCGGAACCTATGTGGGCGACATTATGCTGGGAACAATCGAAAAGATAGATCTTGGAGGAATCAACCTTGATCTTGCAACACGGCAGGTTATAGACAATACTTTCAGGGAGGTCCGGATAAAAGACAAGCCGGATAATCCTCTACCGCCCATGGCAGGATTGAGGAAAAGCCCTATAAAACATATAGTGTACATTACAAAGGAAAACAGGACCTTTGATGAGGTTTTCGGAGAACTTGAGAACGCCAGGGGGGATTCCTCCCTTGCCCGTTACGGGATGAATGCAAATGTTGCCAGCAGTGACAGGACAAGGCTGGTCAACAATGTCAATGTTATGCCCAACCACCAGAAATTGGCGAGGGAGTTTGCAGTCAGCGACAACTTCTACTGCGACTCCGATGCATCGGTGCATGGTCACCGGTGGATGGTGGGAACCTATCCCAACGAATGGGTTGAGCTTAACAGTTCGATGGCTATCTCAAGGAATCTTTTCAGCTCTGCTCCCGGAAGGAAATTTGTTTCAGGTTCCTCAGGGGCAGTGTATCCCGAGGATTACAATGAAGCCGGCGGGATGTGGGAACACCTCTCGCGGCACGGCATTAGTTTCTTCAATTTCGGACTGGGATTCGAATTCTCCGCGACAGAGCAAAAGCAATGGTATCAATACACCGGAGTCAAGATGAGTGTAATGTTTCCGATGCCCAAGCCATTGTATGACAGAACTTCAAGGAAATATGCAACATACAATATGCGTGTCCCTGATCAGTTCAGAATTGACATGTTCGAGGAGGAACTCGAAGAAAAGTGGCTGTCGGGGAAGGAGGAATTCCCCTCGGTAATCACTATGATCATTCCCAACGACCACGGATCGTCTGAGAGGATTGATGACGGATATCCTTTCAGGGAATCATTTATGGCCGACAATGACCTTGCCCTCGGCCGGGTGGTGGAGAAATTGAGTCATACAAAATGGTGGCCTGAAATGCTTATAATTGTAACTGAAGACGATGCCCAGGACGGCCGGGATCATATCGATGCCCATCGCTCGCTTCTGATGATGATCAGCCCATGGGTAAAAAGGAACTATGTATCCCATTCACATGCCAATTACGGGGCTATACTGAAAACGATTTACAACATCTGTGATATTCCTGCACTGAATCAGTTCGATGCAACGGCAACACTTCTGCAGGATTTCTTTACAGACAAACCTGATTTCACTCCCTACGAAGGTGTAATGGTTGACAACAGGATCTTTGATCCTCAAAAGGCGCTTGATCCCTACGACCGTGATTTCAGATGGGAATTGCTTGGAGAGTCACCGGAGATTGACAACGAGGATGATTTCAGAGCCAGCCACCAGGAACAGGTGCTTATTGATAACGAGTAACAGCCAGGTATTTTATTTATCTGCTTAAATTGATCTGGATTTTGGAGGAAAAGTAAGTGAGTCAAAACTGCCTCCAGAATATCTGTCTGACATCTATGTGATTATTAAAAGACAGAATTAAGAGCTAATGATTTTCAGCTAAACTTGATTAAGTTTGCAGCAGAAAACAAATAAAAACATACATAGAAATGGATCTATTCAAACCCCTTGATATTTCAAATGAAGAGCCGAAGACAGAAGCTTCAGGGACGGAAAAGGTAAAATGTCTCATAGTTGGTTCCGGTCCTGCCGGTTACACTGCTGCCATATATGCAGCCAGGGCAAATCTGAGTCCTGTTTTGTATACAGGTCTGCAGATGGGAGGCCAGCTTACCACCACCACTGAGGTTGACAATTACCCGGGATTTCCGGAAGGGGTTAGCGGACCTGATCTGATGGAGCATTTCCGTAAGCAGGCTTCCCGTTTCGGGACCGACATACGCTTTGGCATAGCGGTGAAGGCAGATTTTTCCGGCCCGGTTCACAGGCTTACTTTTGATGATGGAAAGGAAGTTGCAGCTGATACGGTTATAATAGCCACCGGCGCTACGGCAAGATACCTTGGTATTGATGCCGAAACCCGTTATGCCGGAATGGGTGTGTCGGCATGTGCCACCTGCGACGGATTCTTTTACAGGGGAAAGGATGTGGCAGTTGTAGGAGGCGGCGACACGGCAGCCGAAGAAGCAACGTATCTTGCCGGACTTTGCAACAAGGTTTACATGGTTGTCCGCCGGAATGTGCTGAGAGCCTCAAAAGCCATGCAGGAAAGAGTACTTAAAACCTCCAACATTGAGATTCTATGGGAACATCAGGCGATTGACCTCTATGGTGAGAACGGAGTTGAGGGTATGGTGCTGGTAAAGAAAAAAGGAACACCCGACGAGGAGATTGTAAGGGTTAAAATCGACGGCTTCTTCCTTGCCATCGGGCATACACCGAATTCGGAGGTGTTCAGGGATTTCGTCACGACGAATGAAAACGGCTATATCATAACCATTCCCGGTACATCGAAGACTAATGTTCCCGGTGTTTTTGCCGCCGGCGATGTTCAGGATCCGGTTTACCGGCAGGCGATAACTGCCGCCGGTTCGGGATGCATGGCAGCTATCGATGCGGAGCGATATCTTATTGAGAAACAATGAAGACATTTAAGAAGACCTTTAAAATATATGCCGAAGCTTCCGATGTGTATTCGGCGCTGACCAATCCTTTCACAATTGAACTGTGGTCGGGATATCCTGCTGAAATGTCAGAGGAGCCGGGCAGTGAGTTTAGCTTGTGGGAAGGAGATATCAGCGGAAAGAACCTGGAATTCATAAAGGACAGGAAGCTGATCCAGGAATGGTATTTCGGGGATCAGGAAGAGAAGTCGATAGTGACAATAGATATTAAACCCGACGGGGAGAATTCCGTGGTTACAGTAGAGCATTCCAACATCCCCGATGAGGAGTTTGACCAGATCGCGGAAGGATGGAGGGAATACTACATCGGAGCAATTGCAGCCTTATTCAGTCCTAATTTCTGAGTCCGGGCCTGAAGCCAGACCCGGATTATATGTCATATTGCGGCGGCCTTTCGACCGGGATAAGTGTTTCTATTTTGTGAAATCGGCCATAACGTGAGGATACTCATCATTGTCTATTTTCCTTTTTATATCCCTGAAGGCCTTTACAGTGTAGCTGACATCCTCGAGCGTATGGGTGGCTGTCGGTATCAGCCTGAGCATCACGACATCCCTGGGAACAACAGGGTATATGACCACGGAGCAGAAAATGTTGTAATTTTCTCTCAGGTCGTAGACCAATTGTGTTACCACTTCAAGCGGGCATTTGAAAAATACGGGGGTAACCGGTGATTCTGTTCTTCCGAGGTCCAGTCCGCTTTCCCTGAGGCCCGACTGAAGAGCTCTGACCACTGTCCAGAGCTTTTCCCTGTACCCTGGATTTGACTGGATCAGTTCCAACCTTTTAATTGCCCCGAGGGTCATGGCCATAGGAAGTGATTTTGCATAGATCTGTGAACGGAGATTGTACCTGAGATAGTTGATCACTTCCCTTGTGCCTGCAACAAATCCGCCGATTCCTGCCATTGACTTGGCAAAGGTTGCAAAGTAGATGTCGATCTGGTCCTGAACGCCGAAGTGTTCTCCGGTACCTCTTCCGTTGGCGCCCATGGTTCCGAATCCGTGTGCATCATCCACGAGAAGGCGAAATTTGTATTTCTTCTTGAGTTCTGTGATCTTGTCGAGTTTTCCAAGGTCGCCAGCCATTCCGAATACACCTTCGGTAATTACCAGAATACCGCCTCCCGATTCTTTGACAAGTCGGGTGGCTCTCTGGAGTTGCTTCTCACAGCTTTCTATATCGTTGTGCGCGAATACGAATCTCTTTCCGAAATGGAGCCTTAGTCCGTCCATAATGCATGCATGCGATTCGGAATCGTAAACGATAACATCATGACGGTCGACCAGGGTGTCGATGATCGAAACCATTCCCTGGTAGCCGTAATTGAGGAGATAAGCATCTTCCTTCATCTCAAATTCGGCTGCCATTTTTTCAAAGCGCTCATGGTTTGTAGTCTGGCCCGACATCATTCTGGCTCCCATAGGATAGGCAAGACCATATTGTTCAGTATATTCCGCATCAGCCTTTCTTACCTCAGGGTCGTTCGCGAGACCGAGGTAATTATTCAGGCTCCAGGTGAGTACCTCCTTTCCCCTGAAAATCATCCTGGGAGCAATTTCACCCTCCAGTTTTGGGAACATAAAATACCCGTGAGCAAAATCGGAATACTGACCCAATGCTCCCATATTGGTTTTGATCTTGTCGAAAATATCCATTGTAAAAAGCTTTTTAAGATTTGCCACAAATGTAAGCATTAAGGATATGCCTGAGATACCACTTTATACCTAATTTGCCGTATAGTTAAATATTTGCCATACAATAGCCGATTAAAAAAAAAGTTGTAATTTTGCGCAACATTTTTTATGAAATTCAGGCTATATATCATACTTGCGCTTGCGATCGGCATCAGCTCATGTGGCGAATACGAGAAGCTGCTCAAGAGTACCGATTACGAGATGAAAAAGACCAGGGCGAGGGAGTTTTACGATGCCCAGCAGTATACCAGGGCGGCGGAACTGTTCGCGCAGGTGATCCCGAGGTTCAGGGCATCTGCAGAGTCGGAGGAACTGAACTGGCTCAATGCCCAGTGTTACTACAATATGAAGCAGTACGATATTGCCGGGTCATTTTTCAAGTCACTTGTGGAGCAGTATCCCTTCGGTGAATTTGCCGAGCAGGCTTCTTTTCTGGGAGCCTATTGTGATTATCGGCTTGCTCCCAGGGCCGAACTCGACCAGCAAAGCGCGAAGGATGCCATTGAAGGATTTGCTGTATTTGTAAACAGGTTTCCTGACAGTCCGAAGGTACCGGAAGCTCAGGAATATCTTAATATTCTTCAGAACCGACTTGTGGAGAAGTCGTATCTGAGTGCCAGGCTTTATTACAACATGAAGCAGTACAAGGCTGCCATAACGGCTCTGACAAACAGCCTGAAGGAATATTCCGAGTCGAAATACCGGGAAGAAATGATGTACCTCAGGCTTCATTCCCTTTACCTTTACGCGGAAAAAAGTATTCCGGCAAGGCAAAGAGAACGCTTCCAGGAGACTCTCGACGATTATTTTTCGTTTATGGAGGAGTATCCCGAGAGCAAGTATTCAAAGGAAGTGCAAAAGATTTATGATTCCACTGCAAGGTATCTGAATATTAACCCGGCTGATAATTTAGAAAACAACGAGTAAAGAAATATGGATTACAGAAAAACAAATGCACCCACGACAACGATGACCCGTAACATGGAACTTCTTACGAAGGATACGGGAAATGTATATGAAACGGTTATCATTGTTGGAAGAAGGGCAAACCAGATTGCGGTTGATATGAAGCAGGAGCTTAACAAGAAGCTTGAAGAGTTTGCTTCCTATACCGATAATCTTGAGGAGGTTTTCGAAAACCGCGAGCAGATAGAGATATCAAAGTTCTACGAGAGGCTCCCGAAACCTACTCTCATCGCGCTTCAGGAGTTTGAGGAAGGCAAGATATACTACCGGAATCCTGAAAGTCCGGCCGCGAAAAGCAAAATTTGACATCAGCGCGGGTCCCGCCCGCCAACAGATTGATCCTGCTCGTTTAAAAGCTGAAACGGATGAAACGACATAGGATAATAAAATATTTTTTCCTGACAGCGCTGATTCTGTCTTCAGCCGCGGTCAGTTCCCAGGAGCTGAACTGTAATGTTCAGGTCAGCGCTCAGAAGATCCAGGGTTCAAACCGTCAGGTGTTCGAGTCGATGCAGAGGGATATCTACGAGTTCATGAATAATACCGTATGGACAAACCATGTGTTCAGCTACGCCGAGAGGATCGACTGTAACATTCTAATCAATCTGACAGATCAGTTTTCGGCTGATGAATTCAGGGGTACTCTTCAGGTACAGCTGCGCCGGCCTGTCTTCAACACCACTTATAATTCCACGCTTCTTAATTTCGTCGACAACAATTTCCAGTTCAGGTATGTTGAGTTCCAGCCGCTGGAATTTGATCCCAACTCATACCGCTCGAGCCTGGTATCTGTTCTTGCCTACTATGCATACCTGATACTCGGTTTTGACTATGATTCGTACTCCACACTGGGTGGAACAGAATTTTTCCAGGTGGCTGAAAAGATTGTCGCCAATGCCCAGAATGCAGCAGAGCCGGGCTGGAAGCCATATGACGGATCGAGAAACAGGAACCGTTACTGGTTGGTAAAGAACCTTCTCGACAAGCAATACGAGGGAGTGAGGAGATTCATTCATGATTATTATATCAACGGTCTTGACAGGATGGAGTCGAGGGCAGCTGAATCGAGGAACAGCATTGCCGAAAGCCTGAAGTTTATTCAGGATGTTCATAGGGCCAAACCCGATCCTTACATGTATCTTCTTCAGGTCGTGATGGATTCAAAGTCGGATGAGCTGGTGAATATTTTCTCGGAAGCCTTTCCTGAGGAGAAGAGCCGGGTGATTCAGATACTGATTGAGGTAGATCCCGGAAACAAATCGAAATACGAGAAGATAAGCGCTTCAAGATAACATACCGCCCTGCTATGCTTTTAAAACTTGCTGTTCGGAATTATGCACTTATAAAAGAGCTTGATCTCTCTTTTGAGAACGGCCTGACGATCATCACCGGCGAAACCGGTGCCGGCAAGTCTATCCTTCTGGGAGCCCTTTCACTTATTCTGGGAGCGAGGGCCGACTCCTCGGTGCTGCTCGATCATACTGAAAAATGCATAGTTGAAGGGACATTCAAAACAGAGGATTACGACCTCGAGGATTTCTTCACACGCAATGATCTTGATTATGAAGGCAGGGCTATTCTAAGGCGCGAAATTAACCCGGCCGGAAAATCGAGAGCCTTTATAAACGACACTCCGGTGGTTCTGGCTGTTCTGAAAGAACTTGGCGACAGGCTGATCGACATTCATTCTCAACATCAGACACTGATGCTGAACGACAATGCCTTTCAGCTGAATATTATTGATTCCTATGCCGCCACCGGCCCGCTTAAGGATAAATACAGGTCGGAATTCAGCAATTACCGTAAGCTTCAAAAGGAATACAATGAGTTGAAGGAGAAGCATGAAAAGAACCGTGCCGATCTTGAATATTTCCGGGCACAGCTTGCTCAGCTTGAGGAAGCAAAACTGAAAGAAGGAGAACAGGAAGAGCTGGAGAGGGATCAGGAACTCCTGGAACACGCGGGGGAGATCAAACAGGCCCTGGCAGATGCATCACAACTTCTTTCTGATGAAAACGGATCAGTGCTTTCGATGCTAAGGCAGGCGAGGTCGGTCATTGGAAGGATCAACACATTCCTTCCTTCAGATCTGAATATTCATTCCCGCCTTGACTCCTGCTTCATTGAACTTGATGATATTTCCAATGAAATAGCAAGGCTGGAGCAGGAAACCGAAGCCGATCCACGCCGCCTCGAACTGGTCAACAGTCGCCTTGACACGCTTTATTCACTGTTTCGCAAGCATCATGCCAGTGACCTTGGCGAACTGATCGCCAGGAAGGCGGAGATAGAAAATTCATTAAAGTCGATAGAGACGAACGACGAAAGGCTTGAAGAGCTGTCACGGCTGCTTTTACAGGCGACGGAATCGCTGCGGGAAGCTGCCGGCAAAATTTCGGAAATCAGGAAATCGGCTCTGCCATCGATCGAGTCAAAGATAACCGCCCAGCTGAAACAACTTGGAATACCCAATGCACGTTTTGAAATCTCGTTGACCAAAACATCTGATTTTACATCGTCGGGAACAGACGCTGCCGACTTCCTTTTCTCCGCCAACAGGCAGACGCATCCCGAGAACATTGCCCGGATAGCCTCGGGTGGTGAACTGTCGCGAGTAATGCTCAGCCTTAAGTCGCTGCTTACAAAAAGCATGAATCTCCCGACTATAATTTTTGATGAGATCGACTCCGGCGTATCAGGAGAAGTTGCCGACAAGGTGGGCCAGATACTGCTGGGAATGGGACAATATATGCAGGTGGTTAACATTACCCATCTTCCGCAGGTCGCTTCAAGGGGAAACGTTCATTATCATGTTTACAAGGAGGACACCGGCGACTCAACAATTACACGGGTTAAGCAGTTGTCTGCAGAGGAAAGAGTGATGGAGGTTGCCAGGCTGCTTAGCGGCAGCGAGGTTACTGAAACTGCGATAAGGAATGCAAGGGAACTGATCAGGGCCGGCAGCAAATGACCCGGGTATGAGCTGGTTTTTCGTAAGAGGAGACATCGTATCAGATAGAATGATTTAATAAACGCGTATGAATAACGGTCTGTTAAAAGGAAAGAAGGGAATTATTTTTGGTGCCCTTAATGAAAAATCAATAGCCTGGCAGGTTGCACTAAAGGCTCACCATCAGGGTGCCCGGCTGGTTCTGACCAATTCGCCGGTGGCGGTGAGGATGGGATCCATAAGCGAGCTTGCCGCACTGACCTCTTCAAAACTTGTAGTTGCCGATGCAACAAGCATGGTGGATATTGACAGGCTTGTATCCGAGAGCCTTCAGATTTTCGGAGGAAGATTCGATTTCGTCCTTCATTCCATCGGCATGTCACCCAATGTCAGGAAGGATATTCCATACGAGAATACGAGCTATGAGAACATGCTGAAGACCTATGACATTTCTGCCCTCAGCTTTCACAGGATACTGCAGACATGCTACAAGTATGACGCGATAAATGAGTGGGGATCGGTGGTGGCTCTTACCTATGTGGCAGCCCAGAGAACCCTGGCAGGATATAACGATATGGGTGATGCAAAGGCTCTTCTCGAATCGATAGCAAGGTCGTTCGGGTATATCTACGGGCGCGACAGGAAAGTAAGGATCAACACCATCTCGCAGTCGCCTACTCCGACAACAGCCGGAAGCGGTGTTCACGGAATTGAATCGCTTCTTGATTTTTCGGAAAGGATGTCGCCTCTTGGCAATGCGACGGCAGCGGAGTGCGCCGACTATTGCGTAACGCTCTTTTCCGATCTTACCCGCAAGGTAACGATGCAAAACCTGTATCACGACGGAGGATTCTCGAGCATGGGAATGAGCCTTAAGGCGATAGAGCAGTACAACAAGAGCTTTAAAGAATGTGATGAGAAGTAAATAAGTATTCTGCAAGTGGTTTGCCTGAAGCTGAATAGCTTTTTCTATATTTGGACGACCTAATTACTGCTCTATGATCAAGTTGATTTTGCTGGCATTGTTCTATTTCCTTTTTCCCCTGGTTATAATTTTCCTATGCCGGAAATGGAGCTTTCTCCAGAAATTCGGAACCATAGTCCTCGCTTATGCCTTCGGCCTTATTATTGGCACCGCCGGTATTATTCCGCGGGGAAGCGAGGGTTTCAAACTAGCTTTGCAGAACGAAGCTTCGCTCAGCAAACCGGTACTGGAAACCCTTATTGCCGAGGGGAAAGCTGTTCCGGGCGACAGGGTGGCAAACGACATTCTTGCACTCCAGGATGCTGTTTATTCCCTGGCTCTTGTTCTTGCATTTCCACTGCTTCTGTTCTCACTCAATATCCGGCGATGGCTGAAATACGCGAAAAAAGGATTTCTTTCGGTTGCACTGGCTTTGGTTGCAGGTATAGTAATGGTAACCACCGGATTCTTTATCTGGAAGGACACATTCCCCGATGCATGGAAGCTTGCAGGTATGTTTGAAGGCATTTACACCGGAGGCACACCCAACTTTGCAGCTCTCAAGCTCATCCTGAATGTTGATGACGACCGTTTCGTGGTCCTCTTTACCTATGACACCATAGTGGGAGCATTCCTTGTGCTGTTCTTTGTAACTGTTGCCCCGAGGATATTCAGGGCTATACTGCCGCAATATAAGTCCAAAAACGGAATCGCTATAGATGAAAGCCTTGTAAAGAAGGAGACTGAAGGGCTTGATGACTTTTCAGGTATGCTTAAGAGAGAGACTCTTGTGCCGCTTCTGAAGGCTCTGGGATTAAGCGTTATAATTGCAGGGATAAGCGGCGCGCTATATATGTTTGCTCCTGTTCCACAGGAACTGAGGATGGCAGTTTTGGTGCTTTCGGTCACAACACTGGGTATACTTGCTTCGCTGATAAAGAAGGTAAACAGGATTGAAAAGACCTTTCAGCTGGGCATGTACCTGATTCTTGTTTTCTCACTGACGGTTGCCTCAAGGTCCGACATAAGGAGTTTGTTCGGACAGGGAATGTGGGATCTGATCCTGTTTATATCATGGTGCTACTGGGGTTCACTTTTGCTGCATCTTATCCTGGCAAAGATTTTCCGCATCGACGCGGATAATTTCCTTATAACGGCAACAGCCTTTGTGTTTTCCCCGCCTTTTGTTCCTCTTGTGGCCAACGCACTTAAAAACAAGGACGTCATCGTAACCGGATTAACCGGGGGCATCATCGGCTATCTTCTCGGCAATTACTTCGGTACCACGCTGGCCTATCTGCTGAAAGGATTTTAAAAAAGCATATCGTTTCGGGTAAAAAAATTGTCGACAAACAATAATCCAGTTATTGTTTGTCGACAATTTTTTGTTGTTATTTCTGACTTTCGGGGCTTTCGAAGGAAAATCTAGAAAAGGTAATTAAGTCCTATTCCGAACGAAATATTGCCGTCCTGTTCGTTAAAAGCCTTTCCTATGTCGATTGCAATGACGAAGTTCTCACCCCATACCGGCATTATGCTTATTCCGGCGCAGTGGTGCATACTTTCTTTTCCAGGGTTGAAGAAATCGCTGAATGAGTAGTTTGTCATTTCCGAATTGAAAGTGGAGTTCAGGTTTGAAGGCAGCTCATGTTTCTGTGTAACCATTCCCAGGTCGTAGAACAGGTTGATTCCAAGGTAGCTTTCCTTGTTGAGCAATGTAAAATGAACCGGTTTCCAGCGCAGTTCGATATTGCCGAGGGCAAAGCCTTCGCCTACGACCCTGTTCTTGAGTACTCCCCTATATTTGTGCCATTTGGCAATATGATATTAAGTTCTTTGACATAATTGTTAAGTTTGTTTATAAGATATGCGGGATGGAGCGAAGGCGTAGCCGAAGCGGAATCCCGCATATCTGGACCATT
>Ga0255347_1000396_pt1 | contig 80330 bp, 64 predicted proteins | sample wastewater_treat_2_FD_192479 | JGI IMG/M metagenome (GOLD analysis project Ga0255347, IMG submission 192479) | Wastewater microbial communities from Lulu Island WWTP, Vancouver, Canada - plant24 | ecosystem: Engineered > WWTP > Wastewater > Unclassified | place: Canada: Vancouver, British... | reverse complement strand
AGTACCTCAGGTATTCATCGATAAAAAAATCAAATCTTATGGCCTTACTTAATATTTTTTTAATATGAGGTCTTGACAAAGAACATAGGAGGGGGCTTAAAATTTTTATAGAAATATAATAGTAAAACCTATTCTATAATTGAAAGATTAAATATTGTTGATTAAAATTGACAAGTAATTTAACCCCTTCTCGGGCGACAAACAGGATGTTTTAGTTTCAAACGCAGCCAGGAGGCCGGGTAGGCGTTTGAATGTGGCGCATAAAGAACAGGAAAAAAATCTATGTTCACTCGCCGGGGGCATTGAGTGCTACAACAGCCGATGACATTTTCCTGTCGCGGCCGTCCTTGGACGGGCTTGCCGCTACGTTGTGGCATTCGCTTCTTCTAATACATCAATCTGCGTTGTCAATGAACTATGAAACCGGTTTGTTTCCGGGTACTTTTATTTTTCCCAAATTTCCGGCATGCGATGCAGTGAGCTCGTCGAACTGAGCCTGTAGTCTGAACACAGAAAAGAGTAAAAAATTTGACAATTATTTAAATTGTTATACAGTTGAATTACCTGGAAAGATTTATTATGAGAATATATCTTGACGTGTGTTCCCTGTGCAGACCCTTTGATAATCAGAATTACGCACGTATAAGACTTGAAACGGACGCTGTGAATCTTATTCTTTCTGCCGTGAAGAATAAAAAATATATTCTGATGAAATCACCGGTTCATCTGGCAGAGATAAATGATATAAAGGATGATTTTGAAAGAAAAGAACTGCTTAGTCTTCTGGAGAATTACGGGGAAACAGTCACAGTTGTAACAAATCAGGTCAGGAGCAGAACAGAAGAATTGTTGAATCAGAATTTCGGTATTGCCGATTCAGCGCATGTTGCTTTTGCTGAATCATATAATTCAGTTTTTATAACATGTGATGATAAGCTGATAAGCAAATGCGCGAGAAGCGTAATCGGTGTCAGGTTTTTTAATCCTGTGACTTTCTGTGACATGGAGAATTTGAAATGAAAACACTGAAGTATATGAATGAAAATGATATTCTTGAACGGGGCATTGAAGTCCTGATGAAAGAGCTTGGCCCTGTTGAAACAGTCCGGTTTTTGAATATTCCCAGGGAGAAAAGGCTGGAATCTGTAAAACGCCACAGGAAGTGGCAAAAATCTTTGAATAAAGATGAATTTATGAAGAACATCTTCGGATAAACCTGCCAGTCGTCCCAGGATTTTGCCGAAGCCTGGACTTAACGCCCCCGGCGGTATAAACCTGTTACTATCTCATAAATGCTCTGACCCCGGGAACACTTTATTATTATCAAAAAAATTGAGTTCATAAACCCCTTACGGGGGTGGCTGGCAATGTAGTTAATGAATATAAAAAATTTCTTCAGCCGGGGGCATTAAGTCCAGGCTGGGGCCGAAACTGTAACTTAAAACCGCGCTATACATTAAACCTGAAGTTTACTATATCCCCATCTTCTATGATATAGTCCTTTCCCATGACGTGAAATTTGCCCGCCTTCCTGAGATTCTCCTCTGTTCCGGCTGCAATAAGGTCGTCGTACTTCATTATCTCCGCGCGGATAAAGCCCCGCTGTATATCGGTATGAATTACGCCCGCGGCAACAGGCGCCGGTGATCCGCTGCGTACCTGCCATTGCCTTACCTCATCCTTTCCCACAGTAAAAAACGAAATAAGCCCCAGGGTCTTCATCGCGAGGGATGAAAGCGTATTAAGCGCGGGCTGGACAATCCCCGCGTCCTCCATAAACTCCTTCTTCTCCTCAGCGCTTTCAAGCATGGAAATCTCTGCTTCAAGTTTTGCGGACACCTGCATTATCTCAATATGCAGCTCTGTCAATGAATTCCTCAGTTTATCCATCAGCGACGAATCCCTGATGGCCGAGTCGCTTACATTAAGAACTATGAGCATCTGTTTCGCGGTGATAAAAGGGTACCCGGATATGAGCTTCTCCTCTTCTTCATTGAGGCCAAAGGTGCGAAGGCACATGTTCTGTTCAAGGTGGGCCTTCATCCTCGCGAGCAGCGCATCCTCGGCATCAAGCTTTGCGTCAGCCTTTCTCTTCCGGGCTGCTTCTATTCTCTCGCATCTTTTTTCAATGAAAATCAGGTCGTGCATTATCAGTTCCGCGTTTACGCTTTCGATGTCCCGAACCGGATCAATGGAACCGCTCGCGTGGTAAACCGATTCATCTTCAAAGGCGCGGACCACATGGCAAAGCGCGTCCATTCTCGATATGTCGGTAAAAATCTTTCCCTCACGGATAGAATCGCTCTCTATTCTGGGGAGCAACTGCAGGTTAATTCTTGCGGGCACTTCTTTCTTAGGAAGATACATTTTCACAAGAGTGTCAAACCTGACATCCCGTATATCTGCCACGCCCGCGACAGCTTTGTCCCCTGATTCAGCAGGCCTGCTACCTGTAAGCAGTTTAAAAAGACTCTTTTTCCCGCTCTGGGGAAGTCCTATTATTCCAAGTTCCATATACGCTCCTGATAAGGCGATTATAATGATTGAACATGCTGCATCAACGCAACTATTTTTAATTCAGCACCTGATATTTAAAAAATCATTTCTTGAACAGAATTTACAGATTCCCTTTTGCCAGCATCAATAAACTTACACGATAACAGAACCCGTTGCGGGGGAGGATCTGTCGCAGAACATGACGAGGCGATTACAATAAAAATCCGGATCAGAAATAGCTGCTCCCGTCCCAGCAGTGGGTACAGAGCTTCTCTTTTGGAAGACCGATTGCGGCGACAAGATCTTCCAGTTTCTGGTAACGCAAAGTAGTAAGCTTCAGCCTGCTGCAGATTTTTTCGACCATGGCTCTGTGCCGCTCTGACCCGTCACGCACGTATTCATCGAGCGCCGCATTTTCGGACCCTTCAAGTTCAAGGATCACCTTGCGGCTGACAAGCTCCAGGGTTGAACGCGATGTAGAGAAATTCAGGTACTCGCACGGATAAATAAGGCAGGGGCAGGCTATGCGCACATGTATTTCGCTGACGCCATATTCATGGAGTATCTGCACATTGTCCTGCATCTGTGTGCCCCTGACCACTGAATCATCGCAGAAGATTACCTTCTTCCCTTCTATAAGTTCCCTTACAGGAATCAGCTTCATGCGCGCAACCAGGTCTCTTACCTGCTGGTTTTGCGGCATAAAACTCCTGGGCCAGGTCGGTGTGTATTTAACATACGGCCTCATGTAGGGAATGCCGGCATGGTGTGCAAACCCTATTGCATGGCCTATACCTGAATCTGGTATTCCAGAAACAAGGTCAGCCTGGACATCTTCACGCTTTCCAATAGCAGCGCCGCACCTGTAACGGACCTGCTCTGTATTGAGCCCTTCATAGGTTGAAGCCGGAAACCCGTAGTATACCCATAAAAAAGAACAGATCTGCATACGGCTTCCGGGCTTCCTGACCTGTTCTATACCCTCGGCAGTCATGAACAGTATCTCGCCCGGGCCAACATAACGATCCACATCAAACCCTAAGTTCGGGAACGCGCATGTTTCGGAACTCACGGCAAAAGCATCACCCCGCTTTCCCGTAATAAGCGGCGTACGTCCAAGCTTGTCACGGGCTATATAAACGCCTTTGTCAGTAAGAACAAGCATGGAACATGATCCCTTTATCCTGTTCTGGGCATACCGTATACCCTCTTCAAAACTATCCCGCAGGGTAATCAGAGTTCCCACCACCTCTGTCGGGCTTGGCCCGCCGCTGCTTGTTTCAGAGAGGTGCATGTGACGCCTGAATATATCCCGGACAAGTTCCTCCATGTTCGCAATTCTGCCCACTGTGACAATGGCAAAGCTCCCTAAATGTGAAAAAAGAACAATGGGCTGGGCATCTGTATCGCTTATGACACCTATACCCGTATTGCCCGGCAGGTCGCCCAGTTCAGACTCAAACTTGGTTCTAAAGTATGAATTTTCAAGGCTGTGAATTGCCCTGTGAATGCCATCATGATCTATCGTGGCAAGTCCGCCGCGCCTGGTGCCCAGATGAGACAGGTAATCGGTCCCGTAAAAAAGCTCGTTTATACAGGCTGATTTTGAGCTGCAAGCGAATATACCACCCATTATGGCTACCTTCCTGTTCCGTAGAAACTGCATTTATTTTTAATCCCGCACCTGCGCAACAGCGCGGGTATACACTAATCTTTACACTGATACTCTTTTGCCCCTGCAATAACATTTATACCGGGTCTGTCAATAAAAATCCCTGTACCGGGAGCCCAGTTCGCCGCAGATACTTTCTCTGCATGAAACAGATTTACTGCTGGAAACAGATATCGCAAGAAAAAATTCGGGCCAGTTGCTGAAACTCGCTACGGCAATTTTATGCCTCAATGCCGGGTTTGTCCGCATAAAAACAGTAAATTATCGGGAAAAGCGCTGATGACATTGTTATCTTAAAGTATTATCTTATCAATATACTTAATCGTACGCAGGAGGCGCCCATGCCGATCTACCTTGTGCAGCACGGACTGAGCATCGCGGAAGGAACCGACTCTGAAAGAAAACTCACAGACCAGGGAATCGCAGATGTAACACGCATAGCATCTGTCGCAAAAGGATATTCTGTTAATGTGAACAGAATAATGCACAGCGGGAAAACGCGCTCTTTGATGACTGCCGATATTTTCAGCACATACCTTTCGCCGCCGCAGGGGATAACAGAGATCAGCGGCATAGGCCCCATGGATGATGTAAAAGTATTCGCGGACACTATTGATCCTGCTTCAAACATTATGTACGTTGGCCACCTGCCTTTTATGCAGAAGCTGACATCATTCCTCGTTTCAGGCAACGCGGATATTACGGTTTTTAAATTCCAGAACGGAGGCATACTCTGCCTTGACAGGGCTAATGATTCAACTCTATGGCATATAAAGTGGGCGCTGATGCCTGAAGTAGGGAAGGAATGATTGTTTTTTTGCTACAAAATAGTTGAGGAATTATCTCTGATTATTATTAAAGTATAACTGTTTAATAAAATTCTGATCTAATCAAGGTGCAAGACAGATGAAACGCTTAACACTGCAGAGCAAGCTTACAATATGTATTTTTTTAACCAGCATGGTCCTCGTTGGGCTTTCCCTGTTCCTTCTGAACCGGGCATGGGAGAAATACCGCAGTGCTGATACCATTTACACGATGAGCAACGGGGCGGAGTATTTTATAATTGCATTCAAGGACCTGACATTCGAAAGGGGGCGCACTAATGTTATCCTCTCTTCACATAAACCCGCTACAGCCGCTGATAGATCATTCATTGATACGCGCCGCAAATCAGTCGACGATAACATGAATAAAGGCCTCGAATGGCTGACAAATATAGACCACGAGCTGATGGTTAAATTAAACTCAACGTATATAAATTTAAAACACCTCAGGGAAAAAGCCGATGAAATTATCAATAAAAAAAGCGCCCGGGTTGGAGCGCGTCAAAAGCTCTGCGATGAATGGTTTAAGCAGTCCACAGAACTGCTCCATCAAATCATCGATACAACTGATACGATTGCAAAACGCCAACAGTTGCCGGGAAATTTTAATAACTATTACCGCTACATGATCGAAGCTCTTGAATTCAGAGACAGCATTGGACGCAGCGGAAGCATTCTGACAGCAGCCGTTTCATGCGGAAGAAAAACTACACCAGTCGAATACAGGAGCATTATCGAAAATCTTAGCCTGGCGGATTACCTCTGGTCAAAGATGGAAGTCCAGGCCGCTGTAATCAACGACCTGGAACTGGATCGCCAGAAGGCCGTTGTCAGGCACACATACTATGAGCTGTACAGGCCGCTGCTTGAAGACACAATCCTCACTGCGAGGACCGGGACTGTTTCTCCAGGAAGGGCAAAGCAACTGAAGGAATTATCTGTACCAGCCTTTGATTCGGTCTTTACACTGAAGGAGCAGCTAAAAAATAGAATCGGGAATGAGGTCAGGCAGATCAAGCGTAGTGCACTCATCTCGCTGGCGCGCGCAGTCATACAGTTTTTTGCCGCTCTTTCAATTATTATGTATACCGTTCTCTATTTCCGCAAAAACCTGTTCACACCCCTGAGCAATCTTACCGGCGCGCTCCAAAATATACACGCAGGCAAACCTGTGCCTGATCTTACAGATGAAATAACCCGAACCGATGAAATAGGACTACTTGCCGGAGGCGTCAAGATGCTGCAGGAGAGCATGTACGAAGAACGGAACCTGAGAAAGCTTACCGAACAGATGGCGATCACTGATGAACTCACAGGGCTGTACAACAGGCATTTTCTTGAAAAAAGCATTGATCGCATAATAAATCGTTCAGACCGCTACAACGAGCCTGTCACGCTTGTAATCTTTGACCTTGATCATTTTAAAAATGTTAATGATGAATGGGGACATCCTGCAGGCGATACCGTGCTCAGGCAGACTGCGTCTATTGCAAAAAATCTAATACGCAGATCTGACATGCTGATCAGGTTCGGCGGCGAGGAGTTTATTCTGCTGATGCCCCACAGCACAATAGCCGGAGGCATATCAGCAGCCGAAAAAATACGCGAAGCCCTGGAAAAAAATGAATATCCCGGGATCGGCCGTGTCACAGCAAGCTTCGGGGTTGCGGAAAGACAGAAAGATGAGTCGATCGAAAACTGGTATTCAAGGGCTGACCGGGCCCTTTATCGCGCAAAACAGAACGGCCGGAACAGGGTTGATTCTGCAGATGTGGAATGAATGTATGAACTTTTATTTCTTGACACCGGCTAATATCTCTTTAAAAAAACAGAACCATTTACTCTGTTGGAAACTATGTATCTTACAAAAAATTTACCCTTTGACAAAAAGAAGATAGACGAGATTATAAAAATTCATCCCACTCCTTTTCATCTTTATGATGAAAGGGGGATCAGGGAGAACGCGAAGCGCCTTATAAAGGCATTTTCATGGGCGCCCGGCTTCAGGGAATACTTTGCTATCAAGGCCAATCCCAATCCATACATTGTTAAAATAATGCGTGAAGAAGGATTCGGCGCGGACTGCAGTTCGCTGCCCGAACTTATACTGGCCGAAAAGGCAGGCATAAAGGGCGAAATGATCATGCTCACATCGAACAATACCCCTGCATCGGAATTTGAATACGCGAAAAAACTCGGCGCCATCCTGAACCTCGACGACATTACTCACATTGACTTTGTCGATTCAAACATGGGCCTGCCCGATGTTATCTCATTCAGGTACAATCCGGGCCCGCTTAAAGGGGGTAATGCAATAATCGGCATACCCGAAGAGGCCAAGTACGGGCTTACACGCGATCAGCTTTTTGACGCATATAAAACAGTAAAACAGCGCGGAGTCAAGCGCTTCGGCCTCCATACCATGATCGCGTCAAACGAACTGAACGCCGACTACTTTGTTGATACGGCCGAAATCCTCTTTGACCTGGTCTGCGACCTGAGCAAAACAATCGGCATAGACTTTGAGTTTGTCAACCTTGGCGGAGGCTTCGGAATACCATACAGGCCGGGCGAAAAACCCCTTGACCTTGAATACATCTCAGACAGAATACGCGGCGCTTACGTCGAAAAGATCGAGGCCCGCGGACTTAAACCCCTGCGTATATACATGGAGAGCGGAAGGCTCATGACCGGGCCGTACGGTTTCCTGATTACAACGGCCATACACAAAAAAGAGATATACAAGGACTACATAGGCGTGGACGCGTGCATGGCTGACCTTATGAGGCCCGCGCTCTACGGCGCGTACCACCACATAACAGTTCTTAGTAAAGAGAACGAAAACCGGGTTAAACGATACGATGTGACCGGTTCACTCTGTGAAAACAACGACAAGTTCGCCATAGACAGAATGCTCCCGGTTATTGAAAGGGGGGACATTCTTATAATACATGACACGGGAGCACACGGCCATGCCATGGGATTCAACTACAATGGAAAGCTCAGGTCAGCCGAGCTTTTACTGAGAGAGGACGGCTCGGTGCAGATGATCAGGCGCGCCGAAACCGTTGATGACTACTTCGCCACCCTGGACTTCAGCGGAATGTGACGGGACTATTTCCTCAGCCACCAGAAACGGAGGAGGAAATTAAAATAATAAAATATTTTCAGGAGGCTATCGCATGGGAGGATTCAGGGAATACAGAAAATATGACGCGCTTGGGCTTGCGTCACTGGTAAAAACCAAAAAGGTAAAACCATCCGAACTGGCCGAAGAGGCTATATCAAGAATAGAAAAAATAAATCCAAAAATAAACGCCGTAATCCATAAAATGTATGACGCAGCGGAAAAATTGAATGATAAAAAACCTCCAGCGGGAATATTCTCAGGTGTGCCGTTTCTTGTTAAGGACATTATACATCAGGTCGCAGGCGAGCCCTACACTGCGGGTTCGCGCTCACTGAAGGACTACATACCGGCCGAAGACAGCGAGGTCACCCGGCGTTATAGAAAGGCCGGGCTTGTTATTCTCGGCAAAACAAATGTTCCTGAATTCGCGCTTATGGGCTACACCGAACCGCTGCTGCACGGCCCGTGCAGAAATCCCTGGGACACATCAAGAACACCCGGAGGTTCAAGCGGCGGAGCAGGCGCTGCTGTCGCAGCGGGGATTGTCCCCATGGCATCGGCAAATGACGGCGGCGGATCGATCCGTATTCCGGCAGCAAACTGCGGCCTGTTCGGCATGAAGCCCTCAAGGGGAAGAACTCCTCTCGGCCCCGGCATGGGAGAGGTGTGGCAGGGCGCCGCTGTCGAAGGCGTACTCAGCAGAAGCGTGCGCGACTCAGCAGCCGCACTTGATCAACTCGCGCAACCCGACCCCGGCGCACCATACATCATACAGCAGCCCGTCACCCCTTATCTGAAAGAGATAAACAAAAAACCTGCAAAACTTAAAATAGCCTTTAGTACACGCTCCATGCTTGACAGCTACGTTCACCCTGAATGCGTGCGTGCGGTTGAAGAGGCCGCAGACCTGTGCGTAAGCCTTGGCCATGTTGCAGAACATGCCGAGCCTGAACTTGACGGCAAAGCCATTGCATTCGCCTACATGATGCTATACATGGGCGAAGTTGCCGCTGACATAGAGATGACTGCGGAACTTACTGGAAAAAGGCCGCGCAGAAAAAATTTTGAGACGGTAACATGGTTTCTGGGGCTGTTGGGACGGACATACAGCGCAGGCGATTTTGTCAGGGAGAAAAGATTATGGAACACCATAGCCAGATCATTCAGCACATTCTTTGAAAAATACGATATATTCCTTACGCCTGTAACAGCATACCCGCCATTTAAAATCGGGGAACTTCAGGCTAAACCGGCAGAAAAAATAATGGCCAGCATTGTTAATACACTTGGACTCGGGAAAATAGTAAAGGCATCCGGAATGATAAGCTCGCTTGCGCAGGCCAGTATAGAAAAATATCCCTTTACTCAGATTGCCAACATGGCCGGGCTGCCTGCAATGTCTGTGCCGCTTCACTGGACCCCGGAGGGACTGCCCTGCGGAGTACAGTTTATAGGACAGTTTGGAGACGAGGCCATGCTCTTCAGGCTCGCGGCGCAGCTTGAGAAGGCAAAACCATGGTTCAACAGGTGGCCTGAAATACTATAAATAAAGAACATTTATCTTTTATTGTCCAGCAGGGCCTTTACAGGAGCGAGCCCTGCAACCGTGCCCTGCTCAATGGCTTTAAGCACAGACCCCCCTCCGGTGAATATATAGTATTCAGGGCTGTCGATAGCCGCAATATAAAGTCCAGGCAGCAGCCTTTTAAGCTCCTGCATTGTATCGCCGCCGCCATAAAGTTTGACAGCATCGCTGTTCTCGTCAATCAACTGATCCAGGGCGATTGTTCCTTCGTTAAAATGCGGCGTATAACCCATAACAGCATTAACGAATATCGTCCTGGCCCTGCCGAATATTTCATGCATATACCGTTCGCTGAAACTTTCGGCAGCAACATCATAAACGTACCCCAGACTGTCGCCCGGCTTCAGGGATTGTATATCAACCACGCGCCACGCGCCATCGCGTCTTTCATCGGGAACATCGGACTCGACAATGTAGCGGGGCTCCACTATTTTGCCCGGAAACTTTTCGGCAAACGCGGCAAACTTTCTGGCAAGTTCAAGGTCATCCTCCTCTATTCCTTTGATGCTGATGCCGTACTTTGCGCACAGATAGGCATTGTAGATAACTCCCCCCAGCACAAGATAATCCGATTTCTGAATAAGGGCGTAAAGCGGGTCAATTTTTGTATCGAACTTTGCCCCTGCCACAACCGCAATAAACGGATTCGACGGTTCATAAATACGGTTAAGATTTTCAATCTCCTTCTGCAGCAGAAATCCGGCGTAAGAAGGGAGGAATTTATTCACGCCCACCGTGGACGCATGGGCCTGCCATGAACCGAACGCGTCGTTCACAAATATATCAGCAAGACCGGCAAGCTGGTTGGCAAACCTTTCGGCTGTCTCATCCTTCGCTTCTTCGCCTGCGAACCATCTGGTGTTAGGCAGGTATATGCCGTCGATCCTGTCTTCCCGCAGTTCCCGGATCAAATGGTTAATGGATGTTTCGATACCCGTATACCCGCGCTTTTCATCCATTGTGAATTCGGGGATCTTAAGTTTTATGTGAAGCTTCTGCTGAAGATAATCGACTATGGGTTTGACCGAAGTCTTATCGCTTATGGTTATTTCTCCTGTCTTTTTATTTCTGGGACGTCCCACGTGAGTCATCAGGATCATCTTGCCGCCGCGGGCATTAATATGATACATTGTTCCTATAGTAGCGTCGATCCGGTAGGGATCGTGTATCTTTCCGGATTTAACAACATTGTGGTCAACGCGCACAAGAACAATCTTCCCTTTGAGGTCGGCGTCCTGAACTAATGGAAGGCTAATGCTGACTGTCATAAATTTTCCCCTGATATATGATTTGTTTAAATCTAATTGAACCGCGGGTAAATGACAATATTTTTGTCTGCCCGCGGCTTCAATAATCCGCATAAAAATACTTTTTAGTGTATGTATAAAATTTTATCCCTCTTTCCGGATTGTCGGGAAACCTCATCCATTAAAAAATAATTTAATTTATCGTAATAAGGATTTTGCCGCACCTTAGACTTGACGCCCCCGGCGGTATAAACCTGTTATTATCTCATGAATGTTAAGCCGGGGAACATGCTCTGACCCCACGGAGAACATGCTCTGAGCCGGAAAGGGGCTCTGACCCCTTTCCTAACAATCCGATGAGCCAATTTTATCTATTTAACATTAAATTCTTATAACAACGGCATTGACAAAATAAATATTTTCAGGAATAATTACTGAATTATTTTTGAAAATATTTTTCATATAATATGGTAATTTGATGAATTAACACTCAATCCGAAGTATCATTAAAAAAGGGGGAACACCGCATGCAGGCAACAGCCATTCCTGAATCCATAATTAAACAGCTCATAAAGGCCCAGCGGAGCGAACTGACAGAATATAAAATATACACGAAGCTCGCCGAATCAGTCAAAGATGAGCACAACAGCAATGTGCTCCGTAAAATCGCCAGAGATGAAAAAATGCACAGCGAAATCTGGAAAAAATATACCGGTGTTGATGTAAAGCCCTCGCGCTGGAAAATATTTAAATTCTTCTGGATATCAAGAATCTTCGGGCTGACCTTCGGGATAAAGCTTATGGAGAACGGTGAAGAAGACGCCCAGATCAACTACGAGGCCATCTCGGAATATGTAAAAGACGCAAAAAAAATAATAAAAGATGAAGAGGTGCATGAAAAACAACTGATAGCCCTGATCGAAGAGGAACGCCTGAACTATGTGGGCTCCATTGTACTGGGCCTTAACGATGCCCTTGTTGAACTTACAGGAGCCCTCGCGGGACTCACCTTCGCGCTTCAAAATACAAAACTAATCGCTCTGGTCGGGCTCATTACAGGTATAGCTGCGTCATTCTCAATGGCCGCGAGCGAGTACCTTTCTCAACGCCACGAGGAGGAAGAAAAAGGCAATCCACTCAAGTCATCGCTCTACACAGGCATAGCGTATATCTGTACGGTAATCCTGCTTATTGCCCCGTACCTTGTATTCAGTCATTTTATGGTATGCCTTGGTGCGACCCTAATCATCGCTATTCTTATAATATTTTTCTTCAATTATTACATCGCAGTGGCAAAAGACCTTAATTTCAAAGAGAGATTCTTTGAAATGGCATTTATAAGCATGGGCGTCTCTGCAATAACTTTCATAATTGGTGTGCTCATAAGGCAATTCCTGAATGTAGACATTTAGCAGTCAGGGGACAAAAATAGAGAAAAAAAAGCTGCTCCTTCCGGAGCAGCTTTTTTTGACTTCTGTAAAATCCCGAATTATTCGAGAGGTGCGCCTGTGAAAGTCGGGTCGCTTGCCTTGATCGGAGCGCCTTCATTAAACTTGAGCGCCCTTGCCCTTCCGAAAAATTTGGGGAACTCTGATCCAAGGTAGAACTGTGATGAAAGTGTTTTACCTGTGTAGAATGCCGCCTCGGCGTTATCATTAAGCAGCGCTTCCCTGTCAGCTCCCTTTGCATCACCGACAAGCTCCTTCATCTTAGGAATCGTAAGGGTCAATGACCATAGGTGGCACCATGCTATTGCTATCATGTACATGGCCTCCAGAAGAGGAGTCGCGTGCATGAAAAGGGTGAGGAATTTGCCCTCTGCCATCTGCTTTTTAAGCATCTCGATGATCTCGTCAAGCTCTTTGAGCCCCTCTACAAACAGATCAATGTATTTGTCTTCAACAATGCCCTTGGCCTTGGCAACAGTTTCATTCATTGTCTTGGCCATCACCTTGTAGTTGAACTGCTCCTTGTTCATGAGGATCTTTCTCATTGTAAGGTCCATGGCCTGAATACCGTTTGTTCCTTCCCATATAGCCAGGATTTTGGAATCGCACATGTATCTGACGATCGGGTAGTCTGTGCAATATCCGTATCCGCCGTAGCACTGCATAGCCATGGATGTTATTTCAACACCCTTGTCTGTACAGCCTGACTTACATATAGGTGTAAGAATTTCAACAATGCCATTAGCTTCAGCTCTTTCTGTCTCATCTTGAGCAACGTTTGCAATGTCAATATTTTTGAACAGGAAGTAACAGAGTATCCTCTGTCCTTCAAGGTGAGACTTCATCCACAGCAGCATCCTTTTTACGTCAGGGTGCTTGCTTATTGTTACGAGCGGAGCATCAGGATTGAGCATCTGGGTTACCTCAACGCCCTGCAGCCTGTTCTTTGTATATGTTACAGCATTCATGTACGCGGCAGATGCGTTCGCCTGCCCCATAAGAGCGGTACCCATACGCGCATAGTTCATCATCTGGAACATGATCTTCATGCCCTGGCGCTCCTTGCCCATAATGTAACCTATACAGTTACCGTTGTCACCGAATGCCAGCTGTGATGTTCCCTGGCCGTGGATACCCATCTTGTGTTCAATACCTGTACAGACTACGTCATTGAACTCGCCGAGTGATCCGTCAGGATTGACCCTGTACTTGGGAACGAGAAATATTGATATACCCCTTGTACCTTTGGGGTCACCTTCGATCCTTGCGAGAACAGGGTGAATCATGTTTTTATAGTAGTCATTCTCGCCGGATGAGATGAATATTTTCTGCCCTGTTATCTTGTATGTTCCATCAGCCTGTTTAACAGCCCTGGTTTTGAGGTTACCAACGTCAGAACCAGCCTCAGGTTCTGTAAGGCACATTGTTCCGCCCCACTCGCCTGTCATGATCTTGTCGCAATAGGTTTTCTTCTGCTCATCAGTACCATAAGTAAAGATCATTTCCACCATGCCGTGTGAAAGTCCCGGATACATCGCCAGGGGGTAGTTTGCAGCACATGCATATTCCATTGCCGCGCATCCTACAAGGTTGGGCATACCCATACCGCCATCTTCAACACGGTCTGTAAGTCCCATGAATCCGCCAGAATAATACTGGTCAAGTGCAGGTTTGTAAACTTCAGGAATTTTTACTTCCTTGGTAACCGGGTCCCATGTAGCACCGACCTTGTCTCCCTCTTCAGCTGTGGGGAGTAGTACCTCTACACACACCTGCTCTGCAAGGTCAATTGTTGCCTCAAATGTGTCGTGATCAAATTCTGAGAACGCAGGGTATTTAGTCATCTTGTCTGCTTCTAAAAGTTCGAAAATAACAAATTTAATATCCCTGGTATCAGCAAGTGAATTAAGCATGTAAATCCTCCTTAATTTTTTTTTTCTATATTTCAAACCGGCAGAACACGCCTTATCTTATAAAAAAGGCTGTCACCCAACATAATATCAGGGTGTGTTTTACCAGTGAATTATCCGGCTTCAGAGAAAATGTTGCGTTTTTTACGATCAAAAAACCGTCTGAATCTTTATCAGTAAATAATGAGCAGATTATCCCAATGATTATGGCTGATTAATAGTAATCGAGATTTTTCTGTCAATAAAAAAATTTTCTAACAGGACATAATATCAAAAATTACTAATTACCGTAGAAATATAAATATGGTGGGCGATTTCCCGTTCATGAAAAGATATTCGCCTGGATTTCCAGCAAAACAAACATGCTACCAGTTGCCTGTAGCCAGATAATCCATGATCCCCTTTGCAGCCTTGCGTCCGGCGCCCATTGCCTGAATTACAGTTGCGGCGCCGGTCACGATATCACCGCCTGCGAAGACACCTTTAACCGAGGTCTTCATGGTTGCATCATCTGCAATTATGTTTCCCCACTTGTTGCATTTAAGGTCAGGGGCGGTCTTCTGAAGTATGGGATTTGACCCGTTCCCTACCGCAATTATCGCAGCATCAATTTTTATGATATATTCAGTTCCTTTCTTTTCAACCGGTCTACGGCGTCCTGATTCGTCGGGCTCGCCAAGCTCCATGCGCACGCATTCAACTCCGGAGAGCCTTCCGTGCTCATCACCTATAAGACGTACCGGGTTTGTTAGCAGGTCAAAGATGACCCCCTCCTCCTCGGCGTGATGTACCTCTTCTGCGCGCGCAGGCATCTCCTTTTTTGAACGCCTGTAAACAAGGTGTACCTCTTTACTTCCAAGGCGCACCGCAGTACGGGCCGAATCCATTGCGACGTTTCCGCCGCCGAACACCGCCACGCTCCCGCCGCGGATTACCGGCGTGTCGTACTCCGGGAACTTATATGCTTTCATGAGGTTGACCCGTGTAAGATACTCGTTAGCCGAATACACACCCTGCAAATCCTCACCGGGAATATTCAAAAACAGCGGTAGACCCGCGCCTGTCGCAACAAATGCCGCATCGAACCTCTCCATAACATCCGCCAGGGTCTCCGCGAGCCCCACAACCCTGTTGTTTATAAACTCAACGCCCATTGATGCGAGGGCGTCTATTTCGTAACTTACAACCATTTTGGGAAGCCTGAATTCAGGAATGCCGTAAACAAGAACTCCGCCCGGCGTATGAAGCGCCTCGTACACTGTAACACTGTATCCGGCCTTTGCGCACTCCCCCGCAACAGTAAGTCCGGCAGGCCCTGAGCCTATTACCGCTATTTTCTTATTGATCTTTGCCGCGGGCACAGCGGCAGGAAGACGCTCCTTTTCGCGTTCGTAATCGGCAACAAATCCTTCAAGTTTTCCTATGGCAACGGGCTCAAACTTTTTGCTTAGTATACACTTTGCCTCGCACTGCGACTCCTGCGGACAAACCCTTCCGCAAACTGCAGGCAGAGAATTGCTTTCTTTAATCACTTTAAACGCTTCAAGAAATTTACCCTCTGCCACACGCGCTATGAATCCCGGTATGTTTACATTTACAGGGCAACCCTTGACGCACTGCGGCTTTTTACACTGAAGGCAGCGCGACGCTTCTGTCTTTGCCATCTCCGGAGTAAAGCCAAGCGGCACCTCGTTAAAATTGGTCCTTCTGACTTCCGGTTTCTGTTCCGGCATCTTCTGTCTTGGTATTCTCTCATTCATGCGCTGTTACCCCGTCAAGCCTGCATTTATGTCTGTGCGCATCGTACGATTGTTTTTCCTCAGCATGATATGTCTTAAGCCTCAGGTTCAGGCTATCAAAGTCAACCAGGTGGCCATCAAATTCAGGCCCGTCAACGCACGCGAATTTTTTTTCACCTCCAACTGTTACCCTGCAGCAGCCGCACATTCCAGTACCGTCGATCATAACAGAGTTCAGGCTTACGAATGTTTTTATTCCAGCTTCTTTTGTCATGTTGCTGACGGCCTTCATCATGGCGATCGGCCCTATGGCCACAACAAGGTCAACACGTTCAGCTTCAATGACCTCTTTAAGTATGTCGGTGACATAGCCTTTGCGGCCCTTTGTTCCATCGTCGGTGCATGTCAAATTGCTGTCGCCTATAGCATAGAGTTCATCTTCAAGTATCAGCAGGTTGCCCGAACGCGCTCCCAGTATATTAATCACCCTGTTGCCCATAGCCTTCATAGCTTTTGATATTGGCAGGAGAGGCGCGATCCCTATACCTCCGCCCGCGCACACAACTGTGCCGTAGTTTTTAACTTCTGTCGGATGCCCGAGCGGACCAACTATGCTGAAGAGCGATTCTCCCGCCTTCATGTGCGACAGCTTTAATGTCGAAGTCCCCACTATCTGATAATAAAGGGTGATAGTTCCTTTATCACTATCCGAGTCCGCAATGGTAAGCGGGACTCTTTCGCCGAATTCATCAATGATAAAAATAATAAACTGCCCCGCCTTTCTGTATTTCGCGACATACGGGGCTTCGACAATCATTCTGCCAATAGTCGGCTCTATAATTTCATTCGAATGTATGAGATGCATTTACCTATCCCTGTGATTCTTTCAGATTCAGCTTAATCCCGGTTAAAAAATATCTCCTGCCGGTATTTCAACATATCCATTAAAGAAACAGATATACTGAAATGCAATAGCTTATTTGCCTGTCACGGCAAAAATACCGGCTTCCCCTATACTCCCTTTATTTAAACTCAGAACGGAATGTCCGTGGAAATACTTTTACAAGCTTAATTATTCCTGTTAGCCGTGTCCGTACTCCCCTGCCATAGAGTACCTCAAGCACACCCTTCAATCCTTCATAGACAGCGGGAATGTATGGATGCCACCAGAAGTTTCTGCGCGCGAATGGAAGAGACTGTCCCTTTGCGTCCATTGGGGATTGACCACAATTTTGTTCAAATTCCCGGACATAAACTTCATTTAAAGCACTTCCTTTGCGCTTTGCAACAAAAAATTATTCAGCCCTGATTCCGCCATGCACAGCAGGGAAAATTTTCTGCTTCAGTATAATTATAAAAAAAACAACCACGATTACCCCCCGTTCTGTTTAAACTTATTTTTAAAAAAAAGATGACATAAACTCTATCCCGATCTACTCTTGTCCAATCTTAAAGATGGCAATACCATGACCGAAAAGATCAGATATAATATCAAGGACGCGCTGCTGCGCGACAGTTTCTATGACTCAGATGAGTTAATGATACTGAGAAACAATCCCACGCGCCTTATTGACCGTGGTTACGAGTACATAGAGCAGGGTGAATATTCAAAAGCATTCAGAATTTTTACAACAGGCGCCGAGATAGACCGCACCGACCCTGACATTTTGAACGGCCTTGGAATTGCCCTGTGTGAACTGGGACTGCTTGAAGAGGCCAGGAGCGTGCTTGATTATGCGATCATAACCAATCCCGATGATCCTGTGATCCATGCAAATATGGCCGGTGTTTTATGGGAACAGTGCGAGTTCCAGAACGCTATTCACTACTATGTAAGATCAATTGAACTTGATCCGGAAATCGAAGAAACTTTTTTTAATCTTATAAATCTTTATATGGACAGCGGATACCTCTTCATGGCCTTCATAACATGCAGGCGTTTCCTTGACAGATGCCCGGACCACAAAGAGGGGCTTGAACTCATGGAAGAGATTATACTCAGTATGGGGATATCACTTACCTGATCCTGTTAAGGTAATTCTCTGTCTCCCTGTTTTTATGCGCTTTAAGCAGCTCTTTAAAATCAGCGCTTCTGTCTATTCTCCAGTTTCCCTTCTCTTTTACCATAGTAAGCTTCAGCAGGAGTCCTCTTGACTTTTCAGGACCGGCTTTCATAAATTTGACGTCCATTGAACAGTTCTCGCCGTTTACCACAAGATTCTGCACAGCATACTCCGCCTCTCGGGCAATAAAACTGAGCGTGTTTACCGCTGCCTGTTTGTCCATGCCGCTGGCATCCATGTACTGTTCCATTTGTCTGACTGTATCCGCGGAATAAAGAGCGATCACCCCATCGGTTCCGCCATATTTTTTTACAAGCAAAAGAACCTCTTCAGGACTGCCCGCGACAGGACCTTTGCTGCCGCATGAAATAATAAACGCAAAGAGTGCTACTATTATGCCGATTCTGAATGAAGGGTTCATAGAATCTCCGGGGTTGACCATATTAATCGCGGCAGACAAGGTCATGCGCCTTTCAGATGAAACGGAATTCTGACAGGTATCGGCAGCCTCCTGCGCCTAGTCTTTTTTTGCGCTACGGGCTGCTCACTCAGCGTCCACCTGCTGTTGCGAAGGGCATGAAGTATTTCATAAAGCCCCTCGAGTCTCACATCCTCAATGCCAATACCGCATATAAAATCAAAAAATCCGCCGCCTCCGCTCCTGTACAGATCAGCGCAGAGCCTCCCTTCGTCATTAAAAAAAATATTGCTTACAAAAAGTGTAGAACTTCCCACGCTTGACCTGCTTTCATTGAACGAGACATTCCGCAAATTTATTATAATGCCGCAATCACCTTCGGTTATTTCGACAACTAACTCCTCTATCTGCTGCAGTATATCATCCTCGCCGAAATTTCTAAGATTCATAAAATCCTCCGCTGATAAATCCATTGTTGAATATATCGTCAGATTTAGAGACATAATTAAGTTTTTTTATCGGGAATTATTTATGAACTTAACGGTTCTCACACGGAGATCACGGAGAAAGAATCGATCCATTGAGGAGTTATCGGAAATTTCGCATCATGAACATTTTATACCCGAACAAGTCGCATGAGCGGCTCAAACATATAAAGAGCAGGGCGCCGACCAGATGGTTCTTCAACTGTTATTAAAAGTTCTTTTTTCAATAAAATGCGAGTAAATTTAGAGGCGCTAGGCCCTGGTATCCCGCTTGAATTTGTAAATTTATTATTCCTGAAAACCGGATTTGTAAACATGAAATCAAGTACAGCACCACTCCATTTTGAGCCAAGTACTTCATAAAATACTTGTTTCATTTCTTGATATAAATTTTGTATTTCTTCACTAATTTTAAGGTTACGTTTTGCTTGATTTTCCAATGCATTCAAAAAAAATACACACCAGGCTGTCCAGTCATCATTTGCAGATACATTACGCATGACATCAATGTAATTGTTTTTTTCTTCCTCTAAATAGGCACTTATATAAAAATGTGGCGCACTGATAACGCCAAATTTCCAGAGCATTAATGTTATTAGCATTCTACCAATTCTACCGTTACCATCTTTGAATGGGTGAAGAGCTTCAAATTCTACATGAGCTAATGCAATTTTTATTAATATTTGATGTTCGCCTGTGTTTATATAATTGAACAGAGTATCCATTCCTTCTTGAAGTAATTCTGGTTTGATCGGCACGAAAAGTACATTTCGCTTAGTTTTATCTACTAAATAGTTTTGCTCTTTTTTATATTCACCAGGAGATAATGATGCCCCTCTGCCAAAGGATAATAATTTTTGATGCAGGGCTTTAATTAACCATTGTGATAAGGGTTGACCCTCATCAATGGAAACCTGTGCAAGCTTTAAAGTTCTTTGATATAGAAGTGTTTCAATTACTTCTGTTCTGGCGCTTATGGAATAGTTCTCATTTTCTAAATCTGCTTCATATTTCATAATTTCATCCATTGTGCTAATGGTTCCTTCCATTCTGGAAGAAATAACTGCTTCTTGATTGCGCAACGGAGCTAATAGTAATTCATTATTGTGCATATTTTTTAACATTTGGTCAAAACGAGCTATTGCATCAGTAGCACGAGTAATTGGGTCTATTATTTGAGAAAAATCGAGCGTTTTAGGTGGAAACTTAGTATAATGATAATCCACAGCGCCGGTAAAATTTAGTTCATTAAACAAAACAGACATAATACACCTTCTAACCACTAATTTTTTTCTAATAGTTTAATATTAAGCTGGTTTGTCAATCATATTATCAAAAATATGAGCATCAAATAAGTTTGTCGATTAATTTGATAGAGAAAACACATAGTTTATCATATTTTATAAATAGTGATAGACAAGTCTTTTTGATGTACCTATCTGAAAATCAAACAGTTTTTTGCTTCTATTAAGAAGCTAATTTGGATATGCTAATGATGTGAAACTTCCGATAACAAAGCTTATGTGTTTCACTCCCTGGCGGCAATTCAGGCTGCGGCAAATCGCCAGGAATTAGAGTCAAAAACTTTTTGCTTTCCCAAACTTAATTTTACATAAATAAATTGATTTTCGATGGCAAACGTCACACACGCAAAATGTTATATGTCATTGGATAGCAAAAATTTTTGTGAAATATTCATTATATAGAGGAACCATATGTTCAATGCTGGGAAAAAATGTAAAAGTTACACTTTTTTTGATGTAATTGGAATTAAAGAAACTTTATTGAATGGAACGGCTATAGATATTTTAGATAAAGTCTGGAAAGCTGTTGATGAATGGTTAACCCATAAATCATCAATAAAAGTTACTCTTAAGGACAATCAAGGAACTTCAACCTGTTCTAAGGTAAAAGTTTTTGTTGTAAGTGATTCGATATTCCTACGTACTGAAAAAGAATATGATTTAGAATCGTTTTACACAATTGTTGATTCACTAAGAGAATATCTTAAAAAAAGAAAATAAATTTTTATACTATTATCAATCGTGACACTGAGATACATTCTCATCGCATTTCACCGACAGGTGCAAGTAGGAATAATTTTTTCCCAGTAACAGGAGTTGCTGCTGCTTGGGGGAATATATATCTTGCAGATGAAGAACTTAAAAATCTGGATGAATGGAAAACAAAGTACACCGTTCACGAATTCATTTACTCCCTGCTCGTAAAGCTCCTTTAGTTCTTTCCTGGGAGCGATAAAGTCATAGAGAGATAAAATTTCATGAAGTTCTTTTTGTCTTGACTCTTTAGCATTGGTCTTTTTTACTCTTTTTGAGTTCATAGTGGTTACTCCTTTGGTTTTTATTTTCCCAAGTATTAATCTCGGGTAACCGCTATGAATTTCAACTAAAATAGGGACATGCTCAAATCCCTCGGGGAATCTGCAAACAAGCTACATGAAAAAATAGAATCATAAGAAATCGCACCATGTTTTTTTGTATTATATCACCGTCCGCGGCGGTTTGAAAGATAAACTTAACAATTAAGGAGGATATCTAAATATGGATGAAATTAATAATTTTATTGATAGAGTAAAACAGAAAATTCCCGAGTTTAAAAAAAAGAATATAAATGAAGCACAAACAAAAGAATGGTTAATTAAGCCTTTTTTTGAACTACTTGGTTGGGATTTTTCTAATTCTGATGAAGTCATTCCAGAAGATGATGATTCAACTGGGAAGAAACCTGATTATTGTTTTTATATAAAGGGTAATCCAAAGTTATTAATTGAAGCAAAACAGATTAATAATACACTTGATGACAATAAAATGATTACTGAAAAAATTAACTATTGTTCAAACATGCAAGTACCATTTCTTATTATCACCAATGGAGAACTCTATAAAATTTATTATTCTGAACTAAAAGGATCTGGGAAAGACAAACTTTTACAAGAATTTTCAATTAATGATGATCTTGATGAAGAAATAGTTAAAAAGCTAGAAAAGAAAAATGTTCAAGAAGATAAATTGCTTAATTATGCCAAAAATATTTTTATCTTAACAAATATTAAAAAAACAATCGAAAGTTTATTTCAGAATCCCAGTAAAAAAATTATCGGTATCATAAATGAAAAACTAAAAGAGATACTTGGACATAAATTTGGAAATGATGAAATAGAAGAATCATTACGCCAATTTTCAATTCAGATTAATACTGATTCATATGAATCATCATTATATTCTGACGATATAATATCCGATAAAGAAGATCAAAATAAACAAGTATGGACAATAGAATATCAGTTTAAAGAAAAGAAATGGGAAGCGAGTTATAACCTTTATAAAAAGTTAGTGGATAAATTGAAAGAATCTGGTATCTCCTTCGAAGAAAATCCAACTAAATTTTATATTGGTTTCATATCTAATGATATAAATTTTTGCCAGATAGGTGGTCAAAAGTCTGCTTTAAAAATATGGTTAAATTTAGAAATGTCAGATTTTTCTGAACAAGAAACTCTTAAAGTACGTGATGTGACCAATATCGGCCATTGGGGAATGGGAAACATAGAAACAATAATTAATAATGAATCAGATTTTGATTGGATTTTGTCTTTCATTAAAAAATCTTATAATAAAAATGTTATAAATAAAAAGATATAAGGAAAGTGATAGAATAGCTATATTTTAATAATCTCTCCGCTCCGGCGGAAAAATAGGCATGGAGGTTAACAATCATTAACTTAACGCCCCCAGCGCGTGTCATCCCCGCGAAGGCGGGGATCCAATGTCGGTCATCGGCACATTGCCCGGAAAAATTAACTTATACACACAGACACATGTTTTACGCACAGGAACACAAATTTACTGCTTATAAGAAGAGGGGACATCTAAGTATATTTGTCCACACTCGGGACATCCCGGATATCTTCTCTTTTAACTGTGAGAATAGTATCTTTATCCCGTTTAATAATCCCCTTGACAAAACAGCCGGGGAGCTCTAATAATTCTGTAAATAGGTTCCAATCTCATCTTTCTCTTAGATATTTTTTTATGGTGAAAAACATCTTAAAATTTGAGATGGGATTTTTTACTTAATTCATTTATTTTTATTTTTCCCAAACTTTCGGGATGAGCCCTGATGTTAACATTTAACGAAGCATTAAACCATTATGAATGCCAAGAGCATTTTATTGAAATTCTAACTTGTTGGAAAAAATGGCATACTAATTGCGACGAGAACGCAGTTCTTCATTTATTGAATGATCATAAATATCGCCTCGCAAGTCAACTGTATTATCATTTGAAACATCAGCTAAAAGAAACAAATTACGATATTCGAATATTTGATATCTCTAAATTTGAAAAAGCCTTAAAGGAAAATATAACATTATTTCGTAGTGGCGGTGGCAGTTATGACGAAACTTTTTCTTCAACGAAGAATTTTGTTTCATATTCTTCTCAAAAAACACGGGGCTATTATTATTATCAACATAAAGGAACATGTTTAAAGAATGTGAAAGAACGAAACCCCGATGAACCCAGTCAATTTTTGGCATTACGTCCCTCAGGGTGACTATGATACTGCACCCCGAAGAAACGACAGAGGATTTTTATGAAACTCACCGACAACGAAAAACGCGAAATACTGAAACTCATAGAGGCCGACAGGCCCCTCCCGGACAAATACCGTTTTCTCCTTTTCGACGACAAGCGCGAGGTGGAACTCATCTGGAACGGCAAGACCAATGAAGTGACAAATATCGTTCTTCCTTTTCAGGTCATAGAACAGGTGGACGAGCCGCGGAGCGGCGCCGGTGATAAAAAAAGTACATCAATCAAAGATGGTTCCGGAAAAAAAGGCGCCGCGTCGAAAGTACAGGAAGAAGACGCCGACTATCAGGGATTCCTTTTTGACGAACGGGGCCGTCAGAAATCAGGCTGGACCAACAAACTCATCTGGGGCGACAACAAACTTATTCTTTCCAGCTTAAAAAACGGACCTATTCGGGAAGAAATTGAAAAGGCCGGCGGCATTAAGCTCATCTACATAGACCCACCCTTTGACGTGGGAGCCGACTTTTCCATGGACATTGAAATTGGCGACCCTTCGACAGGCTCAGGGACAGAGACATTTACGAAGCGGCCCAATGTGTTGGAAGAACTGGCCTACCGTGACACCTGGGGCAAAGGGGCCGACAGCTTTATTGCCATGATTTATGAACGGCTGGTGCTCATGCGGGATTTACTTTCTGAGGATGGGAGTATTTATGTGCATATGGGAATTCAGGTAAATCACTTTGCACGAATGATTCTTGAAGAAGTTTTCGGGAAAGAGAACATGGTTTCAGAAATTATTTGGGCATATGGCTCCCCTTCTGGAGGACGTGCTGCTGGAACAAAACTCGTTAAAATTCATGAATACATTTTGCATTTTGCGAAATCGTACAATAATCGTATAGAAAATAAAATATATCTTCCGTATAAAGATTCATATATTAATGATTGGTTTAAATGGAAAGATGATGATGGTAGAGTTTTCCGCAAAAGGATAAGAGGAAAAGATGAATCTGGAAATCCAGTATATGAAAAACAATATTTAGATGAAAGTCCTGGAGAACCCGCTTCAACTGTATGGAATGACATTAAGCAAATATATGCTGACCCACGTGCTTATAAATCGAATCAAGCCGATTATAGTGAAATATTGGGGTATCCAACACAAAAGCCAGAATCTTTGATTGAACGTGTTATCAAAGCAAGCTCAAACGAAAATGATATCATCGCCGACTTCTTCTGCGGTTCTGGTACAACGGCTTCTGTAGCAGAAAAGCTGAACCGCAAATGGATCGTCTCCGACCTGGGCAAGTTCGCCATCCACACCACCCGCAAACGCTTGATTCAGGTACAACGCCAACTAAAAGAAGAAGGTAAAGACTTCCGTGCCTTTGAGATACTCAACCTGGGCAAATATGAGCGCGCCCATTACATCGGCGTGAACATGAATCTCCGCGAAGAAGACCGGCAGAAACAGCTTGAGCAGAAAGAAAAAGACTTCATCGCTCTAATCCTAAAGGCATACAAAGCAGAATCAGCTATAAATTTCAAATGTTTTCATGGGAAAAAATCGGGCCGTGTCGTGGCTGTCGGGCCAGTCAATCTGCCGGTAACTCGCCTTTTCGTGGAGGAAATCATCCTTGAATGCCGTGAAAAACGCATCTCCCGTGTTGACATCCTCGCCTTTGAATTCGAAATGGGACTTTTCCCCAACATTCAGGAAGAAGCGAAATCAAAAGGTATTGACCTTGCGTTAAAATATATCCCCCGGGAGGTCTTTGACCGGCGCGCCGTTGAAAAGAACCAGGTGGTGTTCCACGATGTATCTTACATAGAAGTAAAGCCCCATGTGAAAAAGAACTCCCTTGCTGTTGAACTCACTGACTTTTCAGTATTCTATTCACAGGACACCGTTGACAACGCTGCCGAATCCCTCAGGGCCGGAAAGAACAAGATCGTTATTGAAGCCGGGAAAATAATCAAGGTTTTAAAAGATAAAGACGGCATCGTTACCCGGGAAGTTCTTACGAAAAAATGGACCGACTGGATAGACTACTGGAGCGTTGACTTTGACTTTGAAAGCAAACGGGAAATTGTCCACATCAAAGACGAAGCAAGCGGCGAAATAGAAGAAAAGTGGACAGGCGACTTCATCTTTGAAAACGAATGGCAGAGCTTCCGCACAAAAAAAGACCGCTCCATTGAACTGAAAACCCCCTTTCACGACTGTTCACCCGGACGGTACAAGGTAGCCGTCAAGGTCGTTGACATCTTCGGGAACGACACCATGAAAATCATCGATGTCAGCGTGGGAGGAAAATAATGGCGGTATCAGACTTTAATTCCCCCGAATTCGAGGGAATTAAATCATAAACAGGAGTCAATAATGGGTAAAATCGACGTTAAGGGCATAGAAATCAGCTATTATGTTCAAAATGAAGACGATTATATCTGCGTTACCGATATTGCGAAATATAAAAACAATGAGCATCCCGATGATTTGATACGAAACTGGCTGCGCAACCGTAATACCATAGAATTTCTCGGCGTATGGGAACATCTGTATAATCCCAATTTTAAACCCGTCGAATTCGACGGGTTTAGAAAACAGGCCGGCCTGAACAGTTTTACTCTAACTCCAAAGCAATGGATAGAAAAAACCGGGGCTATCGGAATTATCTCAAAATCAGGACGATACGGAGGTACTTATGCCCACAGGGATATCGCATTTGAATTTGCATCGTGGATATCCGTAGAATTCAAGCTTTATCTCATAAAGGAATTCCAGCGGTTAAAGGAAGAAGAGCGAAAGCAATTAGGCTGGGACATTCGCCGCAACCTTGCTAAAATCAATTATCGTATTCATACCGACGCTATCAAGGAAAACCTGGTGCCGGCCGAACTTTCAAAGGCACAGATAAATCTTGTGTACGCTACCGAGGCCGATGTGCTCAATATGGCGCTCTTTGGAATCACCGCAAAGGAGTGGCGCGATAATAATCCCGATAAAAAAGGGAACATCCGTGATTACGCTGACATTTCACAGCTTGTATGCCTTTCAAATCTTGAAAACCTCAATGCTCATTTCATCAATGAGGGCATATCCCAGGCGGAACGGCTTGCCTGGCTGAACAAAATCGCCATTCATCAAATGAAAGTTCTTACCGAAGAAGGCGTCAAGAAACTGGAAGGAGGCAACTGATGGCAATTCATCCTTCATTTCCGACCTCTCCCTATGAAATACTTGATCCGGATTATCGCTGGTTCCCGGCCGACGAAACGCTGAGGGAGACAAGCTATGAAAAACTTCTGCCTCCACTTGTCCATAAAATAAGAAAAGAGGTACAAGAATGGCGTAACAGCCGTTATGATGGCGCTTCAGCCACATCAAAGGCCCTTCTGAACTGGTGGTTCAATACTGAACATCTGGTGCCGCAAGCCGACGGCACCATGTCTGAATTCAAATATTACTATGCCCAGCGTGAGGCCGTTGAAACCGTCATATTCCTTTATGAGGTGGCGAAGGTTAAGGATAAATATGACCTCATCAGGTACGATTCCTCCGGAGCCGTTTCTGCCGGTATGTTCGATGAAGACTGGCTCCGGCTCGTTTTGAAGATGGCTACGGGCAGTGGAAAAACAAAAGTCATGAGTCTCATAATTACATGGTGTTATTTTCATAAAACCTACGAGGAAGATTCAAAACTCTCTACAAACTTCCTTCTGATAACTCCCAACATCATTGTTCTTGACCGCCTCCGCTCTGATTTTGACGGCCTGAAAATATTCTGGAACGATCCTTTATTGCCGGATAACGGCTATGAAGGGTACAACTGGCAGGATGATTTCCAGATGACGCTGCACATACAGGATGATGTTTCAATAATCCGCAAAACCGGCAACCTGTTTCTTACCAATATTCATCGGGTATACGCGAGCAATGATACTGAGCCTGCCTTTGACGATGATAACCTGGAAGATTATTTTCTCGGAAAACGTCCTGTTGGAAAAACAACAGACTCAAAGATTGATCTTGGAATTATCGTTCGCGAAATAGACGAGCTTGTCGTATTGAATGACGAAGCTCATCATATCCATGACAACCGCCTCGCGTGGTTCAAATCAATAGAAGATATACATAATCGCTTAAAGCAAAAAGATCATTTTCTTTCTTTACAGGTTGATGTCACCGCCACGCCAAAACACAATAACGGCGCCATCTTCGTCCAGACAGTCTGCGACTATCCGCTTGTAGAGGCGATAACGCAAAATGTCGTTAAACGTCCCGTTCTGCCCGATTCAGCAAGCAGGGCGAAGCTGGTTGAACGAAAAAGTTCCCGGTACACCGAAAAGTACGCAGATTATATAGCGCTTGGGGTTGAAGAATGGCGAAAAGCCTTCGCCGAACATGAAAAACTCGGGAAAAAAGCCGTCCTTTTCATCATGACTGATGACACAAAAAACTGTGATGATGTAGCTGAGTATCTTGAAGGTACTTACCCTGAATTTAAAGGTTCAATACTCGTCATTCACACAAAAAACAACGGTGAGATATCTGAATCTGATTCAAAAAAAGACAGAGACGAACTTGAAAAACTCAGAAAAGCATCCAACGAAATAGATAGTTGGGAAAGCCCGTATAAAGTAATCGTTTCAGTCCTGATGCTCAAAGAAGGCTGGGATGTGCGTAATGTAACAACCATAGTCGGTTTACGGGCATATGCCGCGCAGAGCAATATACTTCCGGAACAGACCCTCGGTCGCGGTTTACGGCGCATGTACTTTGGAACTGACACAACCGAATACGTCAGCGTTATCGGAACAGACGCTTTCATGGATTTTGTGGAGTCCATTCAGAGCGAAGGCGTTGAACTTGAACGCAAACCCATGGGTCCGGGCACCGGCCCTAAAACACCGATCATCATTGAAGTTGATAATGAGAACACGAAGAAAGACATTGATAAACTCGATATTGAAATACCGGTTATGACTCCGCGTATTCACCGTGAATATAAACGTCTTGAAGACCTCGCGCCTTCAGCATTCGGCAATAAAAGGATTGAGTACAGAGAGTTTTCGGAAGAGGAAAAAAGAGAAATTGTTTTCAAAGACATCACGACCGGAGAAATAAATCACACAACATTACTTGATTCAAATGCCGTAACTGATTATCGAAGTGTCATTGGATATTTTACTCAGGTCATTATGAAAGACCTGCGGCTTATTAGTGGTTATGATATTCTTTATGGAAAGGTTAAAGACTTTATTTCCAATCATCTCTATAATAGAACGGTTGAAATAGATGACTTAAATACTCTCCGTAATCTATCTGAACTGGAATCGTCTAAAACAATTGTTGAAACGTTCAAAAAGAAAATAAACGAACTCACCGTACTTGATAAAGGCAGTGCAGAAATAAAAGACTACATTAAACTCAAGCGAACACGGCCATTTGTCGTTAAAGAACAGGAATTTTTAATACCGCAAAAAAGTGTTTTCAATAAAATTATCGGCGATAGCCACCTTGAACTGTTATTTGCATCTTTCCTGGAAAAATGCACCGATGTAATTTCCTACGCTAAAAACTATCTTGCTGTGCATTTTAATATAGATTATATAAATTCCGATGGAAATATTTCAAATTACTATCCTGATTTTATAGTTAAAACTGGCCCAAAGACTATTTATATAGTCGAGACAAAGGGTCTTGAGGATATTGATGTACCATTGAAAATGGAACGTTTAAAAAAGTGGTGTGAGGACATCAATCAAACTCAGAAAAAAATCCATTTCGATTATGTATTTGTTGATGAAGAAGATTTTCATAAATATAAACCAGATTCGTTTTCAGGTCTTGTATCTAATTTTAAAAAATATAAAGACATTTAGGAATGCCGCCTCCGCCACCACTCCGCTCCGACCAGAAAAATGGGTATGGAGGTTAACAATCATTAACGCAATGACCACGGCGCAGCCGTAAAGGAAGGATTAAAGTCTATGTGCCGCGAGAGGGACTCGAACCCTCACAGGCGTACGCCCACTAGACCCTGAACCTAGCGCGTCTACCAATTCCGCCATCGCGGCACAGAATAAAATTCATATAAATTCGAGCCGGTATTTGTCAAACAAATTTCAGCAGTATCTCTCTATATTCACTATTTTAAAAGTCTTTTCCTCATCATCAATACGAATTACCACATCCTCCCCGCGCTTTTTACCCATGATAGCCTTTGCGATTGGAGACCTGTATGAAAGTATCCCTTTTTCAAAATCCGCGTCCCAGGGGCCGAGTATGGAGTATGTTAATACGGCTCCGCCTGCGGTATTCTCAAGAACAACTTTTGTTCCCACTCCCGCCACATCTGCGTTAATCTTTTCAATATCGATAACATCCGCGCGTTTCATCTCGTCTTCAAGCCGCGATATGGCGAGTTTAAGGACTGTCTGCTTTTCAAGGAGAGCATTATAGTCAACATTCTCCCTGATGTCGCCCGATGCGTCTGCAACATCTGCCAGTTCCCTTGAAAGAGTCGACATCTCCACATTTACCATGTGTTCAAGCTCGGCTTTTTTCCTGTCATAACCCTCTTTTGACACGATCAGTTTTTCAACATCAATCTTCCATTCCTCATCCTCGATTGTTGCTGATTTCTGGATGTCGCCGAAACGTTCCCTGATAACCTCTTCGAACTTGACAAGCTGCGACTCTTCGATGTAAGGCAGGTTCTCAAAAATATCAAAAATCTTGCTCACGAGACCGCGGTCCGATCTAAACGCGATCTTGCGAAGAACAGCCGCGTCATCAGCAAAAAGGAATTCAAGCATCATGTTTTTCAGCTTGTTACCCTCAACTTCAATCTTTTTAAGTTCATTCATAAGCCTGAAGTACGTAAGCACCAGCATATTCTCGGAATAATCAAGCCAGTCATAATTCCAGGTCCCGGTCATAAGATTTTTTGCAACCCAGATGAATATTTCCGGGTACTGCTTCGCGCCGGGAATTACCCTTTCTATAAAATGATTAATTGTATAGTATTCATGCGAACGCATAAGTATATTTATAATGTACTTGTGTATGCGCACGGGAGTTTCAAAGAGCAGTTCAAAAAGAATGCCTGCCCAGTCTTCCCTGTTTTCAACTACAAGGTTAACAAGGTTCTTTTTATAATCATACGATCCGATCTTCATAGAAAGCAGAGGTAGCTCGTTGCTCTCTTTTATGAACTCCACGACTTTTTCCCTGAACTGTTCAAGCTTGACCTTCGAGGTCTCGGAATACTTTGACAGGGCCGACAGGGTAAAATACGACAGGATCTGCCGTGTATACGAATCGCCCTTCATCTGTTCCATAAAATAGTCCTGCAGATAGGATGCTACCTCTTCGCCCTCCTTTGCCTCAATGTTATTTATGAACTCAATGGCAATATCCAGTTTTTCACTGAAGGATTCAGTTGCAGTGAACTTGCCCAGCAGAGCGTCCGCGAATGTAACGGGCTTGTCCCTCATGAACACAAGATTTTTCTTCTTGTCGGATATCCCGAACAGAGGATCCTTCTTGATCTGTGTGCGCGCCTTGCTCCACCATTTCGCCCAGTTCTTCTCTTCAACAAATTCAGGTATAAGCTCGGCCTTGATATCACTTACAAGAATTTCACCTCCGTACGATTTAACCAGCAGGTTGAAAAACTCCATGAAATCATTTTCAAACAGTTCCTTAATGCTTTGCGGGTCCTCGTACTTCATTACATAGAAGTGGTCCTTTGTGACGGGCGTGAGCGACTGCAGCGCCATTTTAATCGACATTGCATGCGATTCCTTGTCCCTGAAGCTGATAATAATACCTTCACTGTCGATTTCTTCAATCCTGCCAAGACCCCATGAGTTATGGTACGCGTAGTTACCCTTATCAAAAACAATATTCTTTTCAAAATCCTGTATCGCAAACTTTACCGGCGCCTTAAAATTATTCAGACGGGAGAGTTTCATAAACTGCTGGAACTGCGAGTGGCTGCCATACTTGATTTCATAAAACTTGATAAGCTCACGCCTGGAGTGAATGTCGTCGGGCCTGTAGTTAAGTATTTTTTTAAGAAATTCTATGGCACGGTCAGGGTTTTCCGCATCCCTGTATTTATTCAGCAATATCTTGAGAAGATCCGCGGCCAGTTCAGGCTGCCTCGCGTCCACTATCATTCTTTCAATTCTTTCAAAAAACTGCACATCCTCCCATGACACAGTAACAAGTTTTTGCCACAGCGGTTGGATCTCGTCGAACTTCTTCAATTTAATAAAGCCCTCTATCGACAGCTTCATGTACTGGATGCTCTTCTCCTGCTCCTGGTTTACAGTTGCAAGCGCGAGTTTTTTGGCCACCTGCGCGTCAAACCTGTCTATCTTCAAAAGATTCTCCCAGACTGGAACAGCCTCTTTGTTTCTGCCGAGTTTTTCAAGGCTGGTCGCGAGGGACCGCAGCGCAAAACTGCTCTCGCCGTATTCAAGTATCTTCTCGGACAGAAATTCAGAAACAGCCCACCTGTGGCTCTCAAGAAATTTCTCGATCAGCCTGCGCAGATGCTTCTTTTCATCTATTTTTTCAAACTCATATCCTATTATTCCCAGTATATAGGCCGCGGTGATTGATGCGGGCTGTTCGGCTATGTGTTCCCTGCATTTTTCAAGCGCTTCCTCGGCAAGCCCTTCCGCGAGAATAGAATTGAAAAGATCATCCAGGATTTTAAACTTGGATATGCCTATATCCCTGGGATCAATTCTTCCCCAGGATTCCTCTTTGAACAATGATTCTATCTTCTCAATTATTTTACTCTTTGACATTTATCTATCCCGTTGGTTATTTTTAGTGGTCAATTTTTGCTGTTTTTCAAAATAGAAAAAACCCATCTCGCCTTTTTGATGGGTATTTTCTTTAAGATTGACCGGAAAAACCGGTTAAAAAAAAGTTATCTGGCTAAGTTAAGTTTACTTTTCGTTCTTTCCGTCAAAAGTTTTATGCAGATCTATCCCGTCAAAATATACTTCATAAGTATCTGTAAGCACCTTTATCTGGTCGATAAAAAAGTATATATCAGATGAATTTGCAACGCTGGATCTGGTGTATTCACCTCCAATATTTGAGACTTCACGCACAACTATCTTAACAAGTTTCGTAACCCTTGTTGCCGGATACGAATCGGTTGACTGGGGAATATTTTCGGGAATTTTGAAAATAATCGGCTGCCAGCCTACAAAATTGATAGATTCCCTGGGCAGCACATGAACATCCCCCTTGTGATCCCTGATCCATACCTCGATTGTATAGGGGAACCCCCTTCCATGAACCCACATTGACAAAGCCTTTGCGCGGCCGGGAAGCTGAATCCCCCTCTCCTGCACCTCCTGCCTTAGAGACTGATTGTATGTCATTACAGGGGTTCTGTCTTTCCAGTCCACCTCTTTTGGAGGATCAAGTGAAACAGAGTTTGAGCCCGGGTACCTGAACTTGAACCTTACACCCAGCATAACATTCTTCTGTGTGCCGAGTTTTGTGGGGGAAGTTTCATCCTCAACTTTAAGATCGTTCGGCCCTCCTCCAATAGCCTTGGCCTCAAGCCTGAGCACCGGATTCTTGACCTTTTTCAGATTTTCATCCCCGCCGCTCCATGCCTTGGGATAAGAGGATATAAGCCATCCATCTTCATCGGGATTTGTCGCGATCTTTAAATTTTCAAAATCCTCAATTACTATTGCTTTGATTTCCTCGCCTGAAAGGTCGGCTGGAACATTGGTTATTATCTTGGAATCAGCGCTTTTCATCACTGCAAAAGCTGCAATAAAGCAAAGTGCCAATACAATTACTCTTATGCTTATCTTGCTTATCTTATTCATCTATAGCCTCCATTCTCCTCAACATTATCACCAGTTATCCTTAATTCTGTCATCTCCAGTGAATTCTGACAGGTCTGTAACAACCCTGAACTGGTCAAGATAGAAATAGAAAGGACCGGGCGCCTCGAACTTGTCGGATTCAACAAAAAAGGATACAAAATGAAGGTTTTTATCCATAACAGCGTAATTTGATGACTGAGGCAGCCAGCCTGGAATAATTACAGACATTTCCCTCCAGCCCCAGAAATCAAGTCGGCCGATTTTAAGTTTGTGTATATCACCTTTATAATCTCTCAGCTTGACATAAAGAGTATGCCTGAACTTGCGGCCCAGAACCCAGACCCTTATCTCCTTTGCCTTGCCTCTGATAATATATTCATTGGGCGGAAAAACCTCGACCCTGTCGAATCCCCTGTCCATAAAGTAGGTCTTTACTCCGAGTACATACTTGTTCTGATGAACTATATTCCCCTCCTCTTCAGGGCTTGTGTCGGGGAATTCGCCGGGCTCACCCTTATCATTAACAGGCTGGCCATCCTTCATGGGGTAGGGCTTGCCTGCATACTTTCTTATCTTTGTTTCGCCAATGGGACACGTGGAAACTGCACGCCAGTCCTCACAATCTTCAAAATCGTTCAGCCAGTCAACAATAAGGCCTGTCTTATCCTTACCGTCTCCGGCTTTAGCTGTATCGGCCTGGGCCAGTAATCCTGAGCTGTTGTAACCGATGATTATTACCAGGGCTCCAATGATAATAGACAGTGCAGCCGCTTTAAACTTCCTGTTCATCGTAAACTCCTTTAATCAATGATGATTAATACAAATTAAGAATAAGATAAATATATAGAATTACATCTCTCTTGAATATGTATCGGTCTTAAAAAACTAAAAATTTAATAATAATTCCGCCACATCCAATAAACACGGATTAATCCGCATTTAAATTAAAATATAATATTACTCTTTGTCAAGGAAAAATAATCATTCAATTATTTTACATGAAAACAAATTTTTTTAGAATAAGCCTGCTCCGATGGGCAAATAAGCATGCTCTGACCCCGTAATTATCTCTTTAGAGTATATCAACCCTCTGTTTAAGGCTCTGCCTCCCGGCAGTTCTTTAGACAGGATTTTTATATCCCAGAGGACATAATCAGTTAAATAGAAAAATACTTAGAGACAGCGCGCACTGAAAACTGCTATTATGTCACAATAGAACCATAAAAACAGACTCCACTGCATCAAAAACTTAGAGATAACAACTGAGAATGAAAAAGTAATTGATAAAATTGAGCGCCGCCCGTGATAATTCATTTACAGAGAAGGACTGAACTGATGAAGAAAAACAAGGCTGACCACCCGCTTCTTTTTAAAGCAGTGATGCTGGCCGCGGGGCTGTTCCTGGGTTTTTTATGTGCCCGTATTTTTTTTACAGTGATGACTGTCAATACAGACTCAATGCAGCCGTCAGTCCGCAACGGGAGCACCGTTCTGCTCTCTGTCTTCTCTTCAGTCAGGCCCGGTGATATTGTTGCGATTGAAAATCCCGCGCAGAGCGGCAGACTTCTTCTGCTGAGGGTGCTGGCAGAGGGCGATGACACTGTTGAAATAAGGAACAGGGTAATATATATAAACGACATCAGGTTTGAACCCCACTGGAAAATCATCCGGGGTGATATCACAGCTCTGCCCATGAAATTCTGCTACAGGGACAACATGCCTCCGCTGCGGCTGGGAAGAAATGAATATTTTCTAATGAGCGACAGCTATGATGAAGGATACGACAGCAGAGCTTTCGGGAAAATAAACGCATCGGCGATTGCCGGCAAAGTTGTCTGCATACTCAGGTGACAGGAGGCGCGGTGACGGAATGATAAAAGCGATCATAATGGCCGGAGGCGAAGGCAACAGGTTAAGGCCACTGACCTGTATACGCGCCAAGCCCATGGTACCTGTAATCAACAAGCCCACAATCGAACATTCTATAAAACTTCTCAAATCGCACGGGATAAAAGACATTACTCTGAGCATATACACGCTGCCTGATAATTTTCAGAACTATTTCGGCGACGGATCGGAACTTGGCGTTAAAATAACCTACTCGGTGGAAGAAAAACCTCTTGGCACTGCGGGCGGAGTACGCAAAGCTCTGGGCAAAACAAATGATACAGCCATAGTATTGAGCGGTGACGGCATTATCGATTTCGATATAACCAGAATTCTCAACTTTCACCGCGAAAAAAAATCATCTATTACACTGGTACTCAACAGGGCAAAACGCCCGACCGATTACGGAATTGTTATTACTGACGGTGACGGCAAAATTGAGAAATTTCTGGAAAAACCTTCGTGGAGCGAGGTTTATACAGATACAGTAAATACCGGCATGTACATAATTGAACCCGCCGACATTGTACCATACATTCTAGATGATGAAAAATTCGACTTCTCTCTTGACCTGTTCCCGAAACTCAAGTCTCTTGACATCCCCATGTACGGTTTCGTCAGCGACGGCTACTGGTGCGACATAGGCAACCTTTCAATGTACAGCAACGTGCACAAAGACATTCTTGAAGGGAAGGTGAACATTGAAATCCCCGGGAAAAAAATTGCTCACAATATCTGGGTGGGACGCGATGTTGAGATTGACCCCGAGGCGCACATCAGGGGCCCCATAATAATCGGAAATTTTACCCGAATCAAAAAAGGGGCCGAAATTTCGGAATTCAGCGTCATTGGTGAAAACTGCCTTATAGAAGAGAATGCATCTGTAAAAAAAAGCATAATCTTTCACAATACTGTTGTGGGGCGTAAATGCGAACTGCGCGGCGCCATCGTGGGCAAGCGCTGTGTTCTGGGCGAAGGCGTATGCATCTACGAAGATGCGGTAGTTGCCGATGACTGCTCTGTGGGGGCAGGAGCGGTTATCCAGTCAGGCATAAGAGTATGGCCGGACAAGGTGATCGAACAGTGGACCAGAATTACAGGCGACCTGATATGGGGTCAGACCGAAAAAAAATCTCTTTTCGCGGCCGATGGCATAAGCGGCACATTCAACGTCAAAATCACGCCGGAATTCGCGTCAAAACTCGGTTCAGCAATAGGCGCGTACTTAGGCAAAAATTCAAAAGTTGCAGTCAGCCGCGATATGACAAAGGCCGCGGCGCTGATTGACCATGCCTTCACCTCGGGCCTGCTGTCAATGGGAGTTAACGTCTACCAGATGGAGACAAGCACCATGCCGATGAGCCGGTACTGCACCAGGTCTCTGAACGCCGATATGGGCGTTTACATACAGGTTACTCTGCACACGGGGCTTCAGAATATACAGATGCAGTTTTTTGACAGGAACGGATTTCAGATCCCGGTCTACGAGGAGAAACAGATAGAGAATATATTCTTCCGCGGCGACTATCCCAGAAAAGACATTTTCGAAACTGGCGAACTGCTTCGTCCTCCGCATCAGTTGAACTCGTATATAAGCAATACCATGAATTACGTAAACAGCGAAAGGATAAAATCGGGCAACTGGAAGCTGATCCTCGACTGCCTTAACGGAACAGCCTCGCACATTATACCGGAACTGCTTTTCGCCATGGGGATAGAACCCACTGTGCTTCGCGGCCAGTTAAAACAGACGCTTACGGAATACGACCTGAAGACCGGAACAATCAAGTCAATATACAACGTTCTCAACATGTCCAAAATGAACCACGAAATAGGCCTCATCGCAGGACCGCATGGAACGAACATCACCATAACCGATGAAACCGGCGAGGTGCTTACCAATGATGATATCTGCTCCATACTGATCATGTACTATCTTGACTACACCGATTCGCGTCAGATATACCTTCCCGTGAACGCGTCAAGCCTGCTGACAAAACTGATACACGAAAAGGGAGGCACTCAGGGCTGGACCTCGACAAGATTACGCAAACCTGAAGAGTCCATTGACATATTCTACGGAGAAACCGCGCGTTACCCGTTCCTTGAACTTAAATTCGACCCCATGATCTCTTTTCTGCGCATAATCGAATACCTCACGCTTGAGAAAAAAGAACTCTGTGAAATAAAGGAATCGCTCCCGAAAAGCAATATCATCAACACAAGCATACAATGCACCATAGAACAGAAGGCCGCCATAATGGGGATGCTCTCCGCAGAATCCGGAAATTCAAGGGTCGAACTGATCGACGGCGTCAAAATATTTGACAGGAATTCATGGATACTGCTGCTCCCTGACGCTTCTCAGCCTCTTATACACGTTTATGCGGAGGGTGAAACAATACGGGAGCGTGACAGGCTTATACAGAATTATTCTGAAAAAATAAGACTATTCAACCTTAACGAGTTCCATTAAGAGTGGGGAAGCCCGTGTACACAATAAATCGCGAAAACCTTGTCAAAACTTTTGTTGAACTCGCCGAAATACCATCACCTTCGTGGCGCGAGAAAAGAGTCATGGACTACATTATAAAAAGGTTCAGCAAACTTGGCGCTGTCTGTACTAAGTATAAATGCGGCGAATCACATAATCTTCTTATCAGGTTCAGCGGGGCAAAGGACCGCAGCACCATACTGCTTTCAGGCCACATGGATACCGTACAGCCATGCGACAGAGTGAAAGCTGTAGTTACCCCCACTAAGATTGCTTCAGACGGCACAAGCGTACTGGGCAGCGATGACAAGGCTGCAATCGCGGTTTTCATAGAGGCCTTTGAGTATATCAAAAAAAACAGCATTGATCACGGCCCAGTCGAGATACTGCTCACATGCGCAGAGGAACTGGGGCTAAGAGGTATCAAGGGTTTCGACCTTTCCATACTGAAGGCTAAATACGGATTCGTCTTTGACAGCAGCGGAAGAATAGGCCGCATAATTATAAAAGCGCCTTTCCATTCGAACATGGACATAACTGTCAAAGGAAGAGCGTCACACGCGGGCATGGCTCCTGAAAAAGGGATCAACGCCATAAGGGTTCTCTCTGAGATCATAGCCGCCCTGCCCTCAGGCAGAATCGACGATGAATCAACAATTAACGTAGGAATTATTTCAGGCGGCATGGCCACGAACATTGTCCCGGAACTTGCCGAATGCAAACTTGAAGTAAGGTCCATAAACCGCAGAAAAATGCATGCGATTGAAAAACAGGTTCGTGAAACTGCCGTCAGAATCTGCCGTAAGAACAGGGCAAAATGCAAAATTGAACGTAACCTCGAATACGGCGGTTTCAGCATTTCTCCCGAAGATAAGATTTCTAAACTTGCGGCTAACGCAATGAAACGCGTGAAGATCAGGCCCGAATTCGTTACAATGGGCGGCGGCAGCGATACCAACATTATCAACAGCTCACACATACGTGCGGTTAACTTAGCATGCGGAATGCAGAATATCCACAGCACCGATGAATTTATCATGATAAAAGACCTGGTTAAGGGTACGGAATTTGTACTATCCCTGATCGAGACAGTAAAATAAACTTTAACCAGGCCTGCCTCATTCAATCATTCCGTTGCTTATAATCCATAAAGCCCGTACTGATTCATGATTAATGACAGGAACTGAAAAAAGTAAAAATATAAACTATATTTTCATCCGAAAAACATATTCGCCAGAAAATATGCGCCGGTAAAAAGGGTAAAGGGCATGGTAAGATAATAAATGGCAAGTTCGCTTTTTTTTACAACTCCCGGTTTATAGACTTTTTTGCCGAAAAAATTAAGGTCGTAGTATTCAGGGTTCATGAAGCGCTTAATTATCCTGATCGTTATCCTTATCTTAACGAAGAGTAGTAAAAAAAAGACAAGCCCCGATTCAAGCACCATCATAGGTTTAAAGCTGAACTTCCTGACTATCTCAGGGGTTTGAACCATCATAATAAGCATTACCATGCCTATGAGGAAATTGCTTACTGTTGTAACAAGAAATCCGCGGAAGCTTCTATCGGATTTTTCAGACAGGTATGCCCCGATAAAAAGCGCATGAATAAAAATAGACAACTGAAGCGCAACCAGGAGTCCGAGGAAAAAAATCTCTCTCATAATGCAAATGAACCTTCATATCTATATCGCTCAGGAATCATGAAAACTCCCATCCTGATATACAGAAAGTTATCGGGCAAAAATGCAACAAATTATTACGGGTTATATATAAAAGTTTACTCCGTTTGTTCCAGGCTTCGCCTGATATCGGGAAGATAAAATTATCAGAGCTCTTCCGCTGGGAAAAATCATAAAACTTCAACATAAACATCTTTTCATCGGAATTTTTTGTACCGCATGCGCATGCAGGATCATACTTCGAATCGCGGGAAAGTATCTAAAGCTTTTCAGGGTATGGGCTTTTGTGAATACTAATCATAAAGATACCATACATCAGTATGTAGTTTTCAACAAAAAATTTAATCCAGGCTGATTTCATAAGGGTATCTGTATAGATTGAGGCTCTGACCCCCGGAATAGGTGCTCTGACCCCTTGAATCAATGCTCTGAGCCCCAATATAGGCTCTGAGCCGGGAACATGCTCTGACCCCTTGGCCTTTTATTCTATTGACATTTAACTTATACTGACCAAAATTTATTGAAAGGACTGACTGTACATGAAACTCAGCGTAAAATTTTACATGCTTCTGCCATGCCTGCTTCTATGCCTCATTGCCTGCCATAAATACGGCTATTGCAGTTTTAACATGGAATCTGATAAAAAGCTTCATCTTGGCGCCGGTGTCATTATAGGCGCAGGATCATATTATATCTGCCCTGGAATTGAAAAATTAATAATGGACCAATCATACATTCATCCCATAATATGGAGTACGGGCACGGCTTCACTGGCAGGTGCTGGCAAAGAGATCGTATACGACAGGATAATGCGCAGGGGCTACCCCGATGTATATGATTTCTATTATACACTGGCGGGCGGTGTTATCAGCGGGCTTACACTCTGCATACTTGAAAACATATTTTCATGCCCGGATACTAATCTGTCGATAGAAGCTTATCCGGCAGATAAAAAAATTTATCTTTCGTATTCCCGTGCTTATTGATATGGAATTTTATCTCTCTATGAGTTTATCGCCCAAAAAATAAACTGAAAGTACTTTACGGGCAGGGGATTAGCTCGCCAGTTAAAAATATGGAAAATACCGGAATATGCAAAAATTAAGAATTGACAGTAAGGCGAATCGAATGTATAAATCTTATACTGCTAAAAAATTTCCACTAACAGTGGGACAATTTCAGGGAACTGCAATGATTCAAACATTGAAGAATCTATGAAAAAATCAAAAAAGCAATGGAGAGCAAACTGTACAGGGATGACTGATTTCACGCAACGTTAACCCGGTATAAATATAAAATCGGAGGTATTAAAATGTCTGGCAAAGGTACATCAAAAAAAATAACACGGGTTTCCGGGGGTTCATCCTCAGGCGGAACCAAATCTTTTACTCCCACGGCCGAAGCAAAGGGGAGCGCAATAAAATTTCGCATAATCGCCCTTGTATTATGGGCTGTTGCCATAGGACTGGAGATTTTTGCAATATACCTGCTTAAAAAACCGCCAATCGTTATGTGACAGATAATCGCTCTTATAGCAGCAGACTTTGTTTTTGCCGTGGCGGGCATACTGCTGTGGAAAAAAGCCAACAGGTTCGACCCTGCCTCTGAAAAAGAACCGGTAAAATTTTTCTTCCAGAACCAGCTTGGTATTATCATCGCCTTTATCGCATTCCTGCCACTTGTAATACTTATATTTACCAACAAAGATCTGCAGGGCAAGCAGAAGGGTATCTTAGGCGGAATTGCCGTTGCGGCGCTTCTTATCGCGGGTATTACCGGCATAGACTTCAACCCTCCGTCACAGGAACAGTACGCAGAACAGACCGCCAGGGTTGAAAAGCTGACAGGCAAAAACTTTGTCTATTGGACAAAATCGGGCAAAAGCTATCACCTCTATGAAAGCTGCGGCTATATTAACACGAGCAAAACAGATGAAATTTTCAAAGGAACTGTCGCACAGGCGAGAGAACTGAAAAATATAACAGACCTGTGCGATCGCTGCGAAAAACAGGCTGAGAAAGAGGCGCAAGAGAAGGGCATAGATTTAACAAAGGCAGTTGATGCAGTAAAAGATAAAGCCCTTGAAGTGAAAGAGGCGGCCGGCAAATAACCGGATAATATCAAGTAATTAAAACCAGCCTGTAAGATAATGCCCGTGGATGACTGGCAGATGTTCAGCATCCCGGGCAGATTCTTTAATACATTTTATCTGCCGCATTAAAATTTCAGAACCCGCAATACACTTAACTGCCCCGGTCAGGAACTGGCAGATTAAAAATTTTTATTTCAGCCCGTCAAGGATCGACTGAACAGTCCACTCCGGCTTGCATCTCAGGGCATCCCCGAGCTTTCTGTATACAAGATCAGGCTTTCCGAAAACCCTGCGGTCTATTTCATCGGCATTATTTATGCCCGAATCCCGTACTTCCCTTACCCTGCGCACAATGGATGTCATGCTGTCAATCCTGTCCGAAATCAGTTTTACCGGATTGTCCACTATACCGTGATGCGCCGAAACAAAGCGCGATCCGTTTTTGGCAAAGACCAGCAGTTTCTTCAGAGATTCTATCCCTGCGATGTAGTTCTCGCCGGCAGTGATGTATCTTTTTTTTACCGGCAGCGGAATGGCGTCGCCCGAATAGATAATATTATCGGGCATTATCCTGAAGGCAACATGGTCATCGGAATGTCCCGGGGTGGGGATTAATTCAATTCTGCGCCCCTTATCTGTTTCATAAACAGTCCTGTCAAAAATATTGTGAGTGAACATCCTCGGTCTGCCCCAGATATAGTCCAGAAGCCATGAGACAAAAGAGAAATCCTCCACTTTATCACGGGCATAAATCTCTGCGCCCAGTTTTTCCTGCACCAGATAGTTTTTACCGCAATGATCTTCGTGCAGATGCGAATTAAGCACACTCCATTTTGCGCTATGGTCAAGCATACCTATAAATTCTGAAAACTTTTTGTCCGATGAATTCGCATTACCAGTATCAAGAAAAAAATTATCAACTACCATAAAGTAGCCGTTAATATTCCACAGTCCGAACAATGTTCCTCCGTACCTGCACAGGTATATGCCATTCAGACCTTCGGGCTGACTGTATGACAACCTCCGGTCTTTAATTTTAAGTCCCATGTTAACCCCTGTATTGAATTTATTAAGATACTACATTCGGCAAATTTTACATTTCTTTGCAATACAATTATTGCCTTAAATTTATAAAAACCCCGACGTTAATTAGCGAACATCCCGCAGGAAAACACCATACTGAGTCTTCAGAGCTGCTGAATTTTCGGGTTTATTTCACTCGCATCTCTGTCGCGTATAAAGCAACTGGGGTCTTCTGCAAGATAGTCGCCGCTGCACGCATGGGCACGCCCCCGGCACCCGCCGCAGACGGTCTTATACCGGCATTCGCCGCAGAATCCTTTCAGATTCTCTTCACGGTTGCGCAAATCCATAAATAGCTTCGACTTATTGTATATCTCGTTAAAACTTTTTTCCCTGAGGTTGCCGCCGCTTAACTCGACAAACGGGCAGGGCCAGACGTCGCCATTTGCCTTTATGTAGACAAATCCCCGTGCCGCCGCACAGCCATGGAATACCTTACCTGCAAGTTTAAGAGGAAGTCCATTGCCAATGCCGCCCTTCTCCAGAAGATACGGCCAGTACTGCGGCCCTGCCACAGGCTCAATAATTGTTTTTGAAGTTTTCTGTTTTTCAGAAATCAGTTCACTTAAACTTCTGTTTTCATTTTTCTTCAGCGCCGCGGTTTTAATTTTTTCACCTCTCCCCACTGCCACAAGCTGGTACATAAGCATTATACCCGCGTCCAGCCTGTCCGTAAAATCGATTAGCTCCGGCAGATGCATCATGTTGTATTCCATTGCAGTAGTATTAACCTGCAGCATAATGCCCGCTTTTTTTGTCGCTTCAACAGCGCGCAGCGCAAGATCAAAAGCGCCGGGCTTGTTTCTTACCATGTTGTGAACATCGGGGTTGGCCGCGTCAAAGCTGATGGCGTTACAGACCACTCCATGGTCTTTAAGCCTGAAAGCCATCTCTTCGTCAATCAATGTCCCGTTGGTTGCTATTATGTTTGCCATACCGGCCTTTTGTGAGTGTCTCAGAAGTTCAAAGATATCAGGACGCACCAGAGGTTCGCCGCCGGTGTAGATCATTGTCCGGAATTCCTTCTCGCCGGCGAGCTGGTCGATCAGCCTTTTGCCTTCATCGGTGGTCAGCTCGTCACGTGCGGCTCTGCCGCTTGTGGCATGACAGTGTATGCAGCGCAGGTTGCACGCGCCAGTAACCTCCCACACCGGGTGCCCGGGGTATCCAATACATCCCATTCCCCTGGCCCCGTTTGCGACAGGCATTGATTTAATCCCGTACCTGGCAAGCCATCCGGGAAAGCTGCGCCACCTGTTCAGGTAGCCCATGAGGAGCGTGCTTCCAAGCTGCCTGAATAAAAGGGATGGCGGATTATAGAACGCCCTGACTTTTGATCTCTTTATCATTTCTTATACCCTCAAATGTAAGCCATTATAAAGGCCAGTGAAGTTCCAAGGTTTACTACAATATTCAGGCCGCATAAAATCTCAAGCCATCGCGCATCCTGATGCATGTTCTTTAACATCTGATATACGATAAACAATGCGATAACAGTAAATGGCAGGTAGAAATAAATAACTTTAAACGGAATCCCGAAAGCGGGTGACGCCAGCATGCCCAGGCAAGTCAGAAGATTAAAAACTATATATACCCATTTACCTTTATTTTTCCCGATACGCACAAGAAGATTATTCTTCCCCGCGGCCACATCAGCCTCATAATCCGGAAATTCATTAAGAAAGATAACATTAAAGATCGAGAAACCTATCGGCAGCCACAGCCAGTGTATAACCGGCGCTATTTCAGAAGCCTGGATGTAATATGCTGACGCGACCGGCAGCCAACCGAAACAGAATCCTATAAATAATTCACCAAGACCACGTTTGACCAGACGTACAGGTTCCGTTGAATAAAAAAAACCCGGCAGGGCCCCAAGGCAGCCCAGAACCAGCGTCCATGGGCCTGTTTTATAAATGAACTGCAGGACAATCCCCATCAGCAAAGCAATAACAAGTGCGACGATACTCGTCCACAATGGAACCGCGGCTGGCATTCTGCCTTCAATTATCACGCGTGTACCGCCGGCGAACTGGTTTTGGTGAATACGCGCGGAAATGGCATTCTCTTTGCGGTCAAAATATTCACCCGCATGGTAGGTTGAAAGCATTATCATTATAACTCCGCAAACACCCAGGGCCAGCACTTCAGGATTAAAAGCGCCTGCCATGCGGTAAGCCATAAAAGTTCCCAGGATAAACGGGAGCACGCCTACCGAGTGAAATGGCGGACGGCTAAGTATGAACCATCCCAGAAGATTCTGTTTAAAATTGACTGCCATAAATATCAACCTGTCAGTTTATTGATTTCAATGCCCAGCCCGCCGGAAGCATATAAGCAGCAGAGATATCAACTGTTAAAGTTTACAACCCAACCTGATACCGGTAATATTTTGTCTATTTTATAGCAGTTCTATGCAAGAAGAATTTAGACATACATGGAAAATTTGTGTATAAAATGCTCTATGCCCTCTTATCCTCCAGATATATTGGCTTCGGCTGATCCCTCTTTCAGCCCTTGAACCTTTACCGCCTGATTATTCTTTCAAGTTGATCAATTTTGTCTTTCAGGAATAAAAGGGCTTGAATTTTTATACAGCCTTGCCTATTATCAATCAAAGTAGTACTTCAGTTAATACAATTCCCGGACTGCAGACCCGGAACTGCCTGTGAGCAGAATGCCTGTTAATTATACCTGGCCTGAACATCCGGGCTTGTATCAGCGGGCAGTTTTTAGTCAAAGCAACAATATTTAATCCAGAGGTAAGTAATGTCAATTTTTAGAAGAAATAAAGCGAATATCCCGGGTATCCGCGAGGTATATTTCGGAATCCGCGTACGCTATCTTTTTATTTTATCTTTTGTGATGATCACGATAATATCTGTACTCACGTTCATCATGTACATAAACCAGCGGAGCCTTCTTGAAGATGAAAAGAACACAAAAGCCATGGCCCTTACACACATACTTGCGGGCCCTGCCGAATTCTATCTTGATAAAACGATCGAAACAACAGACCATGAACTGAAGCTTAAATATGATACGATCACCACAGAGGCCATAAACTATCAGAGCTACAACAGGGACATCTACAAAATAATACTTACCGACGAAAAGGGCGGTGTAAAATTCAGCACCGACGAAACTGACTACAAACGCAAAACGGTCTATCCCTATGTCAAAAAATGCCTCGATCAGGAAGAAGAAAAACTTCTGCTTTACGACTACGCTGTTATACCGGACACTCCCCCCGCAGAGCCGGCCGTTGAAGAAGTGAATGAAAAAGAGAAAGAGAACAAAAAAGAGACTACAAAAAAAGTAGCTGCTAAAAAAACAACTGCAAAAAAAGAGGCTGTAAAAGAACCTGAAATCAAAGAGGAAATAATCGAAGAGATCGACACAGCCACAGGCACGACGATCTTAAACATCTTCAAAAAAAAGGATGACATTGAAAAGAAAAGATACCGCGCCATAGTCTATCCCATTTTTCTACAGAAGGGGAATGTGATTCAGTTGCTCAAGGATTACAAAGAATACTACAAAAAATTCCACGAGGCGGAGCCAAAAGAGCGCGATAAAATCTACAGCTACATGTGGGAGACATACAAAGACATACTGGGAAAAGAGTTTGACCCAAAAAGGCAGCCTAAAGATAAATCAATCTCTAAAAGAGTAATAAAGGCCGGCGACATAGACTTTGTGTTTCTTAAACTCTTCGGCAACATCATGATCCTCCGCGACCGCAGGGTCGATCAGAGCCAGAGATGGATGTTCCGCGACAAATGGCTTGTGCAGCAGAAAACGCTTAAAACAAAGGCTTATGTGCAGGACATGCCCCAGAAGGCAAAAGAGATAAACGATAACATTCTGGATACAATGGATGCCGTAGCCGGGCATATTGAAAACATAAAAAAACTCGGCTCCCTTGCCATAATATTCAACACCGACCTTATCCGTACAGAGCTTGACCAGACCATATACAGGATGCTTATAATCGCGGCGGTCATGATAATGCTGGGACTCTTTCTTTACCGGTTTGTTCTCAACTTTATGATCAAGAACCTTAAAAAACTTGAACAGTGGGCACTGTCGGTAAGCGCGGGCAACTTAGATTCAAAAATAAAGATAAAGACCAAAGACGAAATAGGGCGGCTGAGCGATATATTCAACAAGATGATAGATGAAATAACCATTAAGTACCACCTTGAAAAATTTGTCTCCAGTTCCGCAAGGAGCATGATAGGCAAGAGTTCAGACGCGTCCAGCAGCGTCGGACTCGGCAGCACTGAAAGAAAAAACATGGTCTTGCTCTTCTCGGACATAAGGGGTTTTACATCATTCTCTGAAAAGAATTCACCCGAAACAGTTATGGAGATACTCAACTTCTACCTTAACCTGCAGTCCGAGATAATATTGTCAAAAAAAGGCGATATTGATGCCTACGTGGGTGACGAAATAATGGCGCTCTTTCAAGGTCCGAACAAGGTTGAGAGAGCTATCGAATCGGCAATAGAAATTGTCAAATCGATCAAAAAGGCCAATATGGACAGGCTCAAGGAAGGGCACGCAATATTCGAGGTGGGTATAGGGATAAACTCCGGTGATGTTGTTATAGGCAATATCGGCTCAAGCACAAGAATGAACCATACAGCCATAGGCGATACTGTAAACCTGGCAGCAAGACTCTGCTCACACGCCGCGCCCGAGGAGATACTTATTACAAAAGATACTCTTGAAAAATCAAAAAAGAAATTCACCTCAGAGGCCGTTGACCCCATAAACGTCAAAGGTAAAGAAAAACCAATAATCATCGAAAAAATAGTAATAGAATAGTACCCCTTACTGTGAGGAAGCCTGGAAAACCTGCTGCGGAGAAGCAAATAGTCCGCAGCAGGCGCTTTACATGCCTGCCTTTTATCAGCCCGGGTATTTTTTTGATTAAATTCTAAATGCTTTTCAGGATTATCTGAAGCAGGCAACAGGGAGGTTTTATGAAACTAAAACAGATTCATGCTCTTATCAGCGCGGCAGCGGTGATGCTTATTCTATCCTGCGCGACCACCGGGCAGAACAGTTCAGCCGGGATTGAGCTGAGCAGAGATGTAAAGAAAATGATTTCAAACGCATGTTTTGAGGTTCTTGTAGAAAAACCTGTAAAAGACAGCCTCAGTTACGAAAAAGAACTTCCATGGGACGAGATTCCATATAACATACGGACTGACAAATACTATTCAATCGGCACAGCGTTTGCAATTTCAGATACCGAACTTCTTTCAGCGGGCCATGTGCTGAGCCTTACAAGGGATTCAAAAATTTATGTAAAGGCGTTTATACGCGATAACGAGGGCAACGTCTTTGAAATACAAAACATAACCGGTTTTGATACGCATAAGGATTTTGTCAAATTTACAGTAAAAGACAGAAAGTTTTCAACATGGTTTGAACTTAACAAAGATTATGAAACCAACGAACGCGTCTATTCAGTGGGCAACGCCTACGGCGAAGGGATTGTGATCAGGAAAGGGGAACTGCTCGGCCTTATGCCCGAACCTGAATCGGGAAAATTTAAACTTCTAAAAAGTTCTTCCGACGTTAATCCCGGCAACAGCGGCGGCCCCCTGCTCGATAAAGATGGCAGGGTAATCGGGGTAATACTCAGCAAAAAAGATAATCTTACCTACTCGCTGCCCGTGGGTGATGTTCTCAAATCAAAGGCTAACAGGGGATTTTATCATACGCGCATGAATTTCGGATTCTACCTTATCCCGGGCGAACTGAGCAAGGCGGTCGATTTTGACGTAGAGATGAACCTGCCCATGGAATACAAAGCCCTGAAGAGCGAATACAAATCCAGGTTCTACAAATTCTACATTTCAAAGATGGATGAATACTTCCGCGCCAACGCGGCAACAATCTTTCCCGAAGGCGATGTATCGCTCATACCGCTTTATGATTATACAACAAGCTTTCTGCTTCAGACAACTTACCAGAACAGGGACAATAAAAAATGGGTTATTTCAAACCTTGAATACAAGACATCCGAGATAAAGGATAATGGAGAGATCCGCGTCGCGGCCCCGAGCAACAAGATCATCTTTGTTGATATCACCAGGCCTGACACTGTCCCGCTGGAAAGCATGCTTAAAAATCCCGGGGTTGCGATGGATCTTTTCCTTGAAGGGATCAGCGCAACAAGAAACTTTGTCCAGAGTAAAATCAGAATCACCTCCCTTGGCAAACCCTATTCTTCAAGCGCGTATATCGACAGATACGGCCGAAAATGGGCGCTCAACACATGGATAACCGAGTACAACGATGAAGCGCTGTTAACTCTCGCCACGCCTACACCTCAGGGTGTTTCGATGATACTTATTGGATGCTCCTCGAGCGAGATAGATTTCTGGACATACGACCTGAAGCGCATGGCGGACTTTGTTTATGTCTCATATTTCGGCAAACTCAGGGAGTGGCAGGAGTTCATGAATCAGAAGAGCTATCTGCCCTCATTTATAAATGACCTGAAATTTTCATTTAAACCGGACAAAAGTTTTTCGCTGAAACATAAACATTTTTCAGTGGAGATCGATAACTCCATTATAAAATTAGACGGCGACACATCGCTGGGAATAAATTACAGCTACCTTAAAGAGAACGATAGAGTTATATGGGACGTAAGAAAGGTGGCCCTTGCTGAACACGACAAGTCCAACTATATTGTACTTCAGAAGCACATAAAGCCGGATGAAAAAATGACAGAGGATTATCTCAAGGAATGGAAAAAACTGACTAACGCTGATCATCCATTTAACAGGGAGCCCTTTGAAAATAACGGCATATCCAATATCGGCGGATTGCATTCCAGGTACGCCGGAGTAAAAGCAGGGAGCAAACAGCAGGTGCTCTATACGATCTTTGCGGCACGCGAAGAGAAACTTGATAAAGAGAAGCTCGTTAAATATCTTGAACTGGTTGATTCAGGAATAAAGATTATAGAATAGCCTCTTTTCCGGGGTCAGAGCACTATGGCAGGGGTCAGAGCCTCCCTTTTTCCCCCTATTTTATCCAAATTTGCGTATGGTCACTTTCTGACATCGGACATCAGAAAGTGACCATACGTTTTTTTGCCAGATTCTGATTTTTCTTGCATTTAATTTTGCTGGTTCGTATAATTTTATCAAGAAAACACGCACAGGCACTGGCCTGAATGTGTTAAGAATTAAAATTAAGGAGTTTGTTATGAAACAGCTTTTAAACTTAATTAAAGGTCCAGGGAGCTGGCTTTCAATGCTCTTACTGGCAGCTATGTTCTCATTTTTTGCTCTTTCCTGCGGGGGGCGGAAGTAGCGGTGGGGGAACAGCACCTGATGATGTAGTAACTATTTCAGATATTACCGGTGTAACCCCGCCTGGATATGGTAAGACTCCTGTAACAGAAATTACCGAAACAGACCAGTTCACAGGGACGGTGAGCTGGAATCCAGAGCCATCCGATGAAACCTTCGCGGCGACAACAGTCTATACTGCCACCATTACACTTACTGCCAAACCTGGCTATACACTGGAAGGTGTGGAAAAGGACTTCTTCACAGTGGAAGGTGCAGACCCAGTGTCTAACGATACTGATTCCGGCGTGATAACAGCTAAATTCCCTGAGACAGAAAAGGTGACCTTTGATAATGCTGCTATTGTCGGGGACAGTGTGCCAATAACCGTCGGTTCTGTAACCGCAACATTGATCTACGCCAATAACCAGGAGAGCATTACATTTCCATTTTCACTAACTCAAGGCAATCCTGTTGATACTGAAAAAGAAACAATAACCCACAAGTTTTTCATGAGCGAGACGCAGGTGACCTGGGCTTTATGGAAAAAGGTGTATGACTGGGCTACAGATGATGCCCGTGGTGACGAGAAATACACTTTTCAGAACACCGGAAGAATGGGCAGTGTTGAGAATGGAGACGGTATGACCGACCAACATCCGGTAACCTGCATAAGCTGGCGTGATGCAATTATCTGGTGCAACGCTCTTTCAGAGATGACCGAGGCAGAGCCTGTGTATGTAGCCAATGGAGATCATGGCACAACAAAGGGTGATGTGCTCAGAAGTTCAAAAGACAATGCTTACGGCAATAATAAGGATAAGAATGTAGAAGATGTAGTACAAACAGAAGATGACAATCTGACCCGCAAGGGCTATCGTTTACCCACGAGTAAGGAGTGGGAGTATGCTGCCCGATATGTTGGTACAGACCCAGGGGACAAAACATACTATGTATCAAAGGGTACAAATAACGGTTCTGTTGATTTAACAACGGGCTATTACTGGACACCTGCGGCTTATGCCAGCGGCGGTACAGGCCCCTATATTGAAGGAAATGCTGCGCATAATTATACTCATTTTGCCCCCTTTGCCTGGTACGGTGAGAGCACAACAGAACCGAATGGTAATACAGAAACAACACAGCCGGTAGGGGAAAAAACAGCGAACCAGCTTAGCCTGCATGACATGAGCGGCAATGTCTGGGAGTGGTGCTTCACTGCGAACGGGTCTGACCGTGTGAAACGAGGCGGAGGCTGGAACGCTTCTCCCCCCGCCCGTCTGCGGGTAGGCTTCTGGGGCGACGACGGCCCTAGCTATCTTAGAGATAGTATAGGCTTCCGCTTTGCGAGGACTCAGTAAGTTTTTGCGTTTTTAGTTTTTTCAAGTGTTAAGGGGGCTATAGCCCCCTTAATTTTTTCGGCCCCCAGGCGATGACAAATTCCTCTCTCCGTGCCTCAGTATGAGACAATCCTCTAATCTTCTCTCTGTGTTCTCTGCGACTCAGTGGCAAAACCGTTAAGTCCAGATTTCAGCCCGTACCATGCGTTTACAGATTAAAAAAAAGATCAATATATGCCTTAAGCGATTTGATGTAATCCAGTTTAATAGCTGTTTCAACAGCCCACGATGAATCAGGGAAACTGCTGATTGTCCTTCTGAATACTGACTCTGATTCTATCAGCGAAGGGAAGACCTTCGCGTTTATAAAATAACCTCTGTTATGCCTGTCAAAAAAAAGTTCTCTGTGAGCCTGATGAAGCAATTCGTCGCCCTGCCTGTAAAGCCGCCACGCGTTAACCTCGTACTGGTCCCTGTACGAATCAATGATATTCAGGCACTCCGACGCCCTGTAAAAATCAAATATCATTCTGCTGAAAACATGAAAATGTTCCAGCAGTTCTCTGTCTTTTGAAAGTTCGGTTAAACGCTTTATCCTGTGGTACGATTTACGGAGCGACATTACTATCTCCCTGAATAATCCCTCTCCTTTCGCGTCCTCCCTTCTGTGAAAATTATAAAGGCCGTACTGAAAATATTTATACATCGCGTCCTTGGCATCGTCGCGTATTTTTACAAAATGTGCCGCGAGCTCATCATTCTTCTTCTCCTCACGCAGCCTTATAGATTCCTGCTCATCCCTGTCTGCCCGTTCGGAGCGATATCTTCTTTTAGGGCCGCCATTCTGTCTTTGTTCATTCTTTTGACCGTTAAAATTTGTGCCGCCTGAAGTCTCGGCCCCGGTTTCGGTCTTAAACCTGTAGCTCATTATGTCTGAATAAGCGGTGTTCAGCATGGTCATCTGCTCATTCGCCCACTCTTTGTTATGCGGATTTTTGTCGGGATGGTATTTAAGCGCAAGGATTTTAAAAGATCTTGAAATCTCCTCGTTGCTTGCGTCGCTCTCTACCTTGAGAAGCCTGTAGCACTGATCGATATTCATATAAAACCGGTTCCACTCCTGCGACATAATATCAATGATAAGAAAAATTTCAATTAAAATTTAAAATACTGCCGCCCGGTGTCCATCTCCGCGTCGCACCGGTATCCGCGCACTCAGTTTTAATCAATTTTTTCTTGCAATAATACTTACTTCTGAAAAACTGAAATCACAGAGGAAAAGACATGTTACTCGACTCCCACGCACACTTTGACATGATACTCAAACAGAAGAGTATGACCGAAGCTGATATTATCAACAATCTTAAAGCGGCTAATGTCAGATACGCTGTCCAGGTCTCCATTGAGCCGGGTGGATTTAAATGGTCCAGGGACTTCGCGGAAAGAAACAGGAACAGCGGAATATTCTTCACAATAGGAATCCATCCGTCATCAAAAGCCGGCGACTCTGAACTGAAAAGTTTTTCCGTATTTGCCGAAAAATCAATGCTAACTGATTCATCAAAATTACTGCTCGGAATCGGGGAATGCGGACTCGACTACTATAGAATGCATCAGCCGCGGGAAATGCAGATCCGCTCATTTGAGTACCAGATAGATGTAGCGCAAAAATTAAGCCTTCCTCTTATAATACACCTGCGCCAGGCGATGGATGAAGGCCTTGAAATACTCAAACGAAAAAATTCCGGTTACGGAATAATGCATTGTTTTGCCGGAGATTCCCGGGCAGCAAAAAGGGTGGTAGACGCGGGATTCCTGGTCTCTTTTGCCGGAAACCTTACGTACAGGGCCGCTGTTGAACTGCACGATGCTGCCGCTTACCTGCCGCTTGACATGCTGCTCCTGGAAACCGATTCGCCTTTTCTCTCGCCGGTTCCTTTGCGCGGCAAGCCTAATGTTCCATGGAATGTTTTACATACATACAGATTTATTTCGGAACTTAAAAAAGTACCGCTTTCACGCGTTGAAGACGCTGTTACAGAAAATTTCCTGAAGCTGGTACGCTCATGAAACATGCAAAGTATCATAACATTAACGGTGTGAAGCGCTGATGCCACTTATAATTGACGGACTTAACCTTATCTACAAATTTCCTGAACTTGAATCGCTGATGTATATTAGCCGTATCGACAATGCGAGGGAGGGTCTGCTGGAAATACTTAAATCTTACCAGAAACTCAGAAAGGGCGCGATCACTGTCTTTTTTGACGGAAGAAAAGCTCCTTCAAACGAAACAAAAAACGAAAAACATGGAACCATCAATGTATATTACTCCATAGATTATTCCGCGGATTTTCTTATAAAACATTTTGTTAAAAAAGACGCAAATCCTAAGATGCTCACCGTTGTTACTTCCGATAAAGATATTATTTTTTATGTAAAAAGGTTTGGCGCGAAAAACATCACCAGTGAAAAATTTGCCGAACACATAAATAATATATTCAAGGAATTCCAGGAAGAACAGGAGCGAACCAGAATCAGCCTGGAAAAAGAGAACCCTGCGGTTTCCGATGATGAGATCTCATACTGGCAGAAGATATTCACTGCCTCAAAAAACAAAGAGAACAAAAACTGACATGCCTTCAATCGGCATAAAGAATAATCGCGGTTTAAGTACCCCCGGCAGAAATTCCTTAAAAACATAAAGTTCGAACAGCATATTACCGGCGGCGAACCTTTTAAAAATATCGCTCTGACCCCTTTTAATCCTTGAATTAATAAAACCCCGGCTATACCCTTGTTTGTGTAAATATATCTGTATAAATGGAAAGCATTGCCAGAAAACTTTAAAAGAGGTAACACAATGGGCGACCCTAAAGTAAAATATTCCAAAGAAGGATTTATAGGCACAATAACTCTATGTGATAAAAGCGGATTCAACCTCATGGACAAAGAAGTTGTAATGAGTCTTGCTGATATTCAGGAAGAGATATCCAGAGATAACCAGGTCAGGGCTGTAATACTCAAATCAGGTGTGGCGCATTTTTCTGCCGGTGTTGACCTGGCGTTCCTGAAAACAGTGGATTCCCGTTTCATAAAGGATAACCTGACTTTTCTTCAGCGCACATTCAGCAGGTTCCAGGAATTTCCCGCACCGGTTATTTGCGCGATCAACGGTCTCTGTTACGGCGGCGGGCTTGAACTTGCCCTGAGCTGCGACATAAGGATAGCCGCTGAAGGGGCAAGGCTTGCGCTTCCTGAAGTAAGGTTCGGACTTACTGCCGACCAGACAGGAACAACAAGGCTTACAAAACTTGTAGGCATAGGCCAGGCAAAAAAACTTATACTCTGCACAGAAGAGGTTGATGCGCAGGAGGCGTACAGAATCGGCCTGGTTGAATACCTTGTAAAACCGGAAGAACTTGAAGGAAAGGCCTTACAGCTCGCGAAGAGAATATCGAACCTTCCGCCTTCAGCCGTAAGATTCGGCAAATGGGGAGTCAATGTCGCGGCCGAAGGCAACACTTTCGCAGGCCTGATGTTTGAACAGGCCCAGTCAATCTACTGCTTCAGTACTGAAGATAAACAGGAGGCTGTTGAAGCCTTCATTGAAAAAAGAAAACCGGTTTTTAACGATAAATAAATCCGGGGCCGCATGGCGGCCCTTCTCTTTTCATGACAAAAAGATTAATACCTGAGGTTTTCACCTTACACTTCAGAGCCATAGAATTGGCCGGACAGCCTACCTGTCGCTGATTTTGGAAAAATCTATTAATCCTTTAAAGTTCCCGAGAATGTTTTCAAGAATGTAAAGCCTGTTGTCCCGGATTTCAGTGCGCTTATCCATAACAAGAACTTTGTCAAAAAAACTGTCAATGACCGGTTTCGCGCCGGTTATAAGCTTAAAGAGATCAATGTACCTGCTCTCTGCAATAAAACTGCTGATTTCGCCGGACCTGTCCGCAAAAAACCTGTACAGATCCTTCTCCTCTTTCTCTACCATAAAATCTTCGCTGAAATTAAGGCTATATGAACTCGCATCTTTTCTGAAACTGCTGACTATGTTGTTCATCCTTTTGAACCCCAGCAGAAGCTGTGAAAACTTTTCGTCGTTCCTGAAGCTGTTAAGAGCCTTCGCGCGCCTGTACAGCTCAAGGTAATCCCAGGTGCCCGTTGTCATGCACGCGTCAATCTCGTCATACCTGAATCCTTCATCGGTAAAAATTGTCTTTGCCCTTGTACTGATAAAATCAAGAATCCTGTCTATAAGCTCTTTGCCCGACCTGTAATTTGCGGCTACCGAGTTGAGCAGCCTTTTCATGTCAAGATTCAGATTATTGCGTACCAGCAATTCAACAACCGCATGGGCCTGCCGCCTCAGGGCATAGGGGTCCTGGGAACCCTTTGGTATATTCCCCACTGAAAAAGATCCAAAAATATTGTCAATCTTCTCGGACAGTGATGTTACAACAGAAACAATCGCCGAAGGAACAGCATCTCCGCTAAATCGGGGCATGTAGTGTTCATCTATCGCGTCTGCCACCTCTTTATCCTCGCCGTCATTCATCGCGTAGATCCTTCCTATCCGCCCCTGGAGCGACGCGAATTCATAGACCATGGCTGTATCCAGGTCTGCCTTCGAGAGAAACACGGCGCGCTCAATTTTACTTTTTGTACTGCCGTCAAGTTTAAGCTCACCGCAGAGGCTCAGTGCAATAGATTTCATCCTTTCAATCTTGTCATAAACAGAACCCAGTTCTTTGTGGAAAAGAACATTCCTGAGAGACTCTACCCTGTCTTCAAGCTTCAGCTTCGCGTCCTCTGCGTAGAAAAATCCCGCGTCGCTGAACCTTGCGGATATGACTTTCACGTTACCCTTTATAACATAATCAGTGACAGGATTGTTTGAAACCACGAGAAAACTGTTCATCAGCCTGCCGTTCCGGTCAAGAACCGCGAAATTCTTCTGATGTTCCTTCATCTCAGTTATAAGAACAATGTCGGGGATCGTCAGAAAGTCCGGATTAAAACGGCATGTCGCTATATACGGCTGTTCAACCAGGAATGTTACTGTATCAAGAAGATCTTCATCTTCGTTAAGTACGCCGCCCGCCTTAACGGCCGCGTCCGCAAGCGCCCTGCGGATTTGTTCTTTCCTGTAGTCCTGGTTAAGGATTACTCCATTATCATCGAGAATTTTTTCGTAAAGAGGTATCTTTTCTATTTCGGCCATTCTGTTAAACTGCACAAAATGCCCGCGTGTTTTTGTACCGGCAGTGATGCCTTCAATCTCAAAGGGGATCAGCCTGTCATTAAACATAAGCACAAAATAATTAATAGGCCTGGGGAACGTAAGTTTCTTGTTGCCCCACTTCATCCTCCTGGGAAAGGGTATTGTGTTTACCGCTTCGGCCGCAATCGCAGGAATAATCTCCTCGGTCTTACGGGCATCAAGCTGTTTACAGGCGTATATATATTTCCCTTTATCAGTCTCTACGACCTTCAGGTCTTTTGCTTCAACTCCATTACCCTTCATAAAACCCTGCAGCGCTTTTGTAGGATTTCCCTCGCTGTCATACGCGGCCTGCGCTGAAGGGCCTTTAAGTTCGGCAATTTCACCCCTCTGGCCCGAAGCCAGCCCCGAAATAAGGACAGCAAATCTTCTGGGAGTTGCATACACTTCTATAGCCGTAAAATCGACACGGCCCTGTGTCAGCTTTTCGCTGAAAATTGTTTTAAGCGAGTTTATCGCAGGTGGAATGTACCCGGCCGGAATCTCCTCTGTTCCTATCTCAAATAAAAAATTGGCATCAGAAAGCATACAGTTCTCCGGGAAAATTTTTGTTTGCCCTGATCTCGGGCTATTATTGATTGTTATGTCATTCTGAACGCATGTGAAGAATCTTAAAACGACTCTTGCGGGATACTATTTTTTAAGATACTTCCTGGGGTTGGCGTGTCCGCCCTGCTTTATAAGTTCAAAATGAAGATGGGGGCCTGTCGATCTGCCGGTATTGCCGCTCTTCGCGATTACCTGCCCCTGTTTTACGTACTGACCCTCTTTAACATAAATCCTTGAAAGATGGCCGTAAAGACTTTTCCATCCGCCTGGGTGAGCGATAATCACGGCATAACCATACCCGCTCATCCAGCCCGCAAATGTAACCTTGCCATACTTGGTTGACTTTACGCTCTGGTATCTGGCTGCTATATCGATGCCCTTGTGAAATTCCCTGTAGTCGCTGTTAAAGGGATTTCTCCTCCAGCCGAAACCGGATGTCACGCGTCTTGTCCCTGTCGGCCACAGGTAGCCGTCAAATATATTCTGCGGTTTTGCGTCGGGAATAAAGACCAGTTCTCCGACTGGAACAAAATCCGGATTCATAAGACTGTTCTCTGCCAGAATTTTTTCAACAGGAATTCTGTATCTGGCAGCAAGTCCTGCCACACTGTTTCCCGCTTTCATGTTGTAAAGGATGCCGTCCTTGTTCGGGATGCGCAGCACGGTCCCGGATGCCACATGGTCATACGAAGTAAGATTATTGCTGCCGCAGATAGTGTCGACCGAGACGCCAAATTTTTTTGCTATAAGGCTCAGGCTTTCACCCTGTTTAACCCTGTGTGTATTTATCTTTAATACCGAATTTTCCGAAGGAAGGGTAAAATCTGTTTTTTCTGAAAGCAGAAGTTCATTCTTCAGCCTTTCATCATCTTCTATGTTTTTTATATCTGAACCGCCAACAAATTTTTCACCGCCCTCGAAAGATCCTTCAACTTCCTCCATGTCCATCTGGGCAATCAGGTTGTCATCAGTTGTAGCCCCAAGCGGAATGACTGTGATGATTATTGAAGTAATAACAAGCAGGCCCATAAACATGGCAACAGCCCGGGAATAACGGAAAATATCTTTTTTATGTATATTCCTGATATACGTTCCCTTGCTGCCGATATAGATGAATACAACTTCGTGGGTGAAGATGTTAATCGTCAGCTTTCCAATCCTGTATGTATTGAATCCTTTTTTAAACATTTTTCTGTTCAAATACCACTAAGGGGTCCTGATAATTATCGGATAAATATCCTCTCAATGAGACTATTTTTTATCAGCCGCTGGTTTAGCCGCAGTTGCTCCGCCGTATGATTCCTCAATAAACTTTTTACAGTCACGCTTGGGTCCGCCTGTTATTGTTACATGCCCCTGTGCCACAACTCCTCTTTGAATAGAGACAGCAGGCGCAACTATATTGCCGAGAACCTTGGCAGTCTCAAGAAGCCTGACCTCCTGTTCAGCGTAAATGTTGCCTATAACCGTACCGGCGATAACAACAGACCTGGCCCGTATATCGGTTTTGACTTTCCCTTTTTCACCAACAACCAGTTCATCATCGGTTTTTATTTCACCCTCAAACTTTCCGTCAATCTTGAGCGATCCGCTGATATAAAACTTGCCCTCGAAACTGGAGCCCTCTCCGATTGTGCTGTTCATTCCTTCAGTTTTTGGTGCCATATCTCACTCCGTCCTGGTAATTCATCCAAATTTGTTCATACATATTATGTCCAGCCCGGCAGGGCTGACTAATACAATTATGTGTATAAAAAAATGCATCATAAATTAAGAATAACTCTGATCATAATAAAAATAAAAAATAAATATGTCCACAACATTTAACAGGTTATTACAAAAACTATGCTTTTGAATCTCCCGGCAAAACTTTTAACGCGCCTTCGCATTAAACCGGGCTGTTTTATAGATTAAGGTCAAAATTTTCCGATTTACAGTTTTTCAGCTTACCCACTGATATCAGGGAAAGCTTTTTATTCTTTAATATTCTTTCTGCCACGCGCATGTAATCGTCCATTGATATCCGGTCAACTATTCTCACAATCTCCTCAAATGAAAAAGACCTTCCGTATGTCATTTCATTCCTTGCCAGTTGGCTCATTCTTACTTCATTGCTTTCAAGGCTCAGCGCGAGGTTGCCTTTCATATAGGCCTTGGTATCCTCAAGTTCCTGCATGCTAATACCTTCATGAAGCATGGACCTGCATTCCTTCATTATAAGCTCAATGGTATAATCAAATTTTTCAGGAACAGTGGCGCAATAAACACCGAATATGCCGCAATCAGCATAAGAGGAATGGAATGAATAAATTGAATAGCTGATCCCCTCTTTTTCCCTGATGTTCTGGAAAAGCCTTGATGACATACTGCCGCCGAGGATAGTGCTTAAAATATAAAGCCCCCACCTGTCTTCGTCGCTGCGGCTGATCCCTTCAAGTCCGAGGCAGAAATAAACCTGCTCCAGGTCCTTCTCTATGTGCTGGTGGTAAATTCTCTGCGGAGGCATAATTATGGGCCCGGCATGTCCTGAAACAGCGCTTTTTCTTTTACCAAAATACCTGTTCACCAGATCCCGCGCGCTCTGCTCGGTAAAACTTCCTGTTATAACAAAAATCGCGTTTCCATCAACATAATGTTCATCGCAGAACCGGACCAGAGATTCCCTCGTAGTACTCTCTATGCCTTCAATGCTGCCGAGTATTGAATGGCCCAGGGGATGGCCGGAAAGCATCTTCTCCATGAAAAGGTCGTGGATGTACTCATCCGGAGCATCCTCGTACATCCTGATCTCATCCACTATGACGTTCTTTTCTTTTTCCAGTTCAGCCGGGTCGAACAGAGAATTGTGATACATGTCCGAAAGAATGTCAACGGCAAGCTCAAGATAATCCGACACCACGTTTATATAATAGCATGTATATTCCCTGTTGGTCGCCGCATTGTGCTGGCCGCCAACACGGTCAACACTCTGCGCGATCTGCCTGGCAGAATATTTTTCAGTCCCTTTAAAAAGCATATGCTCAACAAAGTGAGCATAGCCGTACTGATCAGGCCGTTCATCCCTTGAACCTTTGTTTATCCAGAGGCCGACAGAAACCGATACTAATCCGGGTACAGGTTCAAGGAGAACAGTCAGGCCGTTTTCCTGTTTGTATTTTATTACCATTTATTCGCTCAGTTCCAATGCTTCCTTTCTGCTCAGATCAATGCGGCCCTGACGGTCAATCTTGATAACTTTGACCCTCATTTTATCGCCGACGTTGCAGATATCCGTAACCTGCCTGACCCTTGTAGTATCAAGATTTGAAATATGAACAAGCCCCTCTTTGCCGGGCGCTATTTCTACAAATGCGCCGAACTCCATAATTTTCTTGACGGTACCGTCATATATAGCGCCAACCTCGACATCTTCGGCTATCCCCAGAATGATCTTTTCAGCCCTTTCGATTGATTCAAGCTTCACTGCGGAAATAACAACAGTTCCATCATCATCTATATTAATCTCTGCGCCTGTCTCTTCAATAATCTTCTTGATCATCTTGCCGCCGGGCCCTATAACCTCGCCTATCTTGTCAGTCTTGATCTTTATAACCTTGATTTTAGGCGCCCATACAGATACCGAAGGCTCGGGTTTTGAACAGAAACTGTTCATAGTTTTGAGTATATGCAGCCTGCCCTCTTTAGCCTGGTCAAGGGCTGCCTTCATAATCTCGGGCGTTATTCCCTCTATCTTGATGTCCAGTTGAAAGGCTGTAATACCTGTCTCTGTTCCCGCAACCTTGAAGTCCATGTCGCCAAGGTGATCCTCTAAACCCTGTATGTCGCTCACTACGGCCCACTTGTCGCCTTCCATAATAAGTCCCATGGCTATACCCGCCACAGCCGCCTTTATTGGAACGCCCGCATTAAAGAGGGCAAGCGAACCTGAACAGACACTGGCCATAGAGGATGAACCGTTCGATTCAAGTATTTCAGATACCTGTCTTATTGTATACGAAAAGGATTCCTGATCCGGTATAACCCATTCCAGAGCCTTCTCGGCGAGCATACCGTGTCCTATCTCCCTGCGTCCCGGGCTCCCTATACGGCCTGTTTCACCTACCGAAAACGGGGGGAAATTATAATGAAGCATAAACCTCTTGGTTGTAAAACCTTCAAGATTATCCATCTTCTGAACCTCGGAGAGAGTACCCAGAGTGGTTACTCCAAGGCTCTGAGTTTCACCGCGGGTAAATACCGCGGATCCGTGAGCCCTGGGGAGTACTCCCATCTTAATGTCAATGGGCCTTATATCTTTAAGTCCGCGGCCGTCCGCGCGTGCGCCCTCGTCAAGAATCCTGTTGCGCACTATCTCGCCGTCAAGGCCATCGACAAATCCCGCGATCTGTCCCGCAGTATCAGGGAACTGTTCTTTAAGTTCCTCCTGAACTCGCGTCAGAATTTCCGCCCTGGCAACTTCACGCGGCAGCTTGGTAGTGATACTCTTCAGGTTTACAAGATCATTGTAGCATTTATCCCTGACTGCTTTTTTAAGCTCAAGGTCAGGAGTATAGGCTTTATAGACAAATTCCGCCTTGTTTACAGCCTTCTTAAGCTCCTCCTGTACTTCGCAAATCTTCCTGATGTTATCGTGCGCAAAGATTACCGCTGCCAGCATATCTTCTTCTGATACGTTCTTTGAGCTGCCTTCGATCATGGTTACGGCTTTTTTTGTTCCGGCAACAACAAGGTCAATATCGCTCTCTTCAGATTCTTTAAATGTGGGATTGACTATCATCCGCCCCTTTATGCGCCCTACCCTTACTGCGCCCACAGGCCCATGGAAAGGCATACCCGAAACAACAAGCGCTGCTGACGCGGCATTGATCGCCATAACATCCTGCTGGTTTATGCTGTCAGCCGATAGAGTGTAGATAATAATCTGCACCTCGTTGACAAAATCGTCAGGGAACAGCGGGCGAAGAGGCCTGTCTGTGAGCCTTGAAACCAGAATTTCCCTGTCGCTGGGTCTTGTCTCCCTCTTGATAAAACCGCCGGGAATTTTACCTGCTGCATAAGCCTTTTCCCTGTAGTCCACTGTGAGTGGGAAAAAATCCTGCCCCTCCTTAACATCCCTCGATGCAACTACAGATGCAAAAACCGAAACATCTCCATACGATACAACCACTGCGCCGTCGGCCTGTTTCGCAAGATATCCTGTATTAAAACTAAGTTTTTCATTTCCAATCTGTAAACTAAAATTTACTGTCATTCAACCGTCTCTCCTGATTTCTTTGTAGATCCCGGGTATAACTGCAAAAGCTCATACCCGGGAATCTGAACTATACCCCGCGACTATCTTCTCAGACCGAGCTCTTTAATCATTGATCTGTACTTTTCAAGATCCTTCTTTTTAAGATAATCAAGAAGCCTTCTTCTCTGTCCTACCAATTTGAGCAGTCCCCTGCGTGAATGATGGTCTTTCTGATGCACTTTAAAATGCTCCGTGAGCAGGTTTATCCTGTCTGTAAGCAGTGCGATCTGTACCTCGGGTGAACCCGTGTCACCATCATGTCTTTTGAATTTTCCGATTATTTCCGCCTTAGCCGTCATATCGTTTTATATCCTCCTGTTAATACGATTCCATTTTGTTAAATACTGAATGATAATTAATCCGCCATGAATCGATATCCATATCTGCAATTGCTATCAATTCTTCATGACTGTCGAAAACCATATAGGTTTCTAAACCCCTGCTCTCATGGGACAAAACATCGTCTCTTTTGAAATACGCGCCATTTAATACTTTTGCCGCGCCAGCCTCATCAAGAATAATCCTGCCAAAGCTACACAGTGCGGCAGCAGGATCCAGCGCAAAGAAAGCCGGGATTTTACCCCCTGTATAAGCCTCAACATCTTCTGCCGACGCCGCATTCTCTACATAAAACTTTCCGGATTCTATCCTTCTCAGTTCCTGCAGGCAGGCTCCTGTTCCCAGCATCTCTCCAAGATCACGCGCTATCGATCTTATATACGTCCCCTTTGAGCAGGCGATATCGAAATCAACCGTTCCATTCTCACAATCGATTGCGATAATGTCCGCCCTGGTAATGGTAACCTTTCTGCCTTCAAGAGTAACTGTTTCACCCCTGCGCACCCTGTCAGAGGCCCTCTCGCCCTTTATCTTGAGCGAAGAATACCCGGGGGGAACCTGAACTGAATCGCCGGTAAACCGGGCCATCGCCTCCCTGATGGCAAACCCGTTAATGCTCCGCAGATCCCTGCGGGAAACCACTTCACCTGTTATATCGCAGGTATCGGTGACAATCCCTAACCTTATCTTTCCGGTGTACCGCTTATTGCTCTCAAGAAAATACCTTGTAAGCTTTGTGGCCTGCCCGGTGCAGATGACAAGCAGTCCTGACGCGAACTTATCCAGAGTCCCCGAATGCCCTATTTTCTTTATCCGGGCGATCCTCCTGATTTTTGAAATAAAATCAAAAGAAGTTATCCCCGCCGGTTTATCAAGCAGAAGAACAGCGTTATCAAGTCCTTTTATTTTCACAAATTCGTTCTGCTAATCCTCGCTGTTTTTTCCGGAATCAGGATCATTTTCATTATCCTTTACTCCCGGAAGGTTATTAATTTTGCCTATCATCTCTACGGCCTCTTCGACCGACTTATCGAGGTAGAAATATACTCTCGGCACTGCCCTTATCTTGAGTTCTTTGCCTAAACGCTTCTGAACATATCCGCTTGATGATCTTATGCCCTCCATTCCCCTGCGCACTTCAGTTGGACTGCCTAATATCGAAATGCCGATCTTAGCCTCGGCATAATCTTTGCTGAGTTCAACACCTGTCACAGTTACAAAACCTATGCGCGGGTCTTTAAGCTCTCTCATTATTATCTCGGAAACAATTCTTTTAATCAATTCCTCAAGCCTGTCTTTTCTATACTTCATTAAACCCCTGCTTACTCAAGCTTCTTCGCTGTTTCAACCACTTCATAAGCTTCAAAGTGATCGTTTTCTTTAATATCATTAAAATCGGTCAATGTGAAACCGAATTCCTGCCCTGCCTCGACTGCTGAAACATCATCCTTGTATCTTTTAAGTGAGCTCAGCGCGCCATCAAATATAACAACTCCGTCTCTGATTATTCTCATTTTTGATTTGCGGCTGACCTTGCCTGACATACAGACTGAACCCGCGATTGTGCCCACTTTTGACACTTTAAATATCTGCCTGATCTCGCCTGTGCCGGTAACCTTCTGCTCGATAATCGGAGAGAGCATCCCCTCCATAGCAGCCTTGATGTCATCGGTTGCTTCAAAAATAATGTTGTAGAACCTGATTGAAACATTCTCCTTGTCCGCCAGATCAGAAACCTTTCCGGTCGGCCTGACATGGTAGCCAATAATTACCGCGTTCGAAGCCGACGCCAGCATAACATCCGAATCGTTAATTCCGCCCGTACCCGAATGTATAACCTTGACGCGCACCTCATTGTTTGAAAGCTTCTCGAGTGATTCGGTCAGAGCCTGTGCCGATCCGTCAACGTCCGCCTTGACTATAATGCAGAGTTCCTGAACCTCACCCTCTTTGATCATCTCGTTAAGCGACTCCAGTGTAACCTTTCTAACCTTCTTGGCCGACTCTATGCGCTTATATTCAAGACGTTTTTGTGATATCTGCTTGGCAAACCTGTCGCTCTCGACTCCCTCAAAAGGATCACCGGCAGCAGGCACGCCTGATATGCCGAGGATTTCAACAGGAGATGAAGGACCTGCGTCCTGTATAGGCGCACCCTTGTCGTCGAACATGGCCCTTATCTTGCCCGAGTACATACCCACAACAAATGAATCCCCCACATGCAGTGTGCCGGACTGAACAAGAACCGTGCAGACCGCGCCGCGTCCCGGGTCAAGGCGGGACTCAATAACAGTTCCTTTCCCTATAAGTTTGGGATTTGATTTCAGTTCAAGCATCTCTGCCTGTATAAGAACCAGTTCAAGAAGCTCTTCAATATTCTGCTTCTTCTTTGCGCTTATCTCTGCGAAAAGAGTTGTGCCGCCCCATTCTTCGGGCACAAGTTCGTATGACGTAAGCTCCTGCCTGACCTTTGCAGGATTGGCATCCTCAAGGTCTATCTTGTTTATGGCAACGATAATCGGAACATTCGCAGCTTTGGCATGGCTGATCGCCTCTATTGTCTGCGGCATTACACCGTCATTAGCTGCAACTACAAGTATGACTATATCGGTTATGCTCGCGCCCCTTGCCCTCATTGTTGTGAATGCCGCGTGACCGGGAGTGTCAAGGAAGGTAATCTTTTTATCACGCACATTAACCGTATAGGCGCCTATATGCTGCGTTATACCGCCGAACTCGCTGTCTATTACATTAGCTTCCCTTATTGCGTCAAGAAGCCTGGTTTTACCATGGTCAACGTGTCCCATAACCGTAACTACAGGGGGACGGCTCACATAATCTTCGGCTTTATCCTCCTGTTCATTCTTTATAACTGTCTCGTCATAGAGAGTGACAACATCAACCTCGGTATTATACTCAGATGCAAGTATTGATGCTGTATCAGAATCAATGGCCTGATTGATGGTAGCCATTACGCCTAACTTCATCAGCCTGCCTATTACCTCGCTGGCCTTGACGTTAAGTTTTTTTGCCAGATCCCCGACCGTTATGCTCTCTGTTATGTTGATTTTTTCAGGAATTGAAACAAGCCTCTTTTGTTCCTGTGCGTGTTTCTTTTTAAGAATTATATCTTTTTCGATTTCTTCTTTTTCTTTTTTTGTAAGCCTTCTGAATTCCTTTTCTTTCTCTTTCTCTTTTTCCCTTTCTTTCTGCTGGCCTTTCTGTTTTTTTACAGCCGCATCATCTATTTCAATGGGCGCAGGAGCTTCATCCTTACCGCCAGGCCTTGTCCTGAATCCACCCCGAGCACCCGCAGTCCCCTGCCCCTGGGGCCTGGCCCTTCCATCAGCCCTATCAGGTCTCTGGCCGCCGGGTCTGCCTTCGGTTCTCTGGCCTGCCGGACGGCTATCTGTTCGTTGTCCTCCGGGTCTTCCTTCTGTGCGATACCCGCCGGATCTTGCATCGGCCCTCTGCCCTCCAGAAGGTCTTTCTCTGCCATCTACTCCCTGCTGCCCGTCCGGCCGTCTTTCATAAGGTTTTCTATCACCCTGTGTTCCACGTGACGGTCTCTGGGCGGGTCTTTTCCCCTGCTGGCCTTCGCGTTCCCTTTTTGGTTCGCCTTTCTTTTCAGCGCCAGTTTCTTTTGTAATTTCAGATTCTGCTGAAGCGCCGGCCGGGGTCTCCCGATCCTCATCAGCCATTTCGGTTTCTCCGGATTCTCCGCCGCGGGTAATCTCCATACCTTTTTTCTTTTTAATATCGTCTGATATTTCGACTTTCTTTTTAAGCTTGATTTTCTTACTCTTTCTGGCCTTCTGTGCCTCTTCGACCTTTCTCTTTTTTACGCTTTCAATCCTTCTTTCAATAAGAAAGACTTCATTATCATTCAACTCAGAGGATTCATCGACACAGGAAATTCCAAGCTCCTTGCATATCTCAAGAACATCATCGTATAAAACAAAATTTTTTGTGGCAACTTCAATAGCTTTCATACAGAATCCTGATCGTTTAAATTTTATTCATCATCGCCGTCGAGGTTGTCGCTCTCTCCATCGACATCTTCAAAATCAACCACATCGGCCAGAATTTCCAATATGCGCTGTGCGGTCTTTTCACCAATACCGTCTATTTTCATAAGATCCTCGAATGATTTTTCAACAAGGTCTTCAACAGAGAATATGCCGGCCTTTTCAAGCATCTTTATGACTCGAGGTTCAATATCTGAAAGTTCTTCAAGAGGAGTTTCATCGCTATCCCTTGAGAAGAGCTGCTCGACAATGGCCCTTGATTCGCTCGAACTGAGGAATTGCTGGTAATCATCTTCTGTTTTTATATCAATATCAAATCCGCACAGCCTTGATGCAAGCCTTACATTGTGTCCGGCCCTGCCTACAGCCAGCGAATACTGGTCTCCATCTACAACGGCGATAACCCCGCCGCTTGAAGTTTCAACGACCTCTCTTATCCTCGCAGGCGTAAGAGAATTCATTGCCATTATCTTTTTGTCGTCGTAGTATTCTACCACATCAATCTTTTCACCTTCAATCTCGCGCACAATCGACTGAATCCTGATGCCCTTCATGCCAACGCACGCGCCAACCGAATCAACATCGTCCCTGTCGCTTGTTACAGCAACCTTTGTTCTCATGCCGGGCTCGCGCACAACCTTTACAATCCTTACGATGCCGTCATAGATTTCAGGAATCTCCATCTCAAAAAGCTTTTCTATAAAACCGGGATGAACCCTTGACAAAATTACATCAGGGCCCTTGGAACTGCGCTGTACAGAAAGTATAAGAGCCTTGATTCTGTCCCCTATTTTATACCTTTCAAGAGGAGACTGTTCCCTGGCAGGAAGAAGCCCCTCGGCCCTGCCCAGATCAACAAAAAGATTATCTCTGCTTTTCCTTTGCAGATAGCCATTTATCAGTTCTCCCTCCCGGCCATTGAATTCATTGAAAATAATATCCTTTTCAGCTTCCTTGATCTTCTGGATAATAACCTGCCTGGCTGTCTGCGCGGCTATTCTTCCGAAAGAATCAAATGGATTCTCTTCAACATATATCTCATCACCGAGACTGACATCTTTATTAATCTTTATGGCCCGCTCATAAGCAATCTCTTCAGCCGGGTTGTTCGGTTTTTTAACAACCATCTTCTTAGACACTATCTTGACAGTATTTTTATCCCTGTCAAAATCAACCCTTACGTTATCAACTACTCCATACTGTTTTTTAAACGCCGAGAGCATCGCAGACTCGACGATATTTTCAATCTCCTCTCTGGGTATCCCCTTGTCCGTGGCAATCTGGTGCAGGGCTTCAAAAAAGTTATTGCTCATTTCGGTAAACCTTTATTTTATTAATAATATAGATTTGCATGAATTATATTATCATGTCTGATCAAAACCTTGTTCTTTTCTGTCTCGACCTCTATTCCTGTTTCAGAAACTGCAACAAGCCTGCCCTGAAGCACCCTGTTGATATCACCGTCAGCATGGACAATTTTTACCGGTGAACCAACAAACCTTATCAGTTCATCAATGTTTCTGAGTTTACGATCTAAACCGGGTGAAGAGATTTCAAGAAAATAATTGGGCAGGATTCTGCTTCCATCAAGGTTGAAACTCAGGCGTGTACTGAACTGTTCACAATCGCCGTGAGAAATGGGTTTAAGGGAGTCAATTTTTACAATAATCTTTGAATTCTCCCCCTTCAGATAGATTGATGATTCATAAACCATGTACCCTGTTTCTTCTGCTGTTTTATTAATTATCTTCTGAATCTCGTCTTTAACCATAAGTTATACCATAAAAAAAGAGTGGCTCCGCCACTCCCTGAACAACATTATTATATATGCCTTATTTTTTTCAACTGTTTTTCATTAATAACAGCTAAAGATGGTATTAATGTGCGATTAATTTCAAGCAGAGTTAATTCCTTAACTATTTTATAGTATAAAATGCTATATTGCCTTCGGCGGCGGAGGGAATTAAAACGATCGCTATACTAAGAAGTATTTTCAGGAATAATTACTGAATTTCAATATATTCATAAAACATACTGCTTATTGCTAACACAGTATATGACTGGCCAGAGTTTGCCTTTTAGTATTAAACCTGCCCGGAGTATCAGACTTTCAGTTTAATAACATCTTTGATTTTCATGTCGCGATAGAGCGCGTCCTTCTCGCCTGTATATGCGTTAAGCGCGAAAATAGTACCCTTTGCCGGCTGTTCCCCCCTGAATACAGATTCCTCGAACCTTTCCCAGATGTCAGTAATCTGCTCTACAAGAGCTTTTATTAGTAATGGAACAGACTCATAACGGAATCCCCGCTGAGTTGCCGGATACTGCCACCTTGCCTGGTGAATGTTAAGCGCATCAAAATCGACTGCCCTGTGAGCGGGATAACGCACAAAAAAATCGGAATATGTAAGGGGCTGTTCACACATCCTGTCCAGAACCTTCATCATCCTTTCACCGGAAGTTCTGCGCATTCTGTAGCAAAGCCTTATATTTGCAGGAATTCTGTCCAGTTGCTTTACCCTGGCGATATCACCATCTATAGCAGAATCTACTAAGGCGGGAAAGAACCTTGCGAACAGTCCGGGGCTACTGCTCTTCAATGATCCAAGCAGCAACACCTTTACCTGCGGCCAGACCGATCCTTTACTTCGGGTGTTCCAAACAGGCAGCATTTCATCTATGGTCATGTTATACGCCGCAGAGAGTTCACTTTTATACAGATAGTAATTATCAATGTTATAATGAAACTTCAGGTTGGCTATTCTGTAATGAATGCGTTCCCTGTTTGACGTGGAAGACGGGAATCCGGAAAAATAAAAAGTAAAGGGATGAATCGCCGCGTCAGCAGCCAGGTGCGACAGGTAGCCCAGCAGGTATGCCCTCTGTATCGAGGACCACTCATTTCTGCTGTCCTTCTGGGCCATAACCCTACCGGCCATGCTGTCCAGGAAAGATACGCATTCTGAATCATGCAGTTTGAACGCGATATCATTGCCGTAAATTCCACCCCGGTTATATACATTCATAAAATCAAAGATATCGGGACCTATTGCGCCAAAAAGTCCCGCGCGCACATGCTCTTTGTCAGAAAAAAATATTTCAAGCGACCGCATTATATGCGACCTGTTTCTGTTTTTGAACACGTTTTCAACAACACGCCTGAATATGAAATTATGTGTGTATATTCCGGGCATTCCGCTCTTCCTCTATCACACCTGTACATGATTATATCAGGATGTCCAGCAATAAAAAATTGACTTATGAACAGGGGGATTATAAGATACGATAAGATAATCAGCGAGGTGAAATTTTGAAATATACAGTGCGCCCTCTTCTTAATGGTTTCTTTACAGTCGCGTTTAAAGGCGGTGAATCGATCAAGTTTCCTAAAGTAAACAACATCCCTTCGTTTCTCTTCCTGATTACATCAGAGAATGGAGACCATGTCCTGGTAGACACCGGTTTTGACGTTTCCCATGTCCCAGGGCCTGACTCATTCGGGATAAAAGAAAATCATCATCAGATTCCTGCCATGTTTGATATGCTCGGAATAGACCCTCTGAGTATAAAAAAACTGATACAGACACACCTTCACTGGGACCATGCCGCAGGCATGAAACATTTTCCCAACGCGGAAATTTATGTTCAGGCCGCTGAGCTTGACGGTTTATTCTCGCTGCGTGAATTTGAAGAGACTTCATTTGCCCCCCGCCACTGGCTTGACGAACTTGACAGGTTCGTTCTTATTAACGGCGATGCCGAAATTCTTCCAGGCATAAAACTGCTGCAGTCAGGCGGACATACTGAAGGTCACCAGGGGGTACTTATTGAGGGCAGAGAAAAAAACATAGTGCTTATCGGGGACTCGCCCTTTACTTATGAATGGCTCTGGACACTGATTCCTGCATCTTTCTGGAAAAGATATAGGGAAACACGTGGACGTCAATTTTTCTGGCAGGATGAATTGTTGCATCTTCTTCAACAGTGGTACAATGCGCATAAACCGGCTGCAGCCCTGGCCCGCACCTGCCGGACAGTTGCCGAACTGAGGAGTTTCGCAGAGATCCCCCTTTTCTCGCATGACCCGGGGCTTAAGGGTAATGAAGTGTTCTGAAACAATCCTCCACATGAAAGCTAAGAACAGGCATCTTTGAATATCTCAGTGTGTGCAGGTTAAGGCGCGGAATGCCTCGATCAAAGGATTATAATACAGTCACCGCTGTTTTCCCGGAATTACTTCAAAACCTCAGTTTATAATTATCAACCCCCTGCTTTGGCCTGCCGATAATAAAATGAATGATACTGACATGAAATTATCCCGAATACAAATTTTTTTAATACTGCTGCTTCTGTCTGTTTTTCCCTTACAGGGGCAGGACTACCAGTATCAGTATTTCGCTGAAAAGGACGAATACGTCCCCTTTTCTGATTATATACCGCGAATACGCCTTCATTATCAGACCGTTCCGCACTATCTTGAAGATTACTATCTTCTCTACGGGATGAAGCTATATTACAATGAAACATCTCTAAGGCAGAATATCGAAATGCTCGAAACGGCCCTCAAATGCAAATTCAGGCATCCTTCACAGGCGCTTGTCCGCGTTGAGACTGAAGAGGAATACCTCAAATACAGAAAACTTATGTTTATGCACATCAACATAATGATAATGAGAAACTATCTTAAAATAGGCGCAAGGTATGACAAAGTGAGCATACGATTCACCGACGCGGCTTTCGCGAAAGATATCCTTGAAAGCCTTGATATTGCGATAAAGATTTACAGGCAGGCCATTCCCTACTGGGAACAGGCAAAAAAACATGCAGAGTCATCAAGCAGAATAAAGATAACAACAAAGATGAGCAATATTGAAAGTGAAAGATACCGGATAATCAAAGAAGAACTCGATTATGGTAAAATAATAAAAAACCACATAGTCAGGGCTGAAAAGAAAAAGGCCCAGGTCCAGAAATATCTTTCATACCCTCAATTTTCCGGAAGGTAGGATGGACAAACGCGAAATATTAAAATTGATCCGCAGCAGAAGATCCATAAGAAAATTCAGGGAGCAGAATATACCTGAAAAGACAGTTTTTGAAATTCTTGAAGCAGGAATCTGGGCTCCGTCAGGGCTGAACAATCAGCCATGGAAATTTATTATAATCAAAGACCGCAACCTCCGGGATAAAATCTCACTTCTTACAAAATACTCCAGTATCATTACCGGGGCTGATTTCTGTATCGCTGTATTTTACAACAAACCCGCAGGTTATGACAGAGACAAGGACCTCATGGCAATCGGTTCATGTATACAGAATATGCTCCTCTATTCTCACTCTGCGGGCATAGGGTCTGTCTGGTTAGGAGAAATCCTTAAAAACAAGCAGGAGATAAACGAAATTTTTGAAATTGATCAATCCTGCGAGTTTATGGCTCTGCTGGCGTTCGGCATACCCGATGAAGCGCCATCATCCGGGCGAAACGACATAAGCAGTATGATGCTAAAGCCTTCTCTTTAAGTTGTGAAAAACCGGAGTTAATGAACTTAACTTCTTTGCATAATAAAATACTCAATCACGCGAAGGCGGCGGAGAGAACTAAAAAGATATTATTGCGCGCATAAATATTTTCACTGATTATTACGGGAAAACATATCTGACCGTTTAACAGCGCGGCTATCGATAAAAAATTATCCCGCTGGACTAAATCTTGACATGTTTTCTGTTTTTCACTATAACTATATGAAATGACCCTCAGGTAGCGCTGTGAACTATTCGTTTTTAACAATTTTATTTTCCCAGCTTTCAGTTATACTGATAATTCTTTTATGCTTTATCAATAACAGAAAATCCCGGCTGCTGCTGCTCAACATAATGCCCGTTATGCTCATAACTGTTTCTGCGATGGCGCAGTATTTTCATCAGGCTGCATATATCTTCTCTTTGATGATTTACGCGGGCATGATAATTTTTCCTTTTACTTTTGCGCTTCTGGTACTCGATTACTATCCGGTTGAAAATAAAAAATTTATCATTAAAACCGCTATCATCTCTGCTCCGGTTATTCTTCTTTTTTTTATAATTCCGGAACGCAGGAATCCCATGATATGCCTGCTGCACATGGCTATCTACACGCACCTGCTTGTTTCGTTAAAGGGTAAACTTTTTATAAAACTTCATTTAACATTCATTATGATAGTTCCGTTATTATACCTTTTCTTTCACTACCTGTTTATAAGAAACGATGCCCTGCTGATCTATTCCATACTGATTGTTTATATCATAACTTTTTTCATGGTGATCTTTGAGTACTCAAGAGAATTCTCAATATTCCAGGGAAGGATGTCCAGCCTTATAACAACAAACAACAAGCTCAACCAGAGCATAACAAGGCTGAAACAGAACAATGACCTGCTAAAAAAAATAATAAACCGTAAAGACATTGAGCTGCTGCAGGTATCCCGTCATGCGAGCCTTGCAGAAGTTACCACGGGCATTGCCCATGAGCTTGCGCAGCCTCTTACCGGAATAAAATGTATTTCACAGAATATCATAGATGACATCAATCTTGATGAACTGGACGCCATGCAGGCTATAGCCGACCTCGCAAAAATTTCATCCCTTGTTGACAGGTCCTCCTCAATTATTGATCACATAAGAACCTTTTCAGGTAAAAGGGAATTTTTATTTCAGAAAATCGATCTTAACCTCTGCGTCATGAACGCGATAGATCTTATCAACAACCAGATAAAAAGCAGCGATACGGAGATTATATTTAATCTTGATGATTCAATCCCCCTTATACCCGGAGATAATCTTTCACTTGAGCAGCTTTTTATCAATCTGATACTTAATTCACGCGACGCCATTATGCAGAAGACAGAATCAAGCGCCGACTATCGGGGCTGCATAAATATCCGGACAGCCGCCGCTGATTCTTCGGTTATACTCACAATTCAGGATAATGGCTGCGGCATACCGCAGGACATCCTTTCACATATCTGGACTCCATTCTTTACAACAAAGCAGAAAGGCAGGGGCACGGGGATTGGCCTGTCGCTCAGCCACCGGATAATAAAGGAACATGGCGCAGAAGTGGATATTAAAACATCAGACCAGGGTACAACATTCAGGCTTTCATTCAATCAGATCAGGGAACATTAAAGAATAAAACTTACAGGATTAATTTTATATTATTACTTTATCCTTGAAACATTTATAAAATATAGTTCAGCCGGATTCTTGAAGAGCCTGAACTTTTCCCCCGGGAAATTTTTTAAAGCGGTTCTGAACCTTTTAGAATCGGGCGACTCGCCAGACACATTCCGAATAAGTATCCATTCAATTCTATCACCGAATTCAGACGCTATTATTCCGTAAATTTCCGGGTCCCTTTCACCTGAATCTCCAATCAGTATAAATTTTCTGTCCGGAAAGGATTTCATAAGCTTTCTCAGCGCAGATATTTTCACTCTTTCAGCGGGGTCTAATATTGTTTTTACGCCTGAAGTAAAATCAAACGCCTTCATCTGCATAAGTCCATCGGGAAAGTCCTCAGCAGAAAGGAACTGCGTAAGCGGCTCGTACAAGTGCCATGGAGAGTCGCTCAGGTAAAAAAAATCCGCCCCTTCTGTCTGCCATGACCTGTAAAGCGCGGACATCCCCCTGACGGCCCTGTATGGATTAAGGAAGGTGTTCTCAAGCAGTCTCTTTTTATTTCTTACATCTGTAACCTTGATTGTGTCATCAATATCCGAGACTATTATAACACCTTCGGGCGGAAGGTACTTTGCCTTCCCTTCAAATATTCTGGTTTTATCATGGCCTGTACCGGTTCTGAACGAAATCCATGATGGAAGAATTCTGAAATCCTCAAAAATCACATCGGGTGAAAGACCTTTTTTCATAATCTCAGGAGGAAGAACAAGCTCCCTCTCGGTACGGCCGGTTTTATCCGTTACGCCTAAGTTGTAATTATCGCCGCCGTAATGTACACTGACCCATTTATTTCTCTTATTATCGCATAGCAGATGGCCGGCCCGCTGCTCGAACAGTGTCTCATTAATCTCTTTTTCATCAATACCAAGGGACTTGCTGATTGCAGAGAGAAGAACTTTTCTTTTTTTACTTGATGCTTCAGCCGCATGTATCCACGCATGAAACCTTATGTGATAAGTATTCGAAGCTTTATCGTAAAAGCAGTACGATGGAATAAAAAAAAGATTTTCATCACTCCTTATGTCAAGAAGGGGAAATTTATCCCGGTTGTTTATATCACTCGTTGCAGGAATGTAAAGAATGATAAATATAAATATAAAAGCGATAAAGCGTTTTCCTGTCATATACTCCTTCCTGATTTCATTAATTAATCAACTGAACACGGGGTTGCTGTTGAAAGGCCGGATTAACTCAAGTTAATAATTACGCGGCATATACCAAAAAGTCTGTTAATAAATATGAACAAATGTTACAACAATTTGCTGTTTTATGTTTTGTACATTAATTCAATAATTATTTCTGAAAATATTTATTAGTACAATAAGATCCTTTTAATTCCCCGCGCCGCCTTCGGCGGCGGAGGGAATAGAGCATTTTATTTTACAAAATAATAAATCAAAAAAGGCTGTTTCTTTTAGAAACAGCCTTTTTTGCGCTGTCCGCTGCTTAAACAATTACAGATTGAAAAATACTATAACTCCTGCGAATACAACAGAGACCATGGTCATAAGCTTTATAAGAATATTAAGAGAAGGACCGGCTGTATCTTTGAATGGGTCGCCTACGGTGTCCCCTGTAACAGCGGCTTTATGAGCATCACCCTTTTTGCCGCCGAAATTGCCTTTCTCAATATGTTTCTTCGCGTTGTCCCATGCTCCACCCGCGTTGTTAAGCATAACCGCGAGAGCAAAACCAGTTGTTAAAACGCCGACAAGAAGCCCCATGACGCCGGCAACTCCAATAATTAAGCCTGTTAGAACAGGAACAATAATTGCCATAAGTGAAGGCAGAATCATCTCCCTCTGCGCGCCTGCTGTAGAAATAGATACACAGCTTGCATAATCCGGTTTTCCTTTACCCTCCATGATTCCGGGGATTTCCCTGAACTGGCGCCGTACCTCATCAACCATGCGGCCGGCCGCGCGTCCAACAGCTTTCATTGACATGGCGCAGAATACAAACGCCATTGCGCCGCCTAAGAAAAGGCCGCATATAATCATGGGATTCATCAGTGTAATATCATAAGCGGCTGAAAAATCAGATATTTTAGCCGTTGAAAGCTTCACCGCAGTCAGTCCCTTTGCCTGCAATTCCGCAACTTTTTCAGGGCTGAGAGCATCTACAGAGAACATGTGATTCCCCACCTGGACCATTTTTTCAGGAAGATCAGCCGCGAACCTTCCAAGCCAGATCCGGAGCTCTTCGATATATGATGAGAGCAGGGCAAGAGCTGTAAGAGCGGCAGAACCGATCGCGAAACCTTTACCTGTTGCCGCGGTTGTGTTTCCAAGCATATCAAGAGCGTCGGTACGTTCACGTACAACAGGATCCAGTTTAGACATCTCTGCGTTTCCGCCCGCGTTATCCGCGATAGGGCCATAAGCATCCGTAGCAAGTGTTATTCCAAGTGTCGAAAGCATACCCACAGCCGCAAAACCTATGCCATAAAGACCCTGAGGCATATTTGTAAAACCGCCCGCGAATCCGAAAGCAGCGATTATACCAGCCATGACTGTTAATACAGGAATACCCACTGAGTACATTCCCACGGCAAAACCTTCTATGATAACAGTAGCATGCCCCATCCGGGCCTGCGCCGCAATACCCTTGGTGGGTTTGTATTCATCAGAGGTGAAAAGCTCTGTTGACTGCCCGATAATAAGACCGGCTATAAGACCCGCGACAACCGCGCCGAATATGCCCCATGTTATGAAGTTTATGCTGGCCATAAAAGCAAGCGATGCGAGAATGAGAGCCGAACTTACCCATACGCCAATGTTAAGAGAAAACAGAAGGTTTTTCATTGTCGCTTTCTCTTTAGTACGCACAAGGAATATACCAAAGATTGAAAAGATAATTCCAAGACCTGCTATAACCATTGGAGCAAGTATTGCTCTCATGCCGCCGAAATCAGCAGAGTTCCAGTCGGCCCAGGGTAGAGCAGCGCCAAGAGCTGCTGTCGCAAGAATTGACCCGCAATATGATTCGTAAAGGTCGGCGCCCATGCCAGCAACGTCGCCAACATTATCACCAACGTTATCCGCTATTGTGGCAGGGTTACGAGGATCATCCTCTGGTATTCCAGCTTCAACTTTACCAACAAGGTCGGCTCCAACGTCAGCCGCCTTTGTGTATATACCGCCGCCGACACGCGCAAAAAGCGCCTGTGTGGAAGCGCCCATACCGAATGTAATCATCGTGGTTGTTATTTCAACATACTTGTGATGATTATCAATTCCCTGGGGAACGATTGTGAGTCCAAGAAACTTGAGCCCGTTTGCCATGTGCTCGGCTGTGAAAATAACTTTATCAAGAAAAATATACCATAACGATATATCAATAAGTCCAAAGCCCACAACCACAAGACCCATAACAGCACCGGAACGGAAGGCTATCTGAAGCCCCCTGTTAAGAGACTCTGACGCGCCCTGGGCTGTTCTTGAAGAAGCATTAGTAGCAGTCTTCATTCCTAAATATCCGCAGAGGCCCGAGAAAAAACCGCCTGTAAGGAACGCTAACGGAACAAACGGGTTCTGAATACCTTTAAATGCCAGGAGAAGCAGAAGAGCGGAAAGCAATGCAAATACGATGATTACAACCTTATACTGGCGGTAAAGATACGCGTAAGCTCCCTCCCTTACGTGACCCGCGATTTCGACCATTAAATCATTACCCGGATTGGCTTTCATCATAGATTTATAAAAAATGAAAGCAAAGAGAAGAGCAAGGCATGCGCCAACGGGCGCGATGTAGAACAATATCTCGTTCATTGTTCAAAACTCCTTAATTTTTTTTAATAAAGAGCTCACTCTTTATTAAGTAATTTTTGTATGCCATTAATCTTAAATGAAATGAAGCGCCTGGATCATTCTCCAGAATGCTCAAATTTAGTTACAAAAGATATCCGGATGTCTGGTTGTCAATGTATTAACTACGGAAAAATAACATTTTTTTTGTCATTTTTGTAACTTTCAGTTATAAAAATGATAATTGAGCGCCCCAAAAGCGTCTTTTTAATAAACATCAATCATTATTTAAACATGCCAATCCGGGAAGCCCGGGGCAGTCTGAAATTTCAGTTGTCTGCATAAATACAGATACAGCTTTTAGTTGCTATCAGAACCTGTACATACCATTCTGAACATCATCGTAGACTTTTTTTGTAAGCTTGACATACTTCTTTTTCTTAGGATCAAGAAAGTAAAGCGGCTCCTTTATTTTTTCAGGATTGAAACCCTCGTTCTGAAGTCTTGACTTGACCTGCTTGAAGCTTGTTGTGGCATCTTTCTCCTTAGTTATCCTGATAAAATAAGGCCAGGCATAAACCGGAAGATTGGACGTTACATACAGGCTGAATTTATCCAGGTCAAGCTTTGCCCCGGGCAATGGGGTAAGAGCAGCCATTCCGGCGCGGCCTTCAGTGCCTTTTACAGTTACACCGTAAACATTCGAATCCTCAATGTTTCCAAACCTGTTAAGCATGTCGGCGACCTCGTTAGTGGCCACAACTTCTCCTTTCCATTTGAAGGTGTCGCCCAGACGGTCCACGAAAGAAACATAGCCCTTCCTGTGAAGCCTGAAAATATCACCGCTGATAAAATACGCGTCACCCTTTTTAAACACGTCCCTCATAATCTTGTCATTTGTGGCCTTGCTGTTGTTCTTGTAGCCAGAGAAAGGATTTATATTGCTTATACGCGCCAGGAAAAGGCCGTTTTCACCGGGCTGGCACTTGATCGCGCGGCCGTTTTTATCCCTTAATATTTCATCATTATCAATATCATATTTTACCACCTCACCCATTCGGATTCCGGCAGTTTTAAGCTTTCCTATCATGCCGGGCACTCCCTTGAGATTGCTTATCGCTCCGACACCCTCGGTGGCGCCGTATACTTCAATGATTCTTTCTATGCCGAACCTTTTCTGGAATTCAACCCAGTAGTCCCCCCTCATGCCGTTGCCAAGAATAAATCTGAGCGGATTGTCCGCGTCATCATCCCTGGCCGGCTGGTTGTTCAGGTATCTGCAGAGTTCACCAATGTAAACAAAGAGAGACGCATTATATTTTCGCACATCATTCCAGAAATTGCTGGCCGAAAATTTTCTTCGCATTGCGAACGTACCGCCATGCATCACCGTCGTGGGCCATGCTATGTTGATGCCGCTATTGTGATAAAGGGGCAGGCAAAAATACTGAACATCAGTGTCGATTGCTCCTAACGAAAGACCGCCGGCGCCGTATCCTAACTGCAGCCATTTCTGATGTTTAAGTTCAGTTGCTTTTGGCATCCCGGTAGTTCCCGATGTATAGATATATTCGAGAGTGTCCCTGGAATTAATCGGGGGACTCATTATGGGGTTGGAAACGGGTTGATCCTCCAGAAGGGTTTTAAGATTTTCATATCCCGTAGGAAGTTTAATTTTTTTACTTTCTGTTTCAACGAAAATCCTGGCGGGTCTCTTAAGTTTTATCTCCTGGGTGATTTTGTTGAATTCCCGCATGTATTCATGCCCGATTATAACAGACTTTGCGTCGGCAATGTTTATAGCGTGCGCAAGTATTCTCCCTTTTATGTTGTTGTTTATCAGCGCGGGTATTACTCCAATTTTAGCAAGCCCCGCATGTATGATGAGTAATTCGGGCCTGTTGTCCATGAGAACTGCTACAGTATCCCCCCTGATAAAACCGGAATTCTGAAAAAAATAAGAATACCTGTTTGCCGTTTCGTTAAATTCAGTATAGGATATTTTCCTGTCTTCAAAAAGAATCAGAGGTTTGTCTCCGTACTTTGCCGCCTGTTTTTCAATTACGCTTCCTACAGACATATCAACAGGATTCTTAAGTTTTAAGAAACCGTATATACCCTCTACGCGTGAATAGAGTCTTTTTATTTTTTCCATTTTTACATCCTCCTCGGGTATTCATTATTACGTGCTCGGGCAAATGTCTATCAATTTTCTAGTAGTAATAATCCATTTCAGGGGAAACAGAGAACGGAAAAAATTTGTCATTTTAGCTGAAGAGCCACGGAATGCCTGCTATTGAAGAAAACTGTGTGGATGACACTATCTCGCAGTTTTTAACGCATGATAAAATTCTGTTAAAACCGGGATAATAATTATTTACCAGCAACAGAATAGATATTACTGAACCTGAGACTGCCAGAAATGCTATAGTCCCATAGAATAATGTTGCTTTTTTCATAATGATTGCCCGCAGAATTAATATCTATGCCTGAATAGTATTCTGTGC